>Ga0182013_10000210_pt1 | contig 77892 bp, 73 predicted proteins | sample 612S2MmetaG_FD_120487 | JGI IMG/M metagenome (GOLD analysis project Ga0182013, IMG submission 120487) | Permafrost microbial communities from Stordalen Mire, Sweden - 612S2M metaG | ecosystem: Environmental > Terrestrial > Soil > Wetlands > Permafrost | place: Sweden: Stordalen | collected... | reverse complement strand
TGATTTCAGTCTAGGTCGTGCGATCGCGGGTTGCCGAGCCGCCGCTTCTCTCGCCACGCTCGATCATGAGCGTGCATTCGCCAACGCGTCGATTACCCCGATGCCAATCAGGCCGTTGTTGCTCGTGCCGGTCACGGCGTGGCCCGTCATTGACTTGTGCGTTACGCCCGCGCTGCGGGCGCGGTTCACGAATTAGGCCCGCAGCGCTGCAGCGAAGGCGCGCACATCTTGATAGGCCGCACGCTCGGTGAGACGCACCAACACCACCTCGGGTTGACCGGCGCCGACCTCACCGATGCGCGAGGCTTGCGCCTCAATTGAGCCGTCGGGTGCAATGACGCTGCTTGCCCCTAAGAGTTCAGACGTCGCGTTCGTTCCACATTGATTGGCGAGCACCCACCACTGGGCATTCGCTAACGCCGCGGCCGGGTACAGAAGGTCCCAATAGCCAGCCGCCGCCGACTCGTATCCATTGGGCTACAGCACCATGTCAACGCCCGCTGCACCGAGGCGACGAGCAGTTTCGGGGAAGTCCCCGTCAAAGCAGATCGATACGCCCACGGTGCCTAGTTCGTCGTCGACGAAAACGGTGTCGCGGTCACCGGCGACGAAGATGACGTCCTCGCCGGTGAAGGGGTAGAGGTGTTGTTTGCGATGGCGTGCTCGAATCTCGCCGCTCCGGTCGATCACCACGGCGGTGTTGTAGTGGCCCTCGGGCGTCGACTCGAGGATGGATCCGGCACAGATCCAGATACCCAGGCGCGCGGCCAGCTCGCGCATGGTCGTGATGGTGAGACCGTCAAGCGGCTCGGCTGAGTTCTTCACGTCGTCCGCGAGGCGCGCCACGTCGTAGCCACTGAGCCAGAGCTCGGGCAGGATCACGAGGTCGGCACCCTGGCCCCCTGCTTGCTCGATCAACGTGACGGCCATCTCACGGTTGCTCTCGATCGCCCCGGCGTAGGAAGCCACTGGATGAGACCAACGATCAGCCCGTCCAGGCAGGGAGTTGGCGCCGCGTCGGATGGGTCCACGGGCTTTCGCCCTTTAGACGTGTCGTTGGGGGAGCGTAGACGCTTCGCGAGCACCCGAGACGTCACGGGCCTCATAGCCGGCGACGCCTCGTAGGAAGGACTGTACGTTGAGACCGAGATCCTCGGTGTCGTAGCCGCCCTCTTGGACAACCACGGTGGGCAGGTGCAATTCGGCGACGGCCGCGCCCATGGGGTGATACACCTCGCGAGTGAGAGCGAAGTCACTCAAGGGGTCGAGTCCGTAAGAGTCGACGCCAAGCGAGACCACGACGCCCACGACGCCCTTGTCGCGAGCGCGCTCGACGGCCTCGGCCAAGACGGCCAGGTACTGCTCGTCACTGCAGCCGATTCCTAAAGGGAAGTTCTGGGTCCAGCCGGCGCCGGATTCGCGGCCAATTTCGCTGGCGTGACCGGTGAAGTAGGGGTAGGCACGCTCAGGGTCAGCGTGCAGCGAGACGTAGAAGACGTCGTCGCGCTCGTAGAAGATGGATTGGGTGCCATTGCCGTGGTGGTAGTCCACGTCGATGACCGCGACGGGCCCGCCCAGGCGCCGCACCATGGCCTCGGTCACCACGGCCGCGTTGTTGAAGAAGCAGAACCCCCCGATCATGGCGCTCGAAGCGTGATGGCCCGGTGGGCGGCACAGAGCGTATGCGGCGCGCTCGCCACTCATCACCGCGTCAAGCGCCGAGAGTCCGACGTCAACGGCGGCGCGCGCCGCCTCATACGTCCCCTCGACGAGAGGGGTCATGGTGTCAAAGGAGTAGAAGCCCAGCCGCCCCAGGGGCGAGGACATCGGTGCGCGCGAAGCGCCGGCGTCCATCATCATCTGGGGATGGAAAAATGTGTCGGGGAAGATTTCGCGGGTCTCGCTAAATGGCCGACACTCCTGCCACGCGTTCTCGAGCCAGTCAACCATTGCGAGATCGTGAATCACGGTGAGCAGCTCGGTCCCGTGCTCGCTCACCACACCACGTGAGAAGTCAACGTCGCCGTCCAAGAACCGGGCAATCGCTCGCGCGCGCGAGGCGACCTCGGTTCCCGGTAGTGGTGTGCCGACCCATACCTCGAGTTCGGGGTTGTGGAGTTCATGCTTGTCTGAGTGGAACCATTTCACGTCGCGTCGACCTTCTCGACGTCGGCCTTCTCGACGTCGGCCTGGTAAGCCGTCGTGAGTTTGGCGTTGGCTTCCCACTTGGCGTAGGTGTAGTAGACGGTGCCGACGACGACGGAACCAACCAGCCACGAGATGTCCGTACCGCCCAGATGCCTGGCGATTGGACCTTCGTAAAGGGTCGTATTGACGAAGGGCAGCTTGTAGAGCACCGTGGCCAGTGCACCGGTCACGATGGTGAGGGGCATCAGGTTCGAGGTGAACCAAATCGTGAACAAGTCACGGTATCGTCCGTGGCGCTTATCCAGCGGAATCTGCTCGATCGTGTACTGCTCTAGTTCAAGAGTGTGCTCTTGATTGTTGACTTCGGCCATTGTGATCTCCCCCAGAGAATTTATTGAAGATTAATTCAAAGAATGGGTGATGTCAAGGCCTGGTGTTACCAAAACATGAAGTTCGCCAGCGATACCGGGCTTCTGGATCGTGCAGGAGGGCGAAGGGCCATCGGTCGAACGACGGCCAGCAGGATAATGGCGGAGCCCTCGAAGCCAAGACTGCTGCGCTCATGCTCAGCAGCTCTTTTCAACCTTCGCGAGAGCATCCGTGCGCGCTCGGGCGTCTGGCGTCACCGTGCCACACCGTCGTCCTTGTACTCGCGCCGGCTCGTGGCACGATCCGATTGAGTGAACGTGCTCAGCGCAATGCCGGGGCGACGGCCGCGCGCCAGAGCTCGAAATAATTGTTGAACGTGATCTGATCGGTGACGTAGCCCGATCGTTGGAGTTCGCGGTGGTACGCCGGAAGGTTGTGCCACGGCACGCCCATGTCGACGTGATGGGCGAGATGCCAACCGGTGTTGTACGGAACGAACCAGAATCGAGCGAGCCAGTGTTGGCGCACGTTGTGGGTGGTGAGTCGCCGGTCGCGGCTCTTGGACATTCCGCCGTGCTCGGCAATAGCGCGTAGGCGATTAAGTACCCGCCACTGGGTCATCCACGGGAGCCACCAGAACACGACGTACGACCACCACGCGCCGGTGAGCAGCCAAAAGAGGAAGAACATGACGAGTTGCTCGCCCAGGATGCTCGAGGCGATCCGACGGCTCGACGGCTTGAAGGCGGCGCGAACCAGGGCGGCGAAGTTCTTGTAGCCCGATATGCCGAGTGCGTCACGCACTAGACGGCGACGCAGATCGCGAGGCTCGCACGGATAACCGCGATAGAAGGCCATGTCGGGCTCTTCAGGACCGAACTCTTCGCGGTGGTGAGCGACGTGACTACGCCGGTAGATGGAAATTGGCACGAAGGCCGGGTAGGCGATCAGCCACTTACCCACGAAGTCGTTGACCTTCTTGTTCGAGAACAACAGCCGGTGCGCAGCCTCGTGCATGAGAATCGCGAATCGAGCGTGCATGGGACCCATCAAGATGAACGCGGCCACGGCCACCACGACGCCCCAGTGCACGCCGGCGTAGGCGAGAAGCGCGGTCCAGCACCAGACCATGGCGACGGCACGGGCATTACGCCAGTTCTCAATGTGGCGAAACGAGGACCGGAGTTCGGGGATGGCCATTCCGTTGGCCAAGAGTCGTTCCGATGGCAGGACCTCAGCCAACTCTTCTGTGTGGGGCACAAGGGCGATCGTCACGATTGAATCATTATTACCCCTGGAGTGCGCCGGACGGCGAGTATTCGCGCGAGAACCGGTGTAACGAGCTGGTTCGTCCTCGCCACCACGACCAACCAATGTGCTCCACATGGCACGAAAGACCTCGGAGCAGGTAGAAAGGTCAGTGACTCGTGACACCAAGGGAGCTCCAAATGAAAGCAGCGGTTTACTACGAGACGGGGGCCCCCGACGTCCTTCGATACGAAGATGTTCCCGATCCCAAGATCGGTGCGACCGACATTTTGGTGAAGGTTGAGGCCATCAGTATCGAGGGAGGTGACACCCTCAACCGCCTTAGGGGCGACTTGAACGACGTGCCCCATATCGTGGGCTACCAGTGCGCGGGAACCGTTGTCGAGGTTGGCGACGAAGTGAGCGACTTTGCGCCGGGAGACCGAGTCGTCACCGTGGGCGTCGACGGCTCGCACGCGGAACTGCGCTCGGTGAACGAGCTGTTCGCGTGGAAGATCCCCCAGGGTCTTTCGGCCGACGAGGCGGCCTGCGTGCCGGTGCCCTTCGGGACGGCCGATGACTGCCTCTTCGAGTTCGGTCACCTGGTCGAGGGGGAGACCGTGCTCATCCACGCCGGCGCGGGCGGGGTGGGGATTGCCGCCATCCAACTGGCGAAGCGGGCCGGGGCTCGGGTTTTCGCCACCGCTTCGAGCGATGAGAAGCTGGAGCGACTCAAGGAGTTGGGGCTCGACGAGGGAATCAACTACGTCACCCACGACTTCGTCGCCGAGGTGCGTCGGCTCACGGACGGCCGAGGAGTCGACGTGATTGTTGATTCGGTAGGCGGCCTCACCCTGCAGGGCAGCCTCAACGCGCTCGCCTATCGTGGCCGCTGCGTGAGCGTGGGCGACGCCGGAAGGACATCGGCTGAAACCGTTGACATCTCGAACATGCGCGCGAATAATCAGACGCTTTCGGGCTATTTCATGGGCGCGGAGTTGTTTCTGTCGCGACGCCCGTACGCCATTGTTGCGAACCATCTTGAAGAGATCGCCAACGGCGGCCTCCGGGTGGTGATCGACCGTTCGTTTCCGCTTTCGGATGCCGCGGCGGCCCACGCTTATATTGAAAGCCGTAAGTCATTCGGGCGCGTGCTGCTGGTCCCTTAGGCAACTCAGCGCGGTGGGGATTCGCACCTCGGACCATTCGTCGACCCTGTTGCCTGGGTCGTTCCGCGCCGGGTGTCGAGTGAGAGAGCACCTGATCGGTTCTACTTGCGGCCAACATCATTTTCGACGAAGAGGACCGTCGTTATCCGCCAAGGCGAGCGGGAGGTCGCTGGTCACCGGCTTCGTTGGACGACGTCATCGCGGCCAGAGTTTTGTCAGCCGGTGGGTACGTGATCTCAACTCCCACGGAGTCGCCGGTCACCGTCACCTTCGAATGTATTGCGAAGTGCCGAGGCGGCTCAGCCCGTGTTGCGAAGACCCGTCGCGATGCCGTTCATCGTGAGTAGCAAGGCCCGCTGCAGGACCTCATCCACTTCTGCGCCGCTCTCGCGCACCTTGCGGACCCGTTCCAGCAGCTGTATCTGCATGAGTTGCAAAGGGCGCAGGTACTGGTCTCGGGTACGGAGAGTCTCGCTCAAGAGGGGCTGGAAATCGAGGAGATGCGAGGCGTTGGTGACGGCGAGCAGCTCACGCACCGTGAGATCGTGCTCGGTCACGATGCGCTCGAAGAGGTAGTGCAGTTGAGGGGGCACGAGACGCTGCACGTATTCACGCGCGATCTCGATGTCGGTCTTCGCGAGCGTCATCTCCACGTTGGAGAGGAACGTGGAGAAGAAGGGCCACTCCTCGTACATGCGGCGAAGGGTGTCACCGAGCCCGGCCGCACGAGCGGCGGCGAGCCCGCTGCCCACGCCGAACCAGCCCGGGACGATTTGGCGCGACTGGGTCCAGCCGAAGACCCAGGGAATTGCCCGGAGCGACTCGATACCGTCGTCGGCTTTGGTTCGCCGAGCGGGGCGCGACCCCATGTGGAGATTGGCGAGCTCGTCCACGGGAGTCGACAACATGAAGTACGAGGGCAGGTTTTGATCCTTGACCAGCGCGTGATAGGAAGCGAATGACGCGTCCGCCACGATGTCCATCGTGCTATCCCAGACGGGGAGTTGATCGGGATCGACCCAGGGAACGGTGTGGAAGAGAACCCCCTCGAGCACCGCGGCGAGCAACTGTTCCAGATGCTCATGGGCGAGCGACGGCAGCAGGTACTTGTCCGAGATCACTTCGCCCTGCTCGGTGAGCTTGATTGATCCGTTCAAGACGCCGAAGGGTTGAGCGAGCACCGCGTCGTGCGTGGGCCCTCCTCCTCGACCTACGCTGCCGCCTCGTCCGTGAAAGAGCCGCAGGTGGACACCGTGAAGCGCCGCCACGTCACGAAGTTGCCGCTCCGCCTGGTGGATGCCCCACTGCGAGGCCGTGATTCCCGCGTCCTTGTTCGAGTCGGAGTAACCCAGCATGACCTCTTGCGCGTCGCCGCGAAGCGACACGAGCCGGCGATAGGCCGGTATCGAAAGCAGCTGGTTCATGATCTCACCCGCGCGTTTCAACTCATCGATGGTTTCAAAGAGAGGCACGAAGCCAATTCGCGCGACGCCGCTCGTGAGGTCGACGAGGCCCGCCTCGCGGGCGAGGATGACGGCCGCCAAGAGATCGTCCGCGCCCTTGGTCATGGACACGATGTAGGTCTCACACGCTTCGCTCCCAAAGTGGTTGATGAGCTCTCGAATGGCGGTGAAGGTTCGAAACGTCGTAAGTTCACGGCCCTCGAGGGGCGGGGGCAACAGGCTGAAGGGACGCGACGAGCCGAGTTCCTCGCCGAGCAGGTCTAATCGTTCCGCCCGGCTCAGCGACTCGTAGGTCTTGGGATAGCCCAGACGATCAATCATCGGTCCGAGGGCGGCGTGGTGAGCTTCGGCGTGTTCGCGCACGTCGAGCGTGGTGAGGGTGAGCCCAAAAACCGCCACCGTGCGGATGGCCTGCTCGAGCATTCCGCGCGCCATCAGCCCACCGTCGTTCGCGAGCAACGAGTCGTGGAGCAGCGTGAGATCATCGAGCAGCTCGCTGGTGGTGGCGTAGTCAATGCCGGGCTGGTGACGGCTGCGTTGACGCATGCGGCGTGACGTCGCTTCGAGTTTCGCGCGCATGCAAGTGAGCTTCAACCGGTAGGGCTCTTCGGCGTTCAGGCGACGGAACCGCCCGTCAAGTGTGGTGATGCGTCCGAGGTCCTCATCGAGCGAAGCGCGCAACGCGGGTGAGATTTCGCTGTGTCGTTGCGAAACCGAGATCTCGTCGATCAGACGGCCCAGTAACGTGAGCAGCGTTCGAATGGAATGCTCCAGAGAGAGGTCGACCACCGAGGTCGTGACTTCGGGGGTGACGAAGGGATTGCCGTCGCGGTCGCCGCCGATCCACGAGCCGAAGGACAACGGGCGGCTGCGCACGGGAAGTTCGATATTGAGTCGATCGAGGTAGTCAACGAACTGCACGAGCACCTCCGTGACCGGCCGGCGCATCAGCCCGTCGATGAAGTAGAGGGCGTTGCGGGCTTCGTCGAGCACCTCGGGCCGTTCGAGGCGAAGCTCGTCGGTCTGCCACAGCGCGTCGATGATCTCCGCCGCCCGCCTCGTGCGCCGAGCGTGGTTGAAACCCTCGGGCGTCACCACCGATTCGTCGAGCAGGTCGCTGATGGACCGCAGCTTCAGCAGCACGGAGCGACGGGCGGCTTCGGTCGGGTGTGCGGTGAACACCGGACGGACGTCGAGTTGCGCGACGGCGTCTTGCACGGTGGCGCGCTCGATCCGGCCCTCGTCGAGGGCGGTACCGATCAGTCGGGTCACCCGCGCGAGAGGACCATCATCGTGGTCACGTTTTTCTCGTCCCACGCGCGAACGATGAGTTTGCTCGGCGACGTTGGCCAAATGAAAGTACATGGAGAAGGCGCGCACCAGCTGACTCGAGGTGGTGAGATCGAGCCGCTCGAGCTGGTGGATGGATGCGGCGAGATCCTGGTCGCTCGACGCACGAACCATCTCGACGGTGGCGAGAAAGTCGTGTGAGGTTTGACGGCGCAGCGTATCGTCGAGCAACGAACTGAGCAGGGCGAGGTCGGTCTCGAGGGACGTCGCTTCATTGCCCGCGGGCTCGGAGACGGCAAAGCCGCTCGAGGGGCGGCGCGCAACGTTCGGTGTTTCCTCGTGGCTCATTGTCCAACGCTACAAAACGCCAACCGGTGGCATCGAAACGGGGCGTTAATTCCACGTCAGCACGGTCACCAAGAATGACCCGGGACGCGTTTGCGGCCCCGCACCGGATTTGACCCCGTTTTCGTGACCAAAGGCCTTAAACAGTGGGACTCTGCTTGCGGTACGGTCGTTTCATAAGCCGTTTTGATCAAGATCACCTATGAGAGAGCCAGACGGGGCGCCGGTTCGGTTCAAGGCTGATGTCGGCGCGGCCCAATCAATAGCTGGGGATTGGAAAGAGAATGTTTCAGATTCGCATTCATGGAAGAGGTGGGCAAGGCGTGGTCACCGCGGCCGAAATCCTGTCCGTCGCGGCGTTCGGCGAGGGTCGCCACGCCCAGGCCTTCCCGAGCTTCGGATCCGAGCGCACGGGTGCTCCGGTGGTGTCATTCTGTCGAATCGACGACTTCGAGATTCGCACGCGAGAGCCGGTCATGGAGCCCGATGCGGTGATCGTCCAGGACGTGACCCTGATTCACCAGGTGGACCTCTTCTCGGGGCTCTCGAAGGACGGTTACGTCCTGGTGAACACATCGCGCGACTTTGACGAACTCGGTTTCGGGGACTTTTTCAGCGAGTTTCGACCCGAGCGGCTCGTTACTTGCCCGGCCACCGAACTCGCCCTGGAACTCTTGGGTCGTCCGTTACCTAACGCGGCGCTGCTGGGCGGATTTGCCGCACTCACCGGTCAGATCACGATGACCGCCATTGACAAGGCCGTCCGGGATCGGTTCGCCGGTCCGGTGGGCGAGCGCAACGCCGCGGCGGCGGCGGCGGCGTTCAGCTTCGTGACATCCAAGGAAGAGGAGTTGGCCCGTGCTTCGTCAGATTGAAGGTTCCAGAGCCGTCGCCGAAACAGTTGCCCTCTGTCGGCCAGAAGTCGTGTGCGCGTATCCCATTTCGCCTCAGACGCACATCATCGAGGCGGTCGGGGCGATGGTGAAGGCCGGCGATCTCACACCGTGCGAATTCATCAACGTCGAATCAGAGTTCGCCGCGATGTCGGTGGCGATTGGGGCGTCGGCCACCGGCGCGCGCGCCTACACCGCCACTGCGAGCCAGGGACTTCTCTTCATGATGGAGGCCGTCTACAACGCCGCGGGGCTCGGGCTTCCCATCGTCATGACCCTGGCCAATCGCGCCATCGGGGCACCGATCAATATCTGGAACGATCACAGCGACGCCATGGCCGTGCGTGACTCCGGTTGGATTCAACTCTTTGCCGAGACCAACCAAGAAGCGGCTGATCTGCACGTGCAGGCCTTTCGCCTCGCGGAGGAACTCTCCGTTCCGGTGATGGTCTGCATGGACGGATTCATCCTGACCCACGCCGTCGAAGGCGTCGATATCCTCGACCAGTCCTTCGTTGACTCATTCCTCCCGCCCTACGAACCGCGTCAGGTGCTCGATACCAGCGATCCAGTGTCCATCGGCGCCATGGTCGGTCCCGAAGCGTTCGAAGAGGTGCGATACCTCGCCCATCTTCGCCAGCTCGACGCGCTGGAGAGGATTCCGTTGATCGCCAAGGAGTTCGCCGAAGCAACGGGACGTGAGAGCGGCGGTCTTGTCCGGTCCTATCGAACCGACGACGCCGACATCATCATCGTGGCACTGGGATCAGTACTCGGGACCATCAAGGACGCCGTCGATATCCGAAGAGAAGCGGGCGAGCGGGTTGGGGTCGTTGGAATCACGTCATTTCGACCGTTCCCTGGCCGTGCGGTGCACGAAGCCCTCTCGCACGCACGCCAGGTCGTCATCGTGGAGAAGGCCTTCAGTCTCGGTTCGGGGGGCGTGCTCTCAACCGATGTCGCCATGGCGATGCAGGGTACGCCGCTGACGCTGCGCACGGTCATCGCCGGGCTCGGCGGCAGGTCTATCACCCGACGCTCACTGGAGAAGTTGATCGAGGCCGCCGGCCGCGATGAGCTCGAGGGGTTGACTTTCCTTGATCTGGACAATGGCGCCGTGGAACGAGAGCGCGCGCGAATGAGCGCGACCAGGCGGTCGGGCCCGTCAGCCGAGAACCTTCTGCGCGATCGTGGAACAGTGTCGTCGGTGAAGGCGAAAGAGGAAGTATGACAACGCAACCCGTTCACTTCTACCAAATCGGTAGCTTCGCCGTCGGCAATCGACTCCTGAGCGACGACGAGCGAACGGTTCAATCGAATCTGGACCGGACGAATTCAATTGACTCCGGCCACCGGGCCTGCCAGGGCTGCGGCGAGGCGCTCGGCGCGCGCTACGCGCTCGACGCCGCCATGCGGGCGACGAATGGTCAGATCGTGGCCGTGAACGCGACCGGATGTCTCGAAGTGTTCTCGACGCCGTACCCCGAGACCTCGTGGCGAATTCCGTGGCTGCACTCGCTCTTTGGAAATGCCCCCGCCGTCGCAACTGGCGTCGCCGCGGCCCTTCGAGTGAAGGGCAACAGGGACGTTCGCGTCGTTGCCCAGGCCGGCGACGGCGGAACGGTCGACATTGGTTTCGGGTGCCTTTCGGGGATGTTCGAGCGCAACGATGACGTGCTCTTCATCTGTTACGACAATGAGGGCTACATGAACACCGGTGTGCAACGCTCGGCGGCGACGCCACCCGCCGCGCGCACCGCGACAACCGAGGTTGTGGGACCTGAGCCAGGAAACATTTTTGGACAAGGCAAGGACCTGCCGCGAATCGCGATGGCCCACGACATTCCCTACGTCGCAACGGCGACGGTCGCGGACCTGCACGACCTCGAGCGAAAGGTGGAGCGTGCCATGGAACTTCACGGTGCCCGTTACCTTCACGTGCTTGTCCCTTGTCCCTTGGGCTGGGGCTCAGCGTCCAACGAGACCATTCATATCGCCCGCCTCGCCAAGGAGTCCGGACTCTTCCCGGTCTTTGAAGCCGAGAACGGCAAGGTCACCTCCGTATCCAAGATTCGCCGCCAGGTACCCGTTGAGGACTACCTGTCGATCCAGCGCCGCTTTGCCCACCTTTTTGGCAAGAACCCGCGTCCCGACGTTGTGGCGCACATCCAAGAAATGGCTGATCAGAATATTGCTCGTTATGGCCTTGTTGATGAAGACGCGGATTCGAAGGAGATGGCGGAATAATGGAAATTCCCTTTGCAATCACGCTGGACGTGGGAACGAGTCGAGCCAATCACACCGGTTCGTGGCGAGTGGAGCGGCCGGTGTACGTCGACCGCATGCCGCCGTGCAACGACGCCTGTCCCGCGGGAGAGAATATCCAGGGTTGGCTCTACGAAGCGGAGTCGGGGAACTACGAAGCCGCGTGGCGCAAGCTCGTCGAGGAGAATCCCATTCCCGCGATCATGGGTCGGGTCTGCTTTCACCCCTGCGAAACCGCGTGCAATCGAGTGCAGGTCGATGAGGCCGTGGGTATCAACGCGGTCGAGCGGTTCCTCGGGGACCTCGCCATCGAAAAGGGTTGGGACCTGCCCCCGGTGGGTACGGACACCGGAAAGCGCATTCTTGTGGTGGGAGCGGGCCCCGCGGGGTTGAGCGCCACCTATCATCTGCGTCGCCTCGGCCACCAGGTCCGCCTCGTTGACTCGGCTCCGCAACTCGGTGGCATGATGCGCTACGGAATCCCCGCGTACCGACTGCCGAGAGAAGTACTCGACGCGGAGATCGCGCGCATCGTGGCCATGGGCGTCGAAGTGGAACTCGGTCACGTCGTGCACGACATTGACCAAGAGCGCAGGGAGGGCGGTTTCGACGCGGTCTTCCTGGCGGTGGGAGCTCAACTCGGAAAACGGGTCAATATTCCCGCCGGTGACTCGTCGCATATCATCGACGCCGTCTCCTTTCTCCACCAGGTCGCGGATGATGATCCACCGTTACTCGGACGCCGGGTCGTCATCTACGGCGGTGGCGACACCGCCTTCGACGCCGCTCGCACGGCGCGCCGTCTCGGGGCGACCGACGCGGTGATCGTGTACCGGCGCAATCGCGAGCGTATGGGGGCGAGTGGCGAAGAGCTGGAACAGGCACTGGGCGAAGGTATTACGGTGCGCTGGCTTTCGACCGTCAACAAGTTCGAGGGCGATCGCATCGTGCTTGAGAAGATGGAACTGAATGCGGAGGGCTTTCCGGAGCCGACGGGAGAGTTCGAGGAACTCGACGCTGATTCCCTGGTGCTGGCCCTCGGTCAGGACACCGATCTCTCGCTGCTCGATCAAGCCAGTGATGTGACGGTGGAAGACGGCGCCGTCGAGGTGCAGGCGTCAATGATGGCCGGAGCGAGTGGCATCTTCGCCGGTGGCGACGCCGTCCCCGCCGATCGCACCGCGACGGTCGCTGTTGGCCACGGTAAGAAAGCGGCACACGGTATTGACGACTTCGTAATGGGTCGCATCCCCGCGCAAAAGGATCGTCACGAACTCGCCACGTTCGATCGGCTGAACACCTGGTACTACGCGGACGCCCCTCGAACGAAGCGACCCGAACTGGAAAAGATCCGCCGTCAAACCAACTTTGAAGAAGTCATAGGGGGCCTTCATGAAGACAACGCCCTCTTCGAGGCGCGGCGCTGTCTCTCGTGCGGGAACTGCTTCGAGTGTGACAACTGCTTCGGGGTCTGTCCCGACAACGCCGTCATCAAATTGGGCCCATCGCAGCGCTACCAGTTTGACTACGACTTTTGCAAGGGTTGTGGGATCTGCGTGAAGGAATGTCCTTGCGGGGCGATTGAAATGGTCCCCGAGCGAATCTGACGCCCGCCCAACGTCGCATATTTCATGGGCCAATCGACGCAGGCGAACGATCTCGAACGTCGCCGCGCGTCACGTCCCGCTTCAGGGTCATTGCGTGATCGAGCCACAAGTGAGATTAGATGGGTCGGCTCGTGGCCCTTCGAACGGCGGGAGCAATCTCGCTCGCGAGAATCTCAATCGATCGTGCGGCGTCGGCGAAGGGCAGTCCGCCGAGACCTATTTGGGCGAGAAATCTGGTGTGGCCGAGGATCTCGTACTCCCAGAGAATCTTTTCGGTGATCTCTTGGGGGCTCCCAGCGAAAAGTGCTCCGTGTGGCGAAGACCAGGCGTCGAATGACTCACGACTCATGAGTTGACCCCGGGCGCTCGGCATGTTGTTCGCGATGTAGCGCGAGTAGTACGGGTAGAAGGTCGTGCGGGCTCCCTGGCTGGTGGCCGCGGTGAAGAAGTGACTGGTGATGCCGATGCACAGTGACTCGACGTCGTGCCCCGCAATCTCGCCAGTGCGGCGATAGAGCGCGGCGAGATCGACGAAACGTTCCGGTTGGCCGAGAATTGCCAAGTACAAGGGGAGGCCGAGGCGGCCGGCGCGCTCCACGCTCGACGGCGTTCCGCCCACCGCAATCCACACCGGCAGGTGCGGCTGCACCGGACGTGGATAGACGCCGACATCCTTCAGTGCCGGGCGATGCTTGCCCGACCAGGTGACTCGCTCGGAGGAGTTGAGCTGAAGCAGGAGACCGAGCTTCTCTTCGAAGAGTTCGTCATAGTCGTCAAGATCGTTTCCGAACAGGGGGAATGATTCGGTGTAGGCGCCCCGTCCAGCGGTGATTTCGGCGCGCCCATTGGAGACGAGGTCGAGCGCGGTGAAATCCTCGAAGACCTTCACGGGATCGGCGGTAGAAAGCACGGTGACCGTGCTGGTAAGTCGGATTCGGCTGGTCGCTTCGGCCACTGCCGCGAGCACTACCGCGGGCGAAGCAATGGCGAAGTCGGGACGATGATGCTCACCGACGCCAAAGACGTCGAGTCCGGCTTCGTCGGCCAGTTTTGCCAGATCGATGAACTCGCGCAAGCGAACCGCCGGATCAATCAATTGGCCGGTCACGAGGTCGACCGACAGTTCACCAAAAGTGAAGAGGCCGATCTCCATTCCCGCTTCGGGCGAAACTCCGGCCGGGGACGCGACGTCACTCATGGCGTCTCGTCACGCGACGTGGCTAAGTCCTCCAGCCACCTGACGAGTTGGACAAGTGCGTCTTGGCCGATTCCGTGTCCACCGGAGTGGCGCACCGTCATGGTGTGGGCGCCTGATTCGCCGGTGATGTATTCCCACGTCCGATCGAGCAGCTCGCGCGGAATGACCGTGTCGTCGTCACCTTGGGCGACGAAGACATTGGCGTCCTTGAGTCGACCAGGTGTGGTGGGCACGCCGGCGTCGAACGGGAGCGTGCCGTAGAGAATTGCCGCGCCCTTGAATCGTTCGGGCTCTTGCAGAAGCAGCGCTCCGGCGAACGCCGCACCGCCGCTGAAACCAACCAGGATAACGGGACGTTGCCGGTCGGTGACAGAGTCGAGCCAGGTTCGAAACCACAGCATGGTCTCCTCGAGGGATTCGGCGACTGGGCGTCCAACGCCACGGTTGGCGAACCACGCATAACCGCCTTCTTCGCCGATGGGCGCACGTACCGCGGCGTACGCCGGTCCGACAGCCAGGTGCGCGACGAGCGAGGAGATCTCAGCCTCGTTGGATCCGCGTCCGTGCAGGAGTAGCACGAGCGGCGACGCCGGATCGCTCGATCCGCTCCAGGTGACCGTGGGTTTGGTCAGTGTGCTCATCGGCGGTACCTTCTCAGCTCCGTCGGCATCGTTAGTTCGCACCGGCGGATGCGAGGTGTCGCCCGTGGCGGGTGGCGAGGTGCTCTGCGTCACGACGCATGCCGGCGGCCAGTTCGGTGAATTCGTCCAGTGCCGGATTCTGTCCCACCAGGGTGAACTCGCGCTCAACGATTCGTAGGTCGAGTCCCCACACGTCTTCGAGGATGCGTCGGATCCAACCCGTCGAGTGGTCCCAGCCCTCTCGTGGCGTGCCCGGTCCGTAGGCGCCACCTCGCACGACAACGAGGACCGCGGGCTTGCCCGCGAGCGGTTGTCCGGCGCCGGTGGCGAGGCGAGGATCGGTGAGAGCGAGGTCGACCCACGCCTTCAGGTGCTGGGAAACTCCGAAGTTGTAGAGCGGAGCCGAAATGAGAATGGCTTCTGCGTCGAGGAGTTCGTCGACGATCGCGCTCGCGAGCGCCACCGCCTCACGCTGCTCGGGCGAGCGATCGTTCTCGTCGGTGCCACCGGCGAATACGGCGTTGGCCCAAGCGCTCGAGGGCAGTGGATCCAGTCCTACGTGGCGACGAGTGATCTTCGCGTCAGGTTGAGCTTCACGCCAGGCGTTTTCAACGATGTCGCCAATAGCGCGGCTGGCCGAGCCCTGCGGGCGAATACTGGCATCGAGACGAAAGAGGGACATGGAAACTCCTTGGGGTTGATTGATCTGATGCTTCTATTATATATGTAACTATTAAAAACAGAGTTGCTCAGTCAGACCGAGACACAACTACTGTTGAGGACGTGAATACTCCTTCAAAAGCCACGGGTCGGGCTCAGACGTTGCACGTCCCCGAGGCGGGCGAGGAGTCAATGCGCCACTGCGATGCGGCGCTTGCTCGGGCCTTCGGATTCCTAGGCAAGCGTTGGAGTGGGGTCATTCTCGGCACCCTGGCGAACGGGGAGTCGGGCTTCGCTGAGTTGAAGCGGCGCGTCGAAGGCATCAGCGACTCCGTGCTGAGCGATCGACTGGCAGAACTGCAGGGTGCTGGTCTCATCTATCGAGCCGTCGAGTCGGGCCCACCGGTTTCGGTGTCCTACACACTGTCCGAGTCGGGCAAGGCGTTGATGCCCGCGATGTTTGAACTGAGCGAGTGGGCAGCCAAGAATCTCCCTGCGGCGGAGTCGGTCTCGCCAGAGTAGTTCGGCGACATCATCGCTCAAGGACGTTGTCGAACCTACGCCCTAGTGGGGCGAGTGCCAAAACGGGGCCGGCGTGTTGATTCGCTCCAAGTGGCTCACGACCTCGCCGAACCTTCCGTCGTCGTCGCACCACGAATCGAATGCCTGGTCGACCTCGGTGCGGCTTCGCGCGACGAAGTTCCACCACATCAGGATTTCGCTTTCGAACGGAATGCCGCCGAGCAGCATCACTCTCGCCGGTTCGAACGCGTCGAGTTCAATCTCGTCACTTGCGGGGGCCAGATAGCCGAGATGTCCGGGTTCGAGCGATGTTCCATCGAGTGCGATCACTCCCTCCAAGACAATGAAGGCGTACTCAAAATCAGAGCGAAGAGGGAGGCTGACGCGATTGTTGATCTGGAGTTCGACGCCCATTAGCGCGGTGTCGTGGCGGGCCGGACTGCTCACCCCGCAGAACTCGCCCACCAGGACCGTGGCCTTGGTGTCGCTCAGTTCGATGCGGGGAAGTTCGCCATGGTGCTCGAATGCGGGAGCAAGGTGGCGAGTCGCGTCGGGCTGGGCAATCCAGAGTTGAATGCCCTGGAGTGAACCCTCGTACTGTCCCGTCGCCTCTTCTGAGTGCGAGACGCCTTGACCGGCGGTCATGAGGTTTAACTGACCGGGTGTAATCAGTTGTTCGGTACCCAAACTGTCGTGGTGGAGTGCCTCACCGCTGACGAGATAGGTGACAGTCTGCAGCCCCATGTGAGGGTGCGGCCCAATGTCGAGGCCGTGTTCCTTGGTGACCTGCGCTGGCCCCATGTGGTCGGCGAAGCACCAGGCACCAACGGTTCGCCGACCCTTTCGAGGGAGTGCCCGGCGAACGTGGATGGCGCCCACCGTGGCCGGACGACTGTCGGTGACCTCTAATGGCGCCATACAACCAACGCTACTCATCGCACTCGCTCCACGGTGAAGGACCATTGTCGGTCTGAATGGAATCGCAGGAGGACGGGTTCAACTTGATTGGCAGGCGTTCACGACTGTTGGAGAAGTGGTGCGGGGACGGCAAAAAAGCCCGGACGGGGGGGCCCGGGCTTTTTTGGGGGAAGTCCGATCTTATTAAATGACGTCTGCCGGGTCGCCTTGACGGTAGTGACGCACCCCGAGGAGAGTCAGGACGAGCATCACCAATGCGAGCAGGTACGAGGCAATGGCCGCGTACAGAGCGATCACACCGACGAACCCGAAGGCGTAGGCGTTCAGTAGAAGTCCTTGCAACGTGTCGCCACGAAAGACGAGCTCTGTCTGGCTGGACTCGGGCGCTGCCGCGCTCAACTGAGCGTAGGTCTTGCCGTCGGCGATGACTTTGGTGTCAACCTTGATGATGTCATTGGCGAAAATCTGAGCTTCTGATCCGGTGAGGACCTGCTTGCCGGCGTACTGAGTCTCGTGAGCAGTCACGAGGTCGTGATAATCCTGCCCCGTCTTGGTGGGGAAGAAGACCTTCTGGTACTCCAACTGCGACTTCACCTGCGAACTCGTGAATGTGTAGCCGACTAGGCAACCGGTTCCCGCTACGAGGAGCATCAGAGTAAGCAGCGCGCCCACATAGTTCAGTAGTAGGTCCAATGTCTTACGCCTCATACGTAGTTCCTTTCGATTGACACTCGTCCATTCTTACGCGCGGTGACTCAGGGGCCTTAGAGGAAAAAGTCCCTTTAGGTACCCCGTAATCACTTAATTTATGATTCGAGGGAAAGTCCCAACTTGGCGAGGTACCCAACTCCCATCACCGCCGCCTCGCACCCCACTTCTTCAAGTGCGGCAACGTCGCGGTCGTCTCGAACCCCGCCCGCGGCGACGATGGCGAGCCCGCTCGAACAGACCCGCTTGTAGAGGGCGAGGTCGGGTCCCTTCATGGTTCCGTCGCGTTCGATCGCGGTGACGTGAAGACGGGTGACCCCCGCGTCCACACAACGCGCCAGCGCCTCGTCTACCCCGAGGCCGGTCGACGACAACCATCCGCGTACCGAGAGCTGGCCGTCTCGAACATCGAACGCCACGACGAGTTGCTCGTCCAAGGCCTCCACGTAGTTCGCCAACGCGGAAGGTTCCGCCCACACGGCCGTGCCGACGATCACCCGTGACGCCCCCGCGCCGAGCGCGAGTCGGGCGCTTTCGATGGTGCGAATGCCACCCGAGACCTGGAGGGGGATCGAACCCGCGAGATCCACGCAACGGCGAACCACTTCGCTGCGCAGCGCACCATCGCGGGCGCCTTCCAAGTCGACGATGTGGATGAGCTCGGGACTCGTTGCGACTATTCGCCCGATGAACTCCTCGATGGGTTGACGAAAGAGGACGCGGTCGTAGTCGCCCTGTTCCAGGCGGACGGCGTAGTCGCCGAGGAGGTCGAGGGCGGGGATGATTTGCATAGCAGCGTAGTAGCACGTTAGCATGAGAGCATGACCAGTGGCAAGGTACAACAAGCCGAAGCACGACCCGAGACCTCTGAACGGTTCGACGAACTCGTCGAGGCCTTCGTTCGCCTTCGAGATCCAAGGATAGTGGCCGCGTTCCTGCGCGACCTGTGCACGACGACCGAGCTCGACGCCATGGGCCAGAGGCTCCAGGTGGCGCGCCTGGTCGACGAGGCCGTTCCCTATCAGGAAATATCTCGACGCACCGGCGCTTCGACCGCCACGGTCACGCGCGTCGCGCACTGGTTGCGCTACGGCGAAGGTGGATATGAGGTAGTACTGAAACGAGGTCGCAAGTGAATCGTCGTCTAACTATGGCGCTGCCATCGAAGGGTCGCATGCGCGAGCCCTCGTGGTCGCTACTCGAGGCGAGCGGGGTCGACCCTCAAGAGCCCGGCGAGCGCGTGCTGCAAGCGCACTGTCGAAATGCTGAGATCGACCTGCTCTTTGTCCGTGCCGATGACGTGCCTGAGTACGTGCAGGACGGTGTGGTCGATTGCGGGATCACCGGGCTTGACCTGATCTCCGAGCGCGAGAGCGACGTGGAGATTCTTCTTCGTCTGGGCTTCGGCACCTGTTCGCTGCAGGCCGCGGTGCCCATGGAGGACAGCGCGACGAGCATCGACGATCTCGAGGGGCGACGCATCGCCACGTCGCACCCGCGCACGGCCGCGAAGATGCTGGCCGAACGAGGCATCAAGGCCGAGCTCGTGCGGGTTGCCGGTTCGGTGGAGATCTCGCCTCGCCTGGGACTCGCCGACGCGATCATCGACCTCGTGTCGACCGGTTCGACACTCCGAACGAACGGCCTTCGATCGCTCGGTGTCCTCTTCGAATCAGAGGCCGTGCTCGTCGGACGTAAGGGAGCGATCGACCACGAGGCGCGAAACACGCTGCGGATGGTGCTCGGAAGCGTTATCAACGCTCGAGCTAACCGCTACCTCCTCTGCAACGTCAAGAAGGATCGCCTCGACGACTTGTTGGCGCTCTTGCCGACTTCGGGTTCTCCCACCGTGATGGACCTCGCGACGTCGGGCGTCGTTGCGGTGCACGCCCTCGTCCCCGCGGCCGATATCTGGTCGCTCCTGCCAAAATTAAAAGCCTGCGGCGCGAGTTCCGTTCTCACGCTGCCCGTCGAGCGGATGGTGCCATGAGTAAGCCAGTGCAGACCGACCGGAAGATTTCCATTGAAGAAGTCGTGCAGGACGTGCGCGATCGAGGTGACGCCGCCCTCGTGGAGTGGTCGCAACTCTTTGACGGAACGACCGCCGCGAAGCCCGAGAGGGCCGTCGCGTACGGGGATATTCCAACTGCCGCGGTGCTCGCGGCGGCGGAGGCGGTTCGAACCTGGCACTCCGCCCAGCGCCCCGTTGACCTCATGCTCGAGGTCTCGCCGGGCGTCACACTCGAGCGACGTTGGTCGCCGCTTCGCTCGGTCGGCATCTACGTGCCCAAGGGCCTCGTCTCGTCGCTCATCATGGGTGCGGTTCCCGCGCATGTCGCCGGCGTCGAGCGCATTGTTGTCTGCACGCCGCCGAGCGGCGCGCCGGCCGTCGCCGCCGCAGCGGCGCTACTGGGCATCGACGAAGTGTGGGCCATCGGCGGCGCCCAGGCGATCGCCGCAATGGCGTACGGCACCGAGTCCATCGCTCCGGTGGACAAGATCTTCGGTCCGGGTGGAGGGGCGGTGAATACGGCGAAACTCTTGGTGAGTCGCGACGTCGCCATTGACCTGCCCGCCGGTCCGAGCGAGGTTGTGGTGGTCGCGGACGAGGGCTACGACGAAGTGATCATTCAACAAGAGTTGGCCGCCCAGATGGAGCACGGCCCTGATTCGCGGGCATTTGTCGTTCGCGTCGGCGATGACCTCGACGCGGCCCTGGCCGAAGTCGAGGGCTACGCCGCCGAGCACGTGGCGTTGCTTGGCGAACGCGCGGAGTCGCTGGCGGGGCGCATCCGCAACGCGGGTGCGGTGTTCGTTGGTCCCTATTCGCCGGTTCCCGCCGGTGACTACGCCACCGGCGCCAATCACGTGTTGCCCACTGGTGGATGGTCGAAGTCAACCGGTGGTCTCGGTCTCGAGGCGTTCATGAAGACGGTGACGGTTCAGCGCGTGACCAAGGAAGGTCTCGAACGATTGGCCCCCGTGATCGAAGCGTTGGCCGAACTCGAGGGAATGCCCGCGCACAAGGCCACGGCCCGCCGATGAACAAGCCCGTCGCCCTTGACGCCTACCAGTGGCCCCCCTCGAACGAAGCCATCGCCGCGAAGGTGGGGCTTGATCCGCGTTCCATCATCCGATTCGACGGCAACGTTCCGCCAACGCCCCCGGCCAGTGCCCGACCAGCGGCGCTGGCGAGAGCGCTCGCGGACATCAACGAATACGACCGCGGCCGCTACGAGCCGCTTCGCCAGGCCATCGCCACGCACCACGACGTCGGACTCGATCAAGTCTCCCTTGGCGCCGGGAGTGACGAGTTCATCGTGCTGCTGGCTCGGATCTTCGCCGAAGGCGGCACCGTCGCGACGGTGCCGGCGACGTCGTATTCGATGTACCGCTACGCCGCCTTGATGGCGGGAGCGACCGTCATAGACGATCCGACGAAAGCGGACCTCGTATTCGTATGTCGGCCCAACAACCCCACGGGTGAGCTGCCCGATATCCCCGAGGTGCCGGGACAGTTGATCATCGACGAGGCGTACGCCCAGTACGCGGGCGTTGATGCGCTGGACCGGGTTGACGGCGGGGCCATCGTGTTGCGGACGTTTTCGAAGGCCTACGGTCTCGCCGGCGCGCGCGTGGGCTATGCCATCGCGACACCGGCGCTCTCGGCCGTCATCTCGTCGCGCCAAGCCCCGCTCTCGGTGTCGTCGCTCTCGGCGTCGCTCGCCCTCGCAGCGATCGCGACGCCGATTGACGTGTCGGGTCAGATCGCCGAGCGCGAGCGCTTGACGGCTGAGCTCAGCGCACTGGGACTCGTGCCCCTTCGCTCGTACACGAACTTCCTTTACATCCCCATGGACGATCCTCAGGACATCGTCGACCGATTGATGCCGTACGGGGTGATGGTTCGTGCGTTCACGGGCGGGCTTCGCATCAGCGTGCGTGACGAGCTCGATGACAATGTGCTGCTCGACGCGCTGCGAGCTGAGCTGCTCGGCGAGGTCATGCCGGCCCCGGCACTTCGCCACCGTCGCGCCACCGCCGAGACCCTCCTCTCGGTTCGACTGCGGGTTCCCGGCGAGGGGCGCGTCTACGTCAACACCGGCGAAGGCTTCTACGACCACATGCTCCAGCAGCTGGCGTTCCACGGGGGTATGGACCTGCGCCTCGAGGGCGTCGGCGATCTGGAGACGGGCGATCACCACACCGTAGAAGACATGATGCGCACATTCGGCGAGGCCCTCGACATGGCGCTCGGCGATCGTCGAGGTCTCACGCGCTACGGCGAGGCGCGGGTGCCAATGGACGAGGCGATCGCGCACGCGGTGGTTGACCTGTCGGGGCGCGCGACGGCGAATATATCCATCTCGCCGGATCCGGGAATGGCCGCGCACGCGTTCGAATCCCTCGCCCAGACGGCGCGAATCACGTTGCACGTCACCGCATCGGGCGACAACGCCCACCACGTCGCCGAAGCGGCGTTTAAGGCGGTTGGACGCGCCCTCGCCCAGGCGATGACCCGCGACGGCACGCTCGTGCGTTCGACCAAGGGCTCGCTGTGAGCGACGTCATTGTTGTCGACTACGGCGCGGGCAACACCCGCTCGGTGCGCGCAGCGCTGACCCACCTGGGAAAGACCAGCGAAGTGAGCTCTGATCCCGGCAAGATCGTCGCGGCGCCCTACGTCGTGCTGCCCGGGGTGGGCTCGGCGAGGAGCGCCATGGCGCACCTCAATGCGACGAGCGCCGCCGCCGCCATTCGCGACCGCTTCGACGCCGGTGGCCCGACCTTGGGAATCTGCCTCGGGATGCAGTTGGCCCTGGAAATGAGCGAAGAGGACGGAGGCGTCGAGGGGCTCGGTCTCCTGTCCGGTGAAGTGGTCCGTCTCAGCGCGGAACGAGTCCCGCGACTCGGCTGGGCCATGGTTGAACCATGGGGCGAGGCGTACTACTTCGCCCACTCGTTCGCTGCTCAGTCCAGTGACTCGATTGCGACGTCGGACGGCATCACGGTCGCGGTGCAACGCGGATCGTTTCTCGGGGTTCAGTTCCACCCCGAGAAAAGCAGCGGCGCCGGGCTCGACTTCTTGGAAAAATGCCTCTCCCGCGCCTGATCCCCTGCCTCGACGTGGCGAACGGCCGAGTGGTGAAGGGCGTGAGCTTCGTGGGACTTCGTGACGTGGGCGACCCCGTCGAGCTCGCGACGTTCTACAGCGACGGCGGCGCTGATGAGCTGGTGTTCCTTGACATCAAGGCGACGCCTGACGACACCACCACCATGACCTCGGTGGTCGCCCAGGTCGCCAACGTCCTGGAGATCCCCTTCACCGTGGGCGGGGGGGTCCGCAGCGTCGCCGACGCCTCGCGAATCATCGAGTCGGGAGCCGACCGGGTATCGCTGAACTCCGCCGCGCTGGCGAATCCCTGGTTGATCACGGCCATCGCCGACCGGTACGGCAACCAGGCCGTGGTGGTGGCGATTGACGCGGGTGACGGAGTTGTCCACACGCACGGAGGACGGGTCGCCACGACAACACCGACCCTGGCGTGGGCCATCGAGGCCTGTGAACGTGGCGCGGGTGAGATTCTGCTCACCTCCATCCGTCAAGACGGTCAGCGCACGGGATTTGATCTGGAACTGACGACGACAGTTCGAAACGCCGTCACCATTCCGGTTATCGCCTCGGGTGGCGCAGGGTGCGCCCAGCACGTCGCTGAGGCTCTTCGCGTGACTGACGCGGCGCTGATCGCGTCCATCGTGCACGAGAATCCCTCGGGGCTGCCGGGCCTGCGTCGAGAGATCGAAAGCTTCGGCATTCAACTACGACCAATTAAGGAGCGTCCGTGAGCGAAGAACTTCGTGCCGCGATAATCCAGGACGATGCGACCGGCCGCGTCCTGATGCTGGGCTGGATGGACGAGGAGGCGCTCAGCCTCACGCGCTCCACTGGTTTCGTGCACTTCTTCTCGAGGTCCCGACAGAAGCTTTGGCGCAAGGGCGAGAGCTCGGGGAACACCCTTCGCGTCGTTGAAGTGCTGCTCGACTGCGATGAGGATGCGGTGCTCGTCCGGGCCAACGCCGATGGACCAACGTGTCACGACGGCTCGACCTCGTGCTTCACCCCGTGGCTCTGGCGCAGAATTCTCCAGCGACAAGAGCAGGGTAACGACACCTCCTACGTCGCGAAGATGCTTCGCGAAGGAACGCCGCTCATTTCAAGGAAGGTCGGCGAAGAGGCGGTCGAAGTGGTGGTCGCGGCGCTCGCCGAAGACGACGAGCGAGTCGTGAGTGAAGCCGCGGACCTCTGGTTTCACACGCTGCTGTTGCTTCGAAGCCGTGGGTTGGACCCCGCCGCGGTGGAAGACGAACTGCGCCGCCGGGACCGTTGAGACCAACCTCTGAGCGCGTACAGTGCACCGTAGAGGGTGGCGTGACGGTCGCTAGGTTCGAGTCCACCGTGAGGGGTTTTTAGAAATGTTCGCGACATCGGTCTCTTCGGGCGCCCTCGTACTGGTCGTTGCGGTTTTTCTGGCGTCGGCCGTTGAAATGGTCGAAGCGCTCACCATCGTGTTGGCCGTGGGTCACACCCGGGGATGGCGCTCTGCCCTTGAGGGCGTCGGTGCTGGCTTGGCGACGCTCGCGGTCCTGGTGGCCGCCCTCGGACCAGCGATCGTCAAAGTGCCCATCGATGTCCTGCACCTCGTCATCGGGGGAATTCTCCTGATCTTCGGGATGCAGTGGCTGCGCAAGGCCGTGCTGCGCTCGAGCGGACTGAAGGCGATGCACGACGAAGATGCCATCTATCAAGAGACCGTCAACGGACTTTCGATAGCAGGTCCGAGACAGCAGCGAGACCGGATCTCCTTCGTCGTGGCTTTCAAGGGTGTCTTTCTCGAAGGACTCGAGGTCGTCATTCTGGTCATCACGCTCGGCACGTCGGCCCATCGCCTCGGCCTCGCCTCGGTGGCGGCGTTGAGCGCGGTGGTGATCGTCGGAATTGCTGGGGCGGTCGTAGCGAAGCAGCTCTCGAAGGTTCCGGAGAACGCGATGAAGATGAGTGTGGGAATCCTGCTCGTCAGCTATGGGACTTTTTGGACCGGCGAGGGACTCAAGGTGAAATGGCCGGGGGCGGACGCCACGCTGCTGGGCTTTGTCGCCTTGTACGCGCTGGCGACGTGGACCCTGGTGCTGATGATGCGCCGCGAGGTCGGCGACGTCACGACGGTGGCGTGATGAGCCGGGCCAAACCTTCCTGGGCAGTTCGCGTCGTGAAAGGGTTCGCAATATTCTGGTGGGACTTTCTGGTGGGCGACACGCCAGAACTGTTCGTGGCGGCCCTCGTCATCATCGCGGTTGTGGCGTTGCTGCGGATTGTTCTCCAGCGCAATGCCCTGGCAGCGATTGCTCTTCCGGTCTTGTCGATCGTCGCACTGGGCGTTTCCGTTCGCCGCGCTCGTGGAGCGGCGCGAAAGTAGTTCAGGCGGCGGGCAACTCGTAGGACGTCATGGACAGGGTGCCCATCTCGTAGCCGTCGATGAGCGTACGTGTTGGTACGTCGGCCTGCGCCGACAAGCCGGCGATGTAGGCGAGCGGCAAGAAGTGGTCGGGCGTGGGCGCCGCGAGACGGTAGTCCGCGTGGGCGTTCGATGACCCCAGTTGGGACGGATCACTCGTCATGATGGCGCGCATGTCGTCGTCGAATCGGTGAGCCCAGTCGGTTCCCTTGCCCGGTAAGTTCCAGTCGATGAGTCGAAGGTTGTGCACGACGTTACCGCTCCCTAGGATCAGCACGCCTTCTTCTCGAAGGGCGTGCAGCCGGGTACCGAGGTCGAAGTGATAGTCGAACGGCAGCTCCGAGTTGATTGAGAGCTGCAGCACGGGAACGTCGGCCTTCGGGAACATGTGTACCAGCACCGACCACGTCCCGTGATCGAGCCCCCAGCTGTCTTCGTCGAGTCCAACGTAGGTCGGCTTCACGACGTCGAGGATCCGCTGCGCGGTCTCGGGATCTCCCTGAGCGGGGTACTCGACGTCAAACAGTTGCTGGGGAAATCCATAGAAGTCGTGGATGGTGCGCGGCACCTTCATCGCCGTGACGGCAGTGATATTCACGTACCAGTGCGCCGAGACAACGAGCACGGCCTTGGGTTTGGGCATCGATGCGCCAAAGGCGCTCCAGGCGTCGGTGTAGCGATTGTGTTCCAGGGCATTCATCGGATTACCGTGACCAAAGAACGCGGCGGGCATTAACTGTGACATGAGAGTCTCACTTCGACGTGGTGAACAGACTCCATCGTAACCGGCAGCTTTTTCTCCGAAACGTTGCGGACGCGAGTCAACTGCTTAGAGATAGTGTGGCGGCACCTCGTGGCTATCGCGACGGATTCGACGAATCTCCTCTTTGAGGCGCGCCACTTCCTCACGAAGTTTGGCGACTAACTCTTCCAGTTCTGCGCGCGTTGGCTCGGGTCTGCTCACTCATCTAGGTTCGCACACTTAACGCGGTGTCGCGGCGGGCTCGAATTGGATGAATCCACCGCACACTTGGTCCAAACAGCAAGCACCGGATGGCGCCATTCGTTATCGTGTCAGGTGGTCGGCCCAAAGTGGCGCCGGCAAGGGGGAAGTATGTCATCCAATCATTTGGAGACCCACGACGGCGATCGTCTCGCCGCGCTGGGCTATCACCAAGAGCTGTCGCGAGTGTTGTCGCTTTTTGACAACTTCTCGGTGGCGTTCAGTTACCTGAGTCCGATGGTGGGTATTTACTCGCTGTACGTGGTCGGACTCGGCGCCGGAGGACCACGGTACATCTGGACCATACCCATTGTGGTCGGTTTGATGACGTTGGTCGCTTTGGTGTTTGGCGAGCTCTCGAGTGAGTATCCGTTGTCGGGTGCGCTCTACCAGTACGGCAAATACAACGTCGGCCCACGCTACGGCTGGTTCGTCGGTTGGATCTACGGATTCGCACTTCTGGCCACCGTGGCCTCGGTGGACTCGGGAATTGTGACGTACGTGGCGGACCTGATGAACATCTGGTTCAAGACCGATCTCAATCCGGCCAACCACGTGACGATCTTTGTCATCACCGGATCAGTGATCCTTCTCTCGGCGATGCTCAACTCGGTGGGTGCCAAGATCATGGGCCGAGTGGCGCGACTTGGTGTGTACGTTGAGACCATTGGGACCTTCGGCGTCTTCATCGCACTGGCGATTCACGGTTTTCACCAGGGGTTTGGATTCGTCTTCACCACCCAAGGCGTGCAGAATGTGGCGCATAATCCGTTTGGCGTTAATTTCGGCGGCAACTGGTGGACCGGTGCGGCGCTCGTCGCAGTACTCGCGAACGTTTACATCTTCTTTGGTTTTGAGTCCGCTGGCGACATCTCCGAGGAGACCGTCGATGCGGCGCGCCAGGTGCCAAAGGCGATGCGTAACGCGCTGCTCTACGGTGGGATTGCGTCGTTCGTCCTGGTGCTGGGTCTCTTGCTCGCGACTCCTAAGTCGGGCATTGGTACCGTCATCGCGGGTGGAATCCCGGTGCTGCTGGCCGCGCTGCCGAGCTGGTTGCAGGACTTCTTCCTGGTCATGGTCATCATTGCGTTCTTCAGCTGCGGCACGGCCGTCCAGGGCGCCGGCGCGCGGGTGGCGTTCGCTCTCGCTCGAGACGGTGCCCTGCCGGCGAGCAACGCCTTGAAGAAGGTGTCGCCTCGCCACAAGACGCCGGTGAACGCCATTGCGGTGGGAACGATCATTCCGTTCCTGTTCTTGTTGCTGGTGCTCGTGAACCCGTCCAAGCCGATTCACATCCTCTGGTTCACCTATCCGGCCAAGATCAACGCACTGTACGCATTGGTGTCGTTCGCGACGTCGGGAATCTACCTGTCGTTCTTCCTGACGGTCCTCGGGGCGCTGATCGCTCGTCGTCGCGGCTGGAAGCCCAGCGGCTCGTTCACGCTCGGAAAGTGGGGTCTGCCGGTATCCATTGGCGGGGCCGGGTACTTGCTACTCATGCTGATCAACATTGTGTGGCCGAGTTCGCTCTCAAGCGGGCGAGCAGTGCTGTTCAACTACGGCTGGGTTACGTTGCTCGTCATGTTGATCATTGTGGTGATCGGCGCCCTCTACGAGGGAGTCGCTCGACCGGACAAGAAGGTCGCACCGCACAGCGTCGACAAATAGCGTGTCAGGAATGCCCCCGATCCCTAGAAGGGATCGGGGGCATTCCTGACACGAGCGCTCAAGTGTATGGATGTAGCTCTTCAGGGCGGTGAGTCCCTCGGCGAGGAACACCTCGGCGTTGCCGCCGGTCTCTTCGCTGATATCCAAGATGGTGGCGGTGACTTCAATGAGGATTCGCGCGGCCGCCCGGGCCCGGTCCTTTGAAACTCCGGTAAATCGAACTTGAAGTCGCGACGCGAAGAACTCCAGATACTCGTCGGTCTCCTTGCGGTCAAGCTCCACGAGTTCGGGTACTGCTCGAAAGGCGCGCCGCAGCTGCGCCGTCGCAGGGTGATCGTTTCGAAGTTGAATCGTGAGGCCAAAGATATCGTCCGCCCATTGGTCCAAATCGGGCGCGTCGGAGACCTCTCGCAGCTTCTCCAGGAGATGGGTCATGCGCCGCTGCTGGTCGATGCGAAACAGCTCCACCAGTATCGCCGTCTTGTCGGGGAAGTAGTGATAGACGGTTCCGATGTTGACGCCGGCCCTCTCGGCGACGACGTTGGTATTCAGACCCTGGACTCCACGCTCCACGATGATGTCCGTCGACGCGTCCAGGATGCTGGTGAAGGTCGCGATTGAACGCGCCTGTGATGGTCTCTTCAGTTGGCCGCGTCGGTCGGGGGAAACTTTGGTCACCTCACTAGTATTCACTGCCCGCGACGCTCGCGGCGCTATTTGAATTCGCTACATTGAGTATCAAATTTCTAAGGGGATCTTCGTGCCAGTCATTGTCTACCGAGCCCGTGAGGTCGTCACCCTCGACAGCAACTGTCCCTCCGCCGAGGCTGTCGCGGTGCTCGAAGGTTGAATCCTTTACGTGGGCACGTAGGGCGAGGTCGTCGAGGCCCTTGCTGATCAGAGCTTCACGACGGACCTGCGCTACGCCCAGCACGTCATCGTGCCGGGTTTCATTGAAGCCGACGGCCACCTTTCGGCCGACGGTGGGCTCGGCCTATTTGATCAAACGCGACGACGAACTGGGCTCGATCGAAGTTGGCAAGTACGCCGACTTCACCATTCTGGCCGACAGCCCGTTGCGAGTCGATCCCATGGCGATCAAGGACATCGCCGTGCTCGCGACGGTCGTCGCCGGCCAGCCCGTCGCGGGGCGATCAACGGCCACGCCAACGTGACGCGCTTGTTCGCGCCGGGTCGCCCCTCAGCTGATCAGGGGAACAGCCCGCGAAGCTCAGTGGCCTCGGCGATGCGTTCCACTCCCGCGACGATCGCCGTGTCACGCAACGTGAGATCCAACTCCTTGTGGCGGTTCCAGATGTGGCTGAAGGCTTCGTGCATGAACTTCTCGAGACGCTGCTGAAAGAGCTCCGGTTCCCACATGAAACCCTGCAAGTCCTGGGCCCACTCGAAGTACGACGCCACGACGCCACCTGCGTTCGCGAGAACGTCGGGAATAACGGGGATGTTGCGACTCGCGAGGACCGCGGCCCCCTCGCCGGTCGTTGGTCCGTTGGCTGCTTCAACCATGATCGACGCCGCCATCTCCGTGGCCACCTTCTCGGTGATGACGCCACCCAGTGCGGCGGGGATGGCGATGTCGCACGGAATGGTGAACAAGAGGTCCGCGGGAACAGCGTCGCTTCCGGGGTAGCCCACGACGGTGCCCGCTTCGGCGACGTGCTTGGCGAGCGCCAGGTGGTTGATGCCTTCGGGCACGTGAATCGCGCCCTGGACGTCGGCGATGCCCACGATCTTCATGCCGCGGTCGCTCAAGAGCTTCACCAGAGGAGAGCCGACCTTGCCGTAGCCCTGCACGACGACGCGCTGTTCGTTCGAGGGCCGGCCCAGACGCTGCAGCAGCGCGGAGGTGCAGATGGTGACGCCGAGCGACGTGGCTCCGGCGTGGCCGAGTGTGCCGCCGATGGCCAACGGCTTTCCGGTCACGACGCCGGGCGTGTTCTGTCCGCGAAGCATCGAGACCGTGTCCATGATCCAACTCATCACCTGGGTGTCGGTGTTGATGTCGGGAGCGGGGATGTCCCGGTCGGGCCCGATCACGGGCGCAATGGAGAATGCGTAGCGACGCGTCAGCCGTTCGAGTTCGCCGCGCGACAACGTCGTGGGGTCGACCTTCACGCCGCCCTTGGCACCGCCGTAGGGGATGTTGACGACCGCGCACTTGATGGACATGTCGGCGCTGAGCGCGGCGATCTCGTCCACGTTCACGCTCTGGTGGAAACGAATGCCACCCTTGCCGGGTCCTCGGGAGGTGTCGTGCTGAATGCGCCAGCCGGTGTACATCTCGACCTGACCGGAGTCCATGCGCACCGGCACCGCCACTTCGAGTATCCGCTCGGGGGTGACGATTCGCTTGACCAGCCCCTCGTTGAGACCGAGTATTCTTCCTGCGTTTTCGATCAGGGAGGTCACCCGCAGCCACGGGTTGAAGCCGTCGCTCGGAGCCTCGTTCGGACGCGTGACCACGTTGTCACCAGCCTTTGGACTAGATGAGAGCATCGTTGCTCCCACAGACCAGCGTACGACACGACCGACACGGCGGCGCGCCAGCACGGGGCACGTCAGATACTGTGCATGAAAGACACGACCCCGAAAGGCTCCCATGAAGATTTCTACGATGCTCAGCTACTCCGGAGGCTTCAAACAGGCCGCCAACCAGGTGGTTGAAATGGAGAAGGCCGGCCTCGATCTGGTGTGGGTCGCCGAAGCCTACGGCTTCGATAGTCCGTCGCTCATGGGTTACCTCGCCGCTCTTACCCAGAAGGTGGAGATCGGAGCGGCCATTCTGCCGATTTACACGCGCACCCCGACACTGATCGCGATGACGTCGGCGGGGATCGACGCCCTTTCCGACGGACGCTTTCACCTGGGGCTCGGCGCATCAGGTCCACAGGTGATTGAAGGCTTCCACGGCGTGCCCTATACGAACCCTTTGGGCCGGACCCGTGAGATCGTCGAGATCTGTCGTGACGTGTGGAGGCGCGAAGCCCCCCTGGTACACCAGGGCAAGAACTTCACGTTGCCCCTGCCGCCCGAGAAGGGCACTGGGCTCGGCAAGCCGCTCAAGATAATCGCGCACCCGTTACGCAGCGAGATACCTATCTGGATCGCCTCGTTGGGCGAGAAGAACGTCGCGCTCACGGCGGAGATCGCCGATGGTTGGATACCAATACTGTTCATTCCCGAGCGCGCCCACGACGTGTGGGGCGCCCCGCTCGAAGCGGGCAAGGCCAAGCGCGACGCGAACCTCGGTGAAATGATGATCACCGCCGGAGGTCTGCTGGCAATTGGCGAGGGCGAGGACGTGGTGGCGCTCCGTGAGCTGCAACGTTCCATGGTGGCGCTCTACGTCGGTGGCATGGGCGCGAAGGGGAAGAACTTCTACAACGAACTGGCCATTCGATACGGCTACGAAAAGGAAGCCGAGGTCATTCAAGACCTCTATCTCTCGGGAAAGAAGCGTGAGGCGGAAGCGGCCGTGCCCGCGGAGTTCCTCGAGCTCACCACCCTCTGTGGCCCCAAGGGTTACGTCAAAGAGCGCATCGCCGCGTTCAAGGCAGCGGGCGTCACCCACCTGCAGGTGCACCCGATCCCACAGGGTGACCAAACTGCGGCGTCACTTATTGAGACGGTGAAGGGTCTGCTCTAGGCGCTACTCGTCGTCGCGGGTCGCGTCGCGACCGCCCGAGGCCAGCCACGCCTCGTACATGGCCGCGTAGGCGCCACCTCTCGTGAGGAGCTCGCGCGGGGTACCGACTTCGACGATGCCGCCCTTGTCAATGACCACGATGCGGTCGGCCCGCTGCGCGGTCGTGAGGCGGTGGGCGATCAGAATGGCCGAGCGACCTTCGAGGAGGCGGTCGAGCGCTCGTTCAATGACGGTTTCGCTCTGCAGGTCGAGCGACGAGGTCGCCTCATCCAAGATGAGAACGCGCGGACGGGCGAGAAAGGCCCGGGCCAGCGCCAGCAGCTGACGTTCGCCCGCCGACAGCGTCTGGCCCCGCTCGTGCACAATCGTGTCCAGCCCGTCGGGCAGGCGCTCGACGAGGTCGCGAAGCCCCACCACGTCAATGGCTTCCTCTATCTCTTCGCTCGTGATGCCGGTGCGTCCGAAGCCCAAATTCGTGCGGATCGAACCGGCGAAGAGGAAGGCCTCTTGGGGGACGACACCGAGCTGCGAGCGAAGCGAGTGCAGCGTGACGGTTCGAATGTCGATGCCGTCGAGGAGCACCCGCCCCGACGTGGGGTCGTAGAAGCGGTTCGCCAACTTGGCCATGGTTGACTTGCCCGCTCCGGTGGGCCCTACGAAGGCAACGGATTCGCCCGGGGCGATCTCCAGGTTGACATCGCGCAGGACCAGGTTGTCCTCGTTGTAGCCGAAACTGACGTTGTCAAAGGTGATTCGACCTTCAATGGTGGGCAGCGTCGCTGCGTTTTCGGTCTCGTCAACGCTCGGACCGGTCTGGAGCAGTTCGCGCAGGCGAATGACCGACGACCGGCCCTGCTGGAGCGAGTTGTACTGCTGGACGAGCAGTTGAATTGGCGCGAAGAACCGGTTGAGGTACAAGAAGAACGCGATGAGGGCCCCGACGCTCAACTTGTGCTCGATCACCATATGTCCGCCGATGCCGAGCAGGAGCCCAGTTCCGAGGATCCCGATCATGTTGGTCGACGGTCCGTAGAGGGCGTTCACTCGTCCGGTGTAGAGGTTGGCGTCGCGGTAGGCGCCCACGACGTGACGGTGATTGCGGATGTTGCGCTTTTGACGGTTGTTGGAGGTGACGACGCGTATGCCGTACAGCGACTCCGAGAGGTCGGCCAGCACGTTGGCGATCCGGTCGCGGCTCAAGAGGTAGCCCTTTTCCGACGCGTGATGGAACCAGATCGAGAGGGCGAAGAGGAGCGGAACGATCAGCAGGATTGTCCAGGTGGCGAGGGCCACGTTGGTCGTGAAGAGCACGATGGTGATGACGATCATCGTGAGGCCCTGCAGAGCGAATGAGCTGATGCCGTCTTGAATCAGCTGCTGGAGGTTCTCAACGTCGCTCGTCATGCGACTCATCAACACGCCGGCCTTCTCTTCGGTGAAGAAGTCCAGGCTGAGTCGCTGGAAGTGGATGAAGACCCGGATGCGTAGGTCGTGCATCACCCGAGAGGCGAGTTTCCCGGTCACGTCAACCTGGACGCGCTGGAAGAGAGAGCTCGCGAGAGCGAGCAGGAGATACAGCAGCCCGCATATCGCGATCACGGTCAGGGAACGATGGCCCGGGGTCATGCCGTTGTTGATCGCGTATTCCGTCAGCTTGGGACCAGCCTGCATCACGAGGCTGATAACGATGACGAGCAGCGAACCAGCGCCCACGTAACCGGGGTAGTCGCGAAGCATCCGGGGCAAGGTGAGATCTTGGCGCTCTTTTTGGCTCGGACGCTGCTGGAACGTGAGCGCCGAGGGTTCGTGGGGAGGTTCGGTGGCGATGAGTTTGGTCGCCTCGGCCATCAGCTCACTGGGAATACCCCCGAAAGGGAGCCCGGTATTCGACGAGGCCCCGAACATCGCCCCGCCGCCGCCCCATCCGCCCCACGCCATTACTCGTCACCTGACGTGGTTTGGGCCAGTACTTCGGCGTACAGCGGGGAGTTGGCGAGGAGCTCTTCGTGTGTGCCCGAGGCCACCACGCGCCCTTCGTCGAGCAGAATCACCCGGCTGGCGAGGGCGATGGTGGAGATGCGGTGCGCGATGACAATGGTGGTGCGTTGGCGAAGGAGACGGCCCAGCGCTTCGTAGATCCCCGCCTCCACGTGCACGTCGATGGCGCTCGTGGCGTCGTCCAGGATCAGAATCGGCGGGTTCACGAGGAGCGTTCGAGCGATGGCGATTCGCTGGCGCTGTCCACCGGACAGGGTGTAGCCGCGTTCGCCGACGACCGTGTCGTAACCCTCGGGGAGGCGCACGATGAACTCGTGGGCGTTCGCAGCCTTTGCCGCCGCCTCGATGTCGTCGAACGACGCGTCGGGTTGGCCGTAGGCGATGTTGTCGCGAATTGAGATCGAGAACAGGAACGGCTCGTCGAGCACGACGCCGACGTTGGTCCTGAGCGAAGGCAGCGTGACGTCTCGAACGTCGTGGTCGTCAACGCACACCGATCCGTCGGCGACGTCGTAAAAGCGCGTGACGAGTCGAGCGACCGTCGATTTACCAGATCCGGTCCGTCCCACGATCGCCACGGTCTCGCCGGCCGTGATGTGGGCGTCAAAGTCAGTGAGGATTTCGGCTCCGTTGGCGTATTCGAAGCGAACGTGGTTGAAGTCGATGTCGCCCTCGACATCGACCAGGTCGAACGCACCGGGGCGCTCGACGATGTCGGGACTCTCGTCCAAGACTTCGAAGATACGCTCGGCGCTCGCCTTGGCGCGCTGACCCATCATGACGAGTTGACCCAGCATCATGAAGGGTGCCTGGAGCATCAAGAGATAGATGTTGAAGCTAAGGATGGCGCCAGGGCCCAAGTTCCCATGGAGCACCATCCAGCCGCCGAAGAAGAGGACCAGAGCGAGCCCGACTTGGGGAAGGTTCTGCACCCAGGGCGACCACAGGCCACGAATTTGGGCGTCCTTGATGTACGCCCACGCCACCCGTTCGGCGGCGTCGGCGAGACGATTCACCTCGGCCTCTTCCTGGGCGAAGGACTTCACCACCCGCACGCCGTTGATGTTCTCGTCGACGATCGTCGCGACGTCGGCGAGGCGGGCCTGGGTGATCCACGAAATAGGAAAGAGCACCCGACGCATGCGGATGCCCACGAAGTAGAGGACCGGCATGATGGTCATGGCAATGCAGGCCAAGAGGACGTTGATCGAGAGCATGAAGCCAAAGGCCAGGACGCCTATGGAGCACTGCACGACGATCAGGGGGGCGAAGGTCGAGTACATCTGCACGCTTCGAATATCGCTGTTGGCCCGACTGATCAGTTGGCCCGACTGCACCCTGTCGTAGAAGGTGAATGAGAGCCAGGTGAGGTGCTCGTAGATGAGCGTGCGAAGGTCGGCCTCGACGTTGTAGGCGGTGTGATAGACGTACTGGCGTGAGATAATTCCCGTGATCCCCGCAATCACGCCGACGATCAGAATGTGCACGACGTCGGTGTGCAGGGCGCCCGAATTCTTGGTGAGCACGTTGTGGATGGCCCCGTTCAACATGTTCGGAACCAGCGTCTGGAACACCAGGCTGACAAATGACAGAGCAATCGCGGTGATGAAGGTCAATCGGTGCGACGCGATGATCGGCAGGATCCTTCGCCACCAGGCCAAGTTCCGGTCGCGCGAGATCTCCGCGCGTGGTCCCGGATAGTTGGAGCGGATGCCCCCAAGGGGATTGGCTTGAACCTGCTCTGGACCGTGCGAGGTACCGGTGCGGAGCGAAGAAGCCATTGGTGAATCGTACCGGCCAGGTAGAAACCTGCTTCAGTCTGCGCCGCCCGGGGTTCTCGACATTCGCACGAGTGGCGGCGTAGTCTGACCTCGTGCCTTCACCGCTTATCGTCAACCACCCCATTGTGGCGGACAAGATCCGTCAACTGCGTGACGCCACCACCTCGAACGCGGACTTTCTCCGCTTGGCCGGCGAGATCTCGCGATTCGTGGCCTACGAAGCATTCCGCGAGATGCCCGTCACCGCGACCACGGTGGATACGCCCGTCGTGAAAGGCGCTGCGGCCGTTCGAATCGAGAAGCAGTTCGTGATCGTGCCCATCCTTCGAGCCGGTTTGGGGATGATCCCCGCGGTGCAAGAGGTACTGCCCCGCCATCGGGTGTGTCTGGTGGGACTGCGTCGCAACGAGTCGACACTCCTGCCCGACGTCTACCTCGACGGACTGCCCGACGAGTTGGAGAGCGCCCCGGTGGTGCTCTGCGACCCCATGCTCGCCACCGGTGGATCGCTCGTCTGCGTGCTCGACATGCTGCGCCAGCGCGGGGCGGGAGAAATCACCGTGCTCTGTCTCATCGCGGCCCAGCCGGGGATTGACTTCGTCACGTCGCGCCACCCCGACGTGCAGATCGTCGCCGCGGCCCTTGACACCGAACTCACTGAAATTGGTTACATCACCCCGGGCCTCGGCGACGCCGGTGATCGACTATTCGGGCCGCCCGTTCGTTTGCACTAGAGCCCGATGTCCTCGTGCCACAACTCGGGGTGCTCGTGTATGAACGTCGCCAGCAACTCGGTGCACGCGGGGTCGTCGAGGATGATGATCTCCACCCCGTACTCGCCCAACCAGTCGTGGCCGCCGTGGAAGTTCTCCGCCTCACCAATCACCACGGCACCAATGTTGAACTGGCGCACGAGTCCCGAGCAGTACCAACACGGGGACAGTGTCGTCACCATCACGGTGTCGGCGTAGTCGCGCCGGCGTCCCGCGCGACGAAATGCGTCAGTTTCGGCGTGCACCGATGCGTCGTGTTCTTGAACTCGACGATTGTGGCCCGATCCGAAAAGGACGCCATCGCGCGAAAACAGCGCAGCCCCAATGGGTATCCCGCCCTCCTCGAGACCCTTCACGGCCTCGTCGTAGGCCGTAACCAAGAACTCTCGAGCCAGATGGATGTCGAGAGGCGTCCGAGGGGAACTCATGGAATCAGTATGCTCCAACATCGTGGGCGAACGAACGTATTCAGTTGAGATCGGTACCCAGCGAGTTGATCTGCCGGTAGTGCCCTTGAGCGAGCAACTCGCCCTCGCCCTTCTTATTACGGTCGACATGGGCGTGAAATTCATGTCCCAGGCCGGTCTCGAGCTGGCTGAAATACTGCGTCCCTACGACGTCGACATCGTCGCGACCGTCGCGACGATGGGAATTCCGCTGGCAGTTGAAGTGACTCGACACCTGGGTCTCGATCAGTACGTGACCTTGCACAAGACCCCGAAGATTCATTTAGCCGACGCCGTCTTCGAGCCCGTTCGTTCAATAACGACCGATGCCGACCAGCGGCTTCTCTTCGACCGAGCTCGAGTCAAGGACGTCGAGGGAAAGCGCGTGGCGATTGTCGATGACGTGATCTCGACCGGTGCCTCCACCGGCGCGTCGCTTCGCTTGCTGCGCCGTGTCGACGCCAACATTGTCTGCATTGGCACACTCGTCACCGAAGCGTCGCTCTGGCGAGAAGCCCTAGGCAACGACGCCCAGATGGTGAGGGCCTTAGGGTCAATTCCTGTGTTTCGACCCGACGGCTCGGGTGGCCTCGTCGAGGACTGGGTCGGCTGAACTTTCGAGTGCGCCGATCCCCGGGCGAGAAGGCCCGGGGCTCGGCGTCTCTTCGACCGATCTAGATCGTTGGCTCGAGTTCTTTTTGGCGCTTGACCTGCTTGGCCACATTCCCGGTCGCCTTTTCGAGCAGGAAGTAGATCAGACCGGCGACGATGATGCCCGTAGGGACCGAGAAGTCCGCACCTCCGAACCAACCGGCCGAACCGCAGTCGGCGACCTTCGTCCCCGCACAGTAGAAGGCGTTGAAGTGGTTGGAAATCGGCGTCATCCAGTGGAAGGGAAAGCCCACGGGAGGCGGAGCCTTCGAGAAGGCGAGCGTCGCGGTCACTACGCCGACCACGAACGCCGCGATGGCGTTCCAATTGATGCCCGACGATCCGGTGAAGTACAAACCGCCCTTGTCGGTGCGTTGCAGTTCGGCGGCGTTGTAGCGGAACCTGCGCATCATCCAGTCCATTAAGTAGATGCCCAGCCATGGGGCGATCCACAAGATGATGACCCCGACGAACTCCTTCATGTAGAGCGAGAACGTTGACTGGAACTCGGCCCAGATCGTGAGCCCGCACGCGATGAAGCTGTCGAGCACGACGGCCTGGTAACGCTTCAATCGAAGACCCATTGCCTGCAGCGAGACGCCGGAGGAGTAGAGGTCGAGGGAGTTGATCCCGAAGAGCTGCACTATGGCGAACACCATGAAGAGCACCACCACCCAGCTCGGAATGTAGTGCTGGCTGCGAAAGGCCTCGAAGGGATTCGCTCCGTTCCACACAGTGCTGGTCGAGAGGAAGGTAAAAGTAAGGGCGCCGAGAATCATCATGAGGATCTCCGGAATGGCGGTGCCAAGGAAGATCCAGCCCACGATGGCGCCCTTCTTGGCGTCGCGAGGCACGTACCGGCTGTAGTCGTTGCCGCACTCGGTCCAGCCGAGTCCCGAGAGAGCGAAGACAAAGGCGAGCCCCGCGGTGTAGAGCTGCCAACCGCCGAGGAATCCCTTGTCACTCGCGCTGCCGTGCTTGATGTCGTAGATGGCGAGCACCACAAATATCGCCCCGAAGGGGATGATGAGGGCGCGAAGGACCTTCACCATCGTCGCGTGACCGAGGTAGGGCATGACGGCTTGGATCGTCGCGGCCAAGATGATGAAGATCACCTTCAGCGGAGTCGAGACGTGAATGCCGGCCATCTGGCACAGGACGATGACGGCCCCGACGATGAGAATGAGCCCCTCGGTTTCAAAACCCAACTGCGTGATCCAGTTGAAAAAGCTGACGAGTTTCGATCCTCGCGATCCGAAAGCGGCTCGGCTGATCGCGAAGGCCGTGGTGCCGGTCTCGGGGCCCTGCAGCGACGCCAGGCCGAGCAGGAAGAACGAGAGGTTTCCGAAGATGATGATGGTGAGCGCGGTGTAGAAGCTGAACCCGAAGCCCATGAGCAGCGCTCCGTAGACGAAGTACTCAACGTTGATCGCCGAGCCCGTCCAAAGAGCGCCGATGTTGCGCGGCGTCGCCCATCGTTCATTCTCTGGAATGAAGTCGATGCCGTGCGTTTCGACTCGGAAAGCCTGGTCTCCAGACGAACCGTCGTGCGATTCCAATACTGATGCCACTTGAGTGGTCCTCCCTAATAGATGGTGTTCAGTTGATACATCTTCGTGAGGCGCTAGACGTACGCGCCCAGTATGTCCGATAAATGCCGCGAAACAAGGAGTTGTGTGTCCGTTTCGTGACACTTTCCTTATTTAGTGGGTTCTTAGGCTCCCCCTAAAACCCTCAAAAACTGTGCCGCCAAGATGGTCATGCCTCGAAATACGTCGAGGTGTTGTCAGAAAGGTCCCCCCATGTACCGCACAACAAAGAAGAAGCTCGTGAAGCGGGTCGGCGTATCCGCCGTAATTGCTCTGGGCGCCCTCGCTACTGGAGCCGGCGTCGCGAGCGCCGCGCCGTCATCCGCGAAAGGCACCTCCGCGACGGTCGCCTCGAGCCGAGAAAGCGCTCACGCAACCGTGCCGGGCCCTGGTTCGAGGTGCGCCCCAGGAGCGGGTGGGGTGGTCAGTGCGCTCACCAGCTCCTCGATCACCGTCGTGGACCCGAGCGGTACTTCGACCACGTTTAGCATTTCCTCGGCAACGACCGTGACCAAAGATCGTGCGATCGCCGCTGTTTCGGACCTGGCCGTCGGTGACCAGGTTCGAATCACTCCCACGGGGGCTGGTTCGACCACCGCGCAGAGTATCGACATTGAACAGCCGAGCGTGATGGGCACGGTCACGGCCGTGAGCGGCGACACGATTACGGTCAGCGGCCCCAATGGCACCAGCGAAACCGTCGTGGTGAGCGGTGCAACGACTTACACGAAGAGTGGCGCCAGCGCCACGCTGGCCGACATCGCGGTTGGCACGTGGATCTTCGCCGAGGGCAACTTCTCCACGGGCAGCACGACGAACCTTGACGCCACGACGGTTGGCGTTGGCGTCGGTCAGGGACAACCTGGCGGAGGTCAAGTCGATCAGGGACAACCTGGCGGAGGTCAACCGTACGGACCAAACCCCCAGGGTGGCGGCCCCAGTCCCGCGTTCGCGCACGTTCGTTGATAGGGGCGAATTAGATTTCAGGGTCCGGGCGTCCCCCCCTTTGCGCCCGGGCCCTGAAGTAGTAGTGATTTCGTTGTCTGGCCATTGTCAAGAAGAAGTAATCAAGTAGTTCTTGTAATACCTCAACTTCTTGCTATGTTTCCCCCAGAGGAGATTCCACACAAGGTGGTTTTTCTGGGGGAAAGCAGGATCAAGATGTCATCCACGTTCGATCGTCGATCGTTCCTTACGCATTCAGCCGCGACCATTGGTGGCGTTGCAATGGCGGGGAGCGTCGTAGATGGTTTACTGGCAACTGTGGCGGGGGCGACCACGGGCATCAGTAATGCCAAGCCAAAACTGGGCGGTACGCTCACCGTCGGATTAATTTCCGATGTTCCGAACTATCACGTCTTTAACGGATCGCAGGGCAAGATGGACGCCTCGGGATTCTGTGTGGCGAACGCGCTGTACGACCCGCTCTTCGTGATGGCCTTCAACGGCACCTCGTGGCTGCCGATGCTGGCTCTTTCGGCGACACCGAACGCGAATTACACGGTATGGACGATCAAGTTGCGTCATGGTGTGCACTTCACGAACGGTGACCCGTTCAATTCGGCCATTGTGGTCGCGAACTACACCGCCGCAGCCGCCGACCCCACCGTAGGATTGGCGATTCAGCCGATTATCAAGTCGGTGACGGCGATCGACGAGTACACCGTTGCCTACAACATGGTCATCCCGTTCTCGACCTACCCGACCAACCTGGCCGAGCAGCAGATCGCCTACATGGCGCACCCGTCGTCGATGGTCGCTGGCTACAGCGGGAACCCAATTGGCACTGGGCCTTTCAAGGTGAAGTCGTGGCAGGTGGGAGTGGAGTCCCAGTTCGTGAAGAACACCGGCTACTGGCGCAAGGACTCGGCTGGTCGTAAGTTGCCGTACCTTTCGGGCGTGAACTTCAAGACGATCCCGGACAACCCCACGCGCAACTCCGCCCTCCAGTCGGGCAGCGTTGACATGGTGCTTCAACAAGACGGATCGAGCATCGCCGCTCTTAAGAAGATGAAGGGCATCAAGTACGTGACCGACATTGGCGCGCCGCGTGACCCCTCGGTCAACTGTCTGATCATGAACACCACCGGAACAATGAACCAGTACTTCTGCTGGGCCGGGGAGTTCGCCACCGCGGGCATACCCGGTACGTTGCCCTACATCTTGAAGGGCCAGGCTGCGCCCGCGGCCGTGCAGTTGGCGGACTACGAAGGTACCTTGGGGGCGGTGGACCCATCGTCCTTGACGTGGAACACCAAGTTGAAGCCGGTGGTGAGCGACGTGAACATACGTACGGCCTGCGCCATGGCGATCAATCGCACGACCTACTTCAAGGACATTGACGGCGGAGTGGGAGCTGTTGCGGACGGCGTATACCGTCACGACTCGCCCTACTACAAGAACCCGAACTACCCCGCCTACAACCCGAGCAAGGCCAAGTCATTGGTCGACGCGTATAAGTCAGCGAACAACGTCACTTCGGTGGGCTTTGTCATAGACATTGTCTCGGGTGACTCTTCGGCGCAGAAGCAGTTCGCGTTCTTCCAGCAGCAGTTGGCCGCGGTGGGCATCACGGTGACGCCACGTCCCTCGGTTCAGAGCACGCTGATCAATAACGTGATCTACGGTGAGTACGACTGCGCCACGTGGAACCAGTTCGGCGGCGTTGACCCCTCACTCAACTATGTGTGGTTCCTCTCCCTGTCAGCGACCGCGTCGCCGACCGCTGGTGGCCTGGGCATGTCCGCGGTCCCAGCGGGAACCTTCATAGCTGGAGCGGTCAACTTCGCGCACCTGGGCGATCCCGTCATCGAGTCGGCGATGCTTGCTGCTTTGGCGGCCCGTCCGGGCTCGTCGGCGCAGAAGAACAACTGGGCGGCCATTAACTCGCAGTTCTCGAAGGATATTCCTTACCTGTTCCTCGACATCACGGTCACCGCCTGGGGGGCACGTCCGAACGTGCAGAACTGGGCGGTCAGCACGGCTGCGGACGGCCGGACTCGCACGCTCACCTTCGATGGTGGTTCGTCGCGATGGGACCAAACCTGGGTGAAGTAGTCCGACGTATCGAATCCTCAAGAGAGCGGCGCTTCGGCGCCGCTCTCTTGCTTTTGGGGCTAGGCCGGTGGGCGAATGTTGCCGTTCACGTTGCGCCACCACCAGAGGGTGGTCGCCGCGAGCACCGAAGCGACCACGGCTATCAAGGTGAAGGGCAGCGCAGAGTTGACGCTGAAGAGGAAGCCCGACACGCTCGCGGCGATGGCGAGCGCGGCGGTGTTGGACGTGGCGTAGAGACCTTGGCGGCGGCTGAGCTCACGGTTCAGCGCGCCTTGACTCATGAGCGATGACACCGCCGGGACCGAAAGTGCTGCGCCCACCGATTCGAGGGAGCCCACGAAGAGCATCACGACGTTGTTGTGGATATGGGGATACAGCGCGAGAAAGATTGCTCCGTTGAGAAGTCCGGCGAGACCGATCAGGCGTCGATTCGCATGGTCAGCGAGCCAGCCGCCCACGCGACTGAGGGCGACCCAGGGCAGCGAGAACATGGTCCAACTCAGCCTGATCTCGAGAGTGCTGGCGTGGTGCGAGTGCATGAGCAGGCTCCAGCACGCTTCGTAGACGCCAATGGTGAGTCCGCTCGCGCTCGCGGCGAAGAGCGCGCCGACGAGCTGTGAGTTCCATTGGAGCTTGGGCAATGGCGTCGGGTCGAATACCTTGTCCCCGAGATTGGTATTGAAGGTGACGACCGCCGCGCACAGACTGACGAGCCCAGTCGCGAAGAAGGCCAGACCGAGTTGACGTACTGAGGCGACGACCCCGGCTACCGGGCCAATAGCGATGCCGAAGAGTTGCGCGGCAAGAATCTGTGAGACGGCCCGACCGCGTTGCGCTTCGGAGAAGAGGGCCGCCACCGCGGACATCGACGCCACCTCGATTGCTCCCGCGGAAGCTCCCTGCACGATTCGAGTGAGCGCGAACCATGGAGCGGCGACCGGTAAGAGGTACGTCATTGAAGCCAGACCGTAGGCAACCAGGCTGAGAACCAGCACCGGTCGGCGGCCGAACTTGTCGGCCAGATGGCCGAGGAAGAACTGCGTGACGACGCCCGCGGCGAAGAACGACGCCATGATCAGGCCGATGATGCTGGGCGTTCCTCCACGGTGCTCTAGGAAGAGTGGCAGGAGGGGTAGGCCCAGGGTTGCCCCCATCCACTGAATCGCCACAATGATTGTGAGGCGGCGAAGCGTCTGCTGCGGGGTGGAAATTGGCACGACGACCACGCTAGTGGGCGCCCTCGAACTAGTCGGGGGAACTAACTGAAAGTTCCGCACTCAATCAAGATGAGGACACCCAGGCCGAGATAGATCCAGGGAATAAGCGAACGGCCGTAGCGGTTGCCCCAACCAATGACGCGCGGGTGACTCGCGAGCGACTGTGCGGCGAAGATGAATACGGCCTCCCACAACGCAAATACCGCAATCGTGAGGATCTCGTGAAGCGTTCTGCTGGCGCGAAGCAGGGGTATCCACACCGCCAAGTTGTCGCCCCCGAGAGCGAGGCAGAGTGTGAAGGTGGTGAGCGCGCCGCGACGGTACTGTTCGTGAGCGGGTTTCGCCCGGTGACGCCATCCGTGGACAGCGAGGGCCCAGGGCGCCACGCAGAGAAGGCCGATCCAGCGGGTGGGAATCGCCACGAGGAGGGTGCCAACGCCCGCGGCGAGCAACACCAGTGTCGTCACGCCGAGTGCCTGCGCGGAACTGATCCGTTGGTAGCGATCGCGCTCGGTGAGGGCGAGCTGCGCCGCGAACGCGAAGAAGTTGTCGAACATCGTGCCCGTGAAGGCCAGCGTGGCGACAACCATGACCCCGACGAGCGAATGCACGAAGTCGACCTTACTTGGCAGTACGAAAACTATGAAATAGGCGACGAGTAGGATTGCCTTCGATGATTCGTCACGTCTCGCCCCCAACATCCGAGCAGCTCGAAGCCGCCCGACGAGTAATTGCCGACCACTTGGTCCCGACGCCGACCGTCACGTTGTCGCTGCGCGGACGTGCGGTGCTCGCCAAATTGGAGAGCCTCCAAATAACCGGTGCGTTCAAAGTGCGCGGTGCCTTGAGCGCCGTTGACGCGGCTCGCCGCGAAGATCCCCGGGGTGCGGTGATCACGTCTTCAGCGGGAAACCACGGTTTGGGGATCGCCCATGCGGCGACGCTCCTCGGCGTACCGGCAACCGTTGTGGTGCCCGCGAACGCGTCCGCGGCCAAGGTGAGGAAGCTACGCCAGTACGACATTGAACTGATCCAGTTCGGCTCCTCGTACGACGACGCGCAACGCCACGCCCTCGACCTCGCCGAGCGTCGAGCGATTCGCTACATCTCACCCTTCAACGACACCAACGTCATCGCTGGTCAGGCCACCGTCTTTGACGAGATGCTCCTTCAGGCTCCTGGTCTCGAGCACATCGTGGTGTCCGTGGGCGGCGGGGGCTTAATCTCGGGCGTGCTCATGTCACGCGAGGATCATGGACGCGGCGACATCAAGGTCACCGGCGTACAACCGGTCGAGAGCGCGGCGATGTACCACGTGCTGCGCGGTGCCAACATGGCTGAAATCGTGCATCGTCCCACCATCGCTGACGGTCTGGCCGGCGGCGGAGACGACGGGGCGGTCACGAACGAGCTGATCGCTCGACACGAAGTCCCCCTGGTACTCGTCGAAGAGATTGAGATTCGTCGCGCCGTGCGAGAGGTCGCCGAGACCAACGGATTGGTCCTCGAGGGGTCCGCCGCCGCTTCCTACGCGGCAATCACCGCGAATCTGATCGACGATTCCAATTCACGGGTTGGATTCATCGCCTGCGGGCGCAATATCTCGCACGAACTCTTCTTGGCGCTCTTGCAAGAGCCCTTGGCCTGAAGTCCACCGAATCCGTCTCGCGCGCCGGACGGTAGGGTTGCTCCATGGCAGTTTCCAAGCGCACCGGGGCCGCGGTTCTCGCGGTGGTCGCGAGCGCACTCACCATCACCGGCGTGGTGCTGGCGGCGACCGACCCCAATCCGTCAGGTATTTTGAAGGACCCGCTCGCGCTCAACGGCTACGCACCGAAGTCCGCGGACCTTGAGGTGGACGTCTCGACGGGGCAGGGCTACAGCGTCCATGCGAACGTGAAGGTCAATTTTGTGACCAATTCCGTCGAAGCGACGCTTCAGGTCCCCTTGGTGCTCTCCAGCGTCGAAGGGGATATTCGACTGGTGAACAATCACCTCTACGCCACGACATCGAACCTGTCGTCGGTGATCGGCGCCTCGTGGCTCGCTACCAACATGTCGCTGCCTTCGCTCTACGGGTACTCACTCGAGCTGGTCAAGCCCGACATCTCCTTGATCACCGGCTTTAGCCACAAGACCGTTACGAAGAACGGCTACTTCACGACCTACGACTTCTCGCGCCACGACGTCGCGGTCACGAACCTGGACTCGGCGAAGGGAACGTTGCCGAGCGTGGGCTCGCTCGACTGGAGCATCACGACGGGCAAGCAGGGCGAGGTCACGGCGAGCAGTCTCACCATTTCGACCAAGAAGTCCGCGACCACCATCAGTGCCACCGTGCTCTCCTACAACAAGCCCGTTACGATCAACGCTCCACCGCCGGGTGACGTGAAGCGCGAGAGCGCCAAGTTCCTGACCAAGCTGTTCGGGGCAACACCACTCTCCACGCTGTTGGTCCCTCAGAATTTGACATCGCTGGGAAGCGCTCAACTCAACTAACTTGAGTGACATGACGCCGCGCCCGGAACCTCGCTGGCCCGCGTCGGTGGCGCTGCTGGTGTGCGTGGGGCTCTACATTGCCCTGCCGAATCGACTCGTGGTGGGTCCTCGCTGGCTGCTACCCGTATTGATTGCGCTGCCGCTCATACCTTTATCGGCGACCAGGCATCGCCACCCCAACGAGTCGGCATGGGTACGCAATCTGACGCTCTTCTTGATCGGCGTCATCACGGTCGCGAATGTCACGTCGATGGCGCTGCTGGTCCATCACCTACTCGTGGCCCACGTCTCTCAAGGCCGGTACCTCATCTACTCCGCGGTCTCGGTGTGGCTGACCAACGTGATTGTTTACGGCCTCTGGCTGTGGGAGATCGATCGGGGCGGTCCCCACCTACGCGCGGGGGGCGAGACGACCTTTCCCGACATTCAATTTCCCCAGATGGAGAACCCCCAACTGGCGCCGAAGGACTGGCGGCCGCGCTTTATTGACTATCTCTACACGTCATTCGCCAACGGCACGAGCTTTGCGCCAGCCGACGCCATGCCGTTGACGCTGAAGGCGAAGACGCTCTTCGCGTCTGAATCAATTGTGTCGCTGATCACCATCGCGGTGGTCGCCGCGCGCGCCGTCAATATCTTGAAATAGGTCGGATCTATTCAAAGAGGCGATCGAGCAAGCGGATGGCCCGACTTGGCCGGCCGTGGCGGCGCTCGGTGTGGTCGGCCCACGTTGCGAGGCCGATCCCCGTATTGATACCCAGCCAACGAAACGGCTCAAACTCCCAGCGCTTGCTTCGGTGCTGGACAAACGTCAACTTCGTGTGCGCGGTCTCCTTCGAGGGTGCGGTCAAGAGGTCGGCCAGTGCGGTGGCGCAGACCCGGCTCAGCACCACGCCGTCGCCCGTGTAGCCGCCCGCGCTGGCGAGCCCACTTTCGTAGTCGACCAGCACGGAGGGGGAGAGGTCGCGGGCCATCGCGACCGGCCCGCCCCACCGGTGGGTGATTGAACCCTCGAGGGTGGGAAAGAGCTCGCGGAGCGTCGTCTCGATCACCCGAAAGACTTTCGCGTCGTGGTCGAACTTCTCCTCCACGGTGGATCCAAAGTGATAGGGCGCACCTCGACCGCCGAAGGCAATTCGGTTGTCGCTGGTCCGTTGACCGTAGATAGTGAGGTGGCGATCATCGGCGAAGGTCGCGTAGTCGCGAAAGCCAACGTCATCCCAGAACGAATCCGAGAGTGGTTCCGTCGCGATCATCAATGAATAGAGCGGCGCAACCGTGCGGCGTTCACCCGGAAACGTCGGGGTGAACGCCTCGCTCGCTCGCACCACGTAGTCGGCCCTCACGGTGCCACCGATGCTTAGCACCTGAGGACGACCGCCGCGGTGTCCAGGAAGGATTCTGGTCACCGCGGTATCTTCAAAGATTTCGACGCCAAGCCTCTCGACAACTTCCGCCAGGCCTCGAACGAGTCGAGCGGGGTTGATCCGCGCGCAGTGCGGTGTAAACATCGCTCCGTGGGCGCCTCGCACGTACCCGTAATCGTAGAGATCGCTCACCTCGAGCCATCTGAGGTCGCCCTCGTCCAGACCCAGCTCGCGAGAGGCACGAATCTCGTCTTGAAGCCTCGCCGCCTGCAACTCGCTACGCGCGAACGTGAGTGTGCCGCCCTGGACGAAGTGGGCGTCGATCCCGTCATCGTGCGCGGCCTCGCCGAGTTCTCGAACTGCGCGCTCTAGGACACTGCGCTGGTGGGTGAAGGCGTCAATCCCGTAGCGAGTAACGACGGTGTCGTTCTTGATGGGAAAGAGCGCCGACGCCCACCCGCCGTTTCGCCCCGACGCGCCGAAGCCGCACACTGACTTCTCGAGCACGGCAATGCGAAGATGGGGATCGCGGCGCTTGAGTTCTCGTGCGGTCCACAGCCCCGTGAAGCCCCCTCCGACAATGGCGACGTCGACGTCAATGTTCTGTCGTAGCGACGCGCGAGCCGCCACCGGCTCGTCCAGTGTTGACCACCAGAGTGAGTGTGGCGGCCTCACTCGTCGAGGAACTTGGTCGCCCCGCTGAATACCTCGCGCAAGATACCGACCATGAGGTCGATGTCATCGCGCGTGGAAATCAGCGGCGGAGCCAACTGTACGACGGGGTCACCCCGGTCGTCGGATCGACAGATGAGGCCCCGACGGAATATTTCTGGCGAGACGTAGCCACGAAGAAGCCGCTCGGCGTCAGCGCCAGCCCACGTTTCCTTGGTCTCCTGATCCTTCACGAGCTCAATGCCCCAGAAGTAGCCCGTTCCTCGTATGTCGCCCACGATCGGCAGCTCCTTGAGCGACAACAGGCTCTCTTGGAAGTAGTCCTGATTGTTGAGCACGTTCTCCAGAACGTGCTCGTCTTCGATGATCTTGACGCTCGCGAGCGCGACCGCGCACGAGACCGGGTGACCGGACCAGGTGAAGCCGTGAATGAACGAACTATCACCGTGCTGGAAGGGCTCGGCGATCCGGTCGGACACGATCATTGCGCCGAGTGGCGCGTAACCAGCGGTGATTCCCTTGGCGCAGCAGATGATGTCGGGGACGTAGTCGTACTTCTGTCCACCGAACCACGTGCCGAGTCTGCCAAAGGCGCAGATCACCTCGTCCGAGACGAGAAGGACGCCGTAGCGGTCACAGATGGCGCGTACCTCTTGCCAGTAGCCCGGGGAAGGAGTGAAGCACCCTCCCGCGTTCTGCACCGGCTCGAGGAAGACTGCGGCGATGGTCTCGGGTCCCTCGCGCAGAATTGCTTCTTCAATATGGTGCGCTGACCATAGGCCGAAGGCCTCAAAATCGTCGGCGTACTTCTCTGCTCGGTAAAAGTTCGCCGCGGGCACCTTCACGGCGCCGGGAACGAGCGGTTCGAAGGGCTGACGGTATCCGTCGAGCGACGTGATCGTCAGCGCACCGAGCGTGGTGCCGTGGTACGCGACGTCGCGGCTGATCACCTTGTAGCGATCGGTGTCGCCGCGCATCTTGTGGTACTGACGGGCCAGCTTCCACGCGCTCTCAATCGCCTCGGCTCCACCGGTGGTGAAGAAGACGCGATTGAGATCGCCCGGAGCCAAGCTCGCAATTTTCTCCGCGAGCTCAATGGCCTTGGGGTGGGCGTAGGTCCACAGTGGGAAGAACGCCATCGTGTTCATCTGCTCCGCGGCGGCTTCGGCGATTTCGGTGCGGCCGTGACCGAGCATGTTCGTGAAGAGCCCCGACAACCCGTCGAAGTACTCCTGGCCGTTCGCGTCGTAGACGCGCGTGCCCTTGCCCCGCACCATGATTGGAATTTCGTTGTGCTCGTCGTATGCCCCCATGCGCGACATCTGGAGCCACAGGTGGCGCCGAGCCCGTTCGGAATAGCTATGACTGGCGGTTGCCTCATCACCGACGGTGACTCCGTCTGTATAGATTTCGTGAAGCGTCATTTTGTCCCCCATGCGTATGTCTGTTTTGATAGTTTCAAATACAGAAATGTTTCAACTTCGGTCACCCCGGGAATACTCCGAATCGAGTCATTCAAGAGGTGAACTAATGCGTTATCGTCCACTGCAATTACCTCAGCGATGATGTCAAAACTCCCCGCGGTCATAACCACGTAGTTGGCCTCGTCGATTGCCGCGATCTTGTCGGCTACCAAGCGAACGTCCCCGTGCACTCGGATGCCGATCAGTGCTTCGCGGCCGTAGCCCAACTGCAGCGGATCGGTGATTGCCACAATCTGCATCACCCCCGAGTCCCGGAGACGTTGTACCCGACGACGAACGCCAGCTTCTGAGAGTCCAACCTCATCGGCTATCGCGCCGTACGGACGCCGACCATCATGTTGCAAGAACCCGATGATCTGACGATCAATCGCGTCAAGAACGTTCGACGCCGAGCCGAGTTCCGCGTTCGAACGCACTGCGTTCTTTGAACTCTGTCGGCGTGGTTTAGTTCCTGTCATTGGTCGCTCCCCGCTCGGATGCCAAAGGCTCCGAGACTGCGGATAGAGACACTATAGGGTGAAATCACGACGATATGAGGCGTCAATTGTTAATTCTGTGCGGTTTTTCTTATTTTTGAGGTACTGGAGCCGTGAAAACTCTCGCAGAGTGGCTGAGAGCGCGAGCGCATAGTCGCCGTGGCGTGGAGGAAGAGTTTGCGTCGTTTGTGCAATTTCATCAACGGTGAATCGGTGGCGCCGAAGAGCGCGAAGTACGTCGAGCTCATCAATCCCGGCATCGGCCAACCAATGGCTGAGATGCCCGTGTCCAATGACGTCGACATTGACGACGCGGCCCAGGCCGCCTTGAAAGCATTTCAGTCGTGGAAGAGGACCACTCCCTCGCAGCGCAGTTCAGCGCTTCTCAAGATCGCCGACGTTCTCGAAGCCCACGCCGAAGAGCTCGTTGCGGTCGAGGCCGAAAACTGCGGCAAGATTATTTCGGTGACGATGAGCGAAGAGATTCCACCGATGCTCGATCAGATTCGGTTCTTTGCCGGAACGGCTCGGTTGCTCGAGGCCCGCGGCGCCACTGAGTACATGGAAGGCATGACGAGCTACGTCCGACGCGAGCCTGTTGGCGTGTGCGGCGCGGTCACTCCGTGGAACTATCCCATGATGATGGCCGTGTGGAAGTGGGCGCCGGCAATTGCGGCTGGCAACACGATGGTGCTGAAGCCGGGCGATTCGACGCCCGCCTCGACTCTTCTGATGGCTCAGCTGATGGCCGAGGTTCTCCCCGCTGGCGTCTTTAACGTTGTCTGCGGCGACCGCGAGGCCGGCGCGCGCGCTGGTCGAGCACCCGATACTTGCGATTGTCTCGGTGACGGGCTCGATTCGTGCCGGCATGGAAGTCGCTTCCTCCGCGTCAAAGACTCTCAAGCGTGTGCATCTTGAACTCGGTGGCAAGGCACCGGTGGTTGTTTTTGATGACGTGGACATTGCCGCCGCCGAAGGAATCAGCATCGCCGGCTTCTTCAACGCGGGTCAGGACTGTACCGCTGCGACTCGAGTGCTCGTAGGCCCCAAGGTCTATGGCGACTTCGTTGACGCCCTCTCCGAACAGGCGAGGAACACCGTCATTGGTTTGCCGGATAACGATGACGCCCTCTTCGGGCCAGTGAACAACATCAATCAGTTCGAGCGGGTGACGGGAATCCTTGGTCGCAAGCCCGACCACGCCACGTTCGCCGCTGGTGGCGAACGGGTTGGCGACACTGGCTACTTCATTTCCCCGACCGTGGTCGCCGATCTTCGCCAGGGCGACGAAATGGTCCAGAGTGAGATCTTCGGACCGGTAATCACGGTGCAGAAGTTCAGTGACGAAGCCGAGGCTCTCGAATGGGCTAACGGCGTTGAGTACGGTTTGGCGTCATCGGTCTGGACGAGTGATCACGGCCGGGCGATGCGATTCACCCGCGATCTCGACTTCGGTTGTGTGTGGGTGAACACGCACATTCCAATCGTGGCTGAAATGCCCCACGGAGGCTTCAAGCGCTCGGGCTACGGGAAGGACCTTTCGGTGTACGGCTTCGAGGACTATACCCGTATCAAGCACGTGATGCACAACATAGAAGCTTGAAGATTCAACGGAGAACGTGCGGGAGGACAGTCTTCCGCACGTTCTCGTGAGATATCTCGTGACATCATGCGGGCAGCGGGTCCGTGGGCTGCGCGCAACCTGCGTCGTCGCCTCCTAGAAAAGCTGACCCCGGGCTCGTATCGCCAAGCCGGCTTAGTGATCGACTCGAACAATGAGGACTGGACAGTGTGAGTAATGCGCACACTGGGTGGATACCGAGCCCATCATCAGCCCCATGAATCCTCCCAGTCCTCTCGATCCGACAATTAAGAGCGTGGCATCAGCGCTCGCATCGATGAGCACCTCCGACGGATTGCCCGGCACGGCCAACCATTGGACGTCAATACCCTCGGTCGAGGGGGCTTGAGCCTTGACGCCCTCGACAAGTTCTCTCGCTTCGGCTTCGACCTGGTCGTAGTAGTCGAGGCCAGTGGATCCCGTCAACGCTGACGCCATGACGGGGTAGGCGTACGTGATGTGCAGGCTCGCATCACGGTATCGGGCCTCTTTGATGGCAAGGTCGAGCGCAACGAGTGCCAGCGGTGAACCATCGACACCGACGACGATCCGCTGCGGTGATTCGACTTCGGGATCTTGGAGATCAGTCATTGCGTCAGTTTGAAGGGAAGTCATGTCAGTGCGCCTCATTCTGCTTGGATAGGAATTCTTCGGTCACGAGGGTCGGTGTGTCCCGATTGAGCGTCTCGCCGCGAAAGAAGGCTGGCCGGAAGGCCTGCATGGTGAACATCAGAATGACGCCGATGAGAAGCGTCCCGACGTCGAGAGTGAACGTACCGCCGATCTCGCGTCCGAAGACGTCCATGTGCGTGGTGCTGTTATCCGGCTGCCAGTAGTAGTAGAAGGACCAGCCGAGGATGAAGTACAGCACCAGACCGCCGATTGAGGGCAGGACGCCCTGAATGAAGAAGTTGTGCACGCTCTTGTTCAAGTTCTTGCGGTAGTACCACACACACGAAAATCCCGTGAGCCCGTAGTAGAACGCGATCATGACCCCCAAGGCGTCGACGGAGTCGGCGATGACGTGCCCGGCGGACAAGAAGTTCATGACCACATAGAGCGCTATCGATACCAATCCGAAGATCACTGTCGCCATCGTGGGTGTGAGATAGCGCTTGTGCATCTTGGTGAACGCATGCGGGGCGGCCTTATGCACCGCCATTGAAAGCACGGTCCGGGCGGTTGGCAAGATGGTTGTCTGCGTCGAGGCCGCCGCGGACGACAACACCATCAGCAACAAGAGGTGAGAAAGGATCGACGCCACTGTCGAATGCCCGAAGATGGCCGGGCCGAGGATGGAGAGCACGTCATTTTGATGGGCACTGTTACCTAGTCCTATTCCCGACGAGCCAATTCCGGCGTACGACTCGACGGCGAGGATTACCAAGGCGTAGATGCCGAGCAGGACGAACGTCGAGATTACTCCCGCCTTGCCCGGTGTTGTCTCCGCATCGGCGGTCTCTTCGTTGAGATTGAGTGCCGTATCCCATCCCCAGTAGATGAAGAGCATGTCCGCCAGTCCCACAATGAAGTCACTGAAGTGCTTCACTTTGAAGGGATTGAACCACGAGAGGGTTGGAACGAGGTGCCCGACCGGGGCGCTCCCGTTGCCCACCCTCACGAGTGCCCACACCGACATCACCGTCAACATCGTGAGCTCGATCCCGAGTAGCGCCTTCTGGAAGTTGGCCGAGACCTCAATACCGACGTAACAGATCCACGTCATGAATACGATCCAGGCAACGCCGACGAGCAGCACCCAAGGACTTGACGCATCACCACCGATCCCATTGGCGTTGAACAGGTCGAAGACGTACTGACCAGCGATCTGGGCGAGGCTCGCCATCACGATGATGTCAGCGGCGATGACGCCCCAGCCACCCATCCAACCAACGCGGGGACTGAACGCTCTCGTCGCCCACGTGAAGGTCGCCCCGCAGTCAGGGTCGGCCCTGTTCATTTGCTGGAAGGCAAGAGAAATGAACCACATCGGGAAGAAGGCACAGATGGTAACAATCGGTGCTTGCACGCCGATCGCTACGACCACGAAACCGAGTGTCGCGGCCAGACTGTACGCGGGGGCCGTCGAGGCAATGCCGATGACGACGCTCGAGATCAGGCCGAGTGCACCAGACTTGAGCCCCTTCTCGTGCGCTCGATTTGCCGGTTCTACGATTAACGCCACTTTGCCCCCTCTGACGTGGGCGTATCCGCACGCGTCGCTCTTCAACTCAGTTCAGAACTTGCCCGATACTATTGCATACTCGTCGACAGTGAACGACCTTGGCTGGTGAAGGATTTACCTAAAGTTCAGGGCCTCGGACCACTCGAGGTTGAAGATGTCGGCCGCCGCTCGCGCCTAGGCGGATCTGTGACCCTTGGGTCTCTGCTGTGGGTCTCCTTCGCCCGTGGCGGCACCGCCCTTGACGGACCCGTCCAGGATTCCACTGCCCTCGTCGCCCTCCGGTTTGGCACGGACGCAGCGTGAACCCGGGTCCTTGTAATGGCCATTAGCAAGGAGTTCTGACGGATCGTGAAGGCGGTCCGTTGGTTTACCTTGGGTGGCGCGTTGCAATTTCGGTCTTCTTTCCGGTCCGTAAGCCACGTCCTCGCCGTCGAAACCAGACCTCGATGCCGTCCACGTAGGGATGGAGGATCCTGTTGAATTCGTGGATGAGCGATGTGACGACATCGGTCTCTTCACGCAGCCACCCGCCACGTATGACACAATCGAAATAACCCTGCAAAGTAGAAAGGATGATCAACGATGATCATCGGCGTACCAAAGGAAATAAAAAAGGACGAGAATCGCGTAGCCGTCACCCCGGCTGGCGTTCGCGAATTGACTGGCTCCGGGCACAAGGTGCTCATTGAGCGTGGGGCGGGTGTCGGGTCGTCAATTGGCGACGCTGACTACGTTGCCAATGGTGCCACCATCGTCGACGCGGTTGATGACGTGTGGGCGGAAAGCGAACTGGTGCTGAAGGTCAAGGAGCCCGTCGCCGAGGAGTACCACCGCCTCTCGGCGCGCTCGAATCAGGTTCTCTTCACTTATCTTCACTTGGCCGCCTCACGCGAATGCACCGACGCGCTCGTGCAAGCGAAGAACGTAGCGATCGCGTACGAGACCGTACGACTGCGCGACAACTCGCTGCCGCTGCTGACGCCGATGAGCGAAGTCGCTGGCCGCATGGCTCCGTTGATGGGCGCTCATCATTTGATGCGTCCCGGTGGTGGACGCGGCACCTTGATAGGCGGCGTGCCCGGTGTGCATCCGGCGAACGTCGTCGTGATCGGCGCCGGTGTGGCGGGTTTGGCCGCAGCTTCGATGGCTGTGGGACTTCACGCCAACGTCAAGATTCTCGATCGCAACCTCGATCGTCTGCGCCAAGTCGACATCCACTTTGATGGACGAGTGCAGACGATCGCTTCTTCCACGCTCACTCTTGAAGAGGCCTGCCTCGACGCCGACATCGTGGTCGGCGCGGTGCTGGTGGTTGGAGCCAAGGCTCCGAAACTGGTGTCCAATGACCTGGTCTCTCGCATGCGACCCGGCTCGGTGCTCGTCGACATATCGGTCGACCAGGGTGGTTGCTTCGAGGACACGCGACCAACCACGCACTCGGACCCCACTTTTGCCGTGCACGGCTCGGTCTTCTACTGCGTGGCCAACATGCCTGGGGCCGTTCCTCACACCTCGACCTACGCGCTCTCGAACGCCACGTTGCCCTACACCATCGAGCTCGCCCGACTCGGCTGGCGCGAAGCGGTGCTCGCCGATGATGCGCTCGCTGAAGGCGTGAACGTGGTTGACGGCACCGTCACGTACGGCCCGGTCGCCGATGCGCTGGGCGTTCGCTGCACGCCGCTTCGCACCTTCCTCTAGATTTTCCAAAGCAGTCAACAGTTACGGGCGGCGACACCCCCGTAACTGTTGACGTCACGCGAGGGCGGGTTGTACCTGTCGTTGATTAGTCCTGACGGTGGCCCCTGACTCACGCGATGCCGGCGATGATCGTCGCGAGCTTGGGCCGAGAAAGTGGGCCCGTGGCGGTGGCTTCGTCGGCGCGCTATGCGGCTCAGCAAATTGGCGCTTGGTTCGCAACGGCTATTTGAAACGCGATGATCACTGCGAGCGCCAAAGCGTACGATGCCGCAGTGGTTCACCGCCCCGCTGCATCGACGGCACTCGCCACCTTGCGTGATGCTGCCAATGTCCACCGCTACGATTTGGCAATTCGATTCGGATCGGCCATGCTTTTACTCGCGGCCGGGTTCCTCATTCTTTTTCGTGAACATCGATCGCCATCACCTTGCTCGGTACGACGAGATCGTCATCGCGCAACTAGTCCGTGAGGTACGGGCAGTGGCGACACCCACTGTCACAGCAGTTCCCACGAGACCGGTGCGTTTCGACGGTGAGCACCAAGAGTCCCGATGACGGGTCACGATACCAAGCTTCGCCTTGGGCGACGGCCTTTTCGTGGGCCGCCAGAATCTCCTGGTAGTCCGGTCTCGTCGGACTGCACCGCGACGGGTGCGGACGAAGTTCGGAGGAACTCATCGATTCAAACTAACTGTCACTACTGATCAACGCGCAGAAGCACCTTGCCGAACTTTCCGGATTCGGCGAAATACTCATAGGCCAGGGTCGCTTCCTCGAGTTCAAAAGAGCGGGCGACGGGAACGTGGATCTCCCGGTCGGTCCACCTCGGAACCAACGACTGGTTGATTTGGGCGATGACGTCGGCCTTCTCTTCACGTGAACGCGCCCGCAGTGTTGAGCCGGTGAGTGTCGCTCGCAGCCCCATGATGAGTCGCAGGTCGATCTCGACCCGACTACCGCCGCCGACACCTATCACGACGATCCGCGCGCGCGGGGCCAAGACGTTTTGAGCCTGGCTCAGGTTCGCCGCTCCCACGAGTTCCAGAACGAGGTCGACCCGATCAATCGACGACACTTCGTCGAGAGTGATCGTGGCGTCCGCACCGAGCGAACGAAGTTGTTCGTGGTGCTGAGTGGTGCGGGTCACGGCGGTGACGTGGGCGCCCAGGGCGTGTGCGATCTGCACGGCGGCTGTTCCAACGCCACCGTTCGCCCCCGAGACCAAAACTCGTTCACCGGCGACGAGGTGGCCTTGGGTGACCAGGGCATCGTGGGCCGTGGTGAAGGCTTCGGCGAAGCCGCCTGCTTCAGCCCAACTGACATCATCGGGGACGAAGATGAGGTGCTCGGCCGGCACCAAGCAGTGCGTAGCTTGAGCCCCGCCGCCGACAATCGCACAGACACGCCGACCCAGCAGTGGTTCGGTGACTCTGTCACCGACCGCACTCACGACGCCGGCCATCTCCAGACCCGGAATATCGACGGGCGATCCCGCGGGGGCTGGATAGAAGCCCTGCCGCTGGAGCAGGTCAGCGGCATTGATGCCCGCCGCGCGCACGCTCACCACAACGTCGTAGGGACCCGGCTCGGGGGTCGGACGTTCAACGATTTCCAGATTTCCATCAGTGATAACGACTGCCTGCATGTCCTGCAGCCTACGGGTGACACTCTTGGTGGATGCGCCGATAGGGTGCGGGAATGACAATTTTCGAAATTCCAGTCCACACCCTGTCGGGCGATGAGAGCTCACTCGCTCCCTACGTCGGAAAGTCGGTGCTCGTCGTCAATGTTGCTTCGAAGTGCGGCCTCACGCCGCAGTACGAGGGGCTCGAGACGTTGCAGGAAACCTACGGCGATCGCGGCTTCAGCGTCGTGGGTTTTCCGTGTAACCAGTTCATGGGTCAAGAGCCCGGCACCGCGGAAGAGATCCAGACATTCTGCTCGACCACCTACGGCGTCACGTTTCCCCTCTTCGAAAAGATTGACGTGAACGGTGAGAACCAGAACCCCATCTACGCCGAGCTCACGAAGTCAACCGACGCCGAGGGCTACACCGGCGACGTTCGATGGAACTTCGAGAAGTTCCTCATCGGACCCGACGGCACGGTAACGCGCTTCGGTCCCAAGGTTGTTCCCGAGGACCCCGCACTCGTAACGGCCATTGAGGCCACGCTGAGCTAAGCGCCTAGAGCGTGCGCTGAAGTCGCACGTAGGTGGGATGGAAGCCGTACGAGGTCCAGTACAGCGTGGCGCCCAGGTTGGCGCTGCGCCACTGGACTTCGGCGTATCTGAAACCCTTGGCGATGGCGTCGTTGAGCGCGGCGTCGAGCATGGCGCTTGCGACGCCACGCCGTTGGTGATGCGGGTCAACGACGACTTCGCTGAGGTACAGGGTGTTGTCAAAGGATCCTCGCCGAGGTGGCGCCGGGAACGTGACGCACTGGGCGATGACGCGCTTATCGAATTCGACGACGTAATGATGCGTCTCGAGGTCGTTGAGAGTTGCGAAGAGGTCCTCTTGATCGGCCGCAAGTTCACTGGACGACTTCGAACGGACGTCGACCGCCTGTGCCGTGTCGAGCACGGCGTCCAACTCGATGGCCCGCTCGAAGTCGTCGGGCGTCCCGCGGCGAAGCGAGTATCCCATCGGCAACGAACGTGAATCGTGCGTCACGAGTTCCCTGGCGCCCCGCACCGAGAAGAGTGAGTAACCCGAGTCAGTCCAGGACATCACACGGTCTGGTTCGCTTAAACACCAAACGCGATGCTCTTTAACGCCTCGACCGCGCCACTCGCGAACAGCTTCAAGCAAGAGGGCGTCGAGCACCTCTGCGCCGTCGAACGACGAACCGTCGGGTCCGGTCCACGACACCGGCCCGCAACGGTCACTGAGCACTGCGCCGTAGAGGTGTCCGCCGATGTCGTCATCGAGTTCGTAGACCCACGCAGAGTTCTCAGTGTGACGCAGCGAATCAAGCAGTAACTGCCGATCCAGCTCAGGATTGACCAGCGAATTACGTGACGCGTCAGCCCGAAGTTGGTGCTCGATGCGCCCAACCACGGGTCCTGCATCGCGGGCACGGAGCTTTCGAACGGGCGTCACACGCCAACCGTAGTGGGTGGTGTGCCAGAGTTGCGGGGTGACAGTTGACGCGACGTTGTTCGATATGGACGGGCTTTTGATTGATTCAGAGGTCCTGTGGCACAAGGCGGAAGTGGAGATTTTTGGAGGTCTGGGCGTCCCGCTCAGCGAGCAGGAAGATCGAAGCACGAAGGGAATGTTCGTCGCCGAAGTCGTCGACTATTGGTTCGCGCAGTACCCCTGGAGCGGACCGAGCGCTGAGGAGGTGGTGGCCCAGCTCTTGGTCCGGGTGGGCGACTTGGTGGAGCAGGAAGGTCGGTTACTGCCGGGCGCGCTGCGCGCGCTTGATCTTACGAGTGAGCGCGGCCCCATCGCACTCGCCAGTTCGACGCCGTTGAAGTTGATCTATCGATGCCTGGACCACTTTGACCTACGAACTCGTTTCGTCACCGTACACTCGGCGGAGTTCGAGCCTTATGGCAAACCCCACCCCGGTGTCTTTCTCACCGCGGCGGCGTCGCTCGATGTCGATCCTCGGAGTTGCCTCGTCTTCGAAGACTCTGCCGCCGGCGTCTTGGCGGCGAAGGCCGGACGGATGAGTGTCGTTGCGGTGCCCACGAAAGAGGATCGAGTCCAGCCCGCATTTTCACTCGCCGAACTCGTGCTGGGCTCGCTCGAGGAACTGCTTCCCGAGTGGCTGGACTATCAGTTCGGCGAGTGAAGAATTTTTGTGAAGCGCGACGCCATGGGGTGCGTAAAAGAATCCGGCGGGAACTCCTCCACCCGTGTCCAACCGTGCTTGGGGTAGAAGGCGAGTGCTTCGGGCTGAGCGGGACCTGTTTCTAGGTAGAGCTGGCGGTAGCCGAGTTGGCGAGCCCGCTCCTCGATCTCCCCCATCAGCAGGGCAGCGACGCCGCTTCGGCGCAGGTCTGGGCGTACCCAGAGCCGCTTGACTTCACCGAGGAGCAACTCGGGACTGCTTATCGCGCGAAGTCCCACGCCGCCCGCGAGGTGCCCGTCGCTTCGCGCCACGAGGAAGCTCCCGCGTGGCGGCCCCAACTCGTCGAGGTGCATGGCTATATCGTCATCGACCGAGCCGTAGCGCCTATTGAGTTCATCGGTCGCTGCGTTCAAGACGCTCAGCGCACCGCTCGAATCGAAGGGTTCATCGGTGATGGTGAGAGGAAGCACTCCACCAGAGTAGGGGCGGGATGTGCGGCGCCCCGTGTTAAGTACGATGGAAGGAATCATCTAAGGAGAACCGTGTTTCGCCCCGTCAGCGCTGAACTTGATTTTGTGGCCATCGAAGAGGCCGAGCTCGCGCGGTGGAAGGCCAATGACGTTTTCGCCCGTTCGATGAAGGAGCGCTCGGGCGCCGAACCATGGATCTTCTACGAAGGACCTCCCACCGCCAACGGCATGCCCGGGCTTCACCACGTATGGGCGCGCGTCTATAAGGATCTCTTCTGTCGCTACCAGACCATGCAGGGTCACTACGTTGCGCGCCGCGCGGGTTGGGATACCCACGGACTCCCGGTCGAAGTCCAGGTTGAGAAGCAGCTGGGCATCTCAGGGAAAAAGGCCATTGAAGAGCAGATCGGGATCGCGGAGTTCACGAGACTTTGTCGCGAATCGGTGCTGACCTATGTCGGAGAGTTCGAAAGGCTCACTGAGCGCATTGGTTACTGGACCGATATGGAGCACGCGTATTACACCTACCACCCCTCCTACGTTGAGTCAGTGTGGTGGCAACTCCAACAACTCTTCGACCGCGGTCTGTTGTATGAGGATCTCAAAGTAGTTCCCTACTGCCCGCGGTGTGGCACCGCCCTCTCGAGCCACGAACTCGGTCAGGCCGGCGTGTACACCGACGAAGTCGATGAGAGTTGCTACGTGCGACTGCGCATCACCGACGCCGACACCCACGGAGGGCTCCACGGAGCCACGCACCTCGTGGCGTGGACGACGACTCCGTGGACGCTGCTTTCCAACGTCGCCATCGCGGTCAATCCCGACGTTGCCTACGCCGTCGTTGACGGCCTGGTGGTCGCCGAGGCGCTCGTCGAGTCGGTCTTTGGCGAAGGCGCCACTATCGGTGCCACCCTGCACGGGAGCGAGCTCGTGGGCGTGCACTACGAGCGTCCCTTTGACGACGTCGAGCTTCCCGCTGGCGTCGATGCCTGTTACGTCGTCGCCGCCGACTACGTCACCACCGACGACGGGACGGGTCTCGTGCATCAAGCTCCGGCTTTTGGCGAGATCGACCGTCAGGTCGCGCGTGATCACTCGCTGCCCACGGTCAATCCGGTGGGCCCCGACGGCTGCTTCACCGCCGAGATCGCGTGGCTCGAGGGCCAAGGCGTCCGCAGCGCGAACCACGCAATCAACGACGAACTCGAGCGTCGCGGGTTACTGCTGCGCCGTTTCGACTACGTCCACTCGCTGCCGCACTGCTGGCGCTGCGGCACGGTCCTGATCTACTGGGGAAAGCCAAGTTGGTACGTCGCGACGAGCCAGTTCAAAGATAAATTGCTGTCTGAGAATGCGACGATTGACTGGCACCCCGCCCACATCCGAGAGGGCCGCTTCGGCGAATGGTTGTCGAACAATGTTGATTGGGCGCTTTCGCGCGACCGCTTCTGGGGCACGCCGTTGCCGATTTGGCGTTGCGAGGACGGTCACTTCACGTGCGTGGGATCGCGCGCCGAGCTGTCGGAGTTGACGGGAGAGGACCTCGGCGAGATCGATCCTCATCGACCCGCCATTGACGAAGTGGTGGTGCCGTGTCGAACGTGCGGTGAACCAGCGCACCGCGAGGAGGCCGTCATCGACGCGTGGTTCGACTCGGGCGCCATGCCGGCCGCCCAGGTGGGCTTCCCCCACGTTGAGGGCAGCAGGGAGGCGATGCAGTTCCCGGCGCAGCTGGTGGTGGAAGCCATTGACCAGACTCGCGGATGGTTCTACTCGTTGTTGGCGGTCAACACCCTGGTATTCGGTGAAAAGCCCTACGAGCACGTGCTGTGCCTCGGCCACATCGTTGACGAGAACGGGAAGAAGATGAGCAAGTCCGTGGGCAATGTGATTGACCCGTGGGAGGTTCTCAACACCCGCGGCGCTGATCCACTGCGCTGGTGGATGTTTTCCCAGGGCTCGCCGTGGACGTCGACCCGGGCGGGACTGAACGCCATCGATGCGTCACTTCGAGAAACGTTGGCGACGTTGTGGAACACTTTCAGTTTCTTCACCACGTACGCGTCGCTCAACAACTTCGATCCGAGTGACGTCGAGATTCCCGCTCCGGAGAACCGAGCGGCGATTGATCAATGGATCTTGTCTCGCTTGGAGAGCGTCACGGACGTAGTAACCACGGCCCTCGATGGCTACGAGCCACTCGCCGGAACCGCCGCGCTCGCCCAACTGATCGACGACGTCTCGAACTGGTACGTTCGCCGGAGTCGTCGACGTTTCTGGCGTACCGATCCGAGCACGCCGCGCTCGGACTCGCTCGCGGCGCAGGCGACGCTGCTGGAAGTCCTTCAGCGAGTCACGTTGCTCATCGCGCCGTTCTGTCCCTTCGTCTCCGAGCGCCTCTACAGCGAGTTGTTCGACGTCGATGATGCGGCGTCGGTGCACCTGGCGGACTGGCCGGTGGGCACACCGGGTCAGCGCAATGTTGACCTCGAAGAGTCGATGGACGTGGCTCGTCGCCTCACGTCGCTCGGACGAGCTGCTCGCGCCGAGGCGGGTATCAAGGTCCGCCAGCCCCTCTCGCGTGCGCTGGTGTTCCTGGCGTTGGGCTCACCCATGCCCCCGGCGGGGATCGTGGAGGACGAACTGAATGTGGACCTGCTCGAGTACGGGACCGAGCTCGCCGAGGTACTTACGTTTGAACTGGTCCCGAACTTCCGCACGGTCGGACCCCGCCTCGGTGAAGCCGTCAAGGAGCTGAAGCCTGCGCTCGCGAAGCTGGACTCGGTGGCGAGCGCCGAGACGCTCGAAGCCGGGGGAGTCGTGTCGGTCTCGTTGTCGACGGGCACGTTCGAGTTGGGCAGCGATGACCTCGAGCTTCGTGTGAAGAGCCAAGGTGGATTTGCGGTGTCGCGCGACGGTGGCGAAGTCATCGCCCTCGATCTCACGCTGGACGATGATCTTCGCCGAAGAGGCTATCTGCGCGACGTCGTGCGCCAGGTGCAGGACCTGCGAAAGAATTCGGGTTTTGACGTCTCGGATCGGATAGTCCTCCACGTCACTGGTATTGACGACCTGCGCGACGGGTTTGCGACCCTCGCGAGCGAGGTGCTTGCCGTGGAAGTGATCGCGGGCGAGGGAACCGGCGAGGGAACCGTGCTGGAACTGGATGATGGTCGCGACGCGAAGGCGTGGGTGACGAAGGCTTAGCGCGGCGTGTTCAACTTGGTGAGCAGCGCGGCGAGCGTTTCGCGCTCGTCGCCGCTGAGCCGCGACGCCATGTTGTCCTCAAGGTAGTCCAGGTGCACGTCCAGCGCCTCGTCGAGCTTCTGATTACCCAACTCGGTGATGGCGACGTGAATGGCGCGCCGGTCGCTTGGACAGTGGTGGCGTGCGACGAAACCCGCTTCTTCGAGTCGGTCGATGAGCCGGGTCGTTCCACCGGTCGAGTGCACTATCGCGTCAGCGACCTGATTCATCTTCAATCGGCCGTCCGGGGCCTTTCTCAGCTGCAGCAGAACCTCAAACCACGCGAGCGGCAGATTGCAGGTCGCTTCGAGCTCCAGGCCCAGGCTTTTGGAAAGGCGGGCGTTGGTCTCCAACAGGAGACCAAAGAGCACGACACGTTCGTCACCTGATGGGCAGGCAGTTGGTTGAATAGCCACGTCCCAATTTTAGCATAAACTTCACCTTGCGATTACTTCTTGACAAGTTGTTGTAGATGCAACTATACTTGACGGTACACAGCAAGTGTCCAACCAATAGGAGATTCAAGATGAGCAACCTTCCCGCTCCCGGCGTCTACAACGTCGATGCAGTTCACTCAACCATTAGTTTCGTCGCACGCCACCTCGTAGCCGCCAAGGTTCGTGGCAGTTTCACTGACTTCTCAGGTGTAATCACCATTGGTGACAGCTTCGAGAATTCAACGGTGGAAGCAACGGTGCAAGCGGCGAGCATCACTACGAACAACGAAATGCGCGACGGCCACCTGAAGAGTGGCGACTTCCTCGAAGAGGAGACCTTTCCGACGTTGATCCTCAAGTCAACGAAGATCACCGCGAAGAGTGGCGACAAGTACGAACTGACCGCTGACCTTACAATCAAGGGCGTCACCAAGTCCGTCAACTTCGACCTTGAGTACCTCGGCACGGGCCCCAGCATGGCTCCTGGTGTTTCGGTGACCGGCTTCGAAGCCAGCGCCGAGATTGACCGCCGTGAATTCAACGTCAACTTCGAGGGAACCATTGAGAACGGCAGCCTCGTTGTCGGCAACAAGATCGTCCTCGAACTCGCGATTGAGGCCCACCAGCAGGCCTAGGCCGTCCATGAAGTAGTCAAAACGCCGGGGGCTTTGGCCCCCGGCGTTTTGCTCGTTACGATAGAGGCATGGCAGAGGAATCGAAGGGTAAGGGCGTCAAGTCAACCATTGGTGTCGTCGGAGCGATCGCCACGATCGTCTCGGTGTGGTGGTTTGCGCTGCGCCCGCGCAAGAAGAAGCGCGAAGAGTAGTTCCGCAGGATCTAGGTCCTGCGGTTCGTGCGGATCGGGGTAGCGGGCGTTAGCGTTGATCGATGGCTTCCGCTTCTTTTGCTCCCTTACGTCATAGAAGCTTCACCCTCGCCTTGAGTTCTTCCTTCGTCTCCTCGTCGGGAACGTGGATGCAGACGGTGGCGCTCGGCGTGTACATCACCGAAAAGACGAACAACGACATTTGGTTGGGACTCCTCACCGCGGCCGCCTGGTTACCGGCACTCGTGGGCTCACCGGTGGGCGGTGTCTTTTCTGACCGGTTCAGCCGTCAACGCTGGATCCAGGCGAACAACTTCGTCATGGCGATCACCGCGAGCACCCTCGCCGTCGCCGAGATCACCCATCATCTGAGTTTGCAGTTGGCCTGTTATCTCGCCGTGATTGAAGGACTGTGCGGCTCCGCATCGTGGGCCGCGTGGCAGTCGTTGCTGCGCGACCTCGTGAATGACGATGAGGTGCTCGCCGCGGTCTCGTTGTCGTCCGCGCAGTTCAATCTCGGACGAGTCATCGGTCCCACGCTCGCGGGCGTCGCGATCGCCGTCGGCTCGACGGGCTGGTGTTTCGCGCTCAACGCCGCGTCGTTCATCTTCGTGGTCGTCATCTTCTCGTTCGTGAAGAGCCCGTCTCGAGCAAAGGTGCTGACCAAAGTTCGCGTGGGGGCCGAGACGATCGTGGGAGCCAAGGTGGCGTGGTCGGTGAAAGGATGCCGCAATCCAATAATCGGGGTCGGCACCGTAGCGCTGATTTCGAGTCCCTTCATCGCCCTGGTGCCGGCGATGGCGGTCCACACCCTGCACTCAGGCAAGGTGGGCATCGCGTGGCTCGTCGGGGCTCAAGGAGTGGGCGCGGTGATCGGCGCCCTGACGCTGCCGGGCGTGGCTCGGCGCTGTTCGCGGCTGACGGTGTTGCGCGGCTCGCTGTACGTACTCGCACTCTCGGAGGCTCTGTACGCGCTCGCTCCGACATTGGCGCTCTCGGTCTGCGCGCTGGTGATACTCGGTGGAGCGTACGTTGGATCGCTCACCGGGCTCAATACATCGGTGCAACTGCACGCTCCACAAGGTGAGCGGTCGCGAATCTTGGCGCTGTACACCCTTTCACTTTCGATCTTCTATCCCTTCGGGGCGATCGCGCAGTCGGCATTTTCAACGACGTGGGGAGTTCGTCCCGTGATGTTCGGGGCGGGCTGTTTGATGGGCCTCATTCTGATCATGGTGAACTTTTTTAAACCGACGTTCTGGGCGGAGATCGGCGCGTCCCCGTCGGAGCGGTTGAATTTGCTGGCAGACTAGTCCCGTGCCATTTATCGCTACCAATCCCGCCACCGAAGAAGTCATCGCGCAGTATCCGAGCCACACTCCCCTCGAAGTCGACGTCGCCCTCGCGCGCGCCGCCTCGGCGTACTCCGAGTGGCGAGATGTCCCAGTTGGGGATCGTGCGGTGCTGATGAACCGGGCCGCCGAGCTGCTCGAAGGCGAGATCCCGGTGATTGCAGAGATGATGACCAGCGAAATGGGCAAGACCTTCGGTGCCGCGAAGGGCGAGGCCGCGAAGTGCGCGATGACGATGCGTTACTACGCCGAGCACGCCGAGCAGATGCTGGCGACCGAGTCCATAGCGACGAATGGATCGCGCAGCGGAGTCCGTTACGAACCTCTCGGACCAGTCTTCGCCATCATGCCGTGGAACTTCCCCTTGTGGCAGATCATCCGATGCGCGGCCCCGATGGTGATGTCGGGCAACGTCACGATTTTGAAGCACGCACCCAACGTTCCGGGTTGCGCGAAGTACATCGAGAATCTTTTCCTTCGCGCTGGTTTTGCGAACGGAATCTTCACCAACTTGTTCGTTGAAATCGACCAGATCGAGGGCATCATTGCCGATAGCCGTGTAGCGGGCGTCACGCTGACCGGATCCGAGCAGGCCGGCAGGTCCGTGGCCGCACTCGCGGGCAAGCACCTGAAGAAGTGCGTACTCGAACTTGGCGGATCCGACCCCTTCATCGTTGCGTCGTCGGCCGACATGGATCGAACGGTGGGCATGGCGGTAACCGCCCGGATCCAGAACAATGGTCAGGCGTGCATTGCGGCGAAGCGTTACATCGTCGTTCGAGACCGCGCCGATGAGTTCACCGAGAAGTTTGTCGACGCGATGTCGGCCGTGCCCACGGGGGACCCCATGGACCCGTCCACGGTGCTGGGCCCGCTCGTCAGCAAGTCACAGCTTGATCTTCTAGAAGCGCAGGTTGCGTCGTCGGTCGCGAAGGGTGCGGTGGTTCGCACCGGCGGCGCCCCGCTCGCGGGCCCGGGCTACTTCTATCCGGCGACCGTGCTGACCAATGTCCCCGCTGACTCACGGGCCGGCTGCGAAGAGCTGTTTGGTCCGGTGGCGGTTGTGCACGTGGTTGGCGATCTGGACGAGGCGATTGCCTTCGCCAACGACACCCCGTGGGGGCTCGGTGGCTCCATCTGGGCCACCGACCAGGGAGAGATTGACGCCGCCATCGCGCGTCTCGATGTTGGAATGGTTTTCGCCAACGCCCTTGTCGTGTCAATGCCCGAGCTGCCTTTTGGCGGAACGAAGAACTCCGGCATTGGTCGCGAGCTTTCACTGAGCGGCGTGCGTGAGTTCACGAACGCCAAGACCTTTTACGTCGCATGACCCCGCAGTACTACTTCGACCACGCCGCCTCTGCGCCGCGTCGCGATGAGGTGGTGGCCGCGATGGAGCCATGGCTCCGCGGCGTGGTCGGCAACCCTTCCGGGAGCCATCGCGCCGCGCGAGAAGCGCGTCGGGCGGTCGAGGAGGCTCGTGATGAGGTCGCTGAATTTGTTGGCGCCAAGCCCGGCGGCGTCATCTTCACCGCCGGTGGCACCGAATCGTGTCATCTGGCCATCGCGGGTGTGACGCATCACCATCGACGCACCCACGATGCGAGCGCAATCGTGATCTCGCGTACTGAACACAATGCGGTGCTCGACGCCGCCGAGATGATGGCGCGCGACTTCGAGAATGTGACCGTTCGTTTCGTCGACGTTGACGCCGAAGGCGTCCTCGATCTTGAATCCCTGCGCCAGGCGCTGGACGTCGACGTGGCCATTGTGAGTGTCATGGCCGCCAACAATGAGACCGGCATCTGCCAGCCGCTCGATGGAGTGAGCGCGTTGGCGCACGCGGTGCCGAACGGCGTCTTGACCCACACCGACGCCGTCGCCGGGGCTCCGTGGCTCTACCTGCCAATGGCTACGTCCACCATCGACATGATTTCGATCTGCGCCCACAAGATCGGCGGGCCGGTGAACAGTGGCGCGCTCATTCTTCGCAGCGACATCGCGCTCGACGCCATGGTGCCCGGCGGCGGACAAGAGCGGGGACGCCGTGGCGGCACGGTGGACGTGGCCGCGTGCGTGGGCTTGGCAGCGGCGGCGCGAATCACCGCGAAGGAGCTCGCCGAGACCAACGATCGGGTCATTGACTTCCACCACCGGTTGTGCGCCGCGTTGAGTTTCCTGCCGGGATGTGAGATCACGGCTCCGTCGGCGAGCAAGGTTCCGGGGACAGTGCACGTCACCTTTGAGGGAATCGTCAGCGACGAACTGCTGTTCCTGCTGGACCAAGAGGGCGTCTGCGCGTCGGCCGCGTCGAGCTGCTCGAGCGGCGCCGGGCAGTCGAGCCACGTCTTGGCGGCCATGGGAATGGCGCTCGAGCGTTCGAGGGGATCGCTGCGGCTCAGCATGGGCCCCGAGACCACCCTCGAAGAGGTCGATGCCCTCATTGGCATTCTGTCGTCTGTGGTCTACCGCTTGGCGACGGAAGCATAGAAGTCTGCTCGGGCTGGCAGACTGGTTCAATGAAAGTCCTTGTTGCAATGAGCGGAGGCGTTGACTCGTCCGTGGCCGCCGGTCTGCTTCTGGAGGCCGGACACGAGGTTGTCGGCGCGACCTTGAAGCTCTGGGGCGGTGCCTCGGACTCTGGTTGCTGCTCGGTTGCCGACGTCGACGACGCACGCCGCGTCGCCCAGACCCTCGGCGTTGACCACCACGTCTTTAACTACACCGAGGAGTTCGAGCGTCACGTCGTGGATCCCTTCATTCGCGCCCACGCAGCGGGCCAGTCGCCCAACCCGTGTATTGAGTGCAATCGTCATATCAAGTTCGATCTGCTCTTCGAGCGCGCCGAGCGCCTCGGTTTCGACGCAGTGGCGACCGGTCATCACGCAAAGGTCCTTTCGCGCGACGGCTCGCACTATCTGGTGCGCGGCGCCGATGACCAGAAGGATCAGAGTTACGTCCTCGGTTACCTTCGAGAGGATCAACTTGCCACGCTTCTGTTGCCCATTGGGGACATGAATAAGAGTGACGTGCGTGTTCATGCCGAGCGCCTCGGGCTCAGAACGTGGGATAAGCCCGACAGCCAAGACGTGTGTTTTATCGAAGCGTCCAAGGGGCGCGAGGTCTTCTTGCGCCAGCGCATCGAACTCACGACGGCCAAGATCGTTGACCGCGCGACCGGCGAGGTTATCGGTGAGACCGACGCCGCGGAACTAATGACGGTTGGTCAACGTCGAGGGGTACTTCCCGGGCGAAACGGCGAGAAGCGCTACGTCGCGAAAGTCGACATCAGCGGAGGACGCATCGAAGTCGGACGACTTGACGACGTGCTCATCACCGCGATCCATCTCGACGAGACCTCCCTGAGCTTCGCGCACGAGCCGATAAAAGATGGCTCGGTGGTGCTGGCTCAATGGAGTGCGCACGGGGTTTCGAAGCCCGCAACTCTTCGATTCACCACTCGATGGTGGCTGGAGCTGCACGCACCGGCTCGACCCGTGGCGGCGGGCCAGAGCGTGGTCTTCTACCGAGTTGATGAGCCAACGATTGTCGAGGGCGCGGCGATCGTTTCGCCATCGTGAGCGCCCCATCGAGGCGAGCGGAGTTCCTGCGCACAGAGATTACGCGGCACAATGACGCCTATTTCGTCCACGATGCACCAATCATCCCCGACGCCGATTACGACGCCTTGGTGCAAGAGCTGAGAGCGCTCGAAGCCGAACATCCCGAGTTGCGTAGCGAGTCGTCGGTGACGAGCAGGGTGGGCGCGCCCTCGTCGACGGTTTTCAGCGAGGTCGTCCACGCCGAGCCAATGCTCAGCCTCGACAATGTCTTTGACGAGGATGAACTGCGGACGTGGAGCGATCGGGTGGCGAGGGGCTTGGCTGAGGACGCTGCGAACCTGTCGTTCGCGGTTGAACCGAAGATCGATGGTCTGGCGCTCTCGATCACCTACGTGGACGGGGTCTTGACCCAAGGAGCCACCCGGGGCGATGGGCGGGTCGGCGAGGACGTGACCGATAACGTTCGGACAATTCGTAATCTCCCGACGGTCTTGAACGGCACGGTGCCCGGGCGCGTGGAGGTTCGCGGCGAGGTGTTCATAGCGAAGCACGATTTCGTCGCTCTCAACGAGCGCCAACGCGAGGTTGAGGGCAAGGAGTTTGCGAATCCGAGAAACGCCGCGGCGGGGAGCCTTCGCCAAAAGGACTCGGCGGTGAGCGCCTCGCGGCCTCTGTCCTTTCTGGCGTACCAGTTGGTTGATCTCGATCAGTCGACTGCATTCGTGCACTACATCGACACCATTCATCAGCTCGCGCGTTGGGGGTTCTTCACCGCGCCCGAGACCGAGTTCGTCGATGGCGCTGAGGCCATGGTTGCGCGCAGCACATGGTTCGAGACGCGTCGTCACGACCTGCAGTACGAGATTGACGGCGTCGTCATCAAGGTGGATGACCTGGCCCAACGAGACGTCCTCGGTTTCACTAGCCGTGCTCCTCGCTGGGCCGTCGCTCGGAAGTTCCCTCCAGAAGAGCGAACCACGCGGCTTCTCGCCATTGAAGTCTCGATTGGACGAACCGGTCGTGCCACCCCGTACGCGGTGCTCGAGCCGGTGGTGGTGGCGGGCTCTTCGGTCGCGCTGGCGACCCTGCATAATCAAGATCAGGTATCCCAGAAGGATGTCCGTCCGGGCGACCTCGTCATTGTCCGCAAAGCCGGTGACGTCATACCCGAAGTGGTGGGTGCGGTGGACGAACCGGGGCGCACGCGAAGCCCGGTGTGGAAGTTCCCAACGAAGTGTCCCGAGTGCGGCGGTTCTCTCGAAAGGGTCGGCGAACAGAGCGATACGTACTGCGTGAACCCCGCATGCCCCGCCCAGCTGCTACAACAGATCCTTCATTTCGCCTCGCGCGCGGCACTCGACATTGAAGGACTTGGTGAGCAGCGGGTCGCACAGCTGCTTGGCGAGGGTCTCATCAGCGACGTCGCCGACCTTTTCTCGCTTCGTGTGGGTGACCTCTCTTCACTCGAGGGACTCGGGGAGCTTTCGGCGGCGTCTCTCGTGCGCGCCATCGAGAGAGCCAAGTCGGCGCCGCTTAGTCGGGTGCTCATTGGCCTCGGCGTGCGCCACGTCGGCCCGGTCGCCGCTCGCGAGTTGAGTTCGAGATTTCGTTCGTACGACGAACTGGCGAGCGCCCCCCTCGAGGAACTCGAGACTCTGGACGGGGTGGGTCCGGTGATCGCCGCATCGGTGTTTCGCTACTGTCGGGACCCGGAGCATAGTGAGCGCATGGTTCGGCTCAAGGCCGCCGGGCTCGATCTTGCGGAGCCCAATGTCCCGCCGCCGCTCGATGCCACGTTGGCCGGACGAGCTGTCGTGGTCACTGGGGCCGTGGAGGGTTATTCCCGAGACGACGCCGAATCGGCGATCGTGGCCCGTGGCGGCTCGTCACCCGGTTCGGTCTCCAAAAGAACCTATTGCGTAGTCGTGGGCGAGGCGCCGGGCGCCTCGAAACTCTCAAAGGCGCGGGAACTCGGGATTCCAATGATTCCAGGTTCAGCTTTTCTGGGGCTTTTGGAGAGCGGAACATGGTCAACCACCCTCTCCTGAGCCTTCCTTACTAGGGTTAGGGACGCCCATGCCTCTTCCAACGTTTACCTCCGGACACGACCTCGCGGGTCGTTATCGCATCATTGAGCTGCGTGGTGTCGGTCACACGGCCGAGGTCTACAGCGCGGAGGACCTCTCATTGAGCCGCACGGTCGCCGTCAAGGTCCTCCTGCCGTCCCTGGCGGCCCACGAAGGGGTTCGGCGCGCCTTTCGCGATCACATCGTGCGCGCCTCGACGCTCAGCCATCCGCATTTGGCCCGGGTCTTTGATGGCGGCCAAGAGTCGGGTGCCATATTCATGATCACTGAGTACCTGGACGGTGGTTCGTTGGAAGACGTGCTCAGCGCCGGGCGAACACTCGAGATCGATGACGTGGCGCGCCTGGGCCGTGACGTGGCGAGCGCGTTGAGTTACGTCCACGCCAACGGCTTCGTGCACGGCGAGCTCTCTCCGAGCAAACTGCTCTTCGACAGTGAAGGACGAGTTCGCGTCAGCGACATCGCTCTCGCCGGCCTCGGTATTCCCTATCGTGAGCAGCTCACACTCGACGATGCTCGTTACATGAGTCCCGAGCAGGCCGTGGGTGAGAGCGCCGGGCCCGAGTCCGACGTCTACGCGCTGGCCCTGATCCTCTTCGAAGCGGCCACGGGGACGGCCGCGTTTGAAGGGGCGACTCCCGAGGCGACGTTGCGCGTGCGCATCAACTCCTCTCTGCCGGTGCGAGTCGAACTCGGCACACTTGACATGTTGCTGGCCCAAGCCGCGGTTGCCGACGCCCAGCTCCGTCTCAGCGCCGAACAGTTTTCCAGTCAACTGAGCGCAGTCGTGAGCGATTCCACCCCACTCATCGTTCGCAGGGACCACGGCGGAGTGCCCCGGTTGGCGCAGATTCCACTGGCCGAGCCACGCAATTCAATTGGCTTTCGTCCGCCCTCGCCCGATCAGATTGTTGGCACGAGGCAGTTGCGAGACACGTCGCCACAGTTTCCCCGCCCTCAGCCGCCGCGCCCAGGCGCGGAACCGGCGTCGGTCGCGAGGAGTTTCGCGTCGACGCGCCCCTCGGCCCCGCGGGGCTTTGATTCGCTACCTCCTTCGCGCCCGACCCGAGGGCGCCGCATCGGCTTCGCAGCGGCGGCGGTCCTGATCGTGCTTGTCGCCGTGGGCGGGGGTGCGGTGTGGAAGTTCGGGCTCTTCAGCCAGACACACGCGGTTCCCCAACTCGTTGACAAGAACTACCGGGACGTGTCGAGTCTCTTGAGCGGTGGAAACTTCACATTGGTCGAGGGCAAGTCCGTAAATTCATCCAAGGTGCCGAAGGACGACGTGATTTCGCAATCGCCGGCGGCGGGAGCGAGCGCGAAGTCAGGTTCAGCCATCACGGTCACTGTTTCCAAGGGGCCAGTACTGGTGACGTTGCCAACGTCGCTGATTGGCGAGAGTTGTGCGGCGGCGTCGGCAAAACTTAAGGTCCTGAAACTCGTCGGATCATGCGCCACTTCAGTGGCGAGCACGCGAACGGCCTCGGGCCTCATCGCCGAGGTTCTCTATCAGCGCACGAAGAATCCGCTGGCCGTGCCCGCGGGCTCAACCGTGAAATTAGTGTTAAGCGCCGGTCCCGGGCCTACCGTTCCAACGACGACCACCACGACCACCACGACCATTCCGACGACCACGAGCGCTCCGACGACCACGACGACACTCGCGGGGGAGGGCCTGCGCGCGATGCCCAATGTGGTGGGGATGAATCAAAGTGAAGTGAACACCGCGATGCATAACGCCGGTCTCTACTATCGAACGCAGGGTCCTGGAGCGGGCACGCCGGCGTGGACCACGGTCGTGTCCTCGGTACCGGCGGCGGGCACCATGGTCAAATGGCACTCGACCATTGTTTTGAACGTGAAATGAGCGCGGGCTGTGATCTCTGCGAAGCCGCGGTCATCAGTACGCGCTACTACGAAGACGACACGTGCTGGATAGCCGACTGCGAGATCTGCCAGGTACCAATGGTCGTGTGGCGAGTCCATAGCCCTTCTCCCTCTGACGAGGTGAAGAAGATCCTCCAGGAAAAGTTGGGTCGGGTGGCCGACCAAGAGTTGGGAGAGGGCAACTGGTCCCTGGACGACCACATGCGCAACATTCCCGATCACTATCACGCCCACGCCCGTCGGCCCTACTTCTGGAATCACGCCCGGGCCTGATAGGTGCTCTGAATCGTCGTTACAATCGGTGCACGACAATTATTTTTAGGGGGAATCACCATGGGTGCACTTGACGGCCGTGTGGCAATCATTACCGGCGCAGGACGAGGCATTGGCCGCGAGCACGCGTTGCTCTTCGCCGCCGAGGGGGCGAAGGTCGTGGTGAACGACCTTGGCGGTTCTCTCGACGGATCCACATCGACTGCTTCACCCGCGGAAGAGGTTGTCGCAGAGATCAAGGCCATGGGTGGCGAGGCCGTGGCAAATCACGACAACGTGGCGGATTGGGAAGGCGGAGCCCGACTTGTCCAGTGCGCGCTCGACGCCTTCGGCGATCTGAACGTATTGGTGAACAACGCGGGAATCTTGCGCGACCGCGTGCTGGTGAACTTGAGTGAAGACGACTGGGACGCGGTCATCCACGTCCACCTGAAAGGACACTTCGTCCCGACGCGACACGCCGCCACCTACTGGCGCGAGCAGGCCAAGGCCGGTAAGACCGTGAAGGCCTCGATCATCAATACTTCATCAACCTCCGGTCTAATCGGCAACATTGGCCAGTCCAACTACGGCGCCGCGAAAGCCGGCATCGCCGCCTTCACCGTGATTATCGCCGAAGAGCTCGGACGTTACGGCGTGCGCGCCAACGCGATTGCCCCGGCGGCGCGCACCCGAATGACCGAATCAACGCCCGGCCTCTCCGACCACGTCGTAAAACCCGCCGACGCGGCGGTCTTTGACGTGTGGGACCCGGCGAATATCTCGCCTCTGGTCGCGACGCTCGCGATGGAGGACTGTGCGTCGACGGGCCAGGTCTTCTTCGTCCAGGGCGGCACCGTTCGCAAGTTCCAAAACTGGACCATGACCGAAACCCTCGAGAAGAACGACCGCTGGGAAGTCGCCGAACTTGCCGCACAGCTGCCCACTCTGTTGAAGTGAGCGACCCGCGCCCACCGGCGCATCTCGACCGAGAGGATCCCGAGGGACTTCTCAACGCGCGTACCGACCCGGGTAGTGCCGCCTTTGGCACCATGGGTACCGAAGCGGGCAGTGACCTCAACTGGATCATGCTGCTGCGGGCTCGGGTCCAAGCGAGGGCCGAGGGATCGAGCCGTTACCAGTGGTGGGTGCTGTGGTCGCTGCTGGCCGGACTCTTCGCCTTGAACTTCACGTTCACGGTCTTCATCGTTGCGCTGCCCACGGTCGCGACGCAGTTCCACACGAGCGTCACCGTGCTCACCTGGACCATGGTCGGACCGCTCTTGGCGTACGGGCTCGCCGCGCCAATTCTTGGAAAGACCGGCGACATCTACGGGCACCGTCGCCTCTATCTGTTTGGACTCGCCGGGGCGATGGTTTCGGCGATCCTCACCGCCCTGTCGCACAACGTGGACATGCTGCTCTTTGCCCGAACCCTCGACGGTGTGCAGGGCGCCGCGACCGGCACCGCGTCGGGCGCATTGATCAACATGGTCTTCAGTCCCGAGGAGCGCGTGAAGGCGATGGGGTGGTGGTCGCTGATCGGAGCCGGCGGGCCGGTCATCGGTGTCTCTCTCGGTTCGCCCATCATCGCGGCCTACGGCTGGCGAGCGCTGTTCTGGTTCCAGTTGGTGCTCGTCGTCGTGGCCTTCATCGTGGTCGTGATTCTCTTGCCGCGCCGGCGGGGATTCGACGTCGAAGAGGCCCAGAAGAAGGCCGAGGCCCGGCGCCAGTTCAAGAAGATGGACTGGCTTGGCAGTTGGTCGCTCTCGTTCGCGGTGGGGACGCTGATGCTCGGCCTCTCCATCGGGCCGTCGGTGGGGTGGAGCAGTCCTTGGACCATTGGCTGCTTCGTTCTCTCGATCGCGATGACGGCCACCTTCGTGCACCGGATTCGCCACGCTGAGAATCCGCTCATTCCCGCCCGTTACTTTCGTCGCCGCAACTTCGTGATGCCTATGATTCTGCGCGGGACGTCGAACTTCGCGTACTTCGGAGCCTTTTTTCTCTTCCCCCTCCTGATGGAACAGGGATACGGCTATTCCATCCCTCGGGTGGGGGCGCTCGCCATTGCCCGGCCCATCACGTTCTCGCTCTGCTCCCCGATCGCGGGTTACGTGGCGATCCGCATCGGCGAGCGCGTGAGCGCCGTCGCGGGGGCTACGTTCCTGACGGGATCACTCGCATTGTTCGCCCTGCTTCATCCGAGTTCGGGAGCCTGGTTCGTGGCCGTCGCTCTCGCGCTGTCGGGCCTCGGGATGGGCGTCGCTATGCCCTCGACGAGTTCGGTCATGGCCAACGAGGTTCTCACGAGCGAGTTCGGCGTCATGTCCGCCGCCCAGATGTTGGCGACGCAGGTGGGCGAGGTCGCCGGGATCCAGATTCTGGAAACCGTCCAGCAGGCGCTCGTTCGCCGCGACAAGCTTGTTCATGCGAAACCCGGGCCTGCGCTACTGGCGACGTTCCATCTACCGTTCTTCATCGGCGCATGCGTGGGGGCGGTCGGAGTGATCGCGGCGTTCTTTATTCGTTCGGTGCCGCGCGACCGGACCTAACGGGCCCCGTTGTTCTGCCGGTAGTCTTTAACCCTATGACTACTGCGATCATGCCCGGATGTGCGTCGTATTCCGCGCAGAACGGCCCCTTGGGCGTTCTCGTGCTGCACGGTTTCACCGGCAATCCTTCCTCCATGCGTCCCCTCGCCGAGCGAATCGCCGGGGCCGGCTACAGCGTTGAACTTCCGCGCTTGCCCGGCCATGGCACGACGGTTGAGGACCTGAAGACCACGACCTGGGCCGACTGGGCCGGTGCCGCCGAGGTGGTTTACGACGCGCTGCGTTCGCGCTGCGACCGTGTGGCGGTGGTGGGACTGTCAATGGGCGGCGGGCTCGCCGCCCACGTCGCCGAGGTCCGCCCTGACGTCGCGGCGTGCGTCTTCATCAATCCGCTCGTCAAGCCCCCCGTCAAAGAGATGGTGGACGGTCTCGTCGCGCTGCTCGACGCCGGTATCGAGGACGTCGAATCGATTGGATCGGATATCAAGAAGGAGGGCTCGGTCGAGGCCTCCTACGACGCGACGCCCCTCGCTCCCGCGGCCAGTCTCTTTGAAGCGATGAAGACCGTCAACGCTGACCTGGCTAAGATCTCGGCGCCGTCGCTGCTGTTGTCGAGCCGCGATGACCACGTGGTCACGTCCGACAACGGCGACGACATCGTCGAAAAGTCATCCGGGATCGTCGAACGCATCTGGCTCGAAGACTCGTACCACGTGGCCACAATGGACAACGACCGGGAACTCGTTGAGTCGGCCACCCTGTCCTTTCTCGACGACGTCTTGAAGTCATGACGTCGCCACTTCGTCGTGAGGACGTGGCGCACGTCGCCAAACTCGCCCGACTGTCGCTCACCGAGGCCGAGCTCGACTTGTTCACCGAGCAGCTCGGTCAGATCCTCGAGCACGCGAACGACATGAGCACGTTGAACCTTGAGGACGTGATCCCGACCGCTCACCCCTTCGGCCTCGTCAACGTGGTGCGCGACGACGTCGTTCGTCCGAGCCTCGATCGCGACGTGGTGCTGGCGATGGCTCCCGACGCTCAAGATGGACGGTTTGCCGTTCCTCGGATCATGGGAGAGGCGCCGTGAAGACCGCCCAAGGGATCGCGCGCGATGTGCAGAGCGGAGAGTCATCGGCGACCGCTGAGCTCGAGAACTCGTTGAGCGCAATCGGTGCCCGCAACGAAGAGCTCAATATTTTCCTTTACGTTGACGAAGCGGGCGCTCGCGCTGCGGCGTTGTCCGTTGACGAGCGGGTCGCCAAAGGGGAAAACGTGGGTCCGCTGGCCGGCGTGCCCATCGCCATCAAAGACAACATGTGCCAGACCGGAATCCCGACGACATGCTCGTCGAAGATACTGGAAGGTTGGCGCCCTCCCTACAACGCCACCGTCATCGATCGTCTGATGGCGTGCGGTGCGGTGCCGGTCGGGAAGACGAATCTCGATGAGTTCGCGATGGGCTCGTCGACCGAGAACTCCGCATTCGGACCAACCCGTAACCCCCTCGATCCATCACGGGTGCCGGGCGGTTCGTCGGGGGGCTCCGCGGCCGCGGTGGCGGCGAACATGACGCCGCTCGCCCTGGGCAGCGACACGGGCGGCTCCATTCGCCAGCCCGCGGCTCTATGCGGACTCGTGGGAATGAAGCCCTCCTACGGCCTGGTCTCTCGCTACGGCTTGATCGCCTTCGCGAGTTCGCTCGACCAAATTGGTCCGTTGTCCAAGACCGTCACGGACGCCGCGATGTTGCTCGAGGCGATTGCGGGGCACGACCCGATGGATTCGACGTCGCTGCCCGAGCCGTCGCCTTCGCTCGTGGCGCACGTGAACGACGGCGTTGCCGGAAAGCGTGTCGCGCTCGTGCGTGAACTCGTGGAGGGCGCGGACGACGACGTCGTGGCGTCGGTGAATCGTGCCGTCGCGGCGCTGAAAGACGCCGGAGCCACCATCGTGGAGCTTTCGATTCCCGAGTTCCGCCTGGGTCTGAGTGCGTACTACCTGATTGCCCCGGCCGAGGCGTCGAGCAACCTCGCTCGCTACGACGGCGTGCGTTTCGGTCTTCGTGTGAACGGTGAGGACGTGGCCGCGATGAACGAAGCGACCCGAACCGCTGGGTTCGGCGCCGAGGTGAAGCGGCGGATCATGCTCGGCACGTACGCGCTGTCGGCGGGATACTTCGACGCCTATTACGGCCAGGCTCTGAAGGTTCGCACCCAGATGATCGATGCCTTCAAGCGTGCGTATCAGCAGGCGGACCTCCTGATCGGGGCAACGACGCCATCGGTGGCGTTCGCCTTTGGTTCAAAGACCAGCGATCCCATGGCCATGTACCTGTCGGACGTCTTCACGATTCCCACGAACCTGGCCGGTGAGGCCGCGATCTCCGTGCCCTTCGGTACCGGAGAAGCCGGACTGCCCGTCGGCGTGCAACTGCTCGGTCCGGGACGAAGCGAAGCCCAGTTATTCGCCGCCGCCCGTGTTCTTGAACTGGCGGAGGGACGCCCATGACGCTGCCTGGAGATTGGGAAATGGTCGTGGGGCTCGAGGTTCATACCGAACTGAAGACCGCGACGAAGATGTTCTGCGGCTGCGCGAATC
>Ga0182013_10000209_pt1 | contig 77921 bp, 73 predicted proteins | sample 612S2MmetaG_FD_120487 | JGI IMG/M metagenome (GOLD analysis project Ga0182013, IMG submission 120487) | Permafrost microbial communities from Stordalen Mire, Sweden - 612S2M metaG | ecosystem: Environmental > Terrestrial > Soil > Wetlands > Permafrost | place: Sweden: Stordalen | collected... | reverse complement strand
CCGACGGTCGCGGCGGGAACATCGTTGAGCATCGCCGCGAACCCGAGCGGCGCCCTCGCCTACTCGACGAAGGCGCTCGCCGCGAAGGCGGGGAGGGTCACGATCACGATGACGAACATGTCGACGCTGGAACACAACATCACGATCGCGCAGGGCAGCAGCGTGCTGGGAGCCACCCCGACCTTCGCCGGCGGCTCCAAGGTGCTCTCGCTCATCCTCAAACCCGGGAAGTACACGTTCTACTGCTCGGTCCCGGGACACCGTCAGGCCGGCATGGAAGGCACGCTGACCGTCTCTTGAAGCTCTACGTCTGCTGGGGAACCTTCCCGACGCCGCGGCCCGGCGGACACCCGTGCGCGAATGCGTTCCATGCCCTCAGGGATGCCGGCTATGAGCCGGAGGTCGTCAAGTCCTACGGTTTCGCGCCGCTCCCCGCGGCCCTGAACAGGACGTCCGGCCGGCGCGAGGTGCAGGAGCTCACGGGGAACCGCTGGGTCCCAACACTCGTACTGGACGACGGGACCGTGATCGACGACTCCCGCGAGATCGTCCGCTGGGCGGCGCAGAACCCCGCGTAGGAGCCGTTTCGCGCCGCGGCGCCGCCGTCACGCGGACAGCAGGGCACGCCTGGCGAAGAGCACCGCCGAGACGGACGTGGCGAGGTTCAGGCTCGAGACGCCGGGACGCATCGGGATGCTGAGCCGGCTGTCCGCCCGCTCGAGCAGTGCGTCGCTGAGGCCGTTGCGCTCCGTGCCGAACGCGAGCACCGCGCGCGGGTCGATCGCCGACGGGTCCAGCGGATCCCCGCCGGGGTCCACCGCCACCAGCGGCCTGCCGCCCTCGCGCAGCGGGGCGAGCCCGTCTATCCGCGCCACGGCGAGCGCGAAATGCAGGCCGGCCGCCCCACGCAGCGCATCGGGATGCCACGGGTCGTGGCTGCCCGTCGTGAACACCCCCGCGATGTCCGCTGCAGCGCACACACGGACGCTGGCACCCATGTTTCCGAGGTCCCGCGGATCCTCCAGCAGCACTATCGGCGACGGGCTGCTGTCCCTGAGCACGGCCACCGCGTCGACCTCGGGCCGCAGCGCGAGAGAGATCACCCGCGTGGAGGGGGCGAGCGGCGCCAGCCGCTCGAACACGGCGGTGTCGACGGGTCGTGCGAGCGCACCGATGCGCGCCCGCAGGTCCGGAGCAAGCCCTGTCGCCAGGCGCTCGAGCTGCTCGGCGTCGTCGGTGTAGACCTCGAGCACCGCCGCGCCGAAGCGCAGGGCGTGCTTCAGGGGGTGAAAACCCTCGAGCACGGCGAGCCGCGGGTCGCGCCGCGCGCGGCCGAAGTGGGGAATCAGTGATCCGTCCTGCACGCGCCGATCATGGCATGGCCGGCCACGTCCTCGCTAGGGTGAGCCTCAAACCAACCCGGGGGCGTCAATGAAGCTCGAGGGCATACACCACATCAGCGCGATCACGGGCGACGCAACTGCGAACGTCGAGTTCTACTCGGGTGTGCTCGGGCTGAGGATGGTCAAGAAGACCGTCAACCAGGACGACCCGAGCGTCTACCACCTGTTCTACGGCGACGAGCTCGGCTCGCCGGGTATGGACCTCACGTTCTTCGAGTACCCCGGGGCCGCACGCGGCCGCGCGGGCGGAGGGATGATCCACAGGATCCTCTGGCGGGTCGCGTCCCTGCAGGCGCTTGAGTTCTGGCGCGAACGCCTCGCCGGCGCCGGGGTCACGAGCGAGCTGAGCGGGTCCAGTCTCCTCTTCTCCGACCCGGAGGGGCTCGAACACGAGCTCGTGCTCTCCGATTCCGGCGACGAGCCGCTGAGGGCGATCTCGCCGGAGATCCCTCCCGAGAACGCGCTGCTCGGATTCGAGGGTGCCCGCGCCTACGCCGGCAGGCCGGCGGGGAGCGAGCATCTGCTCTCCCAGGTGCTCGGCTTCACCCGGCGCCAGGCAGAGCGATGGGAGGTCCGCGGCGAGCACAGGGGCGGGTTCTACGCGTATGACCCTGCGCCGCCTGAGATCAACCGGGTGCAGGGCGCCGGCAGCGTCCACCACATCGCTTTTGCCTGCCAGCCCGAGGAGATTGAGCAGTGGAGGACGCGGGTCTCGGACGCCGGTGCCCACCCGACCCCCGTGATCGACCGTTTCTACTTCAGGTCCGTCTACTTCCGCGAGCCGAGCGGCGTCCTGTTCGAGCTCGCGACGATCGGCCCTGGTTTCGCAGTCGACGAGGACCCCGGGCATCTCGGTGAGAGCCTCTCCCTGCCGCCGGCGTTCGAGTCGGTGCGCGCGCGCGTCGAGGGCACCCTCACGCCTCTCCCGTATCCCCCGGCGTGGCGGCGCGAGGCGGAGCTCCCCTAGTCGCATCCGTCGCCGCAAGGCGATAATCGGATGGTGCAGCCGAGGCTCGTGACCATCCCGATCAGCCACTACTGCGAGAAGGCCCGCTGGGCACTCGAGCGCGCAGGCATCGGCTACCGCGAAGAGCCCCACGTGCAGGGCATCCATCAGCTCGCGGCCCGCAGGGCGGGCGGGGGCGTGACCGTCCCGGTCCTCGTCACCGACGGGGGCGCTGTCGGCGAGTCCCAGCAGATCCTGGAATGGGTCGACGAGCGAACGCCGCCGGAGCACCGGCTGTTCTCGCAGGATCCGCTCGTTCGACTGCAGGAGCTCGATACGTGCGCCCGCCTCGACGCGCTCCTGGGGCCGTCCGCCCGCAGGCTCGTGTACGTCCACATGCTTCCCCAGCGCAGGTTGATGCTCGACTACAACAACCAGGGCGTCCCGGTGTGGGAGGACCGCGCGATAAGGATGGCGTGGCCGGTCTTCTTTTGGTTCGCGCGCCGCGTACTCGGGATCTCTCCGGCGGTACAGGCCGGGGATGAGGCGACGCTCTGGCGGGAGATGGATTTCGTCGCCGCGCTGCTCGCCGACGGACGGCCGTTCCTGTACGGGGAGCGTTTCGGGGCGGCCGACCTGACGTTCGCCTGCATGTCCGCGGCCCTCACGTGGCCTGCGGAGTACGCAGTCGCACTGCCCGACCCGCGTTCGGTCCGGCCCGCGACCCGCTCGCTCGTGATGCGGGTCCGCGAGCACCCGGCCGGGAGGTATGCGATGTCGCTGTTCGCCGCCGAGCGGCGCCGCTCGCTCGCCGCGTGAGGATCCCGCCGCCGGCCGGTGGTTGCCCGGTGTCTGCGAGCACAAATAGACTCGCCGGCGTGCGGGCGGCGAGAGCTCATCGGGCCGGGATGGCGACGCCGGGGCGGCCCGCACCCGGCATGGCAGCGATCGAAGATGTCTGAGCTGGCGCTGAACAAGGTGTTCATAACGGGCGCGCTCGGCTTCATCGGCGGCGCGATCGCCGCGCGCCTGCGCTCCGACGGAGTCCAGGTCACCGGGGTGGACGCGCGAGCGGACCCCGGGCTCGGGGTGTGCGCGGGCGATGTTTCAACTCCCGGTTCCTGGCAGGAGCATGCCGCGGGCGCCGACGCCGTGATCCACACCGCGGCGATCGTGTCCTTCCGAGCCGGCCTTGAGGACTTTCACCGCGTCAACGTGCTCGGCACCCGCAACGCCCTGGACTGCGCGCTCTCAGCGGGCGCGGGCCGCTTCATACAGCTCTCCTCCGTGACCGTGTTCGGCAACGACTTCCCCGACGGCGTCGTCGAGGAGCATCCGGTGAGGCTGCTCGGAGTCCCGTATGTGGACACCAAGATCGCGGGCGAACAGATCGTCCTGCAGGCTCACGCTGCGGGCGAGGCGCAGGTGACGGTGATCAGGCCCGGCGATGTGTACGGGCCAGGCTCGAGGCCGTGGGTGCTCACGCCGCTGCACGAGATCCAGCGCGGCCGCCTGGTCCTCCCCGCGGGCGGGAAGGGCATCCACAGTCCGGTCTACGTCGACGATCTCGTCGAGGGGATCATCGCCGCGGTGCGCTCTCCGGCGGCAGCCGGGCAGGTGATCACGCTCTCCGGCGGCGAGGGCGTCAGCACCGGCGAGTATTTCGGGCGGATCGCATGGATGGCCGGCAAGCCGCGTGTGAGGACCGCTCCCACCCGCCTGCTGCTGGCCCTCACCGGAGCCCAGGCGGTGCTGGAGCGCCGGCTCTCACGTGCGGGCGAGATCAACCCCGCCGCGGTGCGATACATGACCCGCACGGGGACCTATTCGATCTCGAAGGCCCGGCGCATGCTGGGATACGAGCCGCGGGTCGGCCTCGAGGAGGGCATGCGCCGCAGCGAGGCCTGGATGCGCGAGAGTGGCCTCCTGGACGGCCGGATAACGTAGGCGCGATGGAGCAGAACCACACGCCCTACGTGGACGCGCTGCTGGAGTACGCGCGCAGGAACCCGGCGCGGCTGCACGTGCCCGGCCACAAGGGCGGGCAGGGCGCGGACCCCGGCCTGCTGGAAGCCATCGGCGAGCAGGCCCTGCGGATGGACATCCCGGCTCTCACACACGGCATCGATGTCGGCGTGGACCCGACGCCCTTCGAGCTCGCTCAGCGTCTCGCCGCCGACGCGTGGGGTGCCCGGCGCGCCTGGTTCCTGATCAACGGCGCCTCGCAGGGGAACCTCGCGGCCGGCCTCGCGCTGGCTCATCTCGGCAGCGAAGTGGTCGTCCAGCGCAACGCCCACTCCAGCACGATCGACTCGCTCGTGATGTCGGGGATGCGCCCGACGTTCGCCGCGCCCGAGGTCGACGCCGAACTCGGCGTCGCGCACTGCCTGACACCGGAGACGCTCGACACCGCGCTCGCACGGACGCCGGGTGCCGTCGGGGCATGGGTGATCTCGCCCACCTACTTCGGCGCCGTCGCCGACATCCGGTCGCTCGCCGAGGTCGCCCACTCCCACGATGTCCCTCTCATAGTCGACGAGGCGTGGGGGGCACACATGGCCTTCCACGAGCGGCTTCCCGAGCACGCCCTGTCGGCGGGAGCCGACCTCGTGATCTCCAGCACGCACAAGATCGTCGGAAGCCTCACCCAGTCCGCGATGCTCCACCTCGGTCACGGCGCAGCACAGCGGATCGGCGAGGACATGGTCGACCGTGCGGTGACGCTCACCGAGTCCACGAGCCCCAACTCCCTGCTGTTCGCCTCGCTCGACGCAGCACGCCGGCAGGCGGCAGTGCACGGCCGCGAACTGCTCGAGTACACGATGGGGACACTCGCCACCACCCGCGCGGAAATCCGTGCGATCGAGGGGCTGGACGTATTGGACGATCGCCTCGCCGGACGGCCCGGCGTGTTCGCCTACGACCCGCTGCGCATGGCCGTCGACGTGCGCGGGGTCGCGGCGAGCGGCTACGAGCTCGCGCCCATGCTCCGGGAGAACGACGACATCAACCTCGAGCTCTACGGACAGAACGTCCTCGTGGCGGTGTTCGGGATGGGCGAGCGCCGCCTCCCGGAGGCGGGCCGCCTGGTGGCGGCTCTGCGGGCGGCCGTCGAACGTGTCGGCCTCGAACCCGAGGGCGCTCAGTCGAGCTTCGCCACGGCGCCGCCGTGGGGTGAACTCGCGATGACGCCGCGCGAGGCGTACCTGGGTGAGCAGGAGGTGGTCCCCGCCGCGGAGGCGGTGGGCCGCATAGCCGCCGAGTCGCTCGCCACATACCCGCCGGGTATCCCGAACGTCCTTCCCGGCGAGCGGCTGACGGAGGAAACGCTCACCTACATCCAGCGGACCCTCGAGCTCGGCGGCAGCGTCCGCGGCGCGAGCGACCGGCTGCTGCACACCGTCCGTGTCGTCATCGAGGGCTCGCGTCTATGACTGGCCGCTCGCGAGGCCGGCGACCCGCTCGAGCCACCGGCTGAAGAGCGAGCGCGCGAGCGCGACCGACTCCTCCTGCGCACGGCGGGCCTGCGAGATCAGCTGCGCCGCAGGATCCGGGCCCGGCAGCGCCGCGAGGCTCGCCGCATACTCCGGCACCGTCGTCCACTCGGAAAGCAGGTCTGCGGAGACCTCGATGTGGAACTGCAGCGCGTAGGCGCGCCGGAAGACGAACGCCTGCTGCTCATAAAGCTCTGAGCCCGCGAGCCGCACCGCTCCCTCCGGGAGCTCATATGTGTCCCCGTGCCACTGGAGCGCGTCGAAGACAGGCGGGGCAGCGCCGAACACCGGGTCGTGCTCCGCTGCGGGCGCGAGGCTCACCGCGAGCACGCCGACCTCGGGCTGCGGGCCCGGGTGGACACGGCCGCCGAGGCTGGCGGCGAGCAGCTGGGCTCCCAGGCAGACGCCCCAGAAGGGCATGCCCGCGCGGACCGCCCGCTCGATCTCCCGCTTCTCCAGCGCCAGCCACGGGTGCAGAGCGTCGTCGTATGTGCCCATCGGGCCGCCCATCGCGATGATGCCGGCGTAGTCCCGCACGTCCGGGAGAGGCTCGCCGGCGTGCAGGTTCACGGTGTCAGCAGGTATCCCGCGCTCCTCGAGCACGTCCCCGTAGGCCGCGGGAGGCTCGCAGCCGATGTGCTGCAGGACCAGCAGCCTCCGGGTGTCGGCGGGCTCGCTCACCGCGCCGCAGTCTAGGGAACCGCGGTCGGCTCGAAGCAGATCGCGTGCCGGCGCTATGGTTGAGCTCATGTCGGCCGCCTGGCCCGAGCTCGGACTCGACGATTGGCGTGGGAGCTGCGACACGCTCCACGCCCACACGCAGGTGCTCGGCAAGCTCGCGGTCGTGCTCGCGCCTCCCGAGCCCCGCTTGGAACACACGGCTCTGCGGCTGACCGCGAGAGGGTGGGAGACCAGGCCGCTGCCGGCTCCCGACGGGTCGGGTGCGCTGGTCGCGGTCCTTGACCTGCACGCCCACGAGGCGGTGGTCGAACACAGCGACGGGCGCGCGGCACGCGTGGCGCTGGCCCCGGACCGGCCCGTCGGCGCCGTCACGAGAGAGCTCCTGGCGGGGGTGGCCGGGCTGGTCGGGGCGGTGGAGATCAACCCGAAGCCGCAGGAGGTCCCGTGGACCGTCCCGCTCGACGAGGATGAGGAGCACCACACCTACGACCCGGGCGCCGTGGCGCGCTACCACGCCGCGGCCATCGCGGCGGCGCTCGTCCTCTCGGCTGTGCGCGCGCAGCACAACGGCCGCTCCACGCCGGTGAACGCGTGGTGGGGGTCCTTCGACCTCGCGGTGTCTCTGTTCCACCCCCATGCGGCGGACGGGCCCGGCGAGGAGATCGAGATCGCCGTGGGATGGTGGCCCGGCGACCAGCGTCACGAGAGGCCCGCCTTCTACGCATACGCGAAACCGGCGCCCGACGGACTCTCATCCGCGGCGATCGATCCTGCGCCGGCACACTGGGATGCTGAGCTGGGCGAGTTCCTGCTCGACTGGGATGACGTGCGCTCGCTGGGCGACCCGCACGCCGCCGCGGTGAGCTTCGGCCGCTCGGTCTACCGCGCGGCGAGCACCCTCTGAGCGGCGGGCCGCGCCCTCACGGCCGCCTGCCCTCCTGCTCGCGCTGTGCCCCGGCGATGACGTCGGCGCCGAGAACCGCGTCGACCTCGAGCTGCGCCGTGGCCATGATCCGCGCGACCATCATGTAGTTGCCGATCACCAGCAGCAGCTGGACCATCTCGGCGGTGCTGAAGCGGGAGCGCATCGCGGCGAACGTCTCCTCGTCAGGTGTCGCGTCGCTGACCACCTGGCCGGTGAACCGCACCACCAGCCTCCCGTCCGGGCCCAGCGCGTCGCTCTGCAGATCATCGGCCTGCAGTGCCGCCACCTGCTCCTCGGTGCCGCCCACAGCGAGCAGGATGGGCACGTGCTGCGCCCACTCGTAGCCGGCGCCCGGTGTCATCCGTGCGACACGCAGGATCGCGAGCTCCCGCAGCACCGGGTCGAACAGGCGGCCGTCCAGGCAGTCGCCGCCGAACCGCAGCCAGTTCACGAACGTGCCCTGCGCGTTCGCGACGGTGGCGAAGATCGCAAGCGGCGGCAGCCGCTCCAGCGCGGCACGGACACGGGGGTCCGCGTCGGCGGGATCGATCGGGTCCAGTCTGGCCATCTGGTGACCCTACCCGCTCAGCTCTCCCCGGCGTTCGCGTGCCCGCGCTCCCACAACGTCGCGTTCAGGAACGCGGCCGCGACGATCAGCCGGCTGAGCAGGTACAGCCACAGCAGCAGGACGAGCGCCGTCCCGAGAGCCCCGTAAGCGGCCGACAGCTCTCCCGCCTTGTGGGCGAGATAGAGCACCGTCACTAGGTGGATCACCTCGAGTCCGACAGCGACGGTCAGCGCGCCCGGGATGAACGCCCGCCACGGGAGCCCGGGAGGATGCGGGAGCGCCATCGAGATCGCGAGCCACGCTCCGAAGAAGGCGACTATCAGGGCGGCGGTCGCGATCACCCCCGCGAACCCGAGTTCCTGGCGCGCCCAGGCTCCCGCCGCCCACAGGGCTATCAGCAGGACAAGCCAGCCGATGAACGCGATCCCGGCGCCCAGCGTCCTGTGGAAGCGGTTCAGCGGCATTCCCCAGGCGAGCGCGTGCACCGACCTGATGGCGCGGGTGGCCGAGACCGAGGAGGTGAGCAGGGCGAACAGGGCGAACGCGAGCAGCCCGATGCTGTCGCCGTGCGAGAGCTTTGCGGAGTGCGCGATCGAGTTGAGCGCGGATTCCTTGATCCCCAGGTCGTGCGCGACATGGCCTGTGGAGCTCGGTTCTTCGGTGCTGCTGTAGCCGAGGACGACCAGTCCGAGCAGCGTCAGCGGAAGAAGCGGCGTGAACAGACGGAACGCCAGTGCGCCCGCGAGGACGCTGCCGGCCACCCGTTTGTCGCGGTCGCGGATGTTCAGCGCCGCATCGAGCGCAGGCATCCGCGGCCGCATCTCCTCCAGCCGGCTGGTCGCCTCGACCGCGAACTCCCGGCTGCGACTGCCGGCGTTGCGGGCGAGGTCCTTCAGTCCCAAGCGGGCGGCGGGGCGCCGCCCGCAGGGGCGCCGGTCATGCGTTCAGGATCTTCGACTTCGCCACGGCGAACTCCTCGTCGGTGAGAACCCCCGACTTGTGGAGATCACCGAGCTGCGCGAGACGCTCGATCGGGTCGCCCTCCTGCTCCGGAGCCGGCGCAGGAGGCGGCGCTGCAGCAGCCTGTGCCGCGGCCTGCTGCTGTTCCTGCGCGGCCCATTTGCCCTGCTGGCGGCGCTGGACACGCCCCGATGCGGCCGTGGCGGTGCCGGCGATGACAGTTGTGCGGGCCATGGTGCGAAGAAGCGGCATCTCGGGTCTCCTCTCGTTTCAGGACGCCGCGTCGGCGGCGTCGAGTGCTTGTAGGGAATCGATTACGTCCTGGGCCTCGACACGCTGGAAGGCGAGCAGCTGTCCGCCGTTACGGCGAACCGCGGTGGCGAACGGCGCAGCCCACGTGTTCTCGAAGCAGATCAGCACCGCGCTCTCGCCGGGTGCGAGCTCCTGCGCGGCGACGCCCGCGTCCTCGTCGGAGAGCATGCCCGAGCGCGCTCCCTGGAATACCAGCAGGTCGTTCTCTCCGTCTCCGTCGAGGTCTGCGATCTCGATCGCCGAGAAGTTGCCCGACTCGTCCTTGTTCACCATCAGCACGTCGAGGACGGTGATGATCCCCCGCTCGACGAGGTCCACGAACAGCGGGATCGCCTCGCCCGTCCTCGGGGCGTCGGCGGGGTAGCCGATAACGATGATGTCAACGGGTCCTAGTTCCAGCTCCTGTGCGCTCAACTGTCCCTCCCAAGTTTGGTTTGGTGCGGTACCGAGAGCGCTGGCTGCGCGCTTTCGTACCGCCCGCCGGTGTCGCTGCGAAGACCTCGCGAGTCTACACGCGCCCGCGTCTAGGACGAGCGGTCTGCGTGTCCCGCGGTGCCCGCGACGGGAAGCTCCGGCTCCGGCTCCCGGCTAGCGGGCGCCCAGGTCCGCCAGGAACCCCAGGAGAGCGCGGTTGACCGCGTCCGGCGCCTCCTGCTGCACCCAGTGTCCCGCCCCCGGCACGACGATCTCCTCGCGCAGGTCGGTGACCCATCCGCGCATCCCCTGCGCCGGCATGAACTGCCTGACGAGGTCGAGCTCGCCCGTCAGGAACATCGCGGGCGCTTGGATGCGCCGCTCGGCGAACGGCGCCGTCAGCTCCCAGTTCCGGTCTATGTTGCGGTACCAGTTCAGTCCGCCGGTGAAGCCCGTCCGCTCGAACGCGCGGACGTACACGCCGAGCTCCTCCTCGGACAGCCACTGCGGCACTTTCGGCGTCCAGGACTCGTCGTCCGCCCAGCCGCGGGTCCACGCACGCGAAGTGGTCAGGGTCCTGCGGACGTCCTTCGCGAGCTCCCGGTCTGCCTCGCCGGGGGTCTGGAACCAGCAGATGTAGAAGTCCTCACCCAGGTGCCTTCGCATGATCGGCATCGGGAGCGCCGGTGCGCGCGGCACGTACGGGACGCTGAGGCCTGCGACCGCGCGCACCCGCTCGGGGTGCAGCAGGGCCATGTGCCAGACGACGTTCGCCCCCCAGTCGTGGCCGACGAAGACGGCGGAGTCCTCCTCCAGCGCGTCGAGGAGTGCGGTCATGTCGCCGCATAGCTCGACGATGTCGTAGGCCTCGACATGCTGCGGGGCAGAGCTGTCTCCGTAGCCACGCATGTCGGGTGCCGCCACGCGGAAACCGGCCGCAGCCAGGGCGGGCACCTGGTGGCGCCAGGAGTAGGCGAGCTCGGGGAAACCGTGGCAGAGCACCACGAGCGGGCCCGCGCCCTCCTCGATCACGCTCAGTTCGATCCCGTTCAGGGCCAGCAGGCGGCTGGACATGCCCGCCACGATACGTGCTCCGCCGCCCGCGGGGGTCCGCGGCCTCGGGTTTCCGCTGAGCGCGAACACGTAGGGCATGCGGATCGAGGCAGCCCGACCCGCGGGAGAATCCGGATCACCCGAAGTGTGACTCAGGACTGATCGAGGCGAGGAGCTGGAATGTCTGGAGACGGTGCACGGGTGCCGCGTGTCCTTGCGATCGACGCAGGCGGGACGATGACCGACACCTTCATCGTCGACGGCAGCGGCTCGTTCGTCGTCGGCAAGGCGCAGACCACCCCGCAGGACGAGTCGGTCGGGTTCATGGCCTCCGCGCGCGACGCTCTGGCGCAATGGGATTCGACTCCCGCCGAGGGGTTCCCGCCGATCGTCTCGGGGATCTACTCGGGCACGGCGATGCTCAACAGGCTGCTGCAGCGCCAGGGGCTGCGCATCGGCTGCATCGTGAACGCGGGCCACGAGGACTACCTGCGTCTCGAGCGCGGCATCCAGACGTATCTGGGCTCCTCCTACTCGGACCGCCTGCATCTCGCGACCCACTTCCACAACGAGCCGCTCGTCCCGCGTGAGCGAATGAAGGGTGTGCGCGGGAGGATCGACGTGTTCGGCGACGAGGTGCTGCCGCTGCGCGAGCAGGACGCGCTCGCGGCGGCGGTCGAGCTGCTCGACCAGGACGTGCAGGGGATCGTCGTGTCCCTTCTGTTCTCCTACCGCAACCCGGCGCACGAGCAGCGGATCGCGCAGATCATCGAGGAGGAGAAGGCCCGGCGCGGCATTGACGGCGAGGTTCCGCTCTTCCTCTCATCCGAGCTGTACCCGATGCGAAGGGACCTGCCGAGGCTGAACTCGACGGTCCTCGAGGCGTACGCCGCCGAGCCGTCGCGTTCGACCCTCAACGCGGTGCGCGAGGCGACGAAGGACAGCGGCGCGCCTTTCGAGCTGCGTGTGATGGCGGCGCACGGCGGGACGATCTCGATCGAGGCCAAGCAGCTCGGGCGCACCCTGGTGTCGGGACCGATCGGCGGCGTCGTGGGCGGTCAGGCGCTCGCGCAGCGGATGGACGTCCGGAACATCCTGTGCACCGACATCGGCGGTACGTCCTTCGATATCGCGCTCATCACAGACGAGCGGTTTGAGATAACCCAGACACCCGACATCGCGCGGTTCGTCCTGAACATCCCGCTGGTGCGCATCGACTCGATAGGAGCGGGCACCGGCTCGTTCGTGCGCGTGAACCCGAACTCCAACAGGCCGGAGCTCGGGCCCGACTCGGCGGGTTCGCGGATAGGCGTGTGCTGGCCGGAGGGCGGCCTTGAGACGGTGTCGGTCACCGACCTGAACCTGGTCCTCGGCCGTCTGAACCCCGACTATTTCCTCGGCGGCGAAGTCGAGCTGGACATGGAGCTGGCCAGGGACGCCGTCCAGCGACAGATAGCGGGGCCGCTCGGGCTCGAGCTGGACGAGGCTGCCGCGGGCGTCATCGAGCTCTTCGAGCACACCCTCAAGAACGAGGCCGTCGGAAGGATCCTGGGGAAGGGCTACTCCCCGGCCGATTACACCCTGCTCTGCTACGGCGGCGGCGGGCCCCTGCATGTCGCCGGCTACACGGAGGGGGTCAGCTACGCGGAGGTCCTGGTGCCCGCCTGGGCCGCCGGCTTCTCCGCGTTCGGATGTGCGTGCGCGGACTTCGACTATCGCTTCGACCAGACCGTGGACCTGCCGCTGCTCCCGAGCTTCGGCGACGCCGAAAGGGCCGGCATCGGAGGGATGGTCACCGCAGCATGGCTCGGGCTCGAGGACCGGGTGGCCGGCGAGTTCGAGAAGTCCGGGATCGCCCGCGAGAACATCCGCTTCACCCACGCCGTGCGCATGCAGTACTACGGGCAGCTGAACGACATCGAGTTCGTCTCCCCGCACCCGCTGCTGCAGGACGCCTCGCACGTGGACGAGCTGATCGCGAGCTTCGAGGACGCATACGCCCGCGTGTACGCATCCTCCGCCCGCTCCCCGGAGTTCGGCTACCTCGTGACGCACGTCATCGTCCACGGCACGGTGGACGTGGAGAAGCCCCACCTTCCCGACCTCCCGGAAGAGCCCGGCACGCCCGAGCCGAAGCAGGTGCGCCCCGTCCACTGGGGAAGGGCGAGCGCCGGCAGGTACGTCGACAGCCGCATCTACCAGCTCGAGACGGTGATGGCGGGGAACACCATCGAGGGGCCGGCGATCGTGGAGCACTCGGCGACCACGTTCGCGGTCCCGCCGGGTCGGACCGCGCGCCTGGACGGACATCACATCTTCCACCTCACGAGCACGGAGGTACACGCTGATGGCAACGGTTGAGAGCACGCGAGATGAACGGACGCCCGCCGGCGCGATCGGCTGGGACGGGCGCAGGCTCGACGAGATGCTGTCGGACTCAGAGCGGCTGTTCGCCGAGACCGGGCGCTACGCCGGACTGCATGAGCTCCAGATGATGTCGAGCGACCCGATCGGCTATGAGAAGCTCTTCTCGCGCATACGCGGCGGCCTGGTCTCCGCGCGCGAGACGGCGCTGAACATCTCCGCGTCGCCGATCGTGCGGGAGCTGGGAGAGCTGTGCTTCGCGCTCTACACGCCCGAGGGCGACTCGCTCGCGCTGTCCACCGGGATCATCGTCCACGTCCACACGATGTCCGACGCGATCAAGTGGATGGTGCGCAACGGGTATGAGGACAACCCCGGCATCCGTCCCGGAGACATCTTCGCCAACAACGACCCGACCATCGGGGACGTCCACAACGCGGACGTCCAGACGTTCGTGCCGATCTTCTGGGAGGGCGAGATGGTCGCCTGGGCGGGCGGCGTCACCCACGTGCTGGACATCGGCGCGAGCACCCCTGGGGGTGTCCCGGTCGGCCCCACGATGCGCTACGAGGACGGCATCGACCTGCCCTGCATGAAGATCGGCGAGAACGACGAACTCGCCAGATGGCATCTGGAGCGCTGCTCCAAGCGCACGCGGGCGTCGCTCTACTACCTGCTCGACGAGCGCACGAGGCTCGCGGGATGCCACATGATCCGCGACGCCGTCGAAAGGATCCTCCTCGAGGAGGGCGTCGGCCGTTTCAAGCAGTTCAGCCGTGAGGTGATCGAGGAGGGCAGGCGCTCGTTCAAGGCCCGCATACGCGAGATGACCGTGCCCGGCCGTTACCGGTCGCCGGCGGGCTTCGACGCGGAGTTCGCCGACAAGCAGCAGCTGCCCGCCCGCGCGCGCCGCGACATAATCATGCACTCGCCGTTCGAGGTCCGCATCGGCGGGGACGGCACATACGAGCTCGACTACGACGGCTGCTCGGCGTGGGGATGGCATTCCATGAACTGCACGCCGTCGGGGATGCAGGGAGCGATCTGGGTGATGTTCACCCAGACCCTGATCTGCAACGACAAGGTCAACGACGGCGCCTACTTCGCGATCGAGACCAACTTCCCGGAGGGCACGATCTCCAACCTCGGCGACGCGGAGGGCTCCACGGCGATCGCCTGGGCGTTCCTGCAGCCGTCCTTCACGGGCTTCCCGCGCACGATCTCGCGGGCGCTGCAGTCACGCGGCTTCATCGAGGAGATCCTCGCCGCGTATTCGGTGTCAGGCAACGTGCAGCAGGGCGGAGGCCTGGACCAGTACGGCAACTCCTCGGCGATCATGAACTTCGAGGTCTCCGCGCAGGGCATGGGCGCGAAGTACGTTCTCGACGGGACGGACTACTGCGCGGCGATGTTCAACCCCGAGGGGGACATGGGCGACGTCGAGATGTGGGAGCTGATCTCACCGTTCGTGTACCTCTCCAGGCGCGTGAAGGCATCCTCGGGGGGCTCCGGGCGCCACCGTGGGGGCTCGAGCTTCGAGTCGCTGTTCATGGTCAACAAGACCGCGTTCTGGGAGCTGCAGAACATCGGCACCGGGCGTGTGCTCTCGTCGCCGGGGCTGTTCGGCGGATACCCGGGCTCAACCGCCTACATCCACAACATCCGCGGCGCGGACCTGACCGAGCGCGCCCGGCGCGGGGACGCCTACCCGGTCGCCGACGGCGACTTCGAGCACCCCGCGCTGATGGAGATACAGGGCGAGCGGGAATACAAGAACGACGGGATGACGCTGCTCTCCCCGATCGCGAACGGCGACCTGTACCTGTCCGTGATGAAGGGCGGCGCCGGCCTCGGCGACCCGTTGCTGCGCGATGCGGCGGCGGTGGAGCGGGACGTGCGAGAGGGCCATCTGCTGCCCCGCTTCGCCGAGTCCGTATACGGCGTGTCCGACCGCGATGCTTTCCGCCGCCGCCGGCTCGAGCGGGGCATACCGGTGCGGGAGTGGATGGCAGCCGAACGCGAGCGCGTCCTCGCTCAGGCCTACGCCGAGCAGGTCAAGGCGATGTACGCCGAATCGATGCGGCTCTCGCCGAAATGGGCGGCCGAGTACCGCGGCTTCTGGGACCTCCCGGAGGACTTCGACTACGACGTCGCCACGCCCACCGTCACGCTGGCGCACGCCGAGCCCGGCAAGGTCCACCCCGACGAGTCCGCCGACGCGTTCCTGGCGTCCTCCGATCCGCACCCGGGCCACGACGGCGCGACCGGGGTCTCAGGCGGCACGCTCGACAGGGAGACGCTGGGTGCGCTGCTCGACGAGAAGCTGAGCAGGCGCGAGGTGAAGGACATCCAGTCCGGCTACAAGGACCCCGACCGGTTCGAGAAGTGGCTCGCCGTGCTGCAGGAGCGAGTCCCATACGAGGACCCGATCGTGCTGCCGGCGGGTGAGGGGCTGAACATCGTGCGCCGGCGCTCAGACGGTGAGCTCGTCTACCGCTGCGACTGTGGCCACGACTTCTGCGCCCACAACCGCAACTGGAAGATGGACGCGCTGATCTACGTCCGCGACACCGAGGAGTCGGTCCGCGAGGTCTACCCCGAGATGGGAGGCCCCGACCACGAGCTGCAGCAGATCCGCGAGTACTACTGCCCGGGCTGTGCGCGCCAGCTCGAGGTGGAATCGATGCAGCCGGGCTACCCGGTGGTGCACGAGTTCCTGCCCGACGTCGCGGGCTTCTACCGCGGCTGGCTGGGGCGCGAGATCCCCAGCTGAGCAGCGCTCAGGCCGCGGGTTTCCTGGCGCGTGGTTTCTTCGGGCGCCGGCCCGTCCCAGCCGCTGATTTGGCGATGTCGGCCGGTCTGCGCAGGGTTCCGATCGTCTTCTCGAACATTTCGGCCTGTGCGCCCATCAGTTCGCCTGTTTCCTCGATCGCACGGCCCGCCGCGCCGAGCGCCTCGGCCTGCCGCCTCAGGGTGGACCCGGTTTCCTCCAGGAGGTCGAAGATCGCGTCGACGGGCGCGAGGACGCGGCCCGCGACCTCGCCCTGGGCCCGCCGCTCGCGCTCGAGCAGGGCGGTGACCGTCTCGATCTGGCGCTGCGTCAGCGCAAGGACGTCCTTCGGCAGGTCGGGCTGGCCGGCCGCCGAGGCCGCCGAGGTGACCACCGATTCCAGGACCTTCCGCCACTCCTCGAGGAGGTCCCGACCGTTTGGCTCAGACACGCTCCATCATCTCGATCCCCATGATTGCAGCGGACGCCCGCGTCCGTGCACGGGCGCTCTCAGATCCAGCCGAGCACCGGGCCGAACACGAGGCCCGCGACGAGGACCGTGGAGCCGAGGGCGCCGACCGTCCGCAGCTGCCGTGCGCGACTGGGCATGTCGTAGACCCAGAACGTGACGACGTAGAACGTCAGGTACCCGAAGACGACGATCACCGGGAACGTCGCCACGTTCCACCACCAGTAGTACCAGTGGAACACGCCGTCGGCGTGGAGCAGCAGCTCGACACCGACGGAGACGAGCGACAGGCCGATCGACAGTGCCCACCGGTTGGGGATCCCGAGGATCCGCTCGCGTCGGTCGGGGGGAAGCAGCTTGGCGAAGATCACGCCGTTGATCGCGAAGAACAGCGAGATCTCGATGTTCAGGCCGATCAGGATCACGAAGCTGCTCGAGCCCGTGACGGTCCACAGCGCGGCATGTCCGTCGAAGTGCAGGAAAAGCGCGTTGATGATCTCGTTCGCCCAGTCCATCAGCCAGAACGTGATCCCCGCGAGGATCGCGTTCCAGTTGCGGCGCTCGATCTCGACCGCGTACACGTAGACGACCAGCGAGAGGAGCGTGACCGTCGACCATTGCAGGTGCCCCGGTGCGCGGAGCAGACGCTCGGCTTCCAGGGTGAACGACGTCGCGGCGGCGATCATCGGAGGATGCGTCTAGCCCTGCGGGCTGACCGCGTACCACTGCGAGCGCAGCTCCGGCGTGGCCTCGCAGACCGTGCGCACAATGTCCCATACCGCCTGCCGGCCGACCTCGCTGCGTTCGTCGCGCTCCATCGTCACGGGCGCGTCGGTCACCCAGTTCGCGATTATCGCGACGCCCGGCTTGGAGAAGCGGACGGACTCGCGGCCCGCTCCGAGCCGCTCGAACAGAAGATCCAGAGCGTCGGCTGGTGCGCCGGAGCGCGCGTGGATGGTGATCTTGAACCTCATCGTCGGGCGGCGGAGCGCGCACCCGGCGCGTCCGTCGCCCGACGATCATATAGCCGGCATGGCCGGAGTTCAGGCCAGGCGCGCCGGTGGGCGGAAAAGCCGCAGCAGGGCTGCGCCGCAACCACGCCGGCGGCAGCCCGCTGGATATAGGCAGCCCTCGCTCGATCACGCCTGTCGCAGCCGGGCGAGATGGAGCGCGAGGACCGCGGCTTGAGCGACGTGAACCCGGGTCACGGCGTCCCGCTAGCCCGGCGTGATCTTGCCGATCGCGCTCTCGCCGCCGGACTCGGCGAACCAGATGTTGCCGTCGGGGCCCGCGGCCACCGAGTTGACGGCGGGTGAGACGCCCAGCCCGGTCGACCATTCGGTGATCACCCCGGACGGCGTGATCCGCCCGAGCGCGCCCGTCGCCGATTCATAGCCCTCGCCGAACCACAGGTTGCCACGTGGGCGCGGCGGGGTCAGGACATCGCCGCGATCGAGTCAGCGAGCATAGGCTCACCTCGCCCCTCGGGACGGAGGGCGACTCTGGCTCGTGTGGGCGCATGCACAGTCGCAGGCAACTTCTTACGTTCCGTGTGGCGCTCAATTGCTACGGTCCGCACACGCCTTCGGCCCGGTGCCATCGTGCCGTCGGCCGACAGCCGAGGCCGGCGTGAGCGCGATCTGGCGTTGTGCGCATGAGGTCGCGGCAGACTCGCCGTGCCGCCCGCCATGTCCCAGACCATCACGACCCGTCCGCTCACCCCGCCGCCGAGTCCCGCGCCCGAGCGCGGACGCCGGCGCCCGGACTGGCGCCGCGTCGGGCCGATGCTCGCAGCGATGGCGCTGGCCGCCGTGCTCAATACATGGGCGCTCGGGCAGAACGGCTACGCGAACATCTTCTACTCGGCTGGCGTGAAGTCGATGCTGCAGTCCTGGCACAACTTCTTCTTCGTGTCCGCCGACCCCGGTGGTCTCGTCTCGATCGACAAGCCGCCGCTGGGTCTGTGGGTGCAGGCGGCGAGCGCGAAGATCTTCGGGTTCGCGCCGCTGAGCCTGCTCCTGCCCGAGGCGCTCATGGCCGTGGCGGCCGTGGCGGCCATATACGTGATCGTCCTCAGGCGCTACGGCGTGCTCGCTGCGACGGTCGCCGCGCTGACGCTGGCCGTCTTCCCGTCGTTCGTCGCCGTGTCCCGCGACACGAACGTCGACACTCTGCTGATCCTGCTGATGACCGTCGCGTGTGGCGCGGCGCTGCGCGCAAGCGAATCGGGTCGGCTCCGCTGGCTGCTGGCCTGCGCGGTCCTCGTTGCGCTCGCCTTCAACACGAAGGGCCTAGCGGCGGCGATAGTCGTGCCCGGGATCGTCGCAGGCTACATGTGGTGTGCGCCCGGCTCGCCGCGCCGGCGTGCGGGCCAGCTACTCATCGCGGGGGCAGTATGCGCCGTGCTGTCGCTCGCGTGGCTGGTCGCGGTCGATCTCGTCCCCGCATCGCAGCGTCCGTACGTGGGCGGCACCACCGACAACTCGGAGCTCGCTCTGACGTTCCGCTACAACGGCTTCGGCCGGGTCGGAGGGCAGGCGTACGGACCCGGCGAACAGGCGAACCTGGAAGTCCTCCCGCGCCTGGAAGGCCGCGCCGGCCATGTTCGCGTTGCTCCGGTGGCATTGCCGGCACCCTCCCCCGACACCAACCCGAAGGTGGTCGCGACGATCCACCGCTACCCCGTGTCGTTCGGCACCTCGCCCGGCCCGCTGCGGCTCTTGCGCACCGGCTTCGGCGACCAGGGCGCATGGATGCTCGTGTTCGCGCTGCTCGGGATGATCGCGATCGCGCTGACCCGTCCCGCACGGCGCGACCCGCGGCTCGCCGGACTGATCGTCTTCGGCGGCTTCTTCCTCCTGGAGGCGGCCTTCCTCAGCTTCTCCAAAGGGATCGTGCATCCCTACTACGTGTCGGCGCTCGCGCCCGGCACGGCGGCGATGGTCGGCGCGGGGGCCTCCTCGATGACCCGGCTCAGTCGCCGGCGGTACGTGGTCATGCTCGCCTCCGCGGCGATCCTGACGGCGGCGGTACAGGTGGCGCTGTTGCACCACGCCCACTACATGCGCGTATGGCAGTTCCTGCTGATCCCTGCCGCGGCTCTCGCGGTCGTTGCGGCGCTCAAGGCTCGCCGGCACTCGCGGGCCGCCCTGGCCGGGGTGCTCGGCGTCCTGCTGGTGGCCCCGACGGCCTATGCGGCGACGACCTGGCGCCACCCCGTCCAGGGCACGTTCCCGGCGGCGGGTCCCCACGCGGTCGAAGGCAACGGCGGGGCCGGTCTCAGCCGCGCGCAGCTCGCCACCACCGACGCCCTCATGCGCTACATCGTCTCGCACGGTGGCAACGGCCGCTACCAGCTGCTGACAGAGGCCTCGCTCACCGCTGACAGCCCGATCCTGCTGGGTCTGAGGGCGTCGGCGCTTGGCGGATACGGCGGGGTCGACCCGGCCATGAACGGCCCGGGCCTGGCCCGCCTCGTCGCCTCGGGGCAGGCGCGCTATGTCCTGATCGGGGATGGCTACGCCTACCTCGGCGGGAATGCCGCCAGCCGTGCCGCGGCGCGGGTGTGCCCGGAGGTGCCGCTGGCGAGGTGGCGCGGCGCCGGCGCGCGGGCCAGCAACGGGCTCTACCTCGTCGACTGCGCAGGGCACGAGCGGGAGCTCGCGGCACAGCCCTGAGCGCGGCTCTGCAGACGAGCACCTCCCGCTAGCCTGGACGGATGCGCGCACAGGAGATCCAGCCAGGCCTGTATCGCTGGACCGCCGCGCACCCGGAGTGGAACGCGCGAGCAACCCCCGGGGGTCCCGATGACTGGCCCGAGGTCGTCGGTTCGGTGCTCTATGAGCTACCTGACATCGTCGTCCTCATCGACCCGCTCATCCCCGCCGGGGATCGCGAGGAGTTCCTGGCGTGGCTGGACGGCCTCGTAGCCTCACGCCCCGTGACGATCCTCACGACGATCCGCTGGCACCGGCGCGACCGCGAGCAGCTCGCGGAGCGCTATGAGCAGAACACGACACGGGCATGGAACGTCATACCGTCCGGCGTTGAGCCGCACCCGCTGAGCGGCGCGGCCGAGACGCTGTTCTGGCTGCCGGGTGCACTGACGCTCGTCGCCGGCGACAGGCTGATCGGCGCACCCGCAGGCGGCCTGAGCCTGTGTCCGCAGAGCTGGCTGAGCCAGGTTCGGGTCGATCGTCCCGAACTCGCGGACCTCCTTCGCCCTCTCCTTGAGCTGCCGATCGAGCGGGTGCTGCCCTCGCATGGGGATCCCGTCCTGCGGGACGGGCGCGCGGCGCTCGCGCGGGCGATCGCGCAGGCCGACCCGCGGGACTCGCCGTTCGCTCAGCCCGCTTGAGGCCGATGTCGATCCACCGGAGCTCCGTTCGTCCTGGACAGGACACCTCACAGACAACGCAGGGGAGGAAGCGATGAATTTCATGCTGCTCATCCATCAGGGCACGACACCGGTCCCGCCGTCGCGGGAGTGGGACGCGCTCAGCGAGCAGGAGAGGTCCGCGATCGGAGATGCCTACCGGAAGATCAGCGAAACGCCCGGCGTGAGTCCCGGAATGCGGATGCAGTCCCCCGCCAGCGCCACCACGGTCCGCGTGAGGGACGGGAGGACGATGACGACCGACGGGCCGTTCGCTGAGACGAAGGAGGCACTCGGGGGCTACCTGTTCTTCGAGGCCGCCGACCTCGACAGTGCGATAGAGCTCGCCTCCCTGATTCCCGCCGCCCGCATCGGCGGTGCCGTCGAGGTTCGCCCGCTCGCCTAGCTGCGCTCCGAGCGCCGGCCGGTGTCCCGCAGCCGCTCGCCGGTGTCCTCGGTGAACGTCCGGAACTCCCTCTCGAACCTGGGCCACCAGTCGCCGCCGACGTCGCTGCGCATCCGCCGGCGCGCGAGCAGTCTCGCCGCGCGCCGCGCGAGGAATCTGGCGCTCTCGATGAGAGCCCCGAGCACCAGCGCGCCCAGCATGAAGGCGAAGACCAGTTCCGTCAGTGAGCTCGAAGGCCAGCGGCTCACGGCAGACCGCCCTCCCGCCTGCCGGGTCCGTGTCTCCCGTCGTCCTCGTGCACTCGATGCCCGCCTTCCTCAGCAGGGGACCAGCGACCGTTCGCCGCACAGCGGCGATCAGCGAGCTACCCCGCATCGAGGATCCTCAAACCTGCGGTCGGAATAAACCGGCCGGTGGCGTCAGGCGCCGGTCTCGGCGTGCGCAGCCGCGCGTGCGCGACGGTACTCGTTGACGACGATCTCGGTGAGCTCCTCGACCGAGGTCTCACCGGTCGGCTTGTCGAGTGCGATGACGCCGTCCTGGATCATGCTGACGCGGTCGCATGCCTCGAGAACATGGACATAGTTGTGCAGGATCATGATGATCGCGACTTTCCCCTCCGCCTTCAGGCGCGCGACCACATCGAGGATCATCGCGCCCTCCTTTGCGCCCATCGCCGCGAGCGGCTCGTCGAGCAGCAGGATGTCTGCGTCGGAGTTAACGGTCCGCGCGACGGCGATGGCCTGGCGCTGGCCCCCGGAGAGCCGCGCGACGGCAACATCGATGCGGGGGATGTTGATCCCGATCTCATCCAGTGCTTCGCGGGCGTCGCGCTTCATCTGCCTGTTCGCGAGGAACGGGATCGGCCGGTGAACCTTCTCGCGGCGCAGCGCGAGGTTGTGGTAGACGGACAGTTCGTCGATCAGGGCGAGGTCCTGGTAGACGGTGTCGATCCCCTTCGAGCGGGCGTCGTCGACGCTTTTCGGTTCGTACGGCACGCCGTGGAGGAACATGCTGCCCGCGTCCTGCTTCTGGAAGCCCGAGAGGATCTTGATCAGTGTCGACTTGCCCGACCCGTTGTCGCCGAGCAGGCCGAGGACCTCACCCTTGCGAAGGTGAAGGTTCACGTCGCGCAGCGCCGTCACGGGACCGAAGCGCTTGGCGATGTGCTCGACCCGCAGGACATCGTCCGGCGAGGACGTCGGCTGGACCACCACCTCCTCGCGCGGCGTCTCGTCAGCCACTGGAGTAGCCCCTCCGCGTCCGCTGGACGTAGACGTTGATCGTCATCGCAAGGATGATGGCAAGACCGAGGTAGAAGTCGAGGTAGTCGGCGTTGACGCCCTGGATGATCAGCCCGTCGTGCAGTATCCCGAGGAACAGGGCCCCGATGAAGGCACCCACGACGGTGCCCGACCCGCCCGACATGATCGTCCCTCCGATCACCGCCGCCGAGATCGCCTCGAACAGGATTTCGCCGGCACCAGCCGTGTCCGGCTGGACGGAGGACGCGCGCACCGCCTCGAGGATCCCGACGAACCCGGCGAGCGTGCTGCACAGGACGAAGTTCCGGATCATGATCGCCCTGACCCAGACGCCGGCCTCGGCGGCGCCCAGCTTGTTGGATCCCACAGCGACCGTGTAGAGCCCCCAGCGCATGAACGTCAGCACCAGTTGCAGCACGGCCACGATCACGACCGCCCAGATGAGCTCGGAGTACACGCCGGCGCCGAAGATTTTCGCGAACGTCGAGATGTGATTCACCGTTTCGGTGAGCGTTATGTGCACGCCGTGCACGACGTGCGGCACCTGCACCTCGGTGCTCTTGACTTCGGCTCCAGGTGTGGCCACTGGCTCGGCATGGGAGATGATCAGCGTGAGGCCCTCGAGCGTGAACAACATGCCCAGGGTGGCGACGAACGAGCTGATGCCGACGATCGCGGTGAAGAACCCGTTGATGAGCCCGACGACCATGCACGCCATCAGGGCGACGATGACGCTCGGTACGAGCGGGAATCCGGCGTGGGCGAGCTTGTAGTAGAAGAACGGTGCGAACAGGTAGACCGCCCCGATCGAGAGGTCGATCTCTCCGAGGATCATCACGAAGACGACCCCGGCGCCCATGATCGCGTACGGAGCGAAGTAGGGAAGCAGCGTCTTGAAGTTCGAGACGCTCAGGAAGCTGCTGGTGTTCAGCGAGAAATACGCCGCCGTGATGATCGTGACGACGATGATGCTGCCCTCGCGCAGCCCGAGAGCACGTTCGAGCAGGCTGCCACCGCTTTCCGGCGTGGAGACCCGGCGCCTGGGCGCCGGGTCTGCCTCTGCCGATGTGGGTTGCCCCGTTGGGGTCGAACCCCCTGCTGCGCCCTCCACGGCTAGGCGGGTGTACCCGCCTTGATGGTAACGACCACCACGCTGGAGGACGTACCCTCGTAGCGGCTCTTGGATTCGACGTACGGAGCCACGGTTTCTTTGTTGATGAACTTCAGGCCGGTGTCCACTTCCGCGGGGCCGACGAGCGACCCGGAGTCGTGCCACTGGAACAGCTGCAGGATCGGCAGGAAGCCCTGAAGGTAGGGCTGCTGGTCGATCGTGAATTCGATGAAACCTTCCTGAAGCAGTTTCTGCGTGTTTTCCGTGAGGTCGAAGCCGCCGGCCTTGATGCCTTTGGCGGCGAGACCGAACTTCTGCATGACTTTCGCGAGGCTTTCGGTGTCCCCGCCGTCGACGGCGTACATGCCCTTCGTGTTGGGGTGACCCACCCAATACGCTTCGATCGCCGAGAGCTCTCCCGGCACCGCCGCGCCTGTCGCGACCGTGTGCACCGTGATCGGCTTGCCTGATGCCTTGATCGCGGCGATCGCGCCTTCGATACGCGGCTGCAGGTTCGCCGAGCCGGGCGTCGCGATGAATATCGCCACGTCGCCCGAACCAACGGCGGCGACGATACGTTCGCCCATCTTCTCTCCCGCGAGGAAGAGGTCCTGGCCGATGTACGAGAGGCGCTTGTTGGTTTTCGAGTCGGCGTTGTACGCGACGACCGGAATACCGGCCTTCAGAGCGTTTTCGACCGGCACGTTGAATGCGGTTTCGTCGATCAGCGCAACGGCGATCCCGTCGGCTCCGGAGGAGACGGCGCTGTTGACGGCGTCGACCATCTGGTTGACGTTGCTGCTTTCCGATCCCGTCCACTGGTAGGTGCAGCCGAGCAGTTTGCATGCATCCTGGATCCCGTACTGGGTCGGGACGAAGAACGGGTTCGTCGTCACGTGGTTGACGACCACGAATTTGTAGGTCGGTGCGGAACCGAACACCGCGGATGCTCCGCTGCTGCTGCTCGAGGCACTCGATCCGCACGCGGCGAGCAGGCTGCTGACCCCAGCGACACCCATGCCGGTGACCGCGGTCCGCTGTAGGAATGAGCGGCGGTCAAAGCCGCTGCGTTCGGGAACGATGTTGTCGGGGCTGTCGGCCGCCGGCCCTTCCATCTCTGCGTCTGACACGGGCGCCTCCTAGCTTGATGTGTGCTGCGACCCAGCGCAGCCTCCGCTGCCTACCTTCTTCCTATTCGCCCAAATAGTCAATACCCCTGGCAGGCGTAAAATCCGTATTCGCGTGTGGGTTCACACGGATCGCGGAGACCCTGCAGGCGTTTGTGTACCCTCGTGCAATGCCTGGGAAACCCAGCGAGCCAACCCCGCCGGGGCAGGCGCGGGCCGGCACGAGCGGGGATGCGCCGGGCGCCTCGCCTGAGCGCACAGGGCCGATGGCGATCGAGCGCATGACGAAACCCGACGGCAGGGCGCTGATCGTCTACCAGCGGCAGGACATGCGCCCGTGAGCGAGCTGCGCTTCAACGAGCTGCGCCACGAGCCGGTCGTCTACGCGGTGGACCGCCAGGACCGCACGTTCCTTCCGTCGCGCGCGAGCTGTCCGCTGTGCCCGACGCGTCCCGGCGCGCCGGAGACCGAGATCCCGTTGCCCGCATTCGAGATCGTCGTCTTCGACAACCGCTTCCCTGCCTTCGAGCCCCCTGTCGGTGCGGCCGAGGTGGTCGTCTACACCGACGACCACGACGCGTCGTTCGGAACCCTCGCGCCCGAGCGGGCGGAGGGCCTGATGTGGGTCTGGCGTCACCGCTATCAGGAGCTCGGAGCGCGCGAGGAGGTCTCCTACGTCTACATATTCGAGAACCGCGGCGTGGAGGTGGGCGTCACCCTTCACCACCCGCACGGGCAGATCTACGGGTATCCGTTCGTGCCCCCGGTTCCGGAGCTCGAGCTCGCCGCGGACGCGAGGCTCGGCGGATGCGCGCCATGCGTGCTGCTCGAGGCCGAGCTCGACGACGGCCGGCGGGTGATCCACGAGAACGACTCGGCCGTGGCCTTCGTGCCCTATGCCGCGCGATGGCCGTACGAAGTCCATGTCGTGATGCGTGAGCACCGGCGCAGCCTGGCCGACTGCGACGCCGCCGACCTGCGCGGACTCGCAGTTGCGCTGCAGACCGTCGCGCGAGGCTACGACGCCCTCTTCGACAGACCTTTCCCGTACGTGATGGCGGTGCATCAGGCGCCGACCACTGCGGGTGACGGCGTGGCCGCCCCGACCGGGCACCTGCATGCCGAGTTCTACCCGCCGCTGCGCACCGCCGAGAAGCTGAAGTTCGCCGCGGGCTCCGAGCAGGGAGCGGGGACCTTCATCTCAGACGTGCGTCCCGAGGTGACCGCGGCCGGGCTTCGCGAGGCGGTCGCCCGTGCCGGATGAGAGCTGCGCCGCCTTCGCACCCGGGCGCGTGAACCTCATCGGTGAGCACACGGACTACAACCAGGGCCTCGCGCTCCCGTTCGCGATCGACGAAGGGATCACGGTGCTCGCGCGGGCGCACGCCAGGCCGGGTGGGCGAATGGTCGCCGTCGCGCTCGACCTCGATGAGCGCGACGAGTTCGAGCTGGCGGACCCCTCGCCCGTGGCGGGCTGGCGGGCGTTCGTGCGGGGCGCCGCCGCCGAGCTCGGCCGTGCGGGATATCCGCTCGTCGCCGGCTCTCTGCAGATCAGCGGAGACCTGCCGCGGGGAGCCGGGCTCTCTTCCTCGGCTGCGCTCGAGGTCGCGCTGTGCGTGGCACTCATCGAGCTCGGGGGAGGGGAGCGCAGGTGGTCCAGGGGGAACGTGGACCGCATGCAGATCGCCCGGCTGTGCTCCCGTGTCGAGAACGACTGGGCCGGAGCCCGGACGGGATTGCTCGATCAGATCGCGTCGATCTTCGGGGAGGCACGGCACGCGCTGTGCATCGACTTCAGGACGCTGCAGATCGAACAGGTCCCCCTCGAGCTCGCAGGCTGGCGGCTGTTCGTGCTGGACTCCGGCGAGCGCCACACCAACGCGAGCTCGGGATACAACGAGCGCAGGCAGGAGTGCGCGAGCGCCTGCGAGATGCTCGGGGTGCGCTCGCTCGCCGAGGCCTCGCCCGACGCAGTGCGCGGTCTTCCGGAGCCATTGCGGGCGCGAGCCAGCCACGTGCTCGGCGAGAACGTGCGAGTCCGGAGCGCCGTGGCGGCGCTGCGGTCCGGAGACTGGCCGGCCGTCGGCTCGCTGATCAACGCCTCGCATGCGAGCCTGCGCGATCTGTTCGCGATCTCGACGGACGCGGTCGAGAGAACGGTGGAGCGGATGCTCACAGCCGGTGCTGCCGGTGCGCGCCTGGTCGGGGGCGGGTTCGGCGGAAACGTGCTGGGCCTGTTCGCGCCGGGGGTCGCTGCGCCCGCCGGCGCACGGGAGGTGCGCCCCGGAGCGGGCGCACACCTGTTGGCGCAGTCACCCGCGTGACGGCCCGTGTGTGGCGTGCGATACTCGCCGCATGCCGTTTGACCCCTCGCGCTCGGACGGGCGGTATGTGGCGTCGCAGGACCGCTACGAGCGGATGCCATACCGGCGCGTCGGCGCGTCCGGCCTGCAGCTGCCCGCGATCTCGCTGGGGCTCTGGCAGAACTTCGGCGACGATCGCCCGCTCGCCGGGAGCCGCGCGATCCTCAGGCGCGCATTCGATCTGGGCATCACCCACTTCGACCTCGCGAACAACTACGGCCCGCCGTATGGCGCCGCGGAGAGCAACTTCGGGCGGATCTTCGCCGAGGACCTGCGGCCCTACCGCGACGAGCTCGTCATCTCGACGAAGGCCGGGTATGACCAGTGGCCGGGTCCCTACGGCGAGTTCGGTTCGCGCAAGTACCTGCTGGCGAGCCTGGATCAGAGCCTCGCGCGGATGGGCCTGGAGTACGTGGACATCTTCTATTCGCACCGTTTGGACCCGAACACCCCGCTGCGGGAGACGATGGGCGCCCTTGACAGCGCCGTCAGGGCGGGCAAGGCGCTGTATGTGGGAATCAGCTCCTACGGCCCTGAGCGGACGATCGAAGCGATCGAGATCCTCGCCTCCCTGGGCACCCCGCTGCTGATCCACCAGCCGTCCTACTCTCTGCTGAACCGCTGGATCGAGCCGGAGCTGCTGGGTGTGCTCGACAGCCACGGGGTCGGGTCCATCGTGTTCTCCCCCCTCGGCCAGGGGCTCCTGACCGACCGTTACCTGAACGGCATTCCGGCGGACTCGAGGGTCCGCATCGGCGAGGCCTTCAACGAGCGTCTGCTCACGGAGGAGAACCTCGATCGCGTTCGCGCTCTGAACGAGATAGCGGCCGGCCGCGGCCAGTCGCTCGCGCAGCTCGCCATCGCATGGGCGCTGCGCGACCCGCGGGTGAGCTCGGCGCTCGTCGGCGCCAGCAGCGTCGGCCAGCTCGAGCAGAACGTCGCCGCGCTGCAGAGGCTCGACTTCAACGAGCAGGAGCTCGCAGAGATCGACGCGTACGCCGTGGAGAGCGGGATCAACATCTGGGCGCGCTCCAGCGACGGCTGACGCCGTCGCTATTCGACGATCAGCGTCGCCTTCATCCCCTTCTGCTCGTGTTCGGGCATCGAGCAGAACAGCGTGTATGCACCCGGTCGCAGTTCGATCTCCTGATCGCGGATCCCTTTGGAGGGCGTGTTGGCGAAGCTGCCCGCGACGGGTCCTTCGGCCGGGAGCATGTTGAGGTTGTGTTCGTCTTCGCCGTCGTTGACGAACTCGAAGATAACCTTGCCGTGGGGCACCGTGGCGCGCGAGAGCGTGTAGTGGTACTCGACAGCCGTCACCTGCACATGCGGCACCGACGGCGGCGTGCTCGGAGCGCCGGGTTCGGGCGTCCCGGTCGGCGCGGGCGCCCCCGGCGCAGGGGAGGGACTGCCGGTGCTCGTCGCCGGCGCACCCTGTTTTGTGGGAGTGGATCCCGCGGGCGACTTGGCAGGGTGGACGGAGGAGACGTGCTTCGCCGGCCTGCAGGTGGTGTGCTTGGGGTGTTTGCCATGTCTGCGGACGGGCGCCTGGCACGTGTGCGGCTTGGCCTTGTGGGCGGCGTGCGAACGCGCGGGTGCGGCGAGCGCGCTGGCTGCGGCGACGGCGCACAGTCCGGCGCTCAGCACGGCCAGCGCCCTGGCCCGGAGCCGCCCCCGTCTCATGCGATCAGCTGCGGGATCGTTCCGTAGGCGCTCGGTCCCTCGAGCCCGGTGCCGGCGCCCGGTATCACCAGGCCGGCTTCGGTCTGGAACCACTGTCCGAGCAGCCCGGCGTACATCGCGCGGAAGTCAGACGTGTTCACGAGGTTTTCGTTTTCGTCGAGTTTGCTCAGGCCGGGGAATTCGCCGACCATCTTCCCCTTCACCCTGCTGCCGATCAGGAACGCGACGCCGGCCGCACCATGATCGGTCCCGGAGCCGTTTTCCTGCGGGCGCCGGCCGAACTCCGACCACAGCTGGATGATCACGCGGTCGTCCAGTTTGCGCGCTTCGAGGTCTTCCTGGAACGCGACGATGGATGCGACCGTCTGGCCCAGGTTGGTGCTGAGCGTGTCGACCTCGTCAGAGTGCGTGTCGTATGAGCCGACGGCGGTCAATGACGCACATTTGATCGGCAGCGATTCGTCGTCGAGCATCGCGGCGAGGGCGGCCAGGCGCACCGGGAAATCTCCCCCCGTGGTTGGGTAGGTGACGGGGGACGTGAATCCGGGCTTGCCGTCGTGTTCAGCGAACGGCGCGATCTGGTTGCGGATCATGTTCGTGTCCAGCGAGGCGGTGCGCGCCTGCGCGAGGGCGGGGGAGGGCGCGGCCAGGGCTCCGAGTGCTCCGAACGTTTCCAGTGTCGGGTCTTCGAGTGGTTCCTCCAGCCCGTACGCCCAGAAGTTGTAGTCCGACGGTGTCGAGACGGCGGCAACCGGAACCTTCGCGGTCGCGAGTGCAGGGGCGAGCGAGTAGTCGAGCGAGAGCCCCTGCAGCGGGTTGTCGGCCTCCCCCGCGATGTCGAGGTAGCGGCCCATCCACCCGGATCGGGTGTCGGCGCTCAGTTCCCCGACCTCCCAGTAGTGCCTGCTGGTGAAGTGGCTCTCGTCGGGCGGGTCGTACCCGATCGCCGGGAATACCGTCACCTTCCCCTGTGCGTGCAGCTGCGCGAGCCCCGCTGCCTGCGGATGCCACATGAGAGTTTCGTCTTCGCTGAAGGGAACACCTTCGCCTTCCTCGCGGCCGAGCGTCGGGCGCAGCTGGTGGTAGCGCGCTTCCTTGACGGGCGCGAGCACCGACAGCGCGTCCCAGCCGCCTTCCATGAAGATCGAGACGAGCACCGGCTGGTTCGGTGCTGCGGCGGAGGCTGAGGCTATGCCCTCTTCGAAGTGCCTGGGCGAGAGCGCCGAGACGCCGTACACGGACAGGACCGCCCCGGCGGAGCGCAGCAGGAACGAACGCCGGTCCATCCCGGTCCCTGCCGGCAGCGGCTGGCCCGGCTCGATCGACGGGAGACCGCGGCCTGCCTGAGCCACGCCGGCGCGCAGCAGCTGCGAACGGGTGAAGTCGTTGCACGAACAGCTCTTCATGTCAGCTCACCTGCATGTCGGGGGAGGTGGCGATGAGCATCCGCAGCGCGTTCTGCCTGATCGCCCGGTAGGGACTCTGCTGCCAGTCGGCCGTTGCGACGCCTTCGAGGCATGAGGCGGCGAACTGTGCGATGCACTGCTCGGATTCGCTGGAGATCAAAGGGTGCGCCCAGTAGCCCATGGCGCCCGCCATCGCTTCCGCGGGTGTCTCCGTGCCGCTGTACTTCGCCTGGCCGGCGGAGGGCCACGGATTGCAGTAGGTCTTGCCGGTCACATAGCTGGCGATTTCCCACCTGGCCTTCGCGGTCGATGTGTCCAGCCAGCGGGTGAAATCCCAGCCCGAGACGTTCGGCGGGTAGAACAGCTGCTGCCCGGCGCTCGAGCAAAGCCACGACCAGGCGGTCGTGTCGATCGGCCTGCCGATCGCGCGCAGGAGCCCCACGTTGTATACGACCGGGGGTGTCACGAGTTCCGGTCCTTCGAGGAAGTCGGGGTGCTGGAGGATCGCCTCGACGACCGCGCGGATGCTGTACTGCGAGCCGATGTACAGACCCTGCAGTGACGCAAGCGTCGCTTCCGAGGGCGGCTCACCGACGAAGTAGCCCCACAGCTTGCTGACGAAGAACGAGGCGTGGAGCGGGTGTGTGACGCACAGCCGCACCGCGTCTTCCCAGTTCCAGTTGCCGGTCTGCCCGAACACCGTCTTGGGTGTGTAGTCGTGGCGGGAGGGGTCGAAGCGGAAGTTCTGCAGCCCGCTGCTTTCGGTCCATTCGGCGGTCCAGCCGGTCAGGGTCCTGGCCATTTCGCGGACGTCGGTCTCCGTGTACGCGCCGCGGTCTGCTCCGAGTGAGAACAGCTCCATCATCTCCCGCGCGTAGTTCTCGTTCGGTTCGTACTTGTCGTTGTAGATCCCGTCGAGGAACACCAGCATCGCCGGGTTCGCCGTGATGGCCAGGAACAGGTCGTGGAAGCTTCCCAGCGCCCTTTCGCGCATCAGGTCGTTCTGGTCGAGCATCCGCTGCTGGTCGTCGACCTTTTCGTTCGAGTTGGCGAACCAGTCGTGCCAGATGAAGGTCATCCGCTCCACGAGCTGCTGGTCGGAGCGGATCATGCGGTCCATCCACCAGCAGTGGTCCTGGCCCCAGGCGTCCGCCGGTTCGAGCGCGTCGCCTTCATCGTCGGTGGGTTCGGGGCCCGTGAGGACCGCTGCACCGACCGGCCGTGTGAGGCCGTGGACGACCTCTTCGATCGGCTGGCCCGCGAGCGCCTCGGCCTGGCCCGGGGTGGGGCCGAACCCCGCACGCCAGAGCAGCCGCGTGGCCTGCGCAAGGGTCAGGGGTGCGCCCTGGGCTTCAGGCGGCGTGCTCGACGGCAGTGGGGGGTTCACCGGGATCGCCGGCGGGGCGGGCGCCCCGGGCAGCCCCGCGATCGGCGCGACCGGGTGCGGGACGGGCTTCTTCTTCAGCTTCTTCCTGTGCTTCTTGTGCTTGACCTCCTGCTTGCCCGCTTTGGCGTGGCTCGACTGGTGGGTCTTCGCCTTCGCGCGCGCCTTCGCGAGGTTCTCGCTGTGGCTCGCCCCGGTCTTGCCGGCTCTCCCCGCGGCGGGCTCTGTCGTGGAGGTGGCGGTCGTGCTCATCGATCGGCCGCCCGTGCAGCCGAGGTCGCGGGAGGTGTCATGCGCCGGACCTCGGCAGGCTGAGGCCGCTCGTGGAGGCCACGGCCCGGTTTCTAGACACTTGTCTGACGGCGCCGCCTGCGCGGGAGCGTCCCGCGATCGTTATCGGCAGATCGTGGGCGAAACTTTCGCGGCCCGCGCCCGTCCGTTCAGAGCTTCAGGGCGAGCAGGGCGCGGTTGCGGGCCGCTCCGAAGGCGGCCTTGAGGGTCGCGACGTCGTAGGCGCCGTAGTGGCGGCGGCCGTTGATGAAGAACGTGGGTGTTCCCGATACTCCGCTCTCGTCGGCGCTGGCGACATCCTCGCTGACGCGCGCTGCATACGTGCGCCGCCGTACCGCATCGGCGATGCGCTCCGCGTCGAGTCCGAGCTCGCGCGCGTAGGACACGACATCCTCGGCGCTCAGCTCGCCCTGGTGGCCGAGCAGGATGTCGTGCATCTCCCAGAAGGCGCCCTGTGCGTCCGCCGCCTCGGATGCCTCCGCCGCGAGCTGCGCGTTGGGGTGGACGTCGTTGAGGGGAAGGTGCCTCCACACGTACCGGACGTCGTCCTCGGATGTGGCGAGCAGCTCGCGCAGCACCTGCTCGGCCTGTCCGCAGTACGGGCACTCGAAGTCGCCGTACTCGACGAGCGTGACAAGCGCGTCTTCGGGCCCGCGGATGTGGTCGCGCTCCGGATCGACCTCCTCGGACAGGTCGAGTATGTCCTCTGCGGTGCCCGCGATCTGCCGCGCTCGCACGCTTGCCGGCAGGCGCCTGACGACGCGCAGCACGCTCCACCCGATCAGCGGTGCGAGCACCACCGAGCACAGCGCGCCGAGCTTGGCCTCTTCCAGATCCGTTCCGGAGAACGCGAGGCTCGCGATCAGCAGCGAGACGGTGAACCCGATCCCCGCGAATGCACCGCCGGCCGCGAGCAGCGGGGCGCTCAGGGGGGAGCGGGGACCCCGCAGCGCGGGACGGGATGCGATCCATGAGGCGCCGGCGATACCCACCGGCTTGCCGATCACATACCCGAGCAGGATGCCGAGCGTTATGGGCGAGCCCGCCGCGTGTTCGAGCAGGCCGCCAGACAGGTGAACACCGGCGTTGGCGAGCGCGAACAGCGGGACGATCGCGTAGCTGGTCCACGGGTGCAGGCTGTGCTGAAGACGCTCGTTGGGGGAGATCGCCGACATCAGGCTCTGCTGGGCGGAGCGTGCGAGCTCCGGCGTCGGCTGCTCGCGAAAGGAGCGGGTGAGGTCCGTCGCGCGCTCGAGGTCGGCGCGTGCGGGCGGGTAGGCGCTCGTCGCCAGGCCGGCCGCCAGCCCCGAGATGACGGGGTCCACGCCGGATTCCAGCATCGCGATCCACAGCCCGACGGCGACCACGACGGACACGGGTCTGCGCCACTCCGGCGCGTAGCGCAGCAGGAGCAGCGCCGCGAAGAGCACGACGGCGACCGCGAGCGCGAGGACCGAGACGTGCGTCGTGTAGACGGTCGCGATCACGAGCAGGGCACACACGTCGTCGACCACCGCGAGGGTGAGCAGGAACACCCGCAGCCGGGTCGCCGCCCTAGGGGTCAAGAGCGCGAGCGCGCCGAGCGCGAACGCGGTGTCCGTCGACATCGCGGCTCCCCACCCGTGGGCCCCGCGGCCGCCGCCGTTCAGCGCGAGGTAGATCCCGACGGGGACGATCATCCCGCCGAGCGCCGCGAGGACCGGGATCGCCAGGCGGCGGCGCTCGCGCAGCTCGCCCAGGTCCAGCTCGCGCTTGGCCTCTAGTCCGACGACCAGGAAGAAGAACGTCATCAGCCCCTCGTTGACCCAGTGGCGCAGATCGAGAGAGATTCCGTGGCTGCCGATAGTGACGGCGAGCTTGGTGCTCCAGAACGAGTCGTAGGAATGCGACGAGGGCAGGTTCGCCCACACCAGGGCCAGGACGGTCGCCGCCAGGAGCACGCTCGCACTCCCGGTCTCGGTGCCGAGGAAATCGCGAACTGGGCTCGCCAGGTTCCGTGCCCACGCCGTCCTTCCGTCGTAGGCCACAGGCTCCGCTTGGGCTCCCATCGGATCCGATTATTGCCAACACGGGCTGCCTCGACCGGGCGCGGGTCATGCGCCGCGCGTGCGCGCGCCTCTACCCACCCGTGCGGGCGGCCTGCTCCCGCAGTTCGGCGGCGACGGCGTGCAGCGGCTCGACGTCCTGTTGTGCCCGTGCGAGGATCAGCGCGCCCTCGATCGAGGCGAGGATCGTCATCGCGCGGCGGCGGGAGGACTGCGCGTCCAGGCCGGTGTGCAGGAGGCGGGCCTGCAGCTCGGCGAGCCACCCCTGGAAGATCTCGTCCGCCGCCGCCCTGACGGCGCCTGAGTCGGCGGCGGCCTCGAGCGTGATGGTCGCGATCGGGCAGCCGTCCCTGTAGCCGGAGGACTGAAGTCCTGCCGCGAGCGCATCGAGGAGATTCCCCAGCGCCTGACCGAGGTCCTCGTCGGCGGCGAGGATCGCGGTGATCGCCGATCGGAGCCGCTCTCCCTGATCCTTCATCGCCGCGACCGCGAGCTGCTCCTTGCCGCCGGGGAAGTGGAAGTACAGCGAGCCCTTCGGTGCGCCGCTTCGCTCGACGATCTCGTTCAGGCCCGTGGCCGCGTAGCCCTGGCGGCGCAGCAGAACGCCCGCGGCTCCGATGAAGGCGTCCCGCGAGGTACGCGTGCGAGGTGTTGACATCCCCGCTAGTATAACGACCGGTCTATATAGAGGAGCGCAGGTGCTTCAGCTCACCTACACAGCCCCCAACACGCTCGACTGGCGCGAGGCGCCGCCGCCGCGGCTGAGCTCGGATGCGGCGGCGCTCGTGCGCCCTGTCGCCGTCGCCACGTGCGACCTCGACGCGATCATCATCGGAGGCGCGTCGCCGTTCCCTGCGCCGTTCCCGATCGGCCACGAGTGCGTCGCGCAGGTCATCGAAGTCGGGGACGCCGTCGCCGACATCGCTCCGGGCCAGCTCGTCAGCGTGCCGTTCCAGATCTCGTGCGGCAGCTGCGAGTCGTGCCGGCGCGGGCGATCGGGCAACTGCCGCGGGGTCGCGTTCATGTCCACCTATGGCTTCGGGCCGGAGGTGCAGAGGTGGGGCGGCTTCCTGTCGGATCTCGTCTGTGTGCCCTACGCCGATCACATGCTCGTGCCCGTGCCCTCCGGACTGCGGCCTGCAGCGGTCGCGAGCGCTTCGGACAACATCGGTGATGCGTGGCGGGCCGTCGCCCCCGCCCTGGAGGATGAGCCCGGAGCGCCGGTGCTCGTGGTGGGCGGCGCGGGCCCCGGGTCCATAGGCCTGTACGCCGCCGGCCTGGCCGTCGCGCTTCGGTCGGAGTCCGTCCTCTATGTCGACGCCGACCCGGGCCGTCGCGAGATCGCGGCGCGGCTCGGCGCGCAGATCCTCGCGCAGACACCCCGCAGGGTCGGGCCATATCCCGTCACCGTCGACGCGAGCGGGGACGCCGACGGGCTGGGCCTCGCCCTTCGCTCAACCTCGCCGGACGGCGTCTGCACGAGCACCGCGATCTACTTCGGCGAGCAGCCGTCGCTGCCGCTCCTGGAGATGTACACGAAGGGCATCACCTTCAGGACCGGGCGCGCGAACGCGCGCGAGGCGCTGCCGGGCATGCTCGACCTGGCCGCGAGCGGCGCGCTGCAGCCGGAGATCGTCACGACGACCGTCGTCGGCTGGGCGGACGCCGCCGACGCCCTCCTGGAGGGAGGCTGGACGAAGCTCGTGATCGAGCGCTGAAGTGCGCCCGTCAGTGTGGCTGCGCGCCGTCGGCGAGTGACGCGCGGTAGCGCTCGCGGGAGCGCTCGATCTCGACCAGGGATGCCTCGCGCGAGCGCCAGCCGATGACGCTGACCTCCTTGCCCTCGAGGTCCTTGTAGATCGAGAAGAACTGCTCGATCTCCTGGCGCAGCATCAGCGGAAGCTGCTCCAGCTCGTCGTACTCGTTCCAGTACGGGTCGTGCACGGGTACGCATATGACCTTGTCGTCGACGCCCTTCTCGTCGCTCATCTCGAACAGTCCGACCGGCTTGACGGGGATCAGGCAGCCGGGGAACGTCGGCTCGTAGAGGCACACGAGCGCGTCCAGAGCATCGCCGTCCTGACCGAGCGTGTCGCGCAGGTAGCCGTAGTCCGCGGGGTAGGTCGCAGCGCTCATCAGCAGCCGGTCGAACTTGATCCCCCCCAGCCGAGGGTCGTACTCGTACTTGTTGCGTCCCCCCTTCGGGATCTCGACGACGCAGATCAGCGCCTGCTCGGGCTCGGCTTCACGTCCGGGGGGGCTCATGCCCCCAATCTACGCGGTTCGCGGGTGCGCCGGAGCGATCACGGCTCGGAGAATGCGCCCTGACGTGCTCTTGGGGCCTTCTGAACAAGACCTTGACCGGGCGCGCGTAGCTTGCGTGCAGGTCGCCGCCCGGCGTCCGTTAACGCAAAAGGAGCTTCATGTCCCTCCCGCTCGCAGTCGCCTCGAACCTGACACTCGCAGCCGCCCTGGTCGCCGGACTCTCATTCGCGATGACCCGCTCGCACGGTCTCGCCCCCCACGCCGATGCAGCCCGCGAGACGAGCTGACGGGCGGGTCTGCTCAGCGGATCACCCGCCGGCCCCATGCGAAGGAGCTGCCGAGCCAGCTGCCGGCGAGTGGCAGGACATACACACCCTGCCCCGAGGAGTGGATCACCCAGTTGTCGCCGAGATAGATCCCCTCGTGCGTGACGTTGCTCTCGGTGGCCGTGCTGTTGAAGTGCGCGGTGCCGAAGAACAGCAGGTCGCCCGGCTCGAGCTGGCCGGCCGTCAGCCTCTGCGACCGTGGGATCTCGCCCGCCTGTTCCGCGGCGGTGCGCCCGCCGATCTCCCTGCCCCAGGGAAGTCCGGAGACCTTGTACACGCGCCACGCGAACCCTGAGCAGTCAAAGCCGCCGTGTTCCAGTCCGTCGGCGGTGTTGTCGGTGGTCCCGCCCCAGACATACGGGTAGCCGATGCGCGACACGGCGATCTGGAGCGCCTGGCGCTGGGCGGAGCTCATCGGCGGCAGTTCGAACGCGGACAGCGATTCCCTGGCGGCCGAAACGCTCCAGCTGGAGAGGTCAAGGACGCCGGCGAGCGACCAGGCGGCCTGGGCGCGGCTGATCGGTTCGGTGGGGAAGAGGTCAAGGCGCTGCGAGCCGACGGGGTGCTCGTATCCCAGTTCCAGGAAGCGCGCAACCACCTCGGTCCCGAAGAAGGATGGTGGGCGCAGCCCAGCCGCTGCGGCCGTCGCCTGCACGTGCGCCGCGACCGGCTCCAGCCCGAGCTCTTCCACAAGCAGGCGGTCGAACGCCGCAACGCTCACCGGGTTCTGCGCCGTCTGGGCAGGGGCGGTGAACGCTGCAGCCGTCCCCGCCACGCCAGCCGGACCCTGTTCTCCCTGAGTGCCGGTTTCGCCGCCGGTGTCCTGCATGTGTGCGGTGAGGGCGCTCATCGCGGAGTTCGCCTGGGCTGCGGAGAGGTGGCCCGCCCCGTTGAACGATCCGGCGGAATCGCCCAGCAGGCCTGCGGCGATCACCTGCCGTTGCTGCGGGGTGTCCCACGACGCGGCCGAGGGGGCTGCCCCGGCTGCCGGTGCGCCCACCCAGAAGGTCGCCATCGACGCTGCCGCCAGTAGCGACATCCGAAGGACATGTGCGCGTGTGCATGCGAACGGTGTCTGCGCCATCGTTCTCCTATCGGCACGGCGGCGCCTGCACTGCACCGGCATGCCGCGGGCTCGGCGATCGTCCCGGCGCGGGAGGTGGGCCGTCTCCGCGCCGGGACCGATCGGCCCTGAGCTGCCGCTCTCAGGCAAGCGGCTGGAGGCGTGTTCTTTCCACCTCCGCCAGCTTTTTGCGCAGCCGCCTGTATTCGCGCTCCTGGGTGGCTGTTCGCTTGTAGTGCTCGTACGCGAGGTTCTTGCGCTCCATCGGGTCGCTCTGCAGGTCGTACATCTCCCACTGATCAGGGACCCTGCCTTCTACGTCGTAGTAGCGGGCGAGCTTGTACCGGTGCTCGCGGATGCTGACGATGTGGTTCGGAGGCTCAGGGTAGGGGCCGCTCGCCTGCCCGGACTGCCAGTCGTCGTAGGTGAACACCGTGTAGGGCTGGGATGCAGGCGGCGACCGGCTGAGGATCTGGTCCGCGTAGTCGACCCCCTGCCACTTCGCCCGTGCGCTCGCCGGCGCGCCGATCAGGCTCGCGAGCGTCGGCAGGAAGTCGACGTGCGAGACCAGCGCATGGTTGGTCTCTGGTTTCTTGAACAGGCGGGGGTTGGAGTACACCAGCGGGACACGGGTGGACTCCTCATAGAAGTTGAAGTTCTTCTGTCGCAGCCCGCCGTGCGATGTGCCCATCTCGCCGTGGTCGGCCGTCGCGACGACGAGCGTGTTCTCGAGCAGCCCCGTCGATTCGAGCGTGTCGAGGATGTCCACGAGGTAGGCGTCGGACGACTTCATCAGGTTGCCGTAGAAGTTCAGGTAGTTCCGCTTCATCTGCGGCGTCGGGATCGGCCCCGACAGGTTGAACAGCTTCAGGAACTGCGCCTGGACCGTCGGCTTCGTCGAGAGGTCTTCGTTCGCGGTCGCGGGCGGGTCGACCTCGCCCTCGAGCCACGAGTCGTCGTAGCCGCCTTCTTCGAAGCTCGACGGGTAGCAGAGCACGTCGTGCGGGTTAACCAGCGAGACCACCATGAAGAACGGCTGGCTGTGCGCAGCTGTCGTGGCGAGGTACTGGACCGCCCCTTCGGTGCCTTCCGCGGCGGTGCCCTGCGAGTTCATGAAGCGTCCGTCGTTGTCGTAGACGCCGCCGCCCTCCTCCGGCAGGCTCTGGTTGGCACCCGCATCGGGTGGATCCCAGCGCGTGAACCCGTACTGGTTGACGTCCTCGGGCACCCAGGTGGAGCCGTTCGCCGGCTTGGTGCAGTGGAACTTGCCCTTGTAGACCGGTGTGTACCCGGCGGAGGCGGCGACGCTCGCGAGGTTCTTGAAGCTGGTCGCAAGCTCGACCTGCGGATATTCGCTCGACGGCATGTTCGACTCGAGCGTGTACTTGACGCCGTGCTGTGCCGGGAAGTAGCCGGACATGAGCGTCGAGCGTGCCGGCGAGCACATGCAAGCGTTCGTGAAGGCGTTGTCGAACAGCATCCCGTGCTTCTGCAGGCGTGTCAGTCCGGGCATGTTCCGGGCCGTCCACCCGGGCGGGAAGTGCTGCACCGCCCGCTGCTGGTCGGTCAGGAAGACGAGCACGTTCATGCCCGGGATCCCGGCGGCCGCGTCCCTCGCGGGCTCCGGGTCCGGCCGCGTCGCGCCCGCTGCTGCGGCCGCGCGGCCTCCGAGCAGGAGGCCCGGTGCGACGACGGCCGCGGCCTTCAGCAGCTCGCTGCGGGTGATCCCGCCCTGGTCGGTGCTGCCGGGCGCCGGTTCATCCATTGCTCTTGCCTTCCTTCCTGGTTGCTTGGTGTGCCGGCACGGTGGCCCGCCTGAAGACGGCCAACGCGTCGCTCTTGAACGCTGCGGCATAGAGGTTTCGCCCGTCGGGGCTGATCGCGGCGGAGCTCACGCCGAGCAGCGCGCGAGCACGGACGCATTCCGGCGCCGGGCGCGAGCTCTCGCATCCGGGGCTGCGCGGCTTCTGGACCAGTGCGCCCGACTGGCCGTCGCGGTTGAAGACGTCGACGGCTCCAGAGGCGAACGAGGTCGCGTAGACGGAGGCGCCTTCCGGCGAGACGACGAGGCCCTCGGGTCCTTCCAGTGCGCGTCCGAGGGAGCAGCCGACGGCCAGCGTGTCGAGCACGCACGCGGAGGTGCCGGTCATCTGGGCGAGTTGTCCAGTTGCCGGGGTCCGCGTGAACGTGGTGACGCTGTTGCTGAGGAACGACGTGACATACACGCTCTCACCGTCCGGGCTGACGTCCACCGCGTCGGCGCCGGCGAGCTGGACGCCCGTGGTGCAACCCGACATCGGGCTGTCGACGATGCAGCCCGAGCCTGCGGCGAGCTGTGTGAGCGCGCCCGTCGACGGGTTCCGGCTGAACAGGTCGAGTGCGTTGCTGAGAGCCGCCGCCACATACACGCTCGTCCCGTCGGGGCTCACCGCCATCCCCTCGGGGGCGGCGAGGGCGAGGGCCGTGGTGCACCCGGCCGTGGGGGTGTTGACGATGCAGCCCGCCGGCTGCGGGAGTTGTGTGAGCGCGCCCGTCTGCGGGTTGCGGGAGAAGGCTGCGATCGCGTTGCCGGCGAACGAGCCGACATAGACGTTCAGGCCGTCGGGTGACACCGCCACGACGTCCGGGCCGCCGAGCCCCTGGGCGGTGGTGCAGCCCGGCCTCGCGGCCCTGGCGATGCAGCCGCTCCCGCCGCCGAGCTGCGTGAGCGCGCCCGTCGACGGGTTCCGGTGGAACGTGTCGAGTGCGTCGGAGCCGATCGTGGTCGCGTAGAGGTTCCTGCCGTCGGGGCTCACGGCGACGGAGTTCGGGCCGTTGAGAGCGAGGGCACCCGCACACCCGCTCGCCTGCCCGGCGGCGACGCAGCCCGCTGCACCGGGCGCCTGGTCCAGTCTGCCGGTGCTCGCCGAGCGCATGAAGACCGCGATCGCGTTGCTCTTGGAAGCGGCGACGTAGACGTTCCTGCCGTCGGGGCTCACCGCGACGGCCTGCGAGCCGACGAACGGCCCCGGTCCTCGCAGCGCCCTCACGGAGGTGCAGCCTTCTCCCGGCTCCGAGCGCTCCCGCAGGCATCCCGCGTTTCCGCTGAGCTGGGTGAGGGTGCCGGTCGGCGTGACGGGTGGCCGGGCTCGTTGCGGAGCGGCGGCCGCGTCGGCCGTGCCGATCAGGGCCGCGAGGACGGCGGTCGCGAGGAGCGCTCGCGGGCAACGGATGAGGGAGAAGAGATCGCTCAGGACGTTATGGCGCACGCGCCATAGGGAATCCCCTCCCGCCTTTCAGAGTAACAGCGTTCGGGCCAATCGCGAAATCTGCTCCCCGGCCCCCGACATAAACGCAACTCTTACGTGCTGGCGAACGGGATGTGGCACCCTTCCGGCCTTGACCTCGCGGGGGCGGCCGGCGCCCGCAGGTCGCTCTGCACAGCACATGCGCCGCAACGTACTCATCATCCTGGGGGTCGCCGTGCTCGCATGGGCCGCCCTCGCGATCGTGCTCGGCTCCCCGAGCCTGCGGCTCGGCTCGGGCGCGGGAACGACCGTCGCGCAGTCGCCGAGCTGTCTGCCGGCCACCCTCGCGCACACATCGTCGCTGCCCGGCACCGGCGTCGATGTCTCTCCCGCTCCCGGCACCGACACCGCGAACCCGGCCGCCCAGATCAGCTTCCTCGGTGTGCCCGCCGCGCAGATACGCGAAGTCTCGGTTGTCGGCGCCGACAGCGGCCGTCACCCCGGAGCGCTTCACGCCTACTCTCAGGGCGACGGCGGGAGCTTCGAGCCCGACACCCCGTTCGAGGAGGGCGAGCGAGTCTCGGTGAGCGCGACGGTCGGCGCGCGCAGGGTGGCGTTCAGCTTCAGGGTCGACACGCCGTACCCGACGGCGGGCGTGCCCTCGTTCGCCAACGCCCAGGCGCCGGCCCCGGACTACCAGAGCTTCTACACGATGCCGGGCGCAGAGCCGCCCGCCCTGACGGTCACCGTGCCGGACGGCGACCCGGCCGCCGGCGACATCCTGACCACGAACGGCCCGGGGCCCGGGCAGTACGGGCCGCTGATCTACACACCAGCAGGCCGGCTCGTGTGGTTCGACCGCCTGCCCGCAGGAGAAACAGCCGAGAACCTGAGCCAGCAGACATATGAAGGCGCACGCGATCTCACGTGGTGGAGGGGGCGGGTCCTGTCGCTCGGGTTCGGACAGGGAGAAGACATCATCATGAACGCGCGCTACCAGACGGTCGGCAGGGTCGCGGGCGGAAACGGGCTGAAGGCTGACCTGCACGACTTCCAGATCGTGCCCGGCAACATCGCCTACATCACGGCGTACAACCCGATCCGCTGCGACCTGAGCTCCGTCAAGGGATCGAAGGGCGGGGCGATCGTCGACACGGCGATCCAGATGATCGACATGAGGACGGGCCTCGTCCGCTGGGAATGGCACAGCCTCGATCATGTCGGTGCCGCCGAGTCCGAAGTCGAAGCGCCCACGGACACGACTCCGTGGGACTACTTTCACCTCAACTCGATCGACCCGGAGCCCGGAGGGAACATCTTCATCTCGGCGCGCAGCACCTGGGCGGGCTATCAGCTGCAGGGCGGCAGCGGGGTGGTCCGGTGGCGTCTGGGAGGGACGAGGAGCTCATTCAAGATGGGCCCCGGCACACGGGTCGCGTGGCAGCACGACGGCCGCGTGCTGCCCGACGGTGACGTCACCTTCTTCGACGACGGTTCGAACCCGCCGATCCACAGCCAGTCGCGTGCCGTGCGGATCAAGCTGAACCTCAGTACCCACCAGGCGCTCCTCGCGTCCGTCTTCACGCACGCGAACCCACCGCTTCTGGCGGCGAGCCAGGGCAACGTGCAGACGCTCGCGGACGGGAACACGGTCGTGGGCTACGGAGGGGTGCCCGCCATCAGCGAGTACAACTCTGCGGGCGCGCTCATCTTCGACGCGCATCAGCCGTACGTCATGTCCTTCTACCGCGCCTTCCGCTTCACGTGGAACGCAGTGCCGGCGACGCCGCCCGCGGTCGTCGCGAGCCTCAACGACACCGGCGAAGAGACGATCGTCCACGCGAGCTGGAACGGCGCGACGAACGTGGCGTCGTGGCGCATCCTCGCGGGCGGGCATCCCGGCTCGCTCACGACCCAGGCCACGATGCCAGCCACGGGCTTCGAGAGCTCGGTCACCCTGCCCCAGCAGCACACGTACGTGGCGGTGCAGGCGCTCGACCCGGCGGGACGGGTCCTCGGTGTCTCGCCGACCGTACGAGAGATCAGCTATGCAGCGTCGCTGGCGCAATGAGCGCACGCGCCCGGCGGTGGGCGTGCGCGCCCCGTGCACAGGCCGATCGCGCGAGGGCTAGTACGCAGGCTTCGTTTTGTGCTTCCCCGTCGTCGTCGTGGTCGACTGGGACGAGGATGTGCTGCTTTTTCCGCCGCAGCCCGCGAGCGGGAGAGTGGACGCCAGGATCGCTAGGAGCGCTAGCATGGCGGTCAGTGGCGTACGTTTCATGGGCCGGGCTCCAATCGTCACTCGATGGCTCGGACGCGCACCCTATCAGGCGTTTGCAGCACCCTCCGCGGGTGGCACAGGCTTCATGAGCGTCGAGGCCGCGAGCACCCCGGGCCAGGTCGACGCGCCCGTGGACGGCGGCGGTAGAGCGCCTCGCACCGGGCTGCTGCTTCTCGTCTGCTGCGTTGCGCAGTTCATGGTCATCCTGGACCTGAGCATCGTCAACGTCGCGCTCCCCTCGATCCAGTCGAGCCTCGGATTCTCCTCACCGGACCTGCAGTGGGTCGTCGACGCCTACGTGATCACGTTCGCCGGGTTCCTCATGCTCGGCGGCCGTGCGGCCGACCACTTCGGCCAGCGACGCACGTTCGTGGTCGCGCTGGTCCTGTTCGCGCTCACGTCGCTGGCCGGGGGTGCCGCGCCGAGCCAGGAGGTGCTCGTCGTGGCGCGCGCGCTGCAGGGGATCGCGGGAGCCCTGATGGCTGCCTGCTCGCTGGCGATCATCACAGCGTCGTTCCCGCCCGGCCCGAAGCTGCACCGAGCGATCGGAACATGGGCAGCGATGAACGGGCTCGGCGGCGCAGCCGGCGTGCTGCTCGGAGGGATCATCACCGAACTTCTCAGCTGGCGCTGGATCCTTCTGATCAATCCGCCGATCGGACTCGCGGTGGCGATCGTGGCGTGGGCGGTCGTCACCGAACGCCGCAGGGTCAGGGACGGGTCCAGCTTCGACCTCGCGGGTGCGCTGACGCTGACGATCGGGCAGATGGTCCTGGTGTACGGGGTCGTCGAAGCCGGGCTCGCCGGCTGGAGCTCCGCTGCAGCACTGGTTCCGATCGCGATAGGGCTGGCCCTGCTCGCAGCCTTCGGCCTGATCGAGACCCGCCTCGCCTCCGCGCCGCTCGTTCCCTTCAAGGAGCTCACGAAGACGCTGAAGACGGCCAACTCGATCGTGCTCCTGTTCAGCGCCGCGCTGTTCCCGATGTGGTTCGTGAGCTCGCTCTACATGCAACAGGTGCTCGGGCTCTCACCCCTGGATGCGGGGCTCACGTTCCTGCCCATGACGCTGACGATCATGCTGGTCGCCTCGCGCGCCGGCCGGCTCGTCAGCGACTTCGGCGTGCGGCCCGTCCTCGGCGCCGGGCTGATCATGCTCACCGGCGGGATGCTCCTGTTCACGAGGATCGCACCGAGCGGGAGCGCGGCGGTGTACGTCATCATCCCCGGGGTTCTCACAGCGGCCGGGATCGCGATGTCGATCGTCCCCTCGACGATCGCCGCAACCCAGGGCTCGAAGGAGGGGCAGGCAGGCCTGGCGTCAGGGCTCGTCAACACGTCGCGGCAGGTGGGAGGCGGCCTCGGGCTGGCGCTCCTGATCACACTCGCCACGCAGCGCACCAGCCATGCGATCGGAGCCGGCCACCAGGTCGCGCAGGCCCTTACCGAAGGCTTCCGGCTCGCGTACCTGATCGGCGCGGGCCTGGCCGCGATCGCAGCCGTCATCACCTTCACAAGGCTCCCGCGTCCCGCAAGCGAGCTGCGTGCAGCCTCGCGGCGCTTCGCGGCCGCGATCGGCGTCGTGCTCGTGGGCTTCGTTGCGGTGGCCGCCGCGTTCGCGGGATCCCACGGCGCGCCGCTCGGCGCGTACAGCACCAACGGCGCGTACAGCTTCGTCACCGAGCCCTCGCTGCACCCGCCGCAGATACGCGCGACGCAGAAGGCGCCCGCATCCCAGCTCGCCCCGGGCTACATCCTCATGGCGAACTTCTACGACCTGAACGAACCGCCCATCGTCGGCCAGAGCGGCCCGCTGATCCTGGACCAGCGGCTGCAGCCCGTCTGGTTCCAGCCCGCGCCGGAAAAGCTCGTCGCCTCGAACCTCAGCCTCCAGACCTACGAAGGCAAGCCTGCGCTCGCGTGGTGGCAGGGCGCCGTCACGAACACGGGTGCGACGGAAAGCGGCGAAGACGTCGTGGTCAACCAGCACTACCAGACGGTCGCGAGACTGAAAGCGACCGGCGGATGGGTGCTGACGCTGCACGAGTTCCTGATCAGCGGAGAAGACGCCTGGGTGACCGCGAACAAGAACATCCCGATGGACCTCTCCGGATACGGCGGGGCGTTCAACGGATCGCTCATCGACTCAGCGGTGCAGGAGTACAACCTGAAGAGCGGCAGGCTCCTGCGCAACTGGGATGCCCTGCAGCACATCCCGCTCAGCGAGTCCCACGCGTCCCTGCCGACCAACGGCTTCCCGTGGGACGCCTACCACGTCAACTCGATCGACCTCACGGGAAGCGGAACGTTCCTGGTCTCGATGCGCAACACCTGGGGCGCCTACCTGGTGGACTCGGCGAGCGGCAGGATCATCTGGACCCTCGGCGGCAAGAACTCGAGCTTCAAGTTCGGCCCGGGCGCCGGCTTCCAGTGGCAGCACGACGTCAGGCTCCAGTCCGATTCGACGGTCACCCTCTATGACGACCACTGCTGCCAGCTGACGGGCGGAGGCACGTATGTGGCCGCGACCGGCGCCTCCCGCGGGCTCGTGCTGAAACTCGACCAGCAGACACGCACCGCGTCGATGCTGGCCCAGTACAGCCGTGGGGCGAGCTTCGACGCCGACTACATGGGCGACACACAGCCGCTGCCGAACGGCAACGTGTTCATCGGCTGGGGTTCAGAACCGTACTTCTCGGAGTTCAGCCCGTCCGGCAAGCTGCTGCTGGAAGGGGAACTGCCCGGTCCCGACCTCACCTACAGGGCGACGCTCGACCAGTGGACCGGGCTGCCGCTCGACCCGCCCGCCGGAGCCGCGCTCTCCTCCGGCGCCGCGAGCACCGTGTACGCGAGCTGGAACGGCGCCACCCAGGTGGTCTCCTGGAGGGTGCTCGCAGGGCCCAGCCCGGACAAGCTGACGGTCGTCGCCGGCGCCGCCAGGTCGGGGTTCGAGACCGCCATCCCCGTGGCCGGGAGCCACAGCAGATATGAGGTGCAGGCAGTCGGTGCAGGGAGACGCGTGCTCGGGACATCAAGGGTGTTCGCCTCCCAGCTGCACTGAGCGCCGCCCGCGCTACAGTCGCAGATGCCGGCGGACCCGCAGCGAAGTGGAGCACCGGGATCGCCGGAACCGCAATGCGCACGCTCGATCCGCAGTCCCTCACCCAGCACGTGGACCGCCTGTACCGCGCCGCGTGGGCGCTGTGCGGCTCGCGCGAGGACGCAGAGGACCTCGTGCAGGACACGTTCGCGAGGGTGCTCGCGCGCCCTCGGCTGCTGCGGGGGGAGGACGACCTCGCCTACCTCATGCGCGTGCTGCGCAACACGTTCCTGACAGGCCGCAGGACCGCGTCCAGGCGCCCCGCCACGGTGGCCACACTCGAGAATGTGCGGGCCAGCGATACCGACCCGATGGGGCGGCCCGACGAGGCCCTCGAGATCAGGGAGGTGTACTCGGCGATCGCGGAGCTGCCTGAGCACGCGCGCATGGCTCTGGTGGCTGTGGACGTGCTCGGCCTCTCATACCGCGAGGCGGCGCACGCACTGAGGGTGCGGGAGGCGACGCTCACTACGCGCCTGTTCAGAGCCCGCCGGCAGGTGAGCCGGCAGTTCGCGCCGGGGCCCCCGGACGCAGAGGGCAGTGTTCCGCCGGACACCGCCGCCCGCCCCCGAGCTGGGGCTCTGCGGCGAGAGCCGCGGGAAGGACGACGTGCTGGGAGAGTCTTCCTCAGTGGAGAGCGGAAATGAAGGCGCGCCGCCCAGAATCAGAGCCCCAGATGCTGGATCTGATCCGCTCCAGCGACGTGCGTGCGCCGCAGGAGCTTCACGACCGTATCGGCGCGATGGTGGCCCGGCATGGCGCGCGGCCGGACCGGCGGCGCAGGGTCCCCGCTCCGCGCGCCCTGATCATCGCCGCGGCGACCGGCGCCCTCGCGGTGCTCGCGCTCGTGCTCGTGCTCGCGGGCTCAGGAACGTCGTCCTCCTCGCTCGAAGTTCGCGCCGCATCCGCGCTTGCGCTGGGGCCCGCGACCGCGCCCGCCCCGCACGCGCTGAGCGCCGACCCGGCCTATCTCGCCGTCGCGGTCGACGGCGTCGCGTTCCCGTCGTGGGAGGGCGGGCTGGGGTGGTACCCGGCCGGCGCGCGCACGGACCGCGTCGGCGGCAGGACCGTGACGACGGTCTTCTACAGCGACGACGCGGGCCGGCGGATCGGCTACGCGATCGTGGCGGGGACACCCGCCCCCGCCGTGAGCGGCGGAGTCGTTGTGTGGCGGGGCGCCATCGCCTACCGCCTGCTCGGCGAGCCGGGCACCCGAGCGGTCGCGTGGCTGCGCCAGGGACGGCTGTGCGTGCTCGCGGGCCGGGGGGTCAGCGGCGCGACGCTCCTGCGGCTCGCCAGCTCACAGGGCGCGTGAAGACGGCCGCGGCCGCTGCAAGAAAGCCGTCGCAGCGGAGTCAATAGGAGCAGGCGGCCCGCGCGAGCCGCCGGATCGCCCGCCGCGCCGACCGAAGGAGCCCCCGATGACAAGGACACCGCAGTTCCTCCTCGCCGCCCTCGCCGCGTCGCTCTCGATTGCGGCATGCGGAAGCTCGAGCAGCAGCAGCTCCTCGACTGCGGCGCTCGCTCCGGCCGGATCGACGTCCGCTGCGGGCGCGCCCGGCGGTGCGGTCGTGAAGAGCGCGCCCGACGGCGCACTCGGCGAGACGGTGCTCGTCGACTCCAGCGGCATGACCCTCTACAGCCTCAGCGGCGAGGCGAACGGCAGGTTCATCTGTACCAGCTCGGCGTGCCTGGCGGCCTGGCGCCCGCTGCGCGCACCGGCCGCGACCGTCAGCGGGAGCGTCCCCTCGCTGGGGACCGTGAGGCGCCCCGACGGCACAGAGCAGGTCACCTACAAGGGCATGCCCCTCTACACGTTCACGGCCGATCGCTCCCCCGGTGAAGCGAAGGGCCAGGGGATCAAGGACGTCGGCACATGGAGTGTCGTGGCAGTCGGCGGGGGCACGGCCGGCACCGCCGCGGGATCCGGGACCGCGACGTCGGCGGGCAAATACAGCTACTAGCCCCCAGCCCGCTCGCGATCTACCGGACCGGCCGGCCCGTGGCGTTGACCCCGTACCACGCACCGCCGAACTCCAGCGCACCGATGTACGACGTTTCCCCGGGCATGCTGGCAGGCCCGTAGAGGTACAGGGGGCGCCCTGCGTAGGTGACCTGTTTCGCGCCACCGGCGAGGGTGATGGTCGACAGCAGCGAGGCCTTCACCCCCGGCCCGGCCGTGGGTCGGCCCGTGGTCTTCAGCGCGGGCCAGATGGACGCGCATTCAGTGATCCCCACACATGTGTTCCTGTTCTTCGGGTCATGCGTGAACGCGTACAGCGTGAAGCCGGCCGCGTCGACGAGGATCTTCCCGTCGCCGGTGCCGCGCAGCTGAACCTTCGCGGCCCGGCTGACGCTCGCGGTGGGCGTCGTTCGTGCGGCGGCCACCGCCGAGAGCCCCGACATGCCGGCGAGGATGCCGGCCAACAGAACACTGGTTCGCTGCATGGTTCCACCTCCCGATCGACGACGGCGGGCCCCAAGCATCGCAGGCCTCGCCATACCTAGACGCCGGGCCGGCCAGGAACCTTCCCCGAACGGAAATTCCCTCGATGCCGCCGACCTCTTGTAACGTGGGCTGCATGTCCACGTTGGGGAGAACTCTCGTGGAGGGTCCGGTGGGCGACGGCGGCTCCGGCGGATCAAAGCGGGTCGCCGTGGTCTTCGAGCGTGGAAGCACGGGCGCCGCCGTTCTGCGCGAGGCAGCCGAACTCGCCAACGCGGGGCAGGAGCTGTGGGTCCTCACCCTTGCACCGCAGGCACGGCCGCAGAAATGGGGACGCGCAGGCGGCGAGGGTCCCTACAACATCGCGGTCAGGCAGGAAGCGGAGGTCGAACTGCAGGAGGCGCGGGAGATACTGGGGTCGGTCGCCGAGCGCGCGATGTTCACGGTGCTCGCCGGCTACCCGCGGGCTCCGCTCGCATCGTGGGTCTGCGAACATTCGATCGCGCTCGTCCTGCTGCCCCACCGGCGGCTGACGGTCGGGGGGAACCCGTTCGCGAAGAGCCTGCGCAAGGAAACCTCGGCGGAGGTGCGACTCGTCAGGTAGCTCGCGCCGCGTGACCCATCCCGGCTGGACGTATCGTTCAGGCGGGCGGCGGTCACGCGAACCACAGAAGCAGCGGGGTCCGGCCGGTTCTCTGCGACGACTGGGAACGATCGAGTGAGACAGATGGCCAGCAGTGCCGGCACGCAGGTGTCCCCGCCGCGCGGCGGTCCGGGGGGCGTGAGCGCGGACCAGCCCCGGCCGGCGGCGAAGCTTCGCCGCCGGCCGACCGTTGATCTGCGGGGGGTGCCCTCCCGCGCCGGCCGAGCCCTCCTCGGGTGCCTGCCCTGGCTGGCAGCCGGCCTGGCCGCGGCGATCCCCGTGATCAGCGCGACCGTCAACGCCGTTCGGGCCGGCTGGGTCCCTGCGGGCGACGACGGCATCATCGCGACACGCGCCTGGGATGTGCTGACCTCGCACACGCCCCTGATCGGCCAGTACTCCGAGGCCGGGCTGGTCATCCACGGGCAGGTCATGCACAGCCCCGGCCCGATGCTCTACTGGCTCATCGCGCTGCCCGCGCGATTCGGGAGCGCTTCGAGCATCGCCGTCGCGATGGGTGTCGCGAACACCCTCTCGATCATCGGATGTGTCGCTCTTGCGCGCCGCCGCGGCGGCCTGGTGCTCATGTTCGCGACGGCCGCCGGGATCGCGGTGATGTGCCGGTCGCTGCCCACCGATGCGATGTACGACATCTGGAACCCCGCCGCCGGCCTGTTCCCGCTTCTGCTGCTCATCTTTCTCAGCTGGTCGCTCGCGTGCGGCGACCATCGGCTGCTGCCCGTCACGGTCCTCGTCGCCAGCTATCTCACGCAGACCCATCTCATGTATCTGGCGCCGACGGCGGTGCTGCTCGCGGTCGGCTTCGCAGGACTCATCATCCGGTCGCTGCATCGCCGGCGCACCCGCGCGAAACAGGAGCCGGCGCCCGCGAGGCAGCGCACCTGGCCGTGGGCAGCGGCAGCGCTCCTGGTCGCCGTCCTGTGCTGGACGGCGCCGGCGATCAACCAGATCGACAGCAACCCGGGGAACCTGACGATGATCGTTCGCACAGCTCAGAATCGCGGGCCTGAGCTCGGGTCAGCGGTCGGATGGCATGCGGTCGTTCGTGCCGTCGGGGTCACGCCGTGGTGGCTGTACAAGCCCGCGACCGAATGGCAGCGCAAGAAGGACGTTCGCGGGACGCCCACCAGGAGCGAGACGAATACGGCGATCCTCATGCTGCTCGCGCTCGCTGTGGCCGGGTTGGCCGGCGCCCTCAGACGCCGGTGGGATCTGACCGCGGCCGCCCTCATCGGTCTCGGGCTGTGCGGAGCGATGGCGCTTCAGGCGGCGTCCAACCCATCCCCGAAGCTTTTGGCGGAAACCCTCGGCTACACGCTGTGGTGGGGGTCCCAGCTCGGGTTCTGGGTGTGGCTGATCGTTGCCTGGGCGCTCTGGCTCGGACTCCTGCAGCTGGCCCGTCCGGCCCTGCGCGCGCTGCGCCGGCGGGCAGGAGCAAGAACAGCGTCCCGCAGGCTTCGGCCTGCTGCACTCACGTTCGCCTGCCTCGCGGCCCTCGCGGGTGTGATCGCCGCGGGCGCCGCCGTCGCACGAAACGCATCACCGGATCCGCACATCTACCAGTACCGGCCGATCAGCGCGCTCGCCGCGGCGATCGAACGCGTCATCCCGCCCGGAAGGACGGTCGCCTACCGATTCGGGTCGCTCGACACCGCGACCCAGCCGATGGAGCCGGGCGTGCGCTACCTGCTGATCCGCCACGGCGACCGCGTCCTGGCGGAAGGCTCGTTCCCGAGGCTCGGTTCGTACTACGTGCTCGACCACCGCAGGGTGCAGCAGACGCTGTACCTCACCGACAGCAGCCGCGTGCAGCCGCACATGACGCTCGCAGCGCGTGTCCGTTTTCTCGGCCCGTGGGGCCCGGAGGTGCTCAGCGCCTGGGCGAGCAGCCCGCATCACGCTTAGCGCCCGGGCCCCGAGATGAGCGCCGCCAGGCCGTCACGGGGGCGCCGGGCGCCACGTGGCCATCGGTAGTTTCCCCTGCCGGGCCTGCGGACCTCGGCGGACGCAGACGTGTCCCCGCACGCTGAGAGTGACGAAAGATCGCAAACGCGGGAGCACCCAGAGGAGTCCACCGGCATGTGCACGTCATTCACGATCGGCGACAAGGACAGCGGCCTCGTCTACGGGCGCACGATGGAGTTCACGCTCGACCTGCGTTCGCAGATCATGGTCATCCCGGCGGGCACGAGATTCACCGGCACGGACCGCCACGGCAACGTCGGAGAGGGAGGGCTGGCGTGGGAGGCGAAGTACGCCGTCGTCGCGGCGAACGCGCTGGGCCTCAACATGGCGGTCGACGGCGTGAACGAGCGCGGCCTGGTCTTCGGCGCCCTGAACTTCCCAGCGTCAGCCGACTATCTCCACGTCTCTGACGAGGAGCAGGCCCGGTCGATCGCCTCGTTCGAGGTCGGGACCTATCTGCTGACGACGTGCGCAACCGTCGAGGAGGTCAGGCACGCGTTGAGCGATGTCCCGGTGCAGGGCGTCAAGCTGGCCGTCTACGGCGGCAACGTACCCCCGCTCCACTACACGGTCCACGACGCAGACGGCGCGAGCATCGTCATCGAGTACACGCACGGAGAGCTGGCCATCTACGACAACCCGACCACGGTGATGACGAACGAGCCCGCATTCCCCGTCCACCTTCAGAACCTCGCGCAGTACCAGTACGTGACCAATCACGCACCCGCGCCGATCACGGTCAACGGCCTGACCCTCGCCGCGCCGAGCTCGGGTGACGGGGTCAACGGCCTGCCGGCCGGGTTCATCGCCACGAGCCGGTTCGTACGGGCATTCTGGTTCCGGCAGTTCTCGCTCGCCTTCACCACCCCCGCGGAGGGGGTGCAGATAGCCCGCCACATCCTCAACCAGTTCGACATCCCGCCCGGAACCGTCATGACCGAGGCGGGGGCAGGCGGCGAGGGAGGCGGCGTGGCAGGCGCCGAGATAACCCAGTGGATGACGGTCATCGACCAGCGCAACGCGGTCATGTACGCCAGCACCTATGACCACCCGAATCTCTTCAAGGTCGACGTTCGCAGGGCCGCGGCCGGAGCCGAGGACATCCTCTTCATCCCGTTGCCCGCGATGGACGACATCCCCGAACTGCTGCCTGCCACCTAGAGACAAGGGCTCGCCGCCGTGTCCACCACGAGCACGGTCGACAAAGGCTCCGCTGGAAAGGTGAGCAGGCTCGCGGTGCCGCTGCTCGGGATCTTCGCCGGCGTCCAGGCGGCGGATCCCATCATCAACACGAACGCCCTCGTCAAGGCGTCGAGGGCCCTCGGCATGAGCACCGGTGTGGAGACGCTCGCGGCGAGCATCTCGACCCTCGCACTGGCAGCGACGGTGATGAGCACCGGGCTTCTCGCGGACCGTCTCGGGCGCCGGCGTGTGCTCGCGGGGTCACTGCTGGTCGCACTAGCCGGAGACCTGCTCGTCGCGGCGGCCCCGGGTGCCGGCGCGTTCGTCGCCGGCCGTGCGGTAGCCGGCGTCGGGCTCGGCGCCGTCTTCGCTGCGGCGTTCGCCTACCTGCGTGTGGTCACGACGCCGCCTGCGCTCGCGAGGGCGGTCGGCATCTTCTCGGCGGTCGGCAGCGTCACGATGATCGTCCTCAGCTACCTCGGCGGGCTCCTCGCGACCGGAAACTGGCGCATCGCGTTCCTGCTCGTGCCGGTCACCGCCGCATTGAGCTTCCCCGCCACGCTCCGGATCCTGCCGGTCGAGGAGCCGATCGAGCAGGACGGCACCGACGCCGCGGGGCAGGTCCTCCTCGCCCTCGGAGTGATCCTCTTCCTCGTGGGAGCCAGCCATGCCGTCAAGGGCTTCACCAAGCCGGAGACCGTCGTCGGCCTGGTGGGCGGCGTCGCGCTTCTCGCCGCCTTCGGGATCGTCGAGCAGCGACGCTCCGACGCCTTCTTCCCGATGGGGATCCTTCGCTCGCCGTTGTTCCTGGCCGCGATGGGTGCGGGCTTCATCTACAACTTCGGCCTGAGCATCACGGTGCTCCAGATGGCCGATGTCTGGCAGTACGCGAATCGGTTCACCGACTCGGCGGTCTCCCTCGGACAGTTCCCTTTCTTCCTGGCGGGCATCGCCTCCGCGGTCTACGTGGGGCACAGGATGAGCTCGGGGTTGCGGGCGCGCACCGTGATCCCGATCGCGTCGATCGTCGCCGCCGTCGGGTTCTTCACCATGCTCGGCCACGACGAGCACTCCTCCTACCTGAGTTACGTGCCGGGCCTGATCCTGATCGGCGCCGGCGTCACAGCAGCGAGCGTCCCATACGGGTCCCTCGTCATCGAAGCGATCGGTGTGCGTTTCCGTCGCTTCTTCGGCCCTGTCACGTCCTCGCGCACAACCGTCGGGCAGTTCGCCTACGCGCTCGGGCTCGCATTCTCGACGGTGATGGTCGACCGCCTGACCGACGGCGGCGTCGTGCGCAGGTTGCAGGGGGCGGGTGTCCCGCCGAGCCAGACCGGCCAGGGGCTCGACCAGCTGAGCCTCTACGTCCAGTCGGGCAAGAACCCCGCCACGGCGCTCGGCCAGCGGGCCATGGCCGATGCGCTGCCTTCCTACAGCCACGCATTCGTCGCGACGATGTGCGCGACGGGCGGCCTGGTGCTCGTGGCGGGGATCGGCTCCTGGTGGGTGCTCGGCCGGCGTGACCCCTACGCCGAGGGCGTCGCGCCGCTGGCCGCCGGGGTGGCGCCGGCTCAGGCACCCGCCGGAGCGGCCGGGATGCGCACCATACGCTGAGAACCGAGCGGCTCCGCTGTGTCCGCGAGGTCCAGGCGCGGGCACCGCGCGGCGTCACCCGATGTATCCCATCCGGAAGCCGAGCCACGGATATGTGTGCGCGTAGAACACGTTGTCCTGCGGCTGCAAACCCACCGCCGACAGCCACATCTGGTAGGCGGTCGAGTTGGCGACACCGCCGTGAAGTCGTCGCCACACACGGGGCCCACCGCGGATGCCCAGAGGCGGCGCTGTGATCGTGTCGGTCCACTCAACTGCGTTCCCGCCCTGGTCCAGCGTGCCCCAGGGGGACCGTGTCCTTGCCTGCCCGACGGTCTCGAGGCTGCCGGTGAAGGCGAGTTCATAGCTCGTCGGGTCGAGCCCGAACGGATTGACTGTCTGGCAGTCGGTGATCGACACCTGTAGCGGACACCAGCTCGGCGCCGGGCCGCTCGACGGCTTGAAGTCCGCAAGGGGCTGCGTCCCAGCATTCGTCACGGTGCCCGTCCCTGCTTCCAGGACGGTCGCGGCGGGGGCATCTGCCGTCCCGTCACCGAAGACGCCGGGGTTCGTCGGGTACTTCCAGTACGAGAGCGTCCCGCCGCCGCTCGGGTCGTAGTAGGCCGCCTTGATCCATTCGTTCTGGCTCGGGATCACGAAGCCCCTCGTCCGGGCGCGCGTGGCCCCGGTGCTCTTTTCGCGCGCCAGGTCATACATGCCGGTCTCGGTGCGGGTGGACAGCCTCACCGTGAGGCTGACATAGGAGACGCCGCCGGCGGTGCGCGCCCGCTTGGAAACGACTGTGCCGTTGGCGAGCGAATTGTCGAACCGCGCGGCACGCAGAAACGTCGCGAACCCGTATGGCTTGTCCGCCCACTCCGGATAGGCGACGGAGTAGTGATGTCCCGGGCCGGCACGGGGAGCGAAGTTGATCTGCCCATACTTGGGCCACGCCGGACCGCTCTCGTCGGAGTAGTACAGGTTGTGTGGGTCGGTCCCCCTCGGGTCGACCGTGTTCAGGAACACGACGTACTGCGCGACCGTCACCTCGAGTTCGCCGATGTCGTAGTCGGCGCTGACCGAACCGAGCGTCACGCACCCGGCCTTCGTCTTCGGGGCGACCGAACACGAGGCGTATATCGCGTCCGTGAACGGCACAACCGAAACCGACGGGTTGTTCGGGGCACCTACGCGAACCATCCGGAAGGTGAGCTGTGCGCCACTGGCAGCCGACGCGCCGAAAGCGACGGCGCCGACAACGGCGGCGGTGCATGCGACCAGTCTTCGCGAACCCCTGCGCCGAGAGCGAGGGCTGCGGGTGCGGAACGGACCAGACATGAGGACCCCCTGCAGTGAGTGCAGCGTCCCCCTCCTGATCAACGAGCATAGCCGCGCGCGGCGCCGGCTCCGGTGCCGCTCGCAGCACCGGAGCGATGGCCTACCGCCCCGGGGCTCCGTCGCCCGGTTGAAAGCGCCGCGAAACGCCGGCGGGCGAGCTAGGCCTTGATCAGCAGGCGATGGCGGATCGTCTTGGACGCCTGCCCGGCCCGCTTCGTGGTCACCACGAGCGTTGCGGTGAGGTCCTTGTGCTTACGCAGCAACTTCGCGCCGCCGCGTGAGAGCTTGACCTTCGAGACGATGGTCTGTCCCGGCGCGAGGGTGTAACTGGCGCGACCGATCGTCTGGACGCTTGCCGCACGAGCCGCGCTCGAGTTCGCGACGGGCGGGTAGCCCGAGACGGTGAGCTGCTCGTCGGCGCTGACAGGGAACGGGTTCGTGTTCGTGAGATCGACGGGGATCCCCTCGTTGGAACCTCCGTCCGGTACCTCGGTCGCGTCCGTCAGGCTGAGATCTTCGGCGAGCACCACGGACTGCGGGGTGAGGCTCGTCTGACCCGTCGATGACTTGAAGTTCGAGTCGCCCGAATAGTGCGCGGTTACCGACGGCACCTGCCCGGCGGGCAGGCCAGGCGCCGGAAGGTAGGAGACCGTGCAGCTGGAGATGCCGGGGGATCCAGGCGTGGCTGCAAGCGTGCAACTCGTGCCGATGGTCCCGATCGAGGATTGGAAGGACACCGTGCCGGTTGGCGAGACAAGCTTCTTCGCGCTGTAGCCGGCGACCTGGGCGGTGCAGGTAGACGTGTCGGGTGCGACTATCGAAATGTTGCACTCGACGGCTGTGAAGCTCGAGCCGGGTGCAGCGGGTTTATTTGTCGGATTGCCTGTGCCCGCGGCAAGCGTGGCCGTCCATGTTCCCGACTGGCCGACGTTGCTGCTCCAAGTCCCCGACATCGATTCGCCGGACACGGTTCCGACGAACGTCGCGACGTATCCGCCGTCGAAGCTCGCATCGTACGTCGTCACGATCGTCACGCTCGATCCGCTCACATGGCCGCTGATCACCGCGAACGGGGTTCCGCCGGGCTCAATGCCTTCACCGCTCAGAGAGCCGCCGTTGTCGGTGATGACGAAGTCCTGTTCCGCTGCGCCGCCGCCACCGCAGCAATCCCACGTGCCCGAGATACCTCCGGCCGCCCCGGCGGGGGCGGCGGACATGCCGATGACGAGCGCCGCCAAGGCCACCAGGAGTCCCGCAAGGACACCCTGTTTCAAACGCGCGGCTGGCTTTGACTCCTGCACTGCGCGCGAGTGTAACTGATCGCGAACCGGTGACGCTTGTCAGTTCGCCTCGATTCCGGGGTTTTCACGGTGTTTTTTGCGTCGAGTGCAGATGCGCCGCTTATATGAATGAGGGACACACGCAGGCAGCTCACCGGGCAGCCGAACGGTACCAGTAGTGAATACGCAGGTCCGTAGTGAAGGGGGAGTTGAGTGACCTGCGCGTGGCCGGTGTGCGCGTGCCGTGGGGCGGAAGCGGCATGCGAGTTCGCGCAAATCGCGGCGGAGTCCCGCGCAGCAGCGGCGGGAGCCGGCGCCCCGCGTGCGCCGCACGCCCGCCTGCTCATGGCCGGATGTCGGATCGTCCGGTGCGCGCGGGGTTATAGTCCGTGCAGGGTGCGCACAGGCCAGATCACGCGAAATCTCGGACTAGCCGTCGCGGTGCTCGCCGTCCTGCTTGCGTTGAGCGCGCTGGCGACACAGGCCTCCGCGTATTCCGCCGGCTGTGGGCAGGTCCCGATCGTTTACGGGATCCCGCCCTGGGGCTTCCACACCGGCTACCCGGGCGAATCGAGCTTCGCCCGCGGACACGGCGAAATCAACCTCGAAGCGGGCACGGTCTCGGGGATCATGTGCCAGGAAGACGGGCACGGCGCGATCACGATGACCGTCGAACACCGTCTCGTCTACCACTCTCACTATGCGCAGATGTGGGGCTACCCCGGGAACGTAATGAAGATCACGCTTCGTGTGCGGGCCAGCAGCGATCCCAGGTGCAAGGTGGGGACACTGGGGCGGGCCACTCTCTTCGCGAGCTACAACGGCGTCCGCAGCGACAGCGTCCAGTTCTTCTTTCCCGCTGCCTGCAAGGACCAGGATCACCTCTACCACGGGACACAGGTCAACAACCAGGTCCCGCCGCTCTAGGAGGTCTCTCCGAAGCTGCCGCCGCCCCCTGCGGCGGCCACCCTGCTGCTGCTTGGGCGCGGCCGGCCCTGTGCCCTGCGAAGCTGCAGCCGCGCCCACGCCAGTGAGCGGCGCCGGTCGGCCAACCCCCGTGGTACGTTCACGTCGTGCTGCGCAAGGCGCTCATGGTGCTCCCGTCGCTCGCGCTCGCCACGCTCGCGCTGTCTGTCATCGCCTCCGCTCCGCACGTGAGCAGCGCGTCGGCTGCCCCGCCCAGCCACGCCCGCTCCTCCACGCATCTCGCGCGCGTCAGCGCCGTCAAGGGCGTCGAGGTCACGATGCCGCCCGTCGGCCTGTCAATCGAGTACCCGCTGCTGGCGGAGTATCTCGGCAGCGCTTCATGCCCTCCCCCGGCCCTCACCGCGGAGCTCGTCCGGCTCGGCTCCCCTCCGCTGGCGCTCGCCGGCAACAGCCAGGACCTGACGGTGCCGAGCGGCGTGCTCACCGGCCCGCTCCCTTCGTGGGAAATGGCGACCCTGTACACCCTGCCGGTCACCTTCTGGACTCAGCTGCATTGTCTTCTCAGCGCGTCCAGGGACCCCCTGACGGTGGGTATCAACCTCAAGACCGGTGAGCTGGCCTGGGCGACAAAGATCGTCGCCGAAGCGGAGGGCGCGGCAACCAACGGCCTGGACTTCTCCCTCGGGAACGAGCCCGACCTCTACAACGTCCCCAACTATCTGTCGCTGGGCAAGGAGCTCGGCGAACAGGAAAAGACCTCGGTGGCGGTGACCCTGTACCTGCAGCTGGCGACCTATCTGCAGCAGGCCACGGCGGGTTACGGACTCGTCGGCCCTGAACTGGCGACATCCGAGCACTGGCAGCACCAGTTCCCGACGGTCATCGAGCAACTCCACGAGCGGACTGTCGGAGTCCACCTATACCCGTTCAGCGCGTGCAAAGACCCGCGCGCGGCCACGATCTCGGGACTGCTCTCCGCGGGGGCCGCCGAATCACCTCGCAGCCTGGCGTGGGCCGTTGCAGACGCGCGGGCCGCCGGGGTTCCGGCGATCATCTCCGAGGCAAACTCGGTCTCTTGCGGTGGCATTGCCGGAGTGTCCGACAGTCCGGCGGCCGCCGTGTGGGCCGTGCGCTTCGTGCTCAGCGCCCTGAAGACGGGTTTCCACGAGGTGCGCTTTCACATCAGCGGTGGCCCGTATGACCCGTTCTTCCTTCGAGGTGAACAGATCGTCGATCAGCCGCTCGAGAGCGCGCTGGTCGCACTCAACCACTGGTTGCCCGTCGGGTCCTCGTTGAGGACCATCACCAGCGTGCGCGGTCTGGTCGCGACCGCCGTGAGCGGCGACCCTGGAGGTCCCGAAGTCATCCTCGACAATGAGCAGTCGCGAACCGAGACGGCTGTCCTGCCGGCGACGCACCCGCTCGTGGTGGCGGTGCTGAGCGCCGCTCGGGCAGGCCTGGCGACGGCGACGCTCCCTGTCAGCCACGGAAGCGTGAAGGTTCGCGTGGCGGGAAACAGCGTCCTGGCCGTGATGCCCTGACAGGGCGCACAGGCCCGGCCGCAATCCGAGCCCTATCCCGCCGCGATCATCGTCACGCCTGCGAGGGCGAGCACTATTCCCAGGGCGTGCCAGCGGTGAACCCGTTCCTTCAGTATCAGCACCCCGAGGACGATCGTCACCAGGGGATAGAGGTTCCCGAGCACGGAGGCGACGGTCAGCGGCCCGCGCTGCAGCGCGGTGGTCAGCGTCGCGTCGGCGAGGCCGAGAGCGAACCCCCCGAACAGCGCGAGGCGGGGAGCGGACGCGGGGCCGGGCATCATCCCCGCGCTTGCCGCGACTGGAACCGTGATGGCGACGGCGACCACGAGATTGGCCACGGTGGGCCATAGCCCCGCGTCGGTGCTCGTCTGCCCGATGCAGATGAAGTAGACGCCGAAGCCGACGCCGCAGCTCGCCGCGACGGCGACCTGCCTGAGGGCGGTCCAGCGCGCGGGAGTGTCCTCCGGCGGCGCCTGATCACCCTCCTCCGGCTCGTACGCGACGAGCGGGATGGCGACGAGCGCGCACGCCACCCCCGCGAGCGCTAGCCCCGAAAGCTCGTTGCCGCCCACGATGCCCGCCACCGCCGGCAGGAACGCCGCGACGGCGGCGGACACCGGGAGCACGACCCCTATGCGACCGTGTGCCATCGCCGTGAAGAAGCCGAGGAACGCGATGCTCGTCGCCAGGCCGCTGACGGCGCCGAGGCCGAGGTCGCCCGCCGATACAGCCGATGCGCCCATGATGGCCGCGATCGGCGTGAGCGTGAGCAGTCCCGCGAACTGCAGCCAGGCGCTCACGGTCAGCGGACTCGCCTTGTGGCTCGCTGCTCCGCCGAGGAAGTCCGAGATGCCGATGAATAGGGCCCCGAGCAGGGCGAGGAGCACGGTCACCGCCGCTCAGCCTAGCCGCGGCTCGCAACTCGAACCGGTGGCGTGGCCTCCGCGCGGCGCGCAAGGGGAGCCCGGTATGAGCGGGACGTGGGATCCGATGCCGGGACCCGCCACAGTGGTCCCGAGCACGGTTCCGGGCCGGGCCCCGGCCACTCACCTCGTGCCGGGGTGGCAGGAGGCGCAGCGACGAGAACCTCCCGCTGATGCGGCGGTGCTCGCCCCCAGCCCGCGGCTCAGGGGCGAACGGCGATCAGCTGGTCGACCCGTCCTGTCACCTCAGCGACCTGATTCTCGAGCGGCTGCGCGGCGTCCACGACGATGGGCGTCCCCTCGCTCTGATCGAACGCGTCGAAGGCCGTGTATTGAGAGCGGACGATCTCCGGGGTCGCGTCCGAGATCCGTTCCGGGTCATCCTGGCGCCGCTTTGACCGCTCCACTGCCACCTGCGGCGGAATGTCCAGACGGACGAACACCCGCGGTCCGGTGAACGCTGCCAGCTCCTTCAGCATCAGCCCGCGGTCGATACGTGAGCGGCAGGTGGCGTCCACGATCACACCCCGCCCGCTCTTCAGCGAGCGCATCGCCTCGCGTCCAACCTGCGAGTACGTCGCGTGCGAGAAGCTCTCGCTGTAGTGCTCCTCTCGCGCTCTGTCCCGGGGGCCGATGCCAGCCAGGCGCTTTCGCGTCTGGTCGGAGGACACTACGGGCAGTTCCGAGCGCCGGGACAGCTCGTCGGCGAGCGTTGACTTTCCGCTCGCCGGGGGCCCGCAGATGAGCAGTGCGACCGGTGCGCGGGCGCGCCAGCACAAGAGCTCGCTGAGCGACCACAGATGATCCGCCCACCTCACGTCTGCGGCGTCCCCGCGGGGCGCATGCTCCATCGCCGATAGGAGGGCGACCTTCGCCCGAACCAGAGCCCAGTGCGCGGCGTAGAACGCTCTGAGCGAGTCCGGTCCGGCGTCCATGCCCGCGTCCTTGTAGGCGTCGACGAGCTCGCGCGCGGCCGGGCGCTGGCCGCGGGCCTCGAGATCCATGGCGAGGAAAGCGAGGTCGCTCGCGACGTCTATGCGGCGCAGGCCCGGGTCGAACTCGATGCGGTCGATCACACGTATGGACGGCCTCATCAGAACATGCTCACACCGCAGGTCTCCGTGACCGTCGCGCACGAGCCCCTCCCGTGCCCTCTCGCGCATCTCTCCGGCGTGCGCGCTGACGAACGCGTCGCCAAATGCGCCGGCGACGTCGAGATCCCAGCCGGCCGGGTGGCCCGCGGCTCTGAGCTCGTCGACGTTCCGCCTCCATGCACCCGAGACCAGATCCGGGCTCCACCCGGTCACCTTCATCGCGTTGCGGTGGAAGGCCGCGAGCACACGGGCGATCGCCACGACGTCGGCCTGCCCGACGCCGCCTGCCTCGATAACGCTCGCGAGGGTGTCCCGCTCGCGAAAGCTGACCATCTCGACGGCGACCTCGACGGCGTCCGGGGCGTCCTCAGCGCAGAATTGGTAGCCGTCGCCGGCCCTCGAGATGCCACGCACCCCCAGATACAGTCCCGGCGCCAGCTCCGCATTGACGCGAACCTCCTCGCGGCACGCCGCGAGGCGGCGCTCGAGGGTCGTGTAGTCAAGGAACCCGAGCGCCACGGGCTTCTTGATCTTGTAGGCGCGCTCGTCTGCGACGAAGACCCAGGATGCGTGTGTCTCGTGCGCCGCGACGGCCTGACCGGGGGGAAACATCGCGCCCGAGGAGAACGCGTGGAGCAGGTCCTCCTCGACGCGGCCGAGCGCGGTCTTCGAGGCTGCTCGCGCGCTCTGGCGCAAACCCGTGGCCACGCGCCGTTCCGGCCCGCCGCCTCCGGACGCGTGAGTGTTCACAGGGGGGACTCTATCCCGCGCCCGGCCGCCCGCCGCGGGTCTACCCCATCGAGTTCATCGTCTGCGTTGAGGATGTCGAGCCGGGAACGCTGAACCCAGGTACGTTGTTTGGCGCGGCGAGTACTGCGGCCGCGAGCAGGACGAGGACTCCGGCGGCAAGCAGCCTTGAGCCGTGTGCCCAGGGCGTGATCTTCTCGGCTGCCACCAGTACAGCTATCAGCCCCATCCAGACGAGGCTCATCACGCCGAGCGCGAAAAGGGCAGCCATCAGCGCCCACGAGCATCCGACGCACCAACTGCCGGTGCGCAGCCCCAGCGCAACGGCGCCGCGCCGGGTCTCCCGCACGCGGCCGTCCGCGCGTCGCAGGGGACTCCGGCACCGCGTCAGGCACGCACGCTTGAGCGGCGTCAGCTGGTAGAGAGCAGCGAGCGCCAGCACTCCCGCGGCGAGCCAGCGGCCGCCGCCGTGCCACGCCAGCGGCGCGGCGAACAGGGCCCGCCCGAGCTCGAACACTCCATACGCAGCGATCCCGGCGGCGCTCCACACGAGCAGATAGCCGCAGGTGAACAGGAGGAGCCTGCTGAGCTCGCGCCTGACGGAGGTGGCGAAGGAGGCGGCGGCCGGGGCGAGCGTCGGCAGCATCATCGCCGCCATCATTGTGGCCCACACCCCGGTGAACCAGCCGACGGAGCCGAGGCTCGCGCCCGGCCCCGCATCCATACCAGCCATCCGGTCCGCAGTGGACCACCAGCCCAGCGCGGCAGCGGCGAGGAGCGCCGCGACGACCCCCATCTCGGTGCGCATCGCCGTCAACGGCGAGTAGCCTCCGGCGGCGCCCGCCGGCCCGCCCGCGCCGAAGGCGGCACCGCCCGCGCTTGATGGCAACCTCTCGCCCGTCGAGAGCGCCATGGCTCAGCCTCCTTCGTATTCGTCGTGGCGATGCCACCAGATGCCCTTCTCGTTGCGCCCGAGCGGGGCGCGGTCGAGCCACTGGTACATGCCCCAGACGGCGTCGACGCCTCGTCCGTACGCCGAGTAGGTGTGGAACACAACACCGTCCTCGAGCGCGAACGCGCTCAGGCCCGGACCCTCTTTCCTGAAGGTGACCGGATCGGTGCCGGCGCCCGAAGCGATCTCTATGAGCCCCGTGCTCTCCTCGGACGGCCGGAAGTCATCGGTGCGAAAGTTGTACTCGACGGCGCCCGACTGCCATTCCTCATCCGTGTGCGTCACGTGGAAGTCCCTGTTGAAGTCGCTCCCGAACGAGGAGGCCCACGGAAAGGTCCAGCCCATGCGGCGCTTGTAATCCTGCAGCTTCGCCAGCGGTGCTCGCGAGATCGCCGTGAACGCGACGTCGTGGTTGGTCAGGTGCACCACCGAGCCGGAGAACCCGTCTGCGATCGCAGAGCAGGAGGGGCACCCGGCCGCGAAGTCGGGTCCGAACATGAAGTGGTAGACGAGCAGCTGCGTTCTGCCCCCGAAGAGGTCGGTGAGCGAAGCGGATCCCGCATCCGTATCGAAGCGGTACTCCTTGTCCACCGGCACCCACGGCAGGTCCTGCCGCATTCGAGCCAGCTCATCGCCTCGCCGTGTGTGTTCCTTCTCGGCGTCGAGCAGTTCCAGTCGCGCCGACAGCCACTCCCCACGAGTTCCGGTCCTGTGATCGGTCATTGGATTCTCCCTTTCGGTGTCAGAGATCTTTTTCGGGTTCGGCCTGCACGGACTCGGCGATCTGCTTGATCCGCGCCAGGCGCCTGTCCCACTGCGCGGCAACGCGGGCGATCACAGCGGCGGCCTCGTCCAGCCGTTCGGGCCGGACCGCATAACGCACCTCGCGGCCGTGGCGGCGGCCCGCGACCAGGCCGACACGGTCGAGCACCACGAGGTGCTTGGCGACAGCCTGCCGGGTGACCGGCAGTCCTTCCGCGAGCGTCGTTGTCGTCGCCTCCCCCTGTTCGAGCAGAGCGTCGAGCACGCGCCGGCGCGTCGGGTCGGCGACCGCCGCCCACAGTGCGTCGTCCTCGATGGCCGCGCCCGCCATCAGCGCGTCGCTCCGGGCGATGACCTCGAGGCGAGGTACTCGAGCATTTCGCCGAGGTGCCTCTCCCAGCCGTGTTCGTGCTCCCGCATGTACCTGGCCTTGCCCGGCTCGTCACGCGTCACGGCGTCGATGCCGCTCTCGATGACTCTCAGCCGGGTCCCGCCGGCCTCCTCGACGAGGCTGAACTCGACCAGCGCCGAGTTGCTCTCATCCGGTGCTGCACCCTCTGGCTGGCTCCAGCGAAATGAGAAGCGGCGAAACGGCTCCGCCTCGACGACCCGGATCGCCATGACCATGTCGGAGTCCTTCCGTCCGCTGCGGCCTCCTGGTCTCCAGGTGAGCGTGCCTTCCGCGCCGGCGCGTGCCTCGACGTCCGCCTCATCGCTGAACCAGCGGCTGATCTGCGCGGGTTCGGTGATCACGCTCCAGACGACCTCTGGGCTCGCCTGGATCAGGATGTCTCTTTCGACGCTGTCGGCGGACATGCCGGCTCCTTTCGGTGACATGCAACGGAGGGTTGCGCATCAGAATAGCAACCGTAGGTTGCGCATCCTGTGGAGAGTTCGCCTGCATGCCGCGGCCCGGCCCGCCGAGTCCGTGTTACCCGCGTGTCGGCGTCCGACGCTTCGGCGAGCGGGCCGGCAACGCGAGGGCGCGCCCACGCCGGCTCTGCCCTCGGGAGCTTCCTACTCCGCGTGTTCCGCCGGGCCGGAGCGCGAGAAGAAGTCAGCCTCCGCGCGCCCGAGAGGCGTAGAGGGGGGATCCCCGTGCAGGTACTCAGCGGCGATCGCGCCCCAGTCAGCTCCGGCGCGCAGTTGGCGCAGAACAACGGACACGATGCCATGCATACGCCGGATCAGGACCGCGTCGGGAGGCAGCGTGAACTGGTTCACCTGGTTCCTCGCCGCCGCCCGCTCATCGCCGTCACGCGGCTCTCTCTCCCGTCCGGGATGATCGCCGTCGGCTGAGAAGCGTCGCTCGCCGGGGACCGCGTACCACTTGATGGCCATTCGCATCAGACCGAGCGCGAATTCGTCGTCGACCGCATCGGCACGGCCGGCGGGGAGGTAGCCGCCGGCGAGGAGCGCAGCCTTGACCGCCGCCCCATCCGCGTCGCGGACAGCGAGGGCGATTGCGCGCTCCGCGTCGACGCGGGACGCAGCGACGTAGCGGACGAGACCGAAGTCCAGAAAACAGACCCGGCCATCGGGCGTCAGCAGATAGTTGCCGGGATGGGGGTCGCCGAGCGCTATCCGGTCTCTGTAGAGCAGGCCGAAATGCAGCCGGAAGACGATCTCGCCGTAGCGGTCACGCTCCGCCTCATCACTCCGGCGAACAGTCTCGAATCCCTCCCCCTCGACGTATTCGGACACGAGCACGCGCCGAGTCGAGAGATCAGTGTCAACCCGCGGTATGAGAACGAACGGATGCCCACGCATGAGCCGTCCGACACGGCGCTGATTCTGGGCCTCTAGCTCGTAGTCGAGCTCCTCCGCGATCCGCTCGCGCATCTCGGATGCGAGCGCCTTCGCGTCCAGTCCCGGGGCGAGACGTTTCACCAGCGGTAACAGCAGCGTGGCGTTGCGCAGATCCGTCTCGACCGCCTCCGCCACGCCCGGGTACTGGATCTTCACTGCGACGTCCTCGCCGTCCACCGTGGTCGCGCGATGCACCTGGCCAATCGACGCGGCAGCGAACGCCTTCTCGTCGAAGTCGCTGAACACACGCCCGATCGGGCCGCCGAACTCCTTTCGCATCATCTTCTCGAGATCGGAGAACCGCACCGGCGGGACGTCGTCGCGGAGCGCGGCGAGGCGGCGCTGCAGCTCGTCACGCTCGTCTTCCGGGAGGCCGTCGAACTCGACCATCGAGATCATCTGACCGATCTTCATCGCGGCCCCGCGCATCTGTCCCAGCTGGTCGACGAGCTGTTGGACCAGCGCCGATGTCCGTTCGCTCTCGGCTTCCGCGGCGCGCTCCGGCGAGCGAACCCTGTTCGCGGTTCGCATCCCCGCCCACCGCAGGCCCTGACCCGTGACAAGACTGCCGACGCGAGCCGTCCGCGCCAGGCGACCGGTGGGCAGCTTGCCCGCCTCAGGCTGATCGTCCGCGGGAGCGTCCATGCATCGAGCCTAGCGACAAGCCATCAGCGCAACGGCTGGCAGAGGCCTCGGCAACCGTCCGGCAAGCGGCCCAGAGGTCAGCTCGTGAAGTGGGCGAGGGGCTCACTCGAGCATCGCTCTCCGGCGCATCAGCCCGAGGACCTCGGCGGCGACGTCCCGCGCGGTGCGGTGCTCGGTGTCGATCACCACATCGACGCCCGACAGGCCTGGAGTGGACGATGCGAGCCGCCGTGCGCGCGCGATGAGCGGGAGCTTGCCTGGCCATCGGTCTGGCTCGCGGGCGTCGAGGCGAGCGGCGACGGTCTCCGCGGATGCGCTGAGGCACACGACGAGCCTCAGGGCGGCGCCGGTCGCCTCAACCACGGCCGCGAGGTCCTGCGATGTTTCGACGGTGGCCGAGATGAGGAACCGGGTGCGGCCGCCCTCGCGTTGCAGCGCGAGTATCGCTGCGAGTTGGCGCACCCAAGAGCTGGCGGGGAGCAGCGGCCGCCCGAGGGACAACTGCTCTGCCTCGAGATCCCCGTGCGCGATATCTTCGATGTCATGAAGTGTGGCCAGCTCCTCGAGCACAGAGGACTTGCCCGTCCCGGGTGCACCGACGAGCACGAGGGCCACCACCAGTCGCCCCGGCCGGTCGTCCGCAGGAGCACGCATCCGCCAGAGCGTACCCGCGCACCGTCGGTCCCGGCTCGCCGCGGTCGACACGCCATCCCGCTTCGGCCAGGGATACCGGGGTAGGGCCGCGGCGTGGGGGCCGAGGACCACGAGCCGACAGGGCGCCTGACCTCCGCAGACCGCGTCGCGGTGATCATCGGCTGCGCCGCACTGCTTGCGGGCGTCCTGACGCTCTCGCTGACGAGCGGTACGGTGGCGGAAGTGATCGGGATCTGCCTGCTGGGGCTGAGCGGGATTGCGTTCGTATCGCTCGCGTTTCTCCTGGTGGGGGAGAGTGAAGACCGCCAATACCACGATGGATCCCCATGAGTGAAATCGACCATCTGCCCAACCGCCTCGGCGAGGAAGCAGATCGACCTGCGAGCAGGCCGGCGCACGACAGCCGTGCATGGAAGCGTGCCGGCAGGCGGCGGCGTGGATTACGCACTCATTGCTGATACTGGGCGACTTGCCGGGTCCATGTAGTACCGTGACCGGCTCCGCGAAGCTTGGAGGAACCTCTTGCCCGCATGCATGCGCCCAATCATCGCCGCGCTCCTGGCCGCCGGTTCGCTCGCCATGGCAGCGTCGGCGTCCGCGGCCGCCGAAGTCAACGTGACCGGCACCTGGCAGGCCGTGTATCACTGTGCAGCCGGCAGCTGCAACGGGCGTGAAATAAGCGGCGTGTTCGTCCTCAGCCAAGCGTCAGGCTCGTCCGTCGCCACCGGAACGCTCAAATTGGAAACCGGCGTGGAAGCGCCCGTCGCCGGCACGGTCAGCGGCGATGTGCTCAAACTGGAAGGCAAAGGCTCAAAGGGGTATTCGGCGTCGGGAGAAGAGACGATCTCGGGTGACGGGCTCTCATGGAGCGGCAGCTACACCGACAGCGTCGGCACGAGCGGCACGCTCACCGCGACGCGGCCGTCTCTGCCGGTGTTTCCGGGCGCGACCACGCTTCGAGCGGCCGCCATCCAGGTGCTGTGCAACTACGAGGTCGCGCCAGCCGACTTCACATGCACCGCGTCGGTGGGCGACGCGAGCGGCGTGACGCCCGCACAGATCCCGACGGGCGACGTGACGTTCACCGCGCCTTCAGGCGCCTTTTCGCCGATGGCCACATGTGCGCTCGTCGCGACACCCGGCTCACCGGACGTGGCGAGCTGCTCCGTCACCTACATACCGGCGACAAAAATACCCACCGGTACTCCCGCACCCGTGACCGGCTCCTACGCGGGTGACAGCACGTTCGCTCCGAGTGCGGCCAAATCGGGGACCGGGGCGGTCGTGTCGCCGATAGTCGGCGCCGCGAGGTCCACCGGCGAAGGCGCGAGCACGACCGTCAGCTGTCCGGCTGGATCCTCGAGCTGCCCACTCACCGTCAGCCTGTCCGTTGAAGAGTCAAGCGGCGGAGCCGTTACCGCAAGCAAGACCAAGCGTCGCACGATCACGATCGGCACCACCTCGCTCACGCTCAGCGCAGGTCGGAAGCGGACGGTGACCGTCTCGCTAAATCACGCGGGGAAGCAGCTGCTCGCGAAACGCAGGACATTCACCGCGCTGCTCAAGGTGGTCTCGGGGGGAGCGATCGTCAAGAGCGAGAGGATCGCCATCAAGCTGAAGCACAAGTAGCGGCGCGACCCTCAACGTTCGCGGTGTGAGGGTGGCATCGCGACGAGCGACACGCGTTGGAGGTCCCTGAGGCGAGCGCGGCGAGCGTGCGCTACGAGTTCACCAGCCACCGGCCCGGCAGCCCGCCTGTCTCGCACCGCGCCGGTATGCGTCGCGGCGTGAAACGATGCCAGCGATAGCGCGACCCCCGCTCCTTCTGAGACGTCGCTCAGCAGGAAGCGGTCTCGGTCGCCCAGTAGGACGGCAGCGCTTCGTAAGGGTTGGGTGTTTCAGGTAGATTCGTGACGTAGAGCGACCCGGCGTTCTCCTCGCCCGCCTTCGCACAGTCGGCTTCCATCTGCGATGTGGTGGCCGCGGCGAAGATGATGTTGGCAATCTGCTGGGGCCGCGCTGCCGACACCCACGGGGCAGGGGAGTACGTCGCGTACGTGGCGGCGGATCCCTCGAAGGTGACGACCTGGTCCACGGCGCCGAGTTGCCAGGGGGTGGTTGCAGTATCGCCCGGGTTGCCGATCACGAAGCCGCTTTTTTCGTGCACGTAGGCGGTGAGCTGCTTGTAATAGGTTTCTACCTTCGCGCTCGGGACTTCGGCCATCTCGTCGAGGAATATCCCCTCGACCGCGGGATACCACCGGTAGTAGTTGGCGATCGCCTTCTCCACGGTTGCGATCGAGCGCTTGCCGTACTTGGTATAGACGTAGCCGATCACCCTCTGTCCATGTTCCTCGCAGAACTTCATGGGTTCGGCGTAGACCTTCGCCTGCCTCTTCACTGGACCGTTGTACGGGTTGAGGATCACGGTGGAGCCGGCAGGGGCGGCTTCGCACATCGTGTGCCACGGATCCGGTGAGCCTTCCGGGCTGAAGTACGCGGGTATCAGCTCCAGCGGAGCGGCGATCGCCTGTGCGGCGCCGGCCGCGAGTCCCAGGACAGCGAGCGACCCGATGAGTGCCAGCGCGAGCGACAGGCGCGAAGCGCGACTCCCCGCGCCCGAACTCGCTCTAGAAGGGCGTCTGCGCTGAACGTACGCCGGCATCGTCACAGCGTACTCCGGTCCACCACGCCCCCGGCGGGTGCCGCCGATGAGCCGCACCCAGGCCGAGACCCGAGGGCTCAGCGTGCGGCGAGCTCGCCGGGACGCCCGAAGGCTGCGTGGAGGATCCCATTGACGATGCTGATGATCACGGCGGCAAGCGCTGCCCACCAAAAGCTGTCAAGCGTGAACTGCGGAACGATCCAGTGCGTCAGGTAGAGCATGAAGACGTTGATGAGGAAGTAGAAGAAGCCGAGCGTGACGATGATGAACGGGATTGAGAGGATCGCGAGAACGGGCTTCAGGAATGAGTTGGCGAGCGTGAACACGAGCCCGGCGACCAGTGGGACCCACCAGTCCGAGCCGTAGCCCAGACCCGGCAGCAGCCAGGTGGCCACGTACAGGGCGACCGTGTTGAAGAGCCATGTGATCGCGAGCGCCGGAACCACAGCCAAAGCGTAGTGCCAGGAGTGCCGGGCGAACCCGCCGGGATCAATCCGGCGTGCGCGAGGGCTGGCGACTACCGGGCGTCGGAACTCCGTCGTTGCCACAACAGCTCGAGGGAACGTCGGATGCTCCCCCGCGCCGGATGTTGAACGGGGAGGTCATTTCCCGTGCTCCCAGCGGCAAGGCAGAGGATCACCGATCCGCGGGGAGCTCCTGTGCCGGCTCTGTCTCAGGGATACGAGACGGCGACGTCGGCCGACGGGTCGAGCGTCCCGGTGTCTTCCCCCTGCTCGGGCACACCCACGTAGCAGCGTCTCCGCGTGATGATTTCGATCGGTTCGCCTTCAGGGCACACCTCAACCTTGAAGCTCGCGGTGAACCTGCCGGCGGCCCCCGTCGTCACAGTCGTTTCGTTATCGACGTTGCAAGGAACCTGCGGATCGAGCCAGGATTGCCGACCGCACTCGCGCAGGCGGACGGTCGTGTGACCAGGAAACCCACTTCCGCGCAACGTGATCCTGCTGTTCACCATCGCGCTGGCCGGCTTCGCCGTGATCGCCGGGGTCTTCGCCCGTGCACCTGTGCCCGCGAGCGCGCCCGCGGGCAGCGAAGCGACGGCTGCCGCCAGGCCGACCGTCGCAAGAGTCACGCGCCTGTTGAGCATGTGTTCTCCCGTTCGTGCCTGACGGGACCGGCGGTCATCCGTCAGGAGCCGTTGTTCACAAACGCCTGGTAGGAGCGGCAGGGCTCATTGCGAAGACTGGGGCACGCCGGCAACGCCGTCGGCACGCTGACCCCCGGCACGATCGGCAGGGTGAGGCTCGACGGCATGCTCGGCGAGAAGGCGATCGACACGTTGGCGGTGCCGCCTTCCGGCTGCGTCTGGCCGAACGACCAGATTGGCTGTGTTCCGTTCGGTGCGGCGATCGTGACCCTGATGCGCGATCCGGCACGGTATGCATGGCCCTCGAAGTAAAGCGGGATCGTCACAGGGACGAATTCGCCCGCGGGCATCGCCTGCTGATCCGATGCGAGGAACGTCGGAATCGGCTGGACGGGCGTCGGGACCTCGTCGAACATGTTTTTCGAGGTCGTGGCGAGCTTGCGCTCGCTGGCGCGGATCCAGCCGTCCTGGACGAAGGTTTCGTTGCCGTCGGGACGTACCTCGCTGACCGTGGCCTGCAGATCGACGTCCGGAGTGGAAGACTTCACCCACAGGTTCACGGCACCACCCCCGATTGCCGTTGTGTCGCCGCTGAGCGGCGCGGTGAGGTAGGTGACGGCGTCACCCGCCACGGGTTGTGTCCAGTTCCATTCCCAGTCGGCGGCGTCGCCCCAGAGCCCGCCCGGGCCCGTGTTGCTCGAGTAGTCCGTCAGCGGCGTGGCGCTCGCATTCGACGTGTAGGAGTCGACACCTTCGGCTGCCGCAGGCTGTTCGTTGAGCGTGCCATCCGGCCCGAGATACCACGAGCGAGCAGTCGTACCGGGGATCGGGAAGCTGGAGAACGACTGTTCGAAACCGGGGTAGGGATCGCCTGGCGTCGTGCTGCCGGATGGCGAGGTACCGGCGCCGTTGTCGAACAGCACCCGAACCTCCGGGAGCTTCTTGAACTCCCCCAGCGCCTTGGCGTATCCCCGCACTTCCTGGATCGGGTCAGGCGGCAGCGAAACAACGTTTCCGCTGGGTACGCCCAATGCAGACTGGTAGATGATCGGAGCTGCCGCATGGACTGCCGCCGCGTGCTTGTATGGCGAGCTGCGCGCGACGTACAGCGACAGGAAGTCGTAGAGACGGTCGAACGTGTACGGATCGAGCGAGTCGATATGGGCGCCGTTGCTGAAGGTGAACCACTTGTGCTTGGTCCCCGTGAAGTGCTCCGCCAGGTCGGCGCAGTGCCCGCCGGTTTGCTCGTCCTCCCACTGACAGGCCATGAAAGTCGGAACGTTGATTTTGTTGACGAACGTCACCGGGTCCAGCGGGTCGGCGACAGGCGGGTTATACAGGGCGTTTTCTTTGATCGATTCGAGCAGGTTCGCGGCCTCCGCGTGCAGATCCTGGTTGGCCGCGCAGGTCGTATCGCCTTTCTGCACCTGTTCGTATGCCCAGTGCTCACCGCTGCTTGGACCGGCCGGTTCGGCGTCATGCTGCCTTTCCTCGGCCCAGGGCACCGCGAAACCCGTGTTGAGGACGCCACCCGGATAGAGCGTCGTCGAGGTCGCGTCGAGCACGGACAGCGGCGCGATCGCGGCCAGCGCATGAGGATCAAGCTGCGCTGCGAAGAGCTGGCTGATGCCTCCGTAGGAGATCCCGAACATGCCGACCTTGTGGTGGAGCACCCACGGCTGTTTGGCGATCGTTTCGATCACGTCGTACGCATCGAGGTTCTCGAGCGGTTCGAAATAGTCGAACGCTCCGCCCGAGCATCCCGTCCCGCGCATGTTCACGTCGACGACCGCGAAACCCATGAGATTCGCGAGCTCGGCCAAGCCGCTTTCCGGACCCGCCGGGTTCGCGTAGCCGTAGCCCGCGTATTCGATCAGCGTCGGGTAGGTACCCGTGCGTGTCGTCGCCGGAAGGTGGACGTCGATCGCCAGCTGGGTGCCGTCGCGCGTGGTCAGGTACGAGTAGCCGCTGTCGGGGACCCCCTGGTTGAAGATGCTGGGATCCCAGGGTTCGGCGGCCTGCGTGTAGACGGTGATCGGGCCCGATTCTTCGCCGTTGGATGCGAGCCGGACCCGGTAGCCCGCTTCTGGCGTGACGGTCCGGAACAGCAACCCGCCGGCCGAGTCCGCGGTCTGCGTGGAGACCGTTTCGCCGTTCGAGCGCAGCAGCGACATCTGGGCATTCGGCGCCAGGCCCGTTACGTAGAGCTGTTCCACGCTTCCGTGCGCGCTGAACGCGGACGCGCTCGCCGCTGCCACGAGGCAGAGAGCGCCGGCCACGAGCATCACGATGACGCCGGCGCGCGCACGACGCCGAAGCGGCTTGCCCGCCCGGCTCAACGTGGGACGGTCGCCGCCGGCCGGCTCGCCAGGCCGCGGCACCCTCTCGTCCCGTACATCCCCAGTGCACGTCCCCATAGGCGGTAGTAAACACCACCTGGGTGGCTGCGACAACCCACCGGCCCGAAAAAGCACGCCCGCGACTTGGCTGGAGCCACGTCCTGGCGGGTGATGCGACCTGCACTGCTCACGCCGCCCCGCTCTTCGACCTGCTGGATCTCTACGTCGCACGGCGGCTCATGCGGCACGACGGGCTGCCCGGGAGAACCCGGACAGCCCGTGGCAGCTGGTGCTGGCTGCGTTACGCGCCGGTTCTCAGAGGGCCGTGCACTGGCCGTACTTGTGCCCGCCGACGTTGTTCGGGGCGCCTTCCGAATCGCCGAGCTGCGCGGCCGGCTGGTTGCCGAAGCAGACGAGGTTCCCGGAGATCGAGTTGCTCACGATCTCACTCGAGTCCGGGAGGTGTGTTTCTTCGCTGATCGTCACTCCGACGTTGTTGAGCAGGACCGCGTTACCGCCGATGGAGTTGCGCAGAACGCCGAACCAGGCGCCCTTCCATCCGGCGACGAGCAGGTTGCCGCCTATGACGTTTTCCTTGATCGGGTAGTTGATGTATGGACTGAACACCGGCCCGGGGCCGCCGCCGATCGAGACGACACTGCCGCGGATGCTCGTGGCGGTCAGATACATCGTGAGCGGCTGGTTGGCGATGATGTTCCCGCCCACGGTGTCACTCGTCCTGCTCGTGCCGCACGGTGGCTTGGGCCCGATCGCGCCGGGGCTGCATCCGAGTCCCAGGGTTGCGCCGTCGCCGACCAGCACGCCTCCGCCGACCTTCACCGTCCCGAGCGTGAACGCGTCGAGGCATGAGCCCTTGGCGAGCGTGAGGTTGCCCCACACGTTCAGGGTCGTCCCTTTCGCGACGTAGGCGTTCCCGGTAACCGTCAGGTTGCCGTAGCTGCCAGAGAGCGCCGTCCCAGCGCTCGAACAGATCGGCGGCCCTTCGAACGGGTCGGCCGATGCCGCTGACGGCGCCACCACCACAGCCGCAAGCACCGCGCACAGACCCAACAGAATCCTTGCCCTGATCATGCTCCGTCCTCCTCGAGTCTCGATCAACATGAGGACGGCGCCGTAGACGCTCCGCGCCCCGCGACGGCGCCCCGTGACGGGAACGTACCAGACGCGGACGTAAAAAACACCGACACGCGCTGCCCGGCCAATCGTGCTCGCAAAGGCTCGGAGTCAGCCCCACGACGGGCCGCCCCGCGATACAGCCAACAGGATCATGCCCGGGGAACGTGACGGGCAGATGTAGCACCGGCTACGCCACTACTGTTGATGGGATGAGCCAGGCTGAGAACGGCGCGACGCCCGCGGTCACTGTCCGCGGGCTCGTCAAGCGCTACGGCGACCTTGAAGCTGTGCGCGGCATCGACTTCGAGATCGCCGCCGGCGAGACGTTCGGCTTTCTCGGCCCAAACGGGGCGGGCAAGTCAACGACCATCAGCATGCTTTGCACCCTGGTCAAGCCCACCGGGGGCAGCGCCCTCGTGGCCGGGCACGACGTGGTGCTCGAACGCGACGAGGTGCGGCGCAACATCGGACTCGTGTTCCAGGACACCACGCTCGACGGCTACCTGACGGCCGAGCAGAACCTGCGACTGCACGCCGAGCTCTATGGAATGCCGAGGGGCGCCGTCGCCGAGCGGCTGCAGCAGGTCATGGAGATGGTCGGGCTGTGGGAGCGGCGGACGAGCCGCGTGATGAGCTTCTCAGGCGGGATGAAGCGGCGGCTCGAGATCGCGCGTGGGCTGCTGCACTCTCCGCGCGTGCTGTTTCTGGACGAGCCCACGGTTGGGCTCGACCCGCAGACGCGCAGCTCGATCTGGAGCTACATATCCGCACTCAAGCGGGACGAGGACATCACGATCTTCATGACCACGCATTACATGGACGAGGCGGAGTACTGCGACCGGATCGCGATCATGGACCACGGCGGCATCGTGGCGCTCGACACGCCCGAGGCTCTGAAGGCCAGCGTTGCTGTCGACCGCGTGCAGATCCAGACCGGGGACGATGACGCCGCGATAGCCGCCCTGCGCGAGCGATTCGAGATCGAGGCGACCGTCGCCGAAGGGGCGGTCACGTTCGGTGTCCCCGCGGGTGAGACGTTCGTCCCGCGTCTTTTCGCTGAGCTCGGCCAGCCGATCCGCTCGATCAACGTGTCGCGGCCGTCGCTGGATGATGTGTTCATGTCCTACACCGGCACGACGATCCGCGACGCTGAGGAGTCGGGGGACACCGACAGGCGGCGAGCGATGGCCAGGATGATGAGCCGGTGACGGGCGTCGTGCACACGGTGGGAGTGATCGCGGGTCGCCCGATGCCCGGCCGCGCAGCGAACATGGCTGCTCAGGAGTCATCTACGAGGGGCGGCGGCGATGGCCACTGAAACTGCCCCCGCCAAGCAGCACGCCCCGCGCCCGGCGGGCGGTGCCCCAAACGGGCATGCAGTCGCGGGCGTGCGCGTCCCCGCGCGCAGCCTGCGAAGCGAGCTGCGGGCGATCCGCGTCGTGTGGAAGCGAGAGCTGATCCGCTTCAGCCAGGACCGCCTGCGGATCGTGACCTCTCTGATACAGCCGTTCCTCTTCCTGTTCGTGCTCGGCACCGGCATCGCTGCCACACTCTCGTCGGGGAGCGCCCGCGGGGTCAACTTCAGGACGTTCATCTATCCAGGCGTGCTGTGCATGGCCGTGATGTTCACCGCCATGTTCTCCGCCGCGTCGATCGTGTGGGACCGCGAGTTCGGGTTCCTGCGCGAGATGATGGTCGCACCGGTAAGGCGCAGCTCGATCGTGCTCGGGAAGGTCCTCGGCGGGGCGTCGGTCGCGACGCTCCAGGGCCTGATCGTAATTGCGATCGCCGGTCTCGTCGGGATCCCCTACAACCCCAGCCTGCTCCTCGAGCTGTTTGCGCTCTCGCTGCTGGTGGCGTTTGCGATCACCGCCTTCGGTGTGATGTTCGCCGCGCGCATCAACCAGATGCAGTCGTTCATGGCGCTGATGCAGATGGTGATGATGCCGATGTTCTTTCTGTCCGGAGCGATGTTCTCGGTCGCCAATCTGCCGCAGTGGCTGGCGGTGCTGAACCGCCTGGACCCACTCACCTACGCCGTCGAGCCGATGCGCCGCGCGATCTTCGCTCACCTGGACATCTCGCCGGTCGCCCGCCGGGCACTCGACCCCGGCGTCACCTGGTTCGGCTGGCGCGTGCCGACGCTCCTCGAGGCGGCGGTCATCGCGATTCTCGGGCTCGTCATGCTGGCGGTGGCGATCTGGGAGTTCTCGCAGGCGGAGTAGGCGGCGCGGCGCCCGGAGGCTCCGCCGGGCGTGGAACGCTGGCTGGTTGCCGCCGCGGCGATCGGACTCGCAGTCGGAAGGCCCGAGGCGTCAGTAACGGCGGGCCTGTGCCCTGGGCGGACCGCCGGAGTCGATGGCAGCTCAGCTGCGCATGCCCGGTGTGGCCGCCTCGGCCACACGGCGTCCCAGCTCGCGCACCTGCTCGTCGGAGAGGTGGTCCACCTCGAGACCGACCTGCTTGAGCTCCCTACGGACGTTCACCGTGGCCAGGACCGTGTCGACGGCCAAGCCGAGTTTGCTCAGCGTATGGCTGACGCGCGTGTCGTCCAGGGAGGTCGTTCCGTCCTGCGCGGGCTTCAGCAGCCATGAGCGGAGAGCCTCCGCCTCACTCAGGGACAGCTCGAGCGCGATCGTCGGCTCGGAATCGTACTCGCCCGCGACAGCGGTGCTGTCCGCGACTATGGGCTCGGATGTCTGCTCGATGGTGCTCATGGTGCGCTCTGGCCGGAGTATCGGCCGCGTCGAGCGCGTCCTTGAGCTTCGGCTGGTCATGCCTGGCCGGGGGTGGTGACGGGCAGCGCCTGCGAGGGGTAGATCTGGGGCAAACAACGGTGGCTCCCTGTCCTCGGAGTGAGGGCAGCCTGCGCGTTCACCGTGCAGTCACAGGTGCCGGATAACGGTGGCGGGGACACCCGCCACGATTGTTGCTGGGGGAACGTCGTGCGTGACAACTGCCCCCGCGGCGACGACCGAATCGGCTCCGATGGTGACACCCGGCAGAATGGTCGCGGCGACGCCGATCCACACGTTCGTGTCGATCGCGATCGGCGCGGCGGTGATGAACGATTTCCGCTTGTCCGGCTCAACGGGATGACCGGCCGTAACGAGGTTGACCTTGTGGGCGACCATGACCCGGTCTGCGATGTCTATGGCCGCGTGGCCCGTGAACGCGCACTCGTAGCCGATGAACACGGCCCGACCGACGGAGATGTTAAGCCCGTAATCCGTGTAGAACGGAGGTATGAGTGTGAAGGCATCGCCGACCGGCTTGCCGATCAACTCCTCGAAGGTAACCTGGATCGCCTCCGCTTCGTCCATGCAGTGTGAGCTCAGCTTGGCGGACAGACGGGTGGCGACCTTGACCCGATCGTGGAACGCACGGAACTCCGGCGTCCTGGTTCTGATCAGCTGGCTGTCGTCCATCCAACTCCTCTGCGTCGCAGGGTCCAGCGGCGCCGGAAGCCTAGCGGCTGTGGTTGATGTGCCCTGTCGGCCCGGTGCGAGGCGATCGCCCCTCCCGGATCGCTCTGTACGCTGCTCCCGATGGCGAATTCATGAGCGGGTCCCGGCGCTACAGCGAGCAGGAATTCGAGGAGCTCGTCAGCTCAGCGCTCGACGAGCTCCCCACCGAGTTTCAGCGAGCGCTGGAGCATGTGGCGATCGTCGTCTCCGATCGCGGTGCCGAGAACCACGCGTACGGGATGTACGTCGGGTCGAGGCTGCGCGGCTCTCCCTTCTTCGGTGGCGGTGGCCCGCCAGACGAGATCTTGATCTTTCGCGACACACTTGTGCGCGATTTCGGAGACGATCCCAGGCGACTGCGTGCGCACGTCGTCAAGACCGTGCGTCACGAGGTGGGTCACCACTTCGGTTTCGACGAGGCAGGCGTCCGCAAACTCGGACTCTGATGCCCCCGGCCAGGCCACGGCGAACTCGGCCTGGAGCCGTCCGAGCTCCGGGCAGGCCAGCGGGCTGTCCGCCGGAGATGATGCCCGGCGCTTTGCCGAGACCGCCGGGCGCGCGCGGTTCAGCTACACATACCGGTGTGCAGGGGAGCAGGCGGCGCACACT
>Ga0182013_10000208_pt1 | contig 77953 bp, 70 predicted proteins | sample 612S2MmetaG_FD_120487 | JGI IMG/M metagenome (GOLD analysis project Ga0182013, IMG submission 120487) | Permafrost microbial communities from Stordalen Mire, Sweden - 612S2M metaG | ecosystem: Environmental > Terrestrial > Soil > Wetlands > Permafrost | place: Sweden: Stordalen | collected... | reverse complement strand
TGATAACGGAGTTCTCGCGAATCGCTTCTATGTCCTGTCCCGGCAAGGACGCCCGGTTGGCTACTACCAGAAACGCGTGCCCGCGCCAGGTGAATGGGCTACGGGAGTCGAAGCCGGAAGACAAACGCCCATCAAATGGGAAGGCCTCAGAATCGGCGGAGCCATCTGCTTCGACATCTATTATCCGGGAGTCGTCTTCGATCCCCAGTTCGAGGACGGCGTGGACCTGTTTGTAATTCCGAGTCTCAGCCCCGGCGGATCACTGCTGGACTACTATGCCTTGACGTACGGAGTGCCCATGGTTCTCGCATATCCAGCATGGAGTCGCATTCTCGATCGTGACGGCAAAGAGTTGGCGGCCGGCGGCTATCGATGGGAGACACTGTCTTCCGGCTTCGGCTCACCGCTATTGCTGGCCACGATGAATTTCGACGCGGTCACACTCTTCGCGGATCTGAATCAGGAGAAGATGCGCGAAGTGCAACGACATTACGGGCGCGACGTGCGCATTCGCTTCGATCAGTCCAACTGTGTTTTTACGCTAGAATCCCGTTCGGTAAGTGTGTCTGTCTCGGAGATGATGCGCCAGTTCGGACTCATATCGCGGAGAGACTACTTCGCTCAGAATAATCCACAGGCTCGCAGTTCCTCGCCAGCGAAGCTTTAGAAAATCACCAGGAGGCTTTGTGAGACCAGAAAATGAAATTAAACCTCTTCGCTTCGCGGTCATCGGATGCGGCTCCATTGCCCAGGCTCAGCATATTCCCAACATCGCCAGGTCTTCCCGGATGACGCTTCACACGTGCGTCGATCTGGATGATGCGATACTCGCCAGGTGCCAGGCTGACTTTGGCCCAAGTCATATTCGCAAGGACTACCAGGGCGCAATCGAGGACCCGGAAGTCGACGCCATCTGCCTGGCAACAACGGAGAAGCTTCGTCTGCCGGTAATCGATTTGGCTGCAAAAGCCGGCAAGCCCGTGTACGTGGAGAAACCACTCGCCAGAACCTTGGAAGAGATGCGGGAAATTCAACAGATCGTACACTCCAGCAACATACCGTTCTGCGTGGGCCACAACCGGCGCTCCAGCCCTGCGATGCTCGACGCGCAACGCATCTTTCGTCAACACATGACTGATCCCAAGCCTTGCCCGTGGCGCTGGCGCCGCGAAGGAGATGCTCTTCCGGCCCTCCCCGAGGATGGCGTTCCTTCCGTATCGGTGCGAATCAACGACGACTGGCACAGTTGGAAAGCGTGGGTTTTCGACAAGGCTCACGCACCTCATGGACCGATGCTCTTCGAGATGACGCACTTCACCGATTTGTGCAATTGGTTTCTTGACGACGAACCAGTCGAAGTGACGGCCGTCGAGAATGGGATGCTGAATCTTGCAGTCATCACCCGTTACAAAAGCGGCGCGCTGGCTACGATTGTCGTCGGGAACAATGGCACCTTCGGCTACTGCAAAGAGCTTTATGAATTTATGGGCAACGGCGCGTATCTCGCCGTGGATCACATGCTTGAAATTCGCACGGCGGGAATCGAAGGCATTCCGGCAAAAACCACCTATCCGATGGTGCAGGATCGTCACCCGGAAATCGGGACGGAAGGCGGCGTCTCCGGTTGGCTTGCCAAAAAGCGCGCCGCGTGTGCCGAGGCTGTTGCCCACAACGACCCTCAACTGCAATTCACGGCAGAACCGGATAAAGGCCACGCTCATGCATTGGAACGCTTTGTTGATCAGATTCGCGTCGAGGGGCCGGAAGTGTGCGGCGTGGACGCCGCAGTACTGGCCACGCGGGTCTCTTTTGCCGCAATCCGATCCGCCCGTGTAAAGAGGCCGGTCTTGTTGAGCGAGCTTTAAGCGTGGGTAGTTGGCCTCGCTGAGGACCGCTCCGTCCTCTTAGCAAATTTGGGCTTTGACGGGATGGCCCGAAGAGGGATGAGAACCATGGACGATCCTTTGACGCCGATAACGAATTGCCTTATCCGCCGGTGCGTGTTTGACGGAAAGATGTTCACGCATTGGACTGTTCTACTCTTGTCTTTAGCGGTAGCAGTATGCCCTGCGCGCACGCAGCCCTCAACCATGCCAGGTCCGGTCTCGAACGTGAATACGTTGATCGGTACAGGCTCTGACCCTGACGATGGCATCAACCTCTTTCCCGGCGCTACGATGCCCTTCGGGATGGTGCAACTCAGCCCGGATACGGAAGACCACGGGGTTGGCTACCACTACATTCACACCAGGATCAAAGGGTTCAGCATGACTCACATGAGCGGTCCGGGCTGCGCCAACGAAGGAGATGTTTTTTTCACAGCGACGACAGGACCAGTCGTCACGCAGGTCGTTGACTTCCAATCGCCTTATTCGCACAAATGGGAAAATGCCGTCCCGGGCTACTACCAAGTTGAACTTTTGCAGTGGGGTATCAACGCCGAGCTAAGCTCAACAAACCGTACCGGTGTGGCGCGATTCACATTTCCCGCGGGCAAGTCCGCTAATATTCTTGTGCCCATCGGCCATACTCTCAACAATGTCTCGACAGCATCGGTGCAGATCGTGGGTGATCGGCGCATCCAGGGCTACGTGGAAAACCATGCCTTCTGCACGAACAAGCAAACATACAAAGTCTACTTCGTTATGACCTTCAGCCGGCCTTTCGCGAGTTTCGGAACGTGGACGGGCGAGCACGACGGCGTGGCCGGAAACATTGCGCGGAACGGCCGCACCGCTGAACAATCCAGCCACGAAGATCTTGCCGGAGCCTATGCCAGTTGGACGGCGCAGGATCGCGAGCAGACCATCACGGCGAACATCGGAATCTCGTACGTGGATGTGGAGGGGGCCGAAAAGAATTTACACGCCGAAGCGGACGGAAAGGATTTCGCGACCATCCGCAATGAGGCAGCGGCAGCATGGAACAAGGAACTGAGTGTGATCGAAGTTCGGGGCGGGACGGCTGCCGGGCACAGAGTGTTCTACACCGCGCTGTATCACTGTCTGCTCATGCCCTCGATCTTCGACGATGCCGATGGACGTTACCTGGGATTCGATGGTCAACACCACGCGGTCACAGGCGGCCATCATGTCTATACGAACTTCTCCGGGTGGGATATCTACCGGAGCGAGTTGCCCTTGCTGGCGATGATTGAGCCGCGTCGCATGGAAGATATGGCCCAATCCATCGTGCTGATGTACAAGCAGGGAGGATGGATCGATCGCTGGCCGCAGATCAATCTCTACACCAACGACATGGTCGGCAGCCCGCTCAGCATTGCGCTGGCGACGGCGTGGCTTGATGGACTGCAAGGTTTCGATATGGCCGCAGCATGGGAAGGGATGCTGAAAGACGCCACGCAGGCGCCCCCGCCCGGCAAGCCTTATATCGGTGAGGACGGCATCGACTGGGTCAACAGGCTACATTTCGTGCCGGACGATAAAGTGGAATATGGCTCCGTCTCAAAGACTCAAGAGTACGCCCTTGCCTACGCATCGCTCTATCGTCTTGCAACAGCACTGGGCAAGACGAGCGAAGCGAAGATGCTCTATGGTCGCGCTCTCTACTACCGCAACGTTTTCGATCCTGAAGACCAATTCTTCCGCCCGCGAAAAGCTGACGGTACGTGGGTCCCTGATTTCAACCCCGCGCAGGACGGACATGGATTTGTCGAGGGCACAGGGTGGCACTATCAGCCGTTCGCCCCAGCGGACCTGGCGTGGCTGGTGAAGGCAGTGGGCCGTGATGCTTTCAATCGGCGCATGACAGAGTTTTTCAACTATCCCGAGCCGGGCTGGTACGCGGAATTTTACAACTCTTATAACGAAACCGATATGCAGGCGCCCTTCGTCTTCAACTTTTCAGGACAGCCTTGGAAGACACAGCGCGTCGTTCGCCGCATCCTCAAGGAAAACTACACAGAAAAGCCGGACGGCATCCCGGGAAACGACGATTGCGGCGCAATGTCATCGTGGGCTGTGCTGAGCATGATGGGGATTTATACCGTCGATCCGGCGAGCTTGGCGTATGAACTTGTTGCACCGATGTTCCCAAAGGTTCTAGTCCACCTGCAGGATCCGTATCCGGGCAAAACATTCGCCATCGAGACTTCCGCGAATCCAGAATCCAATCCCTATATACAGGATGTGACATTGAATGGACACTCGCACGAGCGGAATTGGATCTCATTTCAAGACATAAGCGCCGGCGGAACATTGCATTTCACGCTTGGCTTCAATCCCAATCGTGCATGGGGTTCGACTGCGAGTGATGCGCCGCCGTCGCTTAGCGATTCAAGGTGAAGAAATTTTGGAATGCCTGCTTGGCTGAGTGAGTGAATTCTTGGCGAGTCGAAAAGGGTATGTAGAATGAAGCGACGCAAATTCCTCGAGTTGGCAGGACTGGGACTGGGTAGTTTGGCCGCGCCGAAGCTTGGCGTGGGGTCTAAGCCTGGCGCGGTGCCCCAGGCAGCCCTTCGATCCCAGGGAAACGCGGCAAGCACGTACGGCTCAGGACACTTTGGGAAATGGATAAGCGATCCGTTCGGACTGCCTGCCTACCAGTACACCTGTAATCAGTTCACAGATCCGAAGGCAGTTTCGCCAGCGAATAAGGCCTGGCGCTCGCCTACCGAGCACACCCACCAGTTAGGCAACAACCGGTTGGTGGCAGTTGTTTCCAATTACGGCTATCTCCAGGTTCGTCAGGATGAAGGTAGTCCGAAGTTCCTGAACGACTACTTCCCGGAACAGGATCGCTACGGGGCCGGCATCGGCTTCCTTGCCGACGGAAATCGCATGCTCAGTACTTATTACTCCGGTTCGGCTGAGTCCTTCGAAAGAATCCTGGGTATGGGATATCTGCGCAAGCGTGTAACCGGGCACTCGTATGAAATTGACCAGGTGATCTTCGCTCCCTTTGGGGATGACCCTGTCTTGATTTCAGAGGTGACCACTACGAATCATTCCAATCGCGCAGTGAGCCCCCGATGGGTTGAGTACTGGGGCTGTCACAACTATCAATTTTCATATCGCTCGCTCATGGAAGCGGCCGTTCTGGGTTCGGCGGACGCAACGCCGCAGCTTCGCCGTGAATTCTGCGGTCGCTTTAAGCATCAATTCCGCGCAGTGAAGAACGGCGCCGGATTATTCGAGAGCCAAACATTTCCCGGTCGCGCGCCCGAAGAAGAAGCAGCATGGCAGAGAGTTCAGGCGAAGCTTACAGCGGATCCAACGGGTTTCTATGGCGGCCCAGTCCCTTCCCTGGCGCCAGGCGTAAGCATGGAAGACCTGCATCCTCCTTCGACGTTTCTTGTCTCTCTGGACGCGAAGGCCTCGGGCTTTGCCACCAACGCGACGAAATTCTTCAAAGGAAGCGCCGAACACCCGGCGCTGCTGGCTAAGCACCTCGACAACGATCTAAGCTCAACCGGTCCGGAGAGCGCATTTTTTCTTGAACGTCGCCTTGCATTGAATCCAGGGGAGAGCAAGACGATGTACTTTCTCTATGGATATTTGCCGGAGGGATTCGATCTTGATACTTTGGTGACCAAGTACGCGGCGGACACACCATCGGTTTGGTCGCGTTCCAGTTCCCAGTGGAAAGCAAATAGTCTGCAATTCCGCACAAACTCCGAGCCCTGGGTGGAAAGAGAAACCGCATGGAGCAGCTATTTCCTGCGTAGCGGTCTTACCTACGACAGCTTTTTCCGGGAGCATATTCTTTCACAGGGCGCGGGATACCAGTACCTTGCAGGGCTTCAGGGCGCCGCACGCGATCCGCTGCAACATGCTCTGCCCTTTATCTTCACCGATCCACAGATTGTGCGCGAGATCATCCGCTACACGCTCAAGGAGATTCAGCCGGACGGGTCGATTCCATACGCTATCGTGGGATGCGGCGCCCCCATGCCATGCCGGTACCGGCCTAGCGACCTGGAGTTATGGCTGCTTTGGTTGGCGAGCGAATATGTTCTCGCAACACGCGACAAAGAATTCCTCAACGAGAAGGTTCGAGTCTACCCGGGCCGCGAATCAAATTCGAAAGAGTCAACCGTCCATGAGCTTTTGGCGCGCGCATATGCACGCCTGACAGTGGATCTTGGGGTTGGGAAACATGGCTTGATGCGTATGTCTAATGGAGACTGGAACGACAGCATCGTGGTGAACCGGCTGACGCCGGCGCAAGTTTCTGAAATTCAGCAGCATGGCGAAAGCGTTCTGAATGCAGCCATGGCGGGTTATGTGTTCGACTACTACGCTAGGATGCTGGAGTTCTCAGGCAGTCCCACACTCTCAAAAGAAGCTCGCGCTAAGGCCGAAGATCAGCGTCAGGCGGTAACAAAGCAATGGACGGGGCAATGGTTTCGACGTGCGTGGCTCGGGAAAGGATTGAGCTGGTCTGGCGAACAACAGTTGTGGCTCGAGCCGCAACCCTGGGCCATCATCGGCGGCGGCGCCACGCCGGAGCAAGTCAAGACGCTGATCATGTCGCTCGACGAACTGGTGCGCAAGCCTTCTCCGATCGGAGCCCTATTGCAAAGCCGGGTCGATCCTACGATGAAAGATGAAGCAGGAGTGGGGACGAACGGAGGAGTCTTTATTGCCATCAATGGCACGCTGATTTGGGCCCTGGCAATGGTGAACGGATCCATGGCATGGGACGAGTGGAAGAAGAACGCTCTCGCGCGCCACGCAGAAATCTATCCTGACATGTGGTTCGGCATCTGGAGCGGTCCGGACGCTTACAACTCTGTGCTATCGAACAATCCCGGCGCGACTAGTCCGGATTTTCCGGTGATGAATATGCATTCGCATGCATGGCCTCTTTACTCTGCGGCCAAGCTGCTGGGGCTCGAGTTTCACGAAAGCGGAATAAGCTTTCGTCCCGATCTCCCTTTGCCTGAGTACGAGTTTGCTTCGCCGTTGTTGGGATTCAAGAAATCTCCCGGAGGCTATTCAGGATGGTACGCGCCGGCGGTAGCGGGACGCTGGAGTGTCGATATAACTCTCCCCGATACTGACCTTGCACGAGTGCATGAACTCAGCGTCAACGGCGTTCCTGAAGCATGGGATTCCATTGAGCGAGAACTCCGTTTCAGCGGCGAGAGCAAACCCGGTTTGCCGCTGCGCTGGAGAGTTAGCTAGAAACCGAATCTTCACCCGCCAGCCCACGTGCCGGATGACGGTGGTAGTTCGTTGATGATCTCCAATCGCTAAGGCGTTGCTGAGTACCATTTCAGCGCAGTGCGACAGCGAGGGACGTAAGATTCACCTTCCTGGAACCGAATGTGACCGAGTGCCTGAGACAAGCGGTTAACGCTCTCCTCGTAGTTTGCGTCCACCTCGATAATGACATCGAGAAGCAGTTGGCTGTTGCTGGCAAACTCCGGCTGCATCGCACCCAGATCTCTCACCAGTTGGAACAGATCCGGCTCTTGAGTACGGACGAGCAGAATCAGTGAATGATCGATCTCGGCGATCAACTCACTGTGTTTGCTCGCGGAGCCTGCGCGATTGGCGCGGGGCCCGGCAGCCTCAATCAGGTGCTCGGCCCCAACGAACTCCAGCATCAGATCTACGGCGCAGTGGATGGTTCCGGCCTTCGATCGCCCTACGTTGCCCATCCTGGTCGCGGCTTCCGGCGAGCGCGCCAGAGTGCATTTTCTAGAGTTCATTACCGCGCAGGTTCGCTGCCAATGTTAAGGGCGGCGGCAGCGAGGAGGGGGTGCTGCCCTCCGGGGTCGTAGCCGTATGATAAGGCATCGCCGCCGCCGCTTTTGGTGTTGGCACCTGAGGTAAGCTATCGATCAATGACTCTGAATGCTGTGTAATTTTGCTCATATTCATAAGTTTGATTCATATTGGACCCGAAATAAACCGCTTTGAGTGAATTAGACCCAATGCCGGAGACTCCCAGCCCCGCTAAGTGCGCTTCTTCGCGGGCTTTTTCGCAGCCTTTTTCTCCCCCGGCTTCGCTTCACCCGTGCGCGCAATCTGAATCGGTCCCATGTCCGGCCCGGCTCGCTTCACCTGGGTGTCGATCATCTCGTATTCGATCGTCCTCGGCGAGGCCGGCCTCGTAACCCCGGTCGCCGGGTCGGTGGCCACATCCGGTCCACCGGCCATCACAAAGCTGAATGCCGGGTAACTTCCCTTTGGCGTCTGCACGCTGAACACCTTGACCGGCAAATACCCTTCGATCGGATGTAGTCTGAAGGCGGTTTCGTAGCGGTGCCGCTTCAGGCTCCAGGTGAATACCCTCACCTGGTCGAAGTCGAACTTCAAGCCCGACTTCGGCGGGCTCATCACCGTCACATACTCCGGCACCTGGTGGTCGGGAGCATTCGAGTCAGGATCCTCGACCCTGGTCAGCACATACGCGCCCACGTACCGCTGTCCTTCGGCGTACGTCCCGATCTCGTCGGGGACATCCACATCGAGCCGGCCAGCCAGCAGCCAACCGGTATGTCCGTCGCCATCGCGCGCCAGCCACCAGTCTTCAAGCACCGGCGCGGGCGGTTCCATCTGTTCCGTTGCGCTGGCCGGCGCTGCCTTCCTGCCCGTCTCCGCAGGTCTGGGAGCGGCCAGCTTTGCCAGCGGAGCATACCCGGGAGCAGCGGCCTTGGCCACCGACGCCCGCTCTAATAACTGCACCTTGGCATTGCCCGAAATCAGGTAGAAATGTTCCGTTTCGCGCCCGGGGAGCACGTGCATATAGAGGTCGTCCCGCAGCGTTGCTGTGGCTGCTACGGTGGCTTGTTTGTTGTCTTCGCGGAGCTTCTCAAACGCATCGTACTCTTTGGCATCGATGACTGCATGGTCCTCGATCCAGCCAACTTCGTTCTTCTCTGTTTTGACCTTCAGAAACCGCCGCCCATGTTCGACCACCTGCAGCGGCTGACCGTTCTTCACTTCGGCAACGCGGTTCGAAACCGCGGCCACGCGGTCACGCAGATACATCTCCCGGGCCGAAACGTAGACCATTTCAACAGGTTTTTGATGGAGCCGGTCACACCCGGCCGCCAGAGAACCGAGCAGAAACAGCAAAAACAGTCTGAAATGCAGACGATAGGAGCCGAAGAAACATGAAGGAGATTTGAACACAGCGGGAAGGCGTTCCACTAAAGGATAGCATTCAGGAACAGCGCTTCCCTGCGCCGGCTGCTGCCTATCCAGGTTCCCCCGGCGCAACAGCGGACATTGCAGCCGACAGTCGACTTTGAGATTCCACCCCAGCCACCAAAAAAAGACGACGGTTGGGCACCCCAAGTCTCATCCGCGGAGGGGTCGGAAGCAGCGTTGGAAGACTAGAAAGCTGAGAACTCAGCTTTGGAAGCTGTCAACTGCCGACTGTCCGCTGGCGGCTGCTTTTTACGGCGTCGTCGCCGCCACCCCAATCGCTTGGGTCGGATCGGTCCCTGTGGTCGAAGTGATCGACAAGTCCAACTGCCCCGCGGTAGTGGTGTCGAAGATGTAGGCTTCGAGATCGTAGCTACCGCCCTCCGACACGGCCAGCACAAAGTTGGCGTCGCTGTCCTCTGCCAGTCCATAGGGCTGAATGCCGGCGGCAACCGTGCTGCCCAGCGCGATGGTATACGTGCTGCTGGCCTCGGTGATGGAAAAGCCCGTGATATTGCCGGCTGAGGTAGGGCCCGTCCCGTTGCCGACATAGACGTAGTCGCCCGAGGCGATGGGCAATATGGCGTTCGGCGCCAAACCTCCGGTCGCGATTGGAGAACCCGATGCCTGGGTCAAGGTTCCGCTCAGCGAACTGTAGTTGAAGACCCGGAGCCCACCCGAGGTCCCGGACGAGCCGGCCAGTGTTTCGCCAATATAAAGCAGGCGCGGCGTTGTTGATGGATCGACGGCAACGGAGAGCGCCGCGCCTCCCGTGGTCTCAACCGGAATCACGCTGCCGGACGACGCCAGTGGGTTTGAATTTGCCTCCGTGAAGGGAACCACGAGTGTGCCACCGGTGCCCAGCGCCACGAACACATTATCGTCGTCGCTCGAGATCGCCATCTGGTGTACTGATGCTGTGCCCACTGAATACTGTCTTGTGCCCACTGTGCCGCCGGTATAAAGACCGGTGCTCGAATCGATAGGGGTCGCATCCACCTGGACGCCGCTCGTACCTTCGACCGCGTCCACCAGCCAGTTTCCGCTCGGGTCTACCTGGATGGCCGACGCCGGATCGGAAGAGATTGCCTGGCCGCTGTGGCCGACCGTCAAAGCGCCCGTCGACCCGATCGTGTAGAGATAGATGCCCGCTATCGAGCTGACATAGAGATAACCGTTCCCCGGCGCGACGGCCAGCGCGGTCGGCGCAGCCGCGAGCGTGTAAGCCCCGATCTGCTTCAATGACCCCGAAGAAATGTCATAAGCTACGATCTGGCTCGTTGCCTGATTGATGACATAGAAATACCCGCTGGAGAGCGTGGTGGTTGTGGTTCCGGTAGTAGAGGTGCTCGGGGCCTGCCAGAAATCGCCGCATCCGGCCAACAAAGGGGTTACCGCCAGCAAGAGCCGCGCGCAGGTTCTGAGCTTCATCGTCACTCCTCGGTCAACATCGGTTCTTCGGCAAACAGATTCCAAGGCCGAGGCGCGCCGGCGCTTCGCCCTGTTCAAGACTAATTCGTTGCTGCCAGAATCGACGCATTTGCCCGCTCTGCCGCTCGCTGCGATCCTGTTTTGTTCAATCCGAAGCCGGCGCTGCCTCTGCCGCGATCTTGATCGCCCCTTGCAAAAACGCAGGAACTCGAATCGAAACCGGAGTCGGAAAACGCAGTTTCGGGTTTCCGGATCAGACTATCATTGAGATTCTGCCTGTGGCGGGCGAGGATGATCTCCGAGCTTGATCCAATCCTGCTTCAGGAGCAGCAGGCCTCGGGAGCAGCAAATGAGCAACGGATCAGAGCACGTCCAAATCCACATCGATTCGATCGCCAAGCAGGAGTTGGAGTTCCTTGAGAAGCGCACGCTTTCAGAGCGCGCGGGGGATCGTGTAGCTGGTTTTGCCGGCACTCTGACCTTTGTCGCCTGTCACGCAATCGTGGTGCTCGCCTGGATCCTGGTGAATACAAGAGGATTTGCGGGCATTCCGCGGTTTGACCCTTTCCCCTTCTCACTGCTGGGACTGGTTGTCGCGGTCGAGGCGGTCTTTCTCTCGAGCTTCATTCTCATGCGCCAGAACCGCATGGCGAAACGCGCCGACCGGCGCGATCACCTTCACCTGCAGATTGACCTTATCGCCGAGAAGGAGATCACAAAGCTTCTGCAAATGGTGCGCGCGATCTCTGCCCACATGGGGCTCAAACAATTTACGAACGACCAGGAACTAAAGGAGTTGACCCAGGCTACTTCCGTTGAGGGGTTGACGCAGAGAATTGAAGAGACGTTTCCGGAGCCGTGAGGCACGGCCCCCCCGCTCTAATTGCTTCCGGTCGGCGCCGCTTTCGCTGGCCGCCGCGTCGGTGTCAATTCGGCCGACCGCCCGACGCAGAGTGGCGACGAAACCGCTCGTCCACGGGCTGGCGCCCCTGAAAACCCGCCTCCATCGTGTGCCAGTGCTCGATTGCGGTCTCACCCATCCGCCAGCAAAGCAAAACAACCTCATCGTCAAGCCGGCAAGGGAAATCCAGCAGCCCGTTTTCAATATCCTTCACCTGGACGCCGATGGCATCGACTTCGGCGATGCTCTCGCGCACAACTTTGAGGTGGTTTTCCATCTCTGTCCGCTGCCTAGCCACATTCAAGGGATTCACGCGCATGCCCCCGGAAAAATAGATCCGCTGAGCCAGGCCGTTCAACTCCGACTCCACTTCCTCGGCGGCTCGTTTTCCCTCAACCGCCCGCTTAAGCAGGGACTCGAGCACCGGCAACAATGATTGAGCTTCTTCAAGCGTAAAGGTTTTCATTGCGGATATGGCCTTCCACCAGAACTAGAATACGACGAAACGCATTCGAAAAAGGAGGATTGGCGCAGTTGCCGCCAATTTTCGAGAGACTGCCTGGCTCCTGCCAGCTACGCTGATTCCTGCCCATTGGGCCCGCTTGGTGCGGCGCGCCCTCGGGGACCCGCTCTCATCCGCATCTCCCGCACTGCGACTTCGATGGGGGCCCACGGAAACTGCTTGAAATGCCCTGTATGGCCCTTGTTTTGCGTCAAAAATCGACACGAAGAGGCCGAAAATGAAGGGAAAAATGAGGCTGTGTTTACCGTTTGGTCACTAGGGGTATGATCGTAAGTTGCTGATCTGGTTATACTTGACCTGGATGCAGGCGCCGAAAAAGTGCTTAAGTGGGGTGAGGGGGGTAGGGGTGGTTCAGGTGGTACGGACCGGGCAAATGCCTGACAGCAGGAATTGGACATGAGATTCTCACACTTTCAGTGTGCGCGGTTAGTGGTTAATCTTACGCAATGTCGATGGCCAATTGCCGGACCGCGACTGAACCGCAGCTTCTATCAAAGTCACCGTCAACTGCCCGCCGCGTCAGGTGTGGTCCGCTTTGGATTTTCACAACCTGAACGGCGTTGCAGAATCGGCGAAGACGTGTCAAAGGGAAGGTTGGCGTGGTTTGTCCTGTACCAAGGACCAACCGAAAGTAGATGTGAGCCAGATCACCAGCACATTGGCGGGACCGGCCCGCGAGGTGTAACTTCACCTTCGGAGACGAGTTTCCCGAGGCGTACCTCTGCGCGACGGATAGAATTGCTGGTGTGATCACTCCAGTCTCTGAATGGCCCAATTGGCTTGAGATTCACGTCTTTGCTCCACACGCCATTCTGTTGGGAGTCTCAACGAGGATCTGGTGGCCGAAGACAAACAAGGAACGGCGAAGATGCGGAATCGGCACCGAATTCAACCGCGATCCCAAAATCGAATCCACCCAGTACCGCACGTATCTTGCCTCACTTGAACCTTGACGTTCGGGTTGCATGAAACCCGCAGAGGAACAAAGAATGAATTTGAACTTTTGCAAGAACGCAATTTTCCGCGCCGCCATACTGCTCATCCTCGCTGCCGTCCCAATTCTTATCGCAGCACAGCCCACGCTCGCCCAGACCATCGATCCTTTCCCTGCGAACCACGACGATCCTCAACATGAAGTCTGGACGCGTATTGCCATTCCTCCCGACCATGCAGTCAGCAATGTTCCGCAATGGCACATCGACTACGCCAGGCACCAGATTGTTTGCGATGGCAACGGCGGCCACGAGTGGCTGCGCTTCAACCATGAGTTCAGCAATTTTACCTTCCACGTAAAGTGGCGCTTTACGCCGGTCACAACGGCGGACCCGAAGTACAACAGCGGCGTTTTCTTCCGCAACAATCTTGACGGTTCCATCTGGCACCAGGCGCAGACATCGCTCGGCGGCGGCTACATCTTCGGTCTCACGCCAGTCGACGGCAAGCCACAGAGTTTCAACCTGCAAAAAGAGATGAAGGCAAATCGGGTGAAGCCCGCGGGCCAGTGGAATGTCTACGATATCCGGTGCGTCCGCGATACGTGCACGCTCGCGGTCAACGGGGAAGTCGTCAACACCACGAAAGTCGGTATCAATAAAGGCTACGTTGGCCTGGAGGCCGAGGGCTACTCGATCACATTCAAGGACATGAAACTGAAAGAACTGCCGTAACTCGTTGAAGGGCGACGGATTATCCGACAAACTCGTCACTCGACGGACGTAAACGGCGAAGCCGGCAGGCCCTCCCCGTTGAACAAATTGCACTGCGGACTGTTGGCCCATCCGTAGCGCACGTAGCGAGGCTCCGTAATGTCAGGATTGGAAACCACCACGCTGGTTCCGTCCACGGTGGCCGTCGCCGGAACGAACTTGCGGTCTGCACCGGCAACCTCAAATCCCGTCGCCGTCGCGCCCTTCGCCGTCAGCCCTTTGGCGTGATCGAACCAGGCACGGAGCGCGCTCCCCTCCGGCGTCGCCTGGCGGAAGATCGGGCCGGAGTACTCCACCGCTTGGCCATAGCTAAGCGCCCGCGCCGCCCGCGCCAGCCGGTCTCCCACGTCCACCTTGTCTGTGGGGTGCACATTATCCGGATTGCCGATATCGATGGTCACCGCCATGGCCGTGTTCCGTAATGCCAGGGTCTTCAGCTGCTGCTGCCGCAGCGTAGCCCAGTCCTCGGCCGGCGTCGATTTGAAGTTTGAAATCTGCACATAGAGAAATGGAAAATCGCCAACTCCCCACTCGTGCCGCCAATCCTCGATCAGGGTGCGAAAGACGCGCCCATACAGCGGCGCCCGCTCGAGCGCGCTGTTGGTTTCTCCCTGGTACCAGATCACGCCCCGAATGGGAAATGGTGTCAGCGGGGCGATCATGCCGTTCCACAGCATTCCGGGGCCCCAGCTGTCATAGTTCGGCACCCAGGGCAGCTCCGGCTTCGGCTTCCCCTCCGCTTTTGCTTCATCGATGAGCCGCTGGTTGTATTTCGTTCTAAGTTCGGTGTCGGGCTGCCCATCGATGATCTTCCCCCAGGAAGCAAACAGCGGCGCCAGGGCCGCATCCTGGCCGAGCGCCGTCATGCGCACCCACGCCTCGCCCGGCGTGCCGCCCCAGGTCGAGTCGATCACCCCGACAGGCACGTGCTCGCGCCTCTCGATCTCCCGCGCGAAGTACCACGCCACGGCTGAAAAGTCCTTGGCCGTCTCGGGAGACGATGCCGCCCACCCATCGGTCGTGATATCGTCCAGCGGATACACAACCGCGCTCTTCTTCACCACCAGGAGCCGTATATGCGCATTGTCCGCATGGGGCAGGTCGGCATCCGCAGTGGCGGCCTGGTGCATCATGAACTCCATATTCGATTGCCCGGAAGCCACCCAGACATCGCCTACCAGCACGTCATCCAGCGTGATCACCTGCTCCGCGGCAGCGCCCTTCACCGTCATCTGAAACGGGCCACCGGCAGCGCCCGGCGCCAGGTAGACGCTCCATCTTCCCAGCGGCCCGGCGGTCGTGGAACGGGTCTCGCCGCGAAACGTCACGCTCACCTGCTCTCCCGCCGGCGCCAATCCCCACACATGCACCGGCAAGTCGCGCTCGACGACCATGTGGCTGGAGAGAATCCTGGGCAACGTCACCTGGGCGAACGCCGTAGCGCACGAACCAAGACTAAACAAAAGAAAAGCGAAAATTCCCGCGCGCACTTTCATATTCATAAAAATTCCTTTCTGAAAAAAGCACAGTTGTTGTGCAAGGGCTCATGTCGGACGGTCGGCCTTGGAGGTCTCCCACCCATCGAGCAAAAAAACACGCGATGGACAGGGCACAGTTCCATTACCCGGATACAGTTTTATCTCGCGTGCGTCCTTGCAGTTGGCAGGCTACCGACGGCAAATAGAGCATATTTTGTCACCCAGAAATCTAGCAGACAGGGTCGCGCCGCGTCTTGCCCCGACTGTGGGGCATCCAACGAGGTTTGGATCAGGGCCGCAACATCTCCAGACGCCAGGGGTCATATCCGATTAGATCGCGGCGCTTCCGTTGATCGCGACGGTTAACAGGTGAGCACCTCAATTTGGCATACTGAAAGCCAAGGGAGGGATGGAGGGCCGGGGAGTACCGATGCTGTTCATGCGCGCCCGTTGTTCATTCGCATTCGCTCTCATGGTTCTAGCGTTGTTTGCTTCAGGGCGGGCGAACCCACAGGCCGCTCTGCTGATGGAGGAACCCTATGGCTTCTTTGGCGCCCTGAATCCCACCGGCCACAACGCCATTTACTTCGAGCGCATATGCGCCGAGACGCCGGTGAAAGTGCGCCGCTGCGACCCGGGCGAAATGGGAGCCGTCATCGCCCGCTACGAGGGCATCGACGGTTACGATTGGGTCGCGGTCCCTCTGATCCCCTATCTCTACTCCGTTGAAAACGCCGCCGACGTGCCCGCGCATGTCGATCGCTATACCGTCAACCGTCTCCGCGACCGCTATCGTGAAGCGAATCTCGCGTCCCTGGGGCCCCATCTCTCTCCGGGCAGCTTTCTCCACGGCGGCTGGACCCAACTGGTCGGCGTAGCCTACGAGCGCCGCATCTACGCCGTCCGTTTCGACACCACCGAAGCCCAGGACGACGCCGTCATCGCGCGCCTCAACGATGCGCCAAACCACTCGCAATTTGAACTCCTCTATTCCAACTGCGCCGACTTCGCCCGCGTCATTCTCAACTCCTATTTCCCGCACACGTTCCGGCGCAGCATCTTCCCTGACGCTGGCATGACCACTCCCAAGCAGATCGCCTGGAAGCTCGTCCGCTATGGCCGCAAGCATCCCGGCGCCGGAATCCAGGTCTATGAGATTCCCCAGATCCCGGGCTATCGCCGCCTCAGCCACGCCAACAAGGACATCGACGAGTCGCTGTTGACCACGGTCTACGCCATCCCCATCACCATCGTGAATCCGTGGCTGGCCGGGGGATTGCTGGTCGATTACATCGTCCGCGGCCGTTACCACATCGTCCCCAGGCACCCCGAAGTGGCAGTCCCGGACAAGATTGCCGAGTTGACAGCCATAGGCGCTGCCAATCAAAATCGCGCCATCGCAGGAACTCAGGCGACCAGCGTCGTTTCAGCGGGCCTTCCCGTTATGGTGCAGGCCACCGGAACCCAATCCCGCCTGGAAGAAATCAAGGCTACTCAATGAGCAAGGGATCTCCTCAAGACTTCAAGCACCATGGACGTTTCGATCCACCCTTTCATTTCTTTCTGCTTCCAATCCTGCTTGCCAACCTGATCATCAGCATCGTCCACCTGGTCCACCATCTGCACTTTTGGGCCGCGTGGCTCGTTGTCTTGTCGGTGGCCGCTATCCTGGCCGTGTTTAAGGCGCGCGCCTATCCAATCAAGGTCCAGGACCGCGTCATCCGCCTTGAAGAGCGTCTGCGCCTCCGGGCCCTGGCCCCGGCCGAGTGGCACTCTCAGATCTACCGTCTCTCCGAAGACCAGCTGATCGGTCTCCGCTTCGCCGCCGACGACGAGGTAGTGGAACTGGCCAAGCAGGCTCTCGAACACAGTCTGAACCGCAAGCAAATCAAGGAGCGCATCAGGAGCTGGCGCGCGGATGAATGGCGGGTTTGACCCTCGGGCATTGAGTTAACGGCCAGCGCCGTTGACCCACCATGGCAGCAGGGAGCCGGTTAAAAATCACAACCGCCCACTGTTCATTGATTTATCGATTGCTGACAAAGAGCGGAGGTGGTTCAAAAACCATAAACCATCCCTCATGCGCTCAAGCCCTCAATCGTTCTGCTGAACCTGCGGCACGGATAATTCCGTGCCCTTTCAAAGCAGAGGGTTCGTCATCAGCCTCGATTCACTTGGACTGCGAATCCTCGTCGCCACCCTCGTCAAGCGATTCCGTATCCAGTTCATGCTCATGCCGGTACTGTTCCACCGGCATCTTGCCATCCCACCAGGCCCAGTTCATGGGATACACATCGGGATCGAAGAACACCTGGTAGAAGTGCCACACCAGAATCGCCAGCGTAGCCAGTATCGCCTCGTAGAAGTGCACCGCCGTGGCCACATCCACCCACCACCGCGCCAGCAGGTCGCCCACCATCACCTTGGCCCAGAGCATCACGCCGGTCAACCCCATGAGCGCCGTGCCCCACACCAGCGCCCAATACTCCGCCTTCTCGGCGTAGTTGAAGCGTCCAAACTTCGGCTTCTCGCCGCCCAATCCCAGGTAGAAGCGCATGGTTCCAATAGCGTCGAACGCATCTCTTGGCCCCGGCGCGAGGTCGCGCAGCAGCCGCCGCCCTTCGCGCGCATAAGCGAGATACAGCAGGTGATAGAAACCCGCGCCGATCAGCACCACCCCGGCCACTCGATGAATCGTTCCCCGCAGCTTCTCGCCCATCCCCAGCACATGCGCGAACCACGTATCCGGAAACTTGAGCGCAAACCCGGTCAGCACCAGGATGATGAAGCTCGACAGCAAGATCAAATGCTGCCAGCGCTGGTTGGTCGTCATGCGCATCATCATCGGATTCATCATCCGCCGCCGCGCCGCCGCTTTGCTGCGCCAGATGATTGCGTTGTGCGCGAACATTGCGCCAATCACCAGCACGATCAGCACAATGTAAATCCATCGCACCCAGCGCACCACCAGCGAGTCCACATCGCCGGCCCGGCTGCCATCCACCAGGTGCACCTTGGTCAGCGTAAACTTCTGGGTCACGCCCCGGTGGCACTTGCCGCAAGTCGCATCGAGGTTGGCCTTGTTGATCGTCGATCGCGGATCGCTCGAAGGCAGAATGTTGTGAACTCCGTGGCAACTGGAGCAGTTGGCCGCAACCACCGAGCCGCCCTCTGCCGCCAGGCCGTGGTAGCTGTCGAAATAGCTCGTCACGCGGTTCCCAGGTATGCCAAACTCCTGGCTCAGCCGCACTCCTTCATGGCATCGAGCGCAGGTATCGCGCGACAGATTCGCCGCCGCAGCCGGCGAGTTCGGATCGGCATGCGACTTGATGGAGTGAATTCCATGGCAATCGGTGCACACCGGCGCCATTTCATTCCCATGGGCGATCGCCTGCCCGTGAATGCTCTGCCCGAAGGTGTCGGCGATATCCACGTGGCACTTGCCGCACGTGGCCGGGACATTGAACTTGTAAATCGGCGACCGCGCTTCATTGGCCGCCAGGATCTCGTGCGTACCGTGGCAGTCGGTGCATACCGCCGCCTGCTGCGATCCGTTCTCTACGGCACGGCCATGCACGCTTTCCTGGTAGGAGATGAACGGCTGCGCGCTCTGCCCGTTCGATTCCATCAGGAACTTCTGCCCATGGCATCGGCCGCATGTAGCCGGAATGTTCTTGTGGTTCACGGACGATTGGGGATGGCCGCCGGCCAGGATCCCGTGCGCGTCCCCATGGCAGTCCTCGCAATTGGCGACCGGCACGCTTCCCGCCTTGCCCGTTCCCGTCGCTGCCGGCCTTGAATGCGCGCTGTGCTCGTAGGCCGCCTGCGCCTGGGCATGGCACTCGGCGCAGGTTACCTTTTGCGGAGGCGAATCGTGCACCAGGCTCTTCACATCCTTGTGACAGTCTACGCAGGTCAGAAGACGACCATGAATCGAATGTTTCAGCTTGTTCTGGTCGACATAAACGCTTAGCGGCTTGCCGTTCACATCTTCAGTCAGCGTTGCGTCCGAGTGGCAGGCAAGGCAGTCCGCATCCTTGAGCTTTTGCGCGGCATGAGCGTTCGAGACCCAGAAGAGAATCAAGACAAGAAGAATTCGAGCAGAAAAGAATCGAGCAGCGTTCACGCAGTTGAGGAGATTCTTATCCGACAAATCTATCAGTGACTCGGATCACATCCTGCCCTTCCGTTGCCTCAATCGGCATGGCCACTATCCGTGTCTGCGTCGAGTCGAGTATGATCCTTGCCTGAGAATCCTGGTCAGCGCTGAACCTCGCCGTCCTCAGCGCCGGAGGTGTGCATGAGTCAATTGAGTTCGTTGATCGGGCAAGGCACGCTCATCACCGATGGCGCCTGGGGAACCCAACTACAGGCGCAGGGGCTGGCCCTGGGAGTGGTTCCGGATACCTGGAACCTGACGCATCCTGAACGCGTGGAAAGCGTGGCCCGTTCCTATGTGGAAGCGGGAAGCCAGGTGATCCTTACGAATACTTTCCGTGCCAACAGGCTGGCGATGGAGGGCGTTTCTGAGGTGGAACTCGACACCATCAATCGCACCGGGGTCGCGCTCTCGCGGCGAGCCTCGAAGGACGTGCTTGTCTTCGCCTCGATCGGACCGAGCGGAAAGATGCTGGTGACCGGCGACGTGAGCGCTGAAGATATGACCGCGGCGTTTCTCGCGCAGGCCTGGTCGCTTGCGGCCGGGGGCGCAAACGCGCTGCTGGTGGAGACGATGAGCGATATCGCCGAGGCGACCCTGGCAGTAATCGCCGCGCGACAGACTGGTCTGCCGGTCATCGTTTCATTTGCATATGGATTCGGAAGCGGCAAGGACCGGACGATGACGGGCGCCAAGCCGGAGGCCATCGCCCTGGCCATGGAAGAGGCCGGCGCCGATGCGGTGGGCGCCAATTGCGGCGTGGGCATCGAGGGAATCGCTGCGATCTGTGAACGTCTGAAGAAAGCGTGCACCCTGCCTGTCTGGATCAAGCCGAATGCAGGCTCGCCCATCGTGGAAGGCACTTCCGTGCGCTACGAGATGCCGCCGGAGCGCTTTGCCTCGCATTATGAGCGCTTGCGCGAAGCCGGCGCCACATTCGTGGGCGGCTGTTGCGGCTCCACGCCGGAGTTCATCGCCGCCCTGGTGAGGGCCCGAGGCGGGCTCAACAAATCAGTGCCGTCCGGTATTCAGGCCTGAGGGACCGTCTGAAAGGACAGGCTCGGTTGGTCTTTGTGGTGTCTCACCCATCGACCACCCGGCCCCAGCGGCGAAGACCTGTCGCCGGGGCCCTCGGGGACGCTCGATGGATGGGACGCAGTTTGTTTCACATGACACGGTTTCATCCCCGCGGGTCGGCTTCGCCGGCGAGGGACTATCGCGTCTTTGCCGCTCCCGGGGCGTGCAGATAATGGCTTGCAAAAGTCAGAAACGTGGGCCAGTTCGGCGCCGGCGTGTGGCCGCCAGAATGCTGGCGGAAGCCGAGATCGCCGTCTATAAGCGCTGTTTCGATGGGTGGGAAATCCTGTGTTCCCAGATCCTTCTTTCCCAGCAGCCGGTAGACCGGCGCAGCGGCAACTTCCACCATGAACATTCCCATGGGGTCGGCCCACGCGTCGCCGCGGGGATTGGCGTAGCCGTCACCCGTACTGGATCCGCCGCCAATGAATACCGGGCGTGGCGCGGCTAATGCAATCAGTTCGTGGTTGTCCACGGGCAGGTCTCCGGGCGTCAACGGCCCGGCATATCTCAGGAAGTTTCCGTCCATCCAGTGGTACAGGCTGACTGAAGCCAAATTCGTCATCTGCTCACCGAATATGTGCCGGTAGAGCTTGGCGCCACCCTCCCCTGAAGAACTGGAGTAGGCGATGGCGAAGCGCGGATCGAAGGCCATGGCGACCAGCACCGCTTTTCCAAACCGGGAATGGCCCTCCAGCCCTACCTGCCTGGCATCGACATCCTTGTCGGTCTCAAGGTAGTCGAGTGCGCGGCTGGCGCCCCAGGCCCATGCACGTAACGTACCCCAGTCGTCCAGCTTGCGTGGCTGGCCTTTATTCATCAATCCAATGATGCCCTTGGTCAGCCCCGCGCCGTTATCGGCCTGGTAGCTGGTAGGGGACAGCACTGCAAAACCCCATCCCCTGGCGAGGACGGGCTCGGCTGAAACCGCCCACTTCGCCTCGGCGGGTGGAGTCGCCTGCGGGATGGGCCGGGCGATTGCCCGTTCGTAATCCTCCCGGAAAGCCAGTTCCATGATCACCGGAACCGGACCGGCGGCTTTCGCCGGCGTGATGAGCGTTAATTCAATGTCGACCGTAATCTGCGGATAGGAAGAATTATCGACGTGGCCCACCAGCAGCTTGGTGACTACCGGGATTCCCTGGTACGTCTCCGGAACGCTGCTAATTACCTGCCAGGTCACTTTGGGCAGGTTGGCCGGGACGCGGCCCAGTATCTCCCTTTCGTAGTCCTCAACGATCTCGGGGCGGCGCTTTGTCCACCAAACGTCTGCTGAGGTGACTCGCTGCCCGTTCTTCAGCACCAGCGGGTCCGGCAGGTTGGGATAGATGTTCGCTTTCGACTCGTCGTAGTTGGCCGCGTTAGGGGCCTTGGCGTCTGGGCTGACTCCTGGCCGGAGTTCCTTGAGGCCCAGCAGTTCGATGAGCCGCCGGCGATCTTTCTCAGATGCCGCCTGGACGGCCAACTGGTCCGCAGTGGGCGCGGATGATTGCGCTTGCGTCCGCGGTTGAGCAGGGGAGGTCTGCGCGGCGAGCGGCAAATCCGCGGAGCAGGCGGCAAGAACTGACAGTATCGTCAAGAGCATAAAAGGAGTAATCGACCGCGGCGGCATCGTTAAGAACCTCGATTCCATGACTTTCTGCCTGCGGAAAGTGTAGTCCCGCCCAGGTGGAATCAGGTGACGGCGAATCGGAAAAGAATGAGTCCGGGCCGCTGAAGACGGCGTCCGCCTGGGCTGGATGGCGACGGCGCTCATTCTCGGACCGCCGGATGAAAAAATTGCGAATTTGGCTAACTAATCCTTTAGTTGTTCGTCTATGATGGTGTAAGAGGGATGCTAAGTTCGACTTCTCTCTCATGGAATCAACAAGATGCCGCCAAAAAAGTCCAATACGCTGACCGAAGCCGAATTGAGGTTGATGAAGATCCTGTGGCGCCGCGGTGAATCGGCGATTACCGATGTGGTGGCTGCCATTCCCAAAGCAGAGGCCCTGGCCTACAACTCCGTGCTCACGACAATTCGAATCCTGGAGCAGAAGGGTTACGTCGAACATAGACAGGAGGGGCGGGCATTTATCTATTGGCCCTGCATCGAGGAGTCCGAGGCCAGCCGCTCCGAGGTTCGCCACGTTTTGAGCCGTTTCTTCGGCAACTCGCGCGAACGGCTGTTGCTCTCCCTGTTGGGGGATAGCGAGATCTCTGCCGAGGAGTTGGAGCGGCTAAAGGATGCGATTCGGCAGGCCGCCCCAGACGGCAACGAGCCGGCTACGGAACTAGCCGCCAAAGAAGCCGTAATTCAAGCGCCCCCGAAACCATTCCGAGAAAGGAGCTAGCCAGTGCAGTTCTTCCCCATTGCCGATGCTTTCCGATTTGCGCAGGCTGCGGCTCCGATTGCGATCAACGCTCTCTGGCAAGGCGCGGCCGTTGCTGCCGCCCTCTCAATTTGTCTTCGCTTCGCGCCCCGCGTTTCCTCCGCGCATCGCTTCGCCGCCTGGGCCGCCGGCTTCGCAGTCGTGGCGGGCCTGCCGCTTTTGCCCCTGATCTCACATTTGTCTGCGCAGCTGATGGCCCATCTGACTTCCGCTTCAAGCCCAGCCAGCGCGGCCGCCCTCACTCAGCCATCCGTACACCCCTGGTTGATGCTGGAGGCTCGATGGAGCCTGGCCATCGCTGTTCTGTGGGCGGTCGCATCCGCGTTTCGAGCCGCCGAGTTGCTCTCCAATTCGCTCCGCCTGCGCAGGCTTTGGAAGTCCGCGACCCCGATCAAAAGTGAGACGGCCGCCTCGCTAGCCGGACTGTGCGGCGACCACCGGATCACAATATGCACCACCGGCCAGCTCGACCGGCCCAGCGTCATCGGATTTTTCGCGCCGCGCATTCTAATTCCCGGCTGGCTGTTTCCCCGCCTTTCCCGCGAAGAGCTTGAACAGGTGGTGCTGCATGAAGCTGAACACCTGCGCCGCCGCGACGACTGGACCAACCTGCTGCAGAAGCTCTGCCTGGTGATGTTTCCGCTCAACCCTGCTCTGGTCTTCCTCGAGCGCCGCCTTTGCCGCGAGCGCGAGATGGCATGCGACGAAGCCGTGGTGCGCCGCACCCGCGCACCGCGCGCTTACGCTGCCTGCCTGGCCAGCATGGCCGAGCGCGGCCTCAAGCGTCGTGCCGAGGCACTCTCGCTGGGGGCCTGGGAGCGCCGTCCGGAGCTGGTCCACCGTGTTCACAGCATTCTGCGCAGCTCCAGGAGCCTGAACCCGATTGCCGGGCGCGCCCTGTTTGCCGCCGTCTGCTGCGGCCTGATTTTTGGCTCCGTCGAACTGGCTCGCTGCCCGCAGATGGTCGCATTTCTGCCTGTCGAGACGGCGCCGGCCGCTTTCGAGGCGGAGGCCAACTTGAGCGGACAGGCACAACTTGTCCCGGCGTCCTTCGCGCCGGCCCGGGACTCTCGCCGCGGGCAGCCGTTCCGCGCTGTCAACGTCAATGCCATCCTGCCTGCGACCCGGCCGGCGATGGCCACGTATTCTAGGCAGCGCGCCGTCACAGGCTCTCGACCTCCACGCACCTCGGGGGCAAAAACATTCGATCTGGCCTCTTCATCCCCACACGAGCAATTGCTGAAGGCGGAGATGCCCAGCCCGCAGGCTAACTACGCGGGGCAGCCGCAGCAATGGGTTGTCTTCGCCGCATGGGAGCAGTTTCAGACCCGGGCGACCTCCGGTCAGGTTGCTGATTATGACACCGGCGCAGACGCTGCCGCGACCCGGCAAACGGACGCGAGCCAACAGACTGCCGGCCAACAGGGCGATACGGGCCGCATCACCATCACACGTATGATTTTCCGCGTCTGCCCGGTTGCGGCGCTCGGCAATTCTGCTAACAGCTCCAAATCTCCTCCGCGCCCGGATTCGAACTCCGTTCCAAAATCGATCTCCCACCAGTCCGCCGCCGTGCCATTCGGGGACGGCTGGCTGGTCATCCAGCTTTAAACATCAACTTCAACCCCAAATGAGAGGTAGCCATGTCGTTAACAACTAAATCATTAGTAGCAAAAGCCAAGAGGTTCGCGATTCCCGTCGCGGGAGCAGCCGCCCTGATCCTGGGCTTCGCGTTCATGTCAGGTCACATCAACGCCCATGCTGCCGCAGCCGCGGCTCCCATGGACGACTCGAGCGTGTCTTCGCTGGTTTCGCTCGATAACGCGGTGGAAGCAGTGGCGGCGCGCGTGACGCCCGCGGTGGTCAACGTAGCAGTCACATCCCGCGTCTCGGCGGACCAGACCTCCGACGACGAAAACGGCCAGGGCGGCGGGGGCATCAGCCCTCAGGACCTTCCTCCCGGCTTCCGCCAGTTTTTCTTTGGCCCCGGTAATGGCGGCATGCAGGGCATGAAGCCGCAGCCGCAGTTCGAGCATGGAATCGGCAGCGGCATTATCATCTCCCCTGACGGCTACATCCTCACCAATGACCACGTGGTCGACGGCGCTACGCAGATGCGCGTCACCCTCAACGATCGCCGCATCTTCAACGCCAAGCTGGTTGGCGTCGACAAGCTCAATGACCTGGCGGTCATCAAGATCGATGCGCACGACCTGCCCACCATTGCCTGGGGCGACTCGACCAGGCTGCACCCCGGCCAGACCGTGCTCGCCTTCGGCAGTCCCTTCGGCTACTTCCAGTTTTCGGTCACTCGCGGCATCGTGAGCGCGCTTGACCGGCCGAACCCCTACACGGACGATCCGCGCAAGCCCGGCGACTTCATCCAGACTGACGCGGCCATCAATCCCGGCAACTCCGGCGGCCCGCTGGTGGACGCGCATGGCGAGCTGGTCGGCATCGACACCTTCATCATCTCCAACAGCGGCTCATTTGCGGGCGCTGGCTTCGCCATCCCCTCGCAGATCGCCAAGGCCTCGGCTGACGCCATCATCAAGACCGGCACGGTTCACCACGGTTACCTGGGCATCAGCATGAACGACGTGACGCCTGACAACGCCAGCTTCTTCAACCTGCCTGACGCCACCGGCGCGATCATCAGTCAGGTCACGCCCGACTCGCCTGCCGGCCATGCCGGACTGAAGAACGGCGATGTGCTGCGCTCGCTCGACGGCCGCAAGATCGCAAATGGGAGCGCGCTGCAGGTCGCGGTGAGCGAGATGGCCCCGGGCAACTCGATCGAACTGGGCATCCTGCGCGACGGCAAGCCTGAGACGATTCACGTCACGGTGGGAGAGTTCCACGCCAAGGGAACGGAAGAGGCAGACAACGCAGGAGGAGGACATCAGCAGGGAGGCAAGCTCGGCCTGGCAGTCGATAACCTCACCCCCGACGTGCGCCAGCAACTGAACATTCCTGAGCAGGTGAAAGGCGCGGCTATAGAGACCGTTCGTCCGGGCAGCGCAGCCGAAGACGCAGGCCTGGCGCCCGGAAACGTGATCCTGGAAGTCAATCGCCACGCGGTCAATGACGCTGAGAGCTGCGTCAATGCTATCCACGCCGCTCCGGCCGGCAAGGACATCCTGTTGTTGGTGTGGGCCAACGGCGGAGCGAGCTACCGCGTAGTGCACCCTGACCAGAACCAGCAGAGCGGTATGTAACTTCGACAGTTGACAGTGGACAGCCCGCTGGCGGAGTTCGAAAACGCCAGCGGGCTGATTTTTTTGCATGCCGGCTCTTGGGCTTCTTTTTCCGCGTTCAACGCCGGTTGGCCAGCCGCCGGTTGCGCAGCCACTTGGCCACACCCAGCGTCAGCAGCAGGCCGCCGAACGGCAGGCATCCCAGCACCAGGATCAGCGCGAACCACCCGGAGTTGGAGTGAGCCCCGGTGCGAGTGACGCCGCCCAGCACGGTGACGAGCAACACTCCGGCCAACGCGCCTGTCAAGACAATCGAGCCGCCGCACTGCAGCAGTTGCCGTGTTCCATCGTTGGGCGGCGGGGTGGTGGCCGGGCTGGGATTGACGGGCATCCTCGTTCCTGAATTTGCAGCGCAGGTTGGGTCTTGCGAAGGTCCCGACGAAGGCGCTAGAAAGCGGAGCTCAATTTGCCAGGCGCAGCATCACGTAGGTGACCACGCCGGTGACTGAAACATAAAGCCACAGCGGAAAGGTCCAACGCGCAATTTTGCGATGCTGACGGATGCGCCCTGAAAGCGAAAAGAAGAAAGTGATCAGCACCACGGGTAGCGCGACGATCGCAAGAATGATATGGCTGGCAAGGAGCGGCAGATAAACGCTCCTGAGCGCCGCGTGCGCCGGATAGCGCACATCGCCGTGCAGCGCGTGATGCAGAATGTAGCTCACCAGGAAGAGCGTCGAAAACGCAAATGCCGTCATCATGGCCGCGCGGTGCGCCTTGATGCGATGCGCCTTGATGAATGTGAAGCCCATCAGCAGCGCGGTCGCCGAAAGGCCATTCAGGAGGGCGTTGAGCGCGGGCAGAAACGCGTACTGCGTGGCTGACGCCGCAGCCGGATGAATGTAAATCAGCCAGAACAGGAACGCCGTGGCCGCCGCGCTGACTGCGAGAATGACGGCGATGGCCGGCCCGGCGCCGGATCGTGAAGAGGACGTAGAAGCTGTCGTGGTCATAACTTTCTTAGCGTCGGGCTGTAATCATGAGGGTGGTAAACAGGATCGGCAGATAGAGCACGCTCACCTTGAGCAGATCGCGCGCCAACATGCGGCTCTCGTTTTCCGATTTGGCGCGCAGAATGCCTGCGAATCGAATCGTGTATGCCAGGTAAACCAGTCCCAGGGCCACGGCCAGCACGGGGTATACAGCACTTGTCATGCCGAGCCAGTAGGGCGCCAGGCTGACGGGGATCATGAGCACCGCGTAGAACAAGGCTTCCACCACGGTGGACCAGCCGTCCGGTTGCGCGACGGGCAACATGCGGATGCCGGCGCGCGCATAATCGTCACGATAAAGCCACGCAATCGACATGAAGTGTGGAAACTGCCATACAAACAGGATGCCGAACAGCGCAACGGCCTGCCACTCGATCTGCGGCCGGGCGGCGGTCCACCCCAGCATGGGCCCCATGGCGCCCGGAAACGCGCCGATGAACGTGGCCATGGTGGTGACGCGCTTGAGCGGCGTGTAGATGGCGACATAGGTAAACGCCGTCAGCAGAGCCAGAGAAACGGTGAGCAGGTTGGTGTGCGCAAGCAGCCACAGGGCGCCAAAGGCCAGGGCGCCTAAACCCGCGGCCAGACCTTCGCCCAGCGAGAATCGCCGTGATGCAATGGGCCGATCGGCGGTGCGCTTCATCTTCGCATCGGTGGAGCGTTCGAGCACCTGGTTCAAAGCCCCGGCGCCGGCCGAAACCAGACCGATTCCGATCATGGCATCGAGCAGCCCGGGCTGCACGCTCGAGATTCCAGAGCGCATGGACGCCAGATAAAATCCACCCCAGCCGGTTACCAGGACAAGCCCAACCACCTTGACCTTGAACAACTCACGAAGGTCGTGGATGAAGGTAGCGGTGGCGCCCGGACTGGGCGCATGAATGGCAGGCGAGTGGTGAGCAGGAACGTCGAACGGGCCCGCTTCTTGACCCGCCGCGTGGATCGGGGCAGCGGTCAGCTCGGGGGAGGATGCGGCCTGGGTGGCTGGAGTCATCAGGGAAAGAAGAACCTCAGCGGCAGCGCCTTAACGCGCCGCCCACTGAGTTGGATGATAACAAGCGAGCACCTGCAAGGTGAATTTCAGCGGCTCTTTAGAGGGCCGGTGTTATCAGCAGCAACTCGATCGCCGGGGGCGGAACGACTTCGGGCAATTTGCCGTCGGCATAGCGGCCTTCGGCAACCTCGGCAAACACCTTGTTGGTCGTGTCTTCCGTGCGGGTCGAGCTGACGTGAAGCTTCCTCACCGCCCGCATCACCGTGGTGGCCAGCAGAAAGCGGTTTTCAATTCGTAGCCCGGCGGTGTACACCAGTTCAGATCGCATGGTTGCCTCAATTCCCGGTTATGGAGCGTTTGTTGCTGAAGCCGCACACGGCCTGTGCATCCCGGTGGATACATAGATGCCGTATTTGTGTCCTGTTGACCGGGCTTGGCGACGTCGAGAAAGACCAGGGTCCCAGAGAAATCGGAGACGACCCAGAGAAAACAGAGATGAAAGGGTGAGAGGCGTTGGCCTTCTCGCCTACCTTCTCATCTTCCAGCATACGCTGTTGGGCGCGCTTCTCCTAATCGCTCGGCGGGCTTCTGGTCTCAGGGCAATCGCCTGAAGGTGGAATGCGAAGAAACAGAGGTTCCGCCGCACCTATCCCGGGCGCGAGACATCTTTCAGGGGCCTGACGGCGCGATGATTCTCAAGAAGAGAATCTGTACTGTAAACAAAATAGGGCCATACGATTGGCTTGGCTTCAAACTCCCTTTGCTATCAACCTATTCACAAAGGTGGTACACTCAAGGCTGGTCGTTGAATCCGACTTGGTGTTCTTGCCTGTTCCTGCTCTCGCTTGACTCGCAAACAATTCCACAGTGAGTTCTGCGATACATCAGCAACAAGGAAATAGCTATATGGAACAGGGAACAGTGAAATGGTTTAACGATGCCAAGGGCTTCGGCTTTCTGAGCCGCGCCACGGGCGAAGACGTATTTGTGCACTACTCGGCCATCAAGAGCGACGGGTTCCGTTCGCTTCAGGAAGGCCAGGCAGTCGAGTTCGACGTGGTCAAGGGACCCAAGGGCTGGCAGGCCGAGAACGTCAAGATCGCGTAACGGGACCCCTCACAGGGGAATAACAAACAGAAAACGGGAAGGCGCGGGCGAACTTGCCCCCTTCCCGTTTTTCGTTGTTGCGGTATCTATCGAGAAAGACGAGCTGAGAGCCCGCGGCGAAGGTCGATAGCCCGCGGTGGTTGGAGCCGCGTATATTTCAGCCCATCTTTGGACCTCGTAACTTCCGCATCGGCGGATACAGGAACGATGACCGTTTTGAGCAAGGTAGGGTTGAAACTTGCTATTCACAGCCTTCGATGTATGAGATGGCATCAGCCCGTCCTGAATAGTACCGAACGATTTTACCTTCATCCGTTTCGAATCGGATGCCATACCTTCCATCGGGCGTTGGAACCGTCAGGTAGTGTCCTTCGGGACCAGTGTATGCGTGCGGACTAACTTTCATCCTCTTGCCATATACGCGGAGTGCGTGAGCCTCAGAGTCCCCGTTGTGAATCCCCTCGACGGTCTGTGTATCTCGATTGTCGATGTCAACCCGCGCAACTCGCCCGTTCAGAATCATGAGACTAATGCCCGATTGGCCGTGTAGATTCGCATAGAAACATGTTTTCTGATCGCTGTCTTGAGCCCACTCTATCGAATAGGAAAGATGCTGTTCAGTCTTCAACTCAGAGAGTTTCATCCCGACCTTGACTGGGCCTACGCCGTTCGGACAAACCTGCCAATTGTCAGCCGCCGGACATATGCAAGCAGTCGCCATCACGCATACAGCCAACATATTGAGCAAACGCATAATGGCGCAATTTTACTCTTCAACTTCGGCCAAGAACGCCTAGTTTCTGCATCGTCGCCAATGCGGAAGTAATTGGCGGGCCGACTGTTTCGCGCCGCCCCTACGGGGCTGCAATTCTCTTCTGCAGCTAACCCAGGACTGCGCTTCGCTTGTCCTGGGCTATTATCGGTCCTCCCTACGGGAGGTAAGTCATATAGGACGCCTGGCGTCGCCCAAGGCCATGGAAATGCGGCCAGCTTCCCTCAGGGGCTAAAGCCCCGTCATTTTGGGCTGCTTTTCGGCACGGCTGAAGCCGTGCCCTGTTACAAAGCTCTTTTTCGAAGCCCGCGGAGAATTTTCAGGGCAGATTCTTCGATTCGCCCAAAATGACACCTCTTTGAAGATGCAGATGAAACCGGGAATTGCGCGGTTGTGGCGGGATTGTCGGGAATTCGGAACGATCGGCCTGCTTGACTGTTTCGCGCCGCCCCTACGGGCTGCCACTCTTATTTGTCAGCTACCCCAGGACTGCGTTCGCTGGCGCAAACTTGTCCTGGGCTGGATTCCCATGGCCCCTAGGGGGCCGATGATGCGGCCCTTCGATCCAGTACGGAGTCTGGATCGTGGACGTGTCGTCGCAAATGGGGAAGTTTCAACCCGTGCGTGCAGCGCTCCTGCTAACTCTGTCGCGCGGCCTTCATAACTTCGTCCGCGACCTGCTCGGGAGTAACCGCGTCTACGGGGATGGACACATGGGCGGTGCGATAGAGGGGCAATCGGCGTTCGTAGCGGCTGGCCAGGTTCGCATGGTCGGCGAGAATCGGGCGGGTGTGCTGGGTGCCTGCACAGCGCGTCAATGTGGTCTTGAGTTCAACGTCGAGATGAACCAACAACGTGCCGGGCGAAGTGAGCAGTAGTTCGCGTGTCTCGGCGCGCTCAATGGCGCCGCCTCCCAGCGCCAACACCAGCGAATCGCCTTGAACCAGTCGCGCGATGGTCTGGTGCTCGCGGTGGCGGAAATGCTCTTCGCCATAACGGCTGAAAAGCTCAGTGATGGCGCAGCCGGCCTCGGCTTCGATCACATCGTCCACGTCGACGAAGCTCCAGCCCAGGCGGTCGGCCACCAGCGGGCCGACGGTCGATTTGCCCGACCCCATGAAGCCGGTCAGGACAATGCGCCGTGGCGGGATGGGTGTGTTCTTTGTGTGCTCGTTCACTGCTATCAGTATAGGGAAGCGAATCGGCCAGTTGGAGCCGGTCAGCCCAGCACCATCACCACCGCGCCGGCGGTGATCAGCAGGCCGCCGATGACGGCTGGGGCTGTGAGTTTTTCGCCCAGCAGCAACCAGGCAAACACCATCACCAGCGGGACCGAGAGCTTGTCGAGAGGGGCCACGCGCGAAGCCGGTCCCAGTTGCAGCGCGCGGAAGTAGCAGATCCACGAAAGGCCAGTTGCGAGGCCGGAAAGTGTGAGGAATAACAGTGTGCGCCGGTCGAGCGAACGGATCTCGCCATGCTTGCCGAGGGCCAGCGCAATGCCCCAGGCAAAGATGACCACCACGCTGGTCCTGAGGGCCATGGCCAGGTTTGAGTCCACATGCGCAACGCCCACCTTGGCCAGCAGGGCCGTGGCGGCGGCAAAGAGCGCGGAAAGCAATGCCCATCCAATCCAGCTCATGGGGACTATGGTACGCGGCATTGACTGAGCCGGCCGGTTCTCCCGTCATTTAAACTGCAAGGGATGAAGCCGGGCCGAGCCAGCAGGACCGCCCTTCGCGTAGCCATTCGCCGCGCAGCTCACCAGATGGTGGACCAGCCGCCGGTTCTGGACGATCCAATCGCCATTCGCCTGATTGGGCCGGAATTTGCTCGCGACATGGAGCGCGCGCAGCACAAGGTTGCGCGCGACTTTCGAGCCTTCATGGCCGCGCGCAGCCGCTTTGTCGAGGACCAGTTGGCCGCGGCGGTAGCGCGAGGGGTCATTCAGTATGTCGTTCTGGGCGCAGGGCTGGACGCTTTCGCCTGGCGTAACCCATTTCCTGCATTGCGTGTTTTCGAAGTGGACTTCCCTGCGACGCAGAAATGGAAGCGCGGATTACTCAACGAAGCCGGCCTGGCGCAACCCGCCAACCTGACGTTTATCCCCCTCGATTTTGAGCACAAGACATTGGCTGCCGGGCTCATTGAATCAGGTTTCGATCTCGGCCGGCCCACCTTCTTCGGTTGGCTGGGCGTGGTTCCGTACCTGACGCACGAAGCCTTTCGCTCCACACTGAGCGATATTGCACGTATGCCCCCGGGCAGCGGCGTCGGCTTCGACTATGCGCTGTCGCCCGAGGTTCTTACGCCGATGCAGCGCGCGGCTTTGAAGGCTCTGGCGGAGCGCGTGGCATCGGCCGGCGAACCGTTCAAGCTGCTCTTCGCGCCCGACGAGATGGAGCGCGAACTGCGCGACGCCGGATTCACGCGCATCAGCCAGTTGGATTCGAAGCATCTAAACGTTCTGTATTTCACCGGACGCGCCGACGGCCTGAAACTTTCCGATGTCGACCTCGGGAGGCTGGTGACCGCCTGGGTGTGACGGCGGGTTAAGATTGCTTCATGCGCCCGCTCATGATTGGCCTGCTCTCCGTTGCCTCCGCTGCCTGCCTGTTGGCCGGCGCGAGCGGATGCGGCTACCACACGCTGGGCGCGGCCACCCATCTACCCCCTGACGTCAAAACTCTGTCAGTTCCCGTCTTCGCCACGCGCACGGTGGCGAATGGGACCGAGACCGCGATGACGGAAGCGGTGATCAGGGAATTCGATACCCGCACACGCTTCCGGATCACACCGGCCGCCAACCCCGATGCCGACGCCGTCCTTCACGGAACTATCCTGAAAGAAGTGGTTTCGCCGCTCACATATAACTCGCAGACGCAAGAGTCTTCAAGCTTTCTGATCACGCTGGTGGTCTCGGTGACCCTCAACGCCCGGGACGGCAGAGTGCTTTATCAGAACCCGAACTACACGTACCGGCAGCAATACGAGTCCACCAGCGATCTGCCCACATTTATCCAGGAGGATCCTGCCGCCGTGCAGCGGCTCTCGCGCGATTTTGCCCGGCAACTGGTGGCCGACGTGCTGGAAGGATTTTAGGAATTACCTATGGTTTGCTCTACTCTCCTGCGCGAATCAGCAGGCAGGTCACGTTATCGTGTCCGCCGGCCTTGTTGGCCGCGCCGACCAGCCGCGCGCAGAGTTGATCGAGTGGCAGATCGATGGATAGAAGAGACTCGATGATCGGATCGGAGAGCTCGCGGGTCAGGCCATCGGAGCAGAGCAGGAACAGGTCGCCGGGCTCGGCCTCAAGCTCGAAGATGTCCGGCGTGACCTGGCACTGGGTCCCGAGCGCCCGGGTGATCACGTTGCGGTACTGGGAGCGCCGGGCCTCGGCCGGGGTCATGCGGCCAATCCGCACCTGCTCCTCCACCAGCGAGTGGTCAAGCGTGACCTGCTCGAGCCGGCGATTGCGCATCCGATAGCCCCGGCTGTCGCCTATGTTGAAAATCAGCACGCGGCGGTCTTCGGTCAGCAGCGACACCAGTGTGGTTCCCATGCCCTTGAAGTTGGGATTGCGCTGCGCCCGGGAATAAATGGCCTGGTTGGCGAGCGAGATGGCTCTTTCAGCCACTTCCCTTAGCGGTGCGATCGGGTCGCGGGCGGTGAGCGAGTGCATGACCTCGTCGACGGCCAGGGAACTGGCAATTTCACCGGCAGCCGCGCCACCCATTCCATCGCAGACCAGGTAAACCCCGTGCTCCACGGAATACGCGTACGCATCTTCGTTGGAGGAGCGCTTGCGGCCTCGGTCGGAAACCGCCGCTGCCGTGAAATGGACTAGAGCCGTTGCCAAAATAACTCCCGAAACATGCCTTCCATCGATCAGTTTACACAGTTCAGAATCCGCACAGATTTCTTTGATGCCGGCGGAGGGCTTGAGGGGCTCACCAGGGGGGTTCTAATCGTTCCCGTGCCGATTTGGAGTGAGGCAGCGATCACTTTTTAGCCGGCTCACCCGGCTTTTCCGGCAGCGGCGGGGGAGCGGGGAGTTCGAAGACCTGGATAGCGCCGGCGTTCAGCACAGCCACGCGCCGGCCAGAAGGTGAAATGGCCACGTTGCCGCCGGAGTCGAGGGCCGGGCTTGCGGGTGCTTCGAGCGCCATGTCGCCGGTGGCGGCGTCGTAGACCGTCACCCACTGGCCCTTTACGTCGTCGGCGTCTATTGGAGCGTAGGCGTTGACCGGATGCGAAACGCCGAGGGTCTCCCGCGCGATGCGCAGGCCGTTGGGCGCCATGGCGATCTCGGGCCATACGGCGACCGTGGGCGTGACATCGGCCCACAGGGTGCGGCCGTCGGTGGTCATGGCCAGCAGCCGGTCGCCTACATCCTTCCCGCAGGCCGTAACGAGGATCAGGCGGTCGGAAACGAAATCGTCGCTGGGCTCGCAGGTGGAGGCGAAGCTTCCCAGCATGCGGCTGCCGCCATCGAAAAAGCTGAGATTCAGCGTCCAGTTCCAACCGGTCCCGCGCAGGTCCTCAAGGTAGCTGTCGGCATTGATGGGCAGATGAACGGTGGTTCTGACCCGGCTGACGAGCATCACTTTGCCCGAGTCGCGGCGAAGGATGCGGACCACCGTGTCGGGAGTGGCATTGGATTCGCTGTTATCGACGTCCATACCCGCTGAGGCGGTGACCGGGCTGTCGACTGAACCGGGCTTGGGGGTTGTTCCAGCCGGCTCGTGGGAGTCAGTCACCAGCAGGTTCTGGGTGGGATCCACCTCGACCCACAGGAGCGGCCCTGGAAATTGCAAATAGGGTTTCAACTCCAGGGAGGCATCGCCCTGCATCAGGTTATTTCGGTCGCGAAGCAGGAAGTGACCGTCATTGAGCATCCACAGGTAGCGCACCCGGTCGTGAAGGGTCCACACCTTTTCGGCCTCGACCGCGCCCTGCGGCAGGGAAAGAACCACGGCACGGATCTGCCGTTCGTCGGTTTCGCCGTTGGTCGCATCGCGATGAAGCAGGCCGGGAACGCGGAAGGTGAACAGCAGCTTGTCTTCGCCGATAAAGTCCAGCGAGACAAGGGTGTTTCGCGAGCCCAGGTAGATGGGACCGGGCGGAGAGAATCCGAGCGGGTCGACGAGAATCGACCATGACGGAGCGATGGTTGGCTGGGCGGGAAAGCGATCTGGAATCAGACGTTCCCTGATCGGCCGGGGGCGGCTGGAAGCGGCGCTGATCTCAGCCTGTGGCAAGGCCGTCGGCGCTAAAAGCGCCAGCCCGCACCATGCCGCAAATGCCAGACCCATCCATGCCTGCAAGCCAGCTCTTGTTCGCCGAAACCTCATCGCTCTCGATTCTCGCCGATTGGCCCCCTCTTTGGGCAGTGATGGCTGCCGCATGTCGAATCCAGTCGCTCCGGATGTCAACCGTGGCAGGGAACAGGCCGCGTTCGCACCGCGTGTGCGACAGTAAAAGAAGGGATGCGAGAGCAAGCGACAATCGGCCGGCGATTGGGAATTCTAGGTTACGGCGCCTGCGCCCTGGCCGGAACGCTTTGGGGAACGGGCTTCTACTTCGGCCGCCTCGCCCTCAACGAGATGAGCGTGGAGCACATGGTGCTTTACCGCTTCCTGTTTGCCTCGCTGGGCATGCTGCCGGTGGCGCTCTTCCATCGTGTGCGGCTCAATCGCGGCGAGATGCGCACGTTGCTGCTGGCCGCCGTATTCGGGATCCCCATTCAATTCCTGCTGCAGTTCAAGGGCCTGACAATGACCACCGTAAGCCACGCCTCGCTGATGGTTGGCTCGATGCCGGTGTTGCTGGCGGTCGCAGCCACACTGTTTGCCGGCGAGTCGCTGGACTGGTTTGGCTGGCTGGCTCTCTGTGGGTCAACGGCGGGCGTGGCGCTGGTTGTACTGGGGGGCAGCCATGGCGCGGCCAGGCGCGGCCAGCCAACCCTGGCCGGAGATTTGCTGGTAATATTTTCGCTCATCACCGCCCTGGCCTGGGTCCTGCTGAGCAAGAAGCTGATGCAGACCCACATCCCGGTGGTCGTATCTGCCTACACGATCCTCTCCGGCACCGCAATGCTGATTGCGATTGACCTCGGGCCTTGGTTACTTTTGCCGTGGACGCATCGGGCGGTGGCGCCGCTGCCGTTTGCCCGCGTGAGCCCGACCGCCTGGATTGCCCTTGCCATCAGCGGCTTGCTGTGCACGGCAACCACCACGTTCCTGTGGAATTGGGGCATTCATCACGTACCGGCCTCGCGCGCGGGAGTGTTTTTGAACATCGAACCAGTATTGGGCTCAGTACTGGGCGTCGAGCTGCTGGGCGAACGGCTTGGTCCTTACGCGTGGCTGGGCGGCGCGCTTATTGTGGCCGCGGCCGTGGCGCTCACCACCCGCGGCAACGAGCCGGGGCCGGAAGTGATTTTGGAGTAGCCGGAGGTGTTTTACGATGGGAAGCATCGAGGAGGTCCCTGCCTCACCCATCGATCCAGTCGCGTCTGAGCGAGTCGCGCCCAAGGGCCGTAGCCGGACCCGCGACGCGCTTGAAATCGCTGTCTGCTACGGGCTGATTCTGCTGGTGATCTGGACGCCGCGGCCGTGGCAGCGATGGCTGTGGATGGTCGCCGTCGCAGCGGTCATCGTCATTACCTGCATCTCCTTCGACGGATTCAAGGCGATGGGTCTGCGGCGGACGAACTTTCTGCGCTCCCTTTGGATTCCCGCAGCGGCATTGCTGATTTCGGGCGCAGCCGTCGCAATTGCCGGCCGGTTGGGTACATTGCATCTTCCCGGCAGCATCCTCGCATTCTTCATGACTTACTGCGCCTATGCGATCTGGTCCGGAGTGCAACAGTTCCTATTGCAAGGAGTGTTTCTGCTGCGGTTCCTGCGGCTCATTCCCCATCGGACGCTGGCCGCACTCACGGCCGCGGCCCTGTTCGCCGCCGCTCACCTGCCCAATCCCATCCTCACGCCCATCACATTGTTATGGGGAACGGCGGCCTGCCTGTTATTTGTTCGCTATCGGAATGTCTTTACGCTTGCCATCGCACATGCCATCTTCGGGATCAGCGTAGCCCTAACGATTCCCGGGCCGGTCGACCACAACATGCGTGTCGGCCTGGGTTACCTGACCTATACCCACCATCGTCATGGCTCGAGGCCGTATCCTCTTTCGCATCCGTTACCGAAACCATAGAGACCAGAGCGCATCCACAGTAGCGTGCGTGACGGCCGAGGCGCCCACCCTGTGCCGACGGCGCCAGGCCCGGCCATAAAAGATACCCGCAACTGCTGCCAGCAGCACATATCTCCAGTTAAAGTGCACGGCGCGCTTGTTGAAATGAGCCAGCCCGAAGAGGAGCGCCGTAAGCAGCAGCGCGGCGGTCGGCCCGATGCGTCGCTCCAATAGATTTTGCATCCAGCCGCGAAAGAACAGCTCCTCAGGCACGGCAATGAAGAAGAACGTGAAGATACAGGCAATGGGGATTGCGGCCCATCCCGGCCAGAGTTCGTGCAAGTGCAGAAAACCCAGCCCCAGCCCCAGTGTCAGAGCAATCGGAATGTAGAGCGCCGCTTCGCCGAGGCCGATTGCGGCGTCCGCCAGCCGCAGGCGCAGATCGAATCCGGTTCCATTCAGTTGCCGCACGAGCACAAATCCGTAGATTCCCGCGTCGAGCAGGATTACCTTGTTGAAGATGGCCAGATGAGCCGGCCACGCGCCCTCGAACCAGCGCAGGTCGACTGCGAGGCCGAGCACTGCCAACACCACGAAGTCGCGCCAGTTTCCGCGTTGAAGCTTGTCGGCATTAGCGGCCTGCCAAAGCAGCACGGCCACCGCGACCGGGAGCGCGGCGTAGAGCGCAAACCAACCCCATCGGAAGATGCCGCCGCTCCATGCGACCAGGAGATAGGGAAGACACAGCACCGCGGGCGCCAGGAGCTGCGCCCGCACTGGCAGTCTGCCTAGCTGCTTCCCCACGGCTTCGGGAAAGAACGCCACGGCCAGATAAGGGAGCAGCGCAAGCAGCGCCGCAAACAGGTTTGCCGGAGTGACCAGAGCCATTCCCTACATTGTGCGCCACGCGGCTTGGAGAAGTCGCAAGCTTCGCTTTCCACCGGGGTGCACGAAAGCGAGGCACCCGGAGCACCCAAAGCCGGGGTAGTCAAAGCCCGGGCCGCTGAACCCTCGGTCATTGGACATGCAAGAATTATCTTGAACACCCGAGCCATTTGGGTCGATAAACCCCAAAGTGATGGGGGGACTGTCCTGACGCTACTTACCTGGAATCACGAGTGCTCCGTCGGCATCCGAGCCATCGACGACCAGCATGGCATCCTCATGGATGCCATCAACGAACTGAGCCTGTCTCTGGTGCACGGCAGCAGCCGGGACCAGCTGGGAGTTCTCATTGAACGGATCATCGAGTTCACCCGGATGCACTTCTCAAGCGAGGAGCAGTTGATGGAGATGACCGGCTACCCAGGCCTGGCAGAACATCGGACGGCGCACGTGGAGATGCTGCATCGGATTCGCGCCGGCGCTCATTTGCTGCAGTACGATCCGGCAGTGGACATGCGGAGCCTGCTGTCGGCCCTCCGTGACGGCTTTCGCGACCACATTGCGAGCATGGATCGCCTGTATAGCCCCTGGCTCATTGAATGGGGCCTGGTTTGAAGTGCTGAATTGATGTCACGTTTTGAAAAAGCGAACGCGGCGGCGGAGGAAGATTCCGGTTCAAAAGGGGGATCGCGTTCACATTTTCCGCTTTCTCTCCGATATCTAAATCAACGGCCTGCGCCGAAGGAGGAAACACCGTGGCACTATTGACCTGGAGCAACGATTATTCAGTTGGGGTTCAATCCATCGATGGGCAGCACTCGTCTCTGTTCAGCATGCTGAACGAACTTCACGCCGCAATGATGAAAGGTCAGGCCAAGAGCGTCGCCGGCACCGTGCTCCGCCGGCTGGTCAGCTACACTCGCGAACACTTTGCGGCGGAAGAAGCCATGATGGCGGCAGCGAAATACCCCGGCCTGGCGCAACATCGCATCAAGCACCTCGAGTTGACGCGGCAGGTGGAAGAGTTCATGGGGCGCTTTGAGCGCGGCGAAGCAGCTGTCAACATCGAGTTGCTCAGTTTTCTGCGCGACTGGCTAACCAGCCACATTCAGAAGTCGGACAAGGAATATACCCCGTGGCTCAAGAAAAACGGTAAGAATTAGGGTCGTTTTTCAACTTCCCGGCAGGCTCCCCTCCGTTGAAGCTCTCAACTCAACCCGGCAGTCCCTCGAAAGACAGCTGGCCGGATGCCCACGGGCCGGAAACGGGCTTGGGCTCGGAGGCGAGGTCGTACACCAGCCGCTCCAGCACCAGCCGCTTGTCGGGCGGCGAAGATCGCAACTCGAGGTCGGCGCGCGCCACCAGCCGTAGGGCGCGCATCAGTTCGCGGCGGCTCTTGTAGCGGCGAGCCTGGCGGATCAGCTCATCGGCTGCAAAAGGCGGAATCCTGAATCCCTGCCACAACGCCTGCCAGATGGCCCGCGAATCGCGCACGTTCTTTTCAAGAATCACCAGCATCTGGCGGAAGGTGCGCGCCAGCATGTAAAGATGGCCGATCGCTGCGTCTTCGCCCGCGTCTGAGCTGTTCAGCAAACCGTGAAGCAACGCCAGCGCACGCGCACGGTCATGCGCGCTGATGGCCTCGGTCAGTTCATAAAGCGAGCGCTGCTTTGCGCCCAGCACCATGGTCTCCACGTCTCCCAGCGTAATACGGCCGCGGCCCATGGCATAGAGCAGCAGCTTTTCCATCTCCGAAGCGACCAGCATCATGTCCGCGCCCAGCGCGTCCACCAGTTCGCGCGCCGCATCGGGATCCATGCGCACCTCGGCCTGCTGCGCGGTCGAGACGGCCCAGCGCATGGCGTCTTCCTCGCCGACGCGAGCCAATTCCACCATGCCGCAGTGCTCGCCCAGGGTCTCGGTCAACCGCTCGAAGCGGTTCTTGTCGTCCATTTCCATGCGTCGAATGTCATTGGGAATGCGGATAAAGTCGGCGATAAAGACGATGAGCGCCTGCGGATTCGGGGAGCGAAAATAGCGGTCGATGGCGGCGAATTCATCCTTCTTGGCACCGCGCGTGTAAAGCTGCCGCACATTGCGCACAAAGATCAGCTGGAATGGAGCCATGAGCGACGGCGTCTGCGAGCGATCCAATACTTCGAAGATCGAGGTTGAGGCCAGATCGAAATCGGAAAGGCAAAAGTCTCTTAGATCGGCAGGAACAAAGGCCTTGATGGCCGCGGCGCGGCAGCGGTCGAGCAAAAAAATCTCGTCCCCTGCCAGGACATATCCAGGCCGCGAAGTCCCCTTTCCGGCGGCGGCAGCTTCCATCTCGCCCACAAACCGGCCGGCCGCCGCGAATCCCGCGCCCCATCGCGCGCCGCTCATCACTCCCCCACCGGCGCCACCTGCGGTGGGGCCAACTGCGGCTTCGCCGCCACCTGTGCCCTTTGCGACGGGGCTGTCGTTTCTGTTGACCAATATGCAGGAGCCGCTTCAACGCCATTATGCTGGTCGAAGTCCCCGCTAGCGTTCCTGCTGCCGGCGAGTTGAGCGAGAATTCTCATACGGCTCCAGAATACCCGTCCTGGAGCATTCGAGTCAGCGAGGAAAACCGGGCAGGAATCAAATTGCACCCTTGCGCAGGCTGGAAGCGCGAACTATAACCTTCGGGCTCACCAGTTGCGTCATGGGGGGCGCGGGATCCCGGTCCGACATCAGCGACAATACCATCTCGGCGGCAAGACGGCCGATCGCCTGGCTGTCCTGGTCAACCGAGGTCAACGGCACGCGCAGGAAATCCGAATACAGAACATTCCCGCAACCCACCACGGCAATATCCTCGGGAATCCGCAGTCCCGCATCCAGAATCGCGCGCATGGCGCCCAGGGCAATGGGGTCGTTGAAGCAGAAGATCCCATCCGGCCGGGTGGGCAGGCTCAGCAGCCGGTTGGCTACTTCGTAGCCTCCCGGCTCTCCGCGGTCGTCGCCCGAGATCCCGATTGACACCACGTGCCCGGCCGACAGAGCCATTCCGGCCTCGGCCAGAGCCCGCTTGTACCCCTCCAGGCGCCCGATCGCCGTGCTGGTTTCAGGGCCGCGAATATGCGCGATGCGCTCGCATCCCTGACCGACCAAATGATTGGTCCCCAGGAAGCCCACCGCCTCGTCATCCACTCCCACAAAGTTTGCCGCCAGCCCCGCAAATCGCCGGTCGATGAGAACATAAGGAATTCCTCGCGCTTCAATGGCGCGAAAGCTCTCCACCGTCCACTGCGCCGAAGCAATCACGATGCCATCCACGCGCCGCGCCAGCAGCTGGTCAATCTCCTGCCGCTCGAGCGCTGCGTCCTCTTCGGACGAAGTGATGATCAGGCTGTAGCCCAACCCGCGGATGCCGGCCGAAAGGGCTTTGGCCACCTGTGCGAAAAACGGATGCAGCAGGTCAGGAACCACCAGGCCGATCGTCCAGGTGCGCCCGGTAATTAACGCCCGCGCCGTCAGGTTGGGCTGATAGTTCAGCTCCTCCACGCGCTTCAGGACCCGCTTGCGGGTCTCTGCGCTGATGTCGGGGTGACCGCGCAGCGCCTTGGAGACGCTGACCGTCGACAGGTCGAGGTCGCGGGCAATGTCTTTCATGCGCACGGGGGCTTCCCTGCGCGGCTTCGCCGGCTTGGCCTTTGCGTCAGGCATCTTCCCTGAATCCTGTCATTTCCCGGTCATTCGATTGGCATCGAGCTAGGCTCTGAAGCCATTATCGCTCCGCCAGCGGGTTATCGATGACTCTTTTCTGAGCTATAGGGAGAATCGTCGTTGACACGATGGGAAGCGGCGTCTATGATTCTCCGGTGAAAGTTATCGATAACTACGACGCTTTGGAGTGCTTATGAGCCAGGCAATCCATCCATCCATCGCCATCGATCCTGCGCTGGTTCCCAAACGCCAGCTTGCCTCGGGCGCATCCATGCCCGCCATCGGCCTGGGCACCTTCGGCTCCGATTCGGTGAGCCCGACGCAGGTTGCTGAAGCCGTCAAAGGCGCGGCCGCTGCCGGCTATCGGCATTTCGATTGCGCCTCAGTCTACGTAAACGAACCCGAGGTCGGCGCTTCGCTTGAAGAGATCCAGCGCGGCGGCATTAAGCGCGAAGAGTTGTGGATCACCTCGAAAGTGTGGAATGACAAGCATGGCGAAGATGACCTGATCGCCTCTTGCCGCCAGTCGCTGGCCGACCTGCGACTGGATTACCTTGACCTTTACCTGGTTCACTGGCCCTTTCCGAACTTCCATCCGCCGGGCTGCGACGTCAGCTCGCGCAGCCCCGACGCCAAGCCCTACATCCATGAGAGCTACATGAAGACCTGGCGCGCCATGGAAAAGCTAGTCGATCTCGGGCTGGTGCGCCACATCGGCACCTCGAACATGACCATCCCCAAGCTCAAGCTAGTGCTTCGCGATGCGCGCATCAAACCGGCGGTCAATGAAATGGAGCTTCACCCCCACTTCCAGCAGCCGGAGCTTTTCCGCTTTGTCAGGGAGAACGGTATTGTGCCGGTTGGCTACTGCCCGCTGGGCTCGCCAGGCCGCCCGGAGCGCGACCGTACCCCGGACGACACCGCGCCCACCCAGGACCCGGTCATTCTCGAGATCGCCCGTCGTCATGGCGTGAATCCAGCCGCGGTGTGCATCAAGTGGGCGGTGCAGCGCGGCCAGACGCCGATTCCCTTCTCCGTCAATCACTATCGCGACAACCTGGCCTGCGTCATCTCCGACCCGCTCAGCGGCGAAGAGATGAACGCCATCGCCCAGATCGACCACAACTGCCGGCTGATCAAGGGCCAGGTCTTCCTGTGGAAAGAGGGCCAAACCTGGGAAGCCTTATGGGACACGAACGGCGAGATAACACCGCCTTGAACTGAAGAGGAACGCGATGAAAGAAACCATGCTCGCCGCTTTTCTGCCCGGAGACTCGACCGTTGAATTGCGCACCGTGCCTGTGCCTGCGCCCGGCCATGGCGAAGTGCTGTTGCGCGTCAAGGCCTCCACCATCTGCGGCTCCGACATTCGCTGCATCTACCACGAGCATTTGGGAAAAGGCCCGGAGGGTTACCAGGGCGTAATCGCCGGTCATGAGCCCTGCGGCCAGATCGTCGCTGAGGGCGCAGGGTGCCGTCGGTTCAAAACCGGCGATCGCGTCATCGTGTATCACATTTCCGGCTGCGGAGTGTGCAATGATTGCCGCCGCGGCTACATGATCTCCTGCACCAGCGAGAAGTATCGCCGCGCCTATGGATGGCAGCGCGACGGCGGCATGGCGGAGTTCATGATCGCCGAAGAGAAAGACCTGATTGCACTGCCCGATTCGCTGAGCTTTGCCGACGGCGCGCAGGTGGCGTGCGGATTCGGCACCGTCTACGAGGGTCTCGAAAAAATCGGCATCGACGGCAATCACGCCGTGCTCATCACCGGACTGGGTCCGGTGGGCCTGGCCACCGGCGCGCTCTGCCGCAAACTGGGCGCAAGCAAGATCATCGGGATCGATGTGGTTCCCGAGCGCATGAAGATCGCCAAAGAGCTCAACCTGTGCGATGAAGTGCTCGTTGCCGGCCCCGATAACGTCGCCCAGGTCAGGGCGCTCACCGGCGGCTTCGGCGTGGAGCGCGCGGTCGATTGCTCGGCTCACGACGCCGCCCGCGCCACCGCCATTCGCGCCACCCGCAAGTGGGGCCGAATCGTCTTTATCGGCGAAGGCGGCCGCGTGGAGATCAACCCCTCGCCCGACATGATTCACGACCAGAAGACCCTCTACGGTTCCTGGGTCACTTCGACCTGGCTCATGGAAGAGCTGGTCGAGCGACTGGTCCGCTGGAATCTGCATCCGGCCGATATCATTACTCACCGCTTTTCGCTCGAGCACGCCGGCGATGCATATTCGCTGATGGCCTCAGGCAAGTGCGGCAAAGTCGCTGTCTGCGCGGACGAAGAGCTGAAATAGCGCCCGCAGCGAGGGAGAAAAGTATGGCCGCAGCAAACTCGTCCGAATTGCCCGAATGGGAACGCAGGCTTCATGCGCTGCTTCCCATATTCGGCCACCGCAACTGGATCGTGGTTGCAGATTCAGCCTATCCCGCGCAGTCCAAGCCCGGCATTGAGACCCTCTATGCGGGCGGCGATCAGATCGACGCCGTGCGCATTGTCTCCCATGCCATCGCAGAGCAAAAGCACATACGCGCCAATATCTATCTCGATGAAGAACTCGCGTTTGTCTCCGATGCGGAGTCACGCGGTGCGGATGAATATCGCAGGCAGATCGCCAGTCTGCTGGGGCCTTCAGCCACGCGGCTTCCGCACGAGCAGATCATCGCCAGGCTCGACGAGTCGGCGCAGGTCTTTCGCATCCTGATTGTCAAGACCGATCTCACGATTCCCTACACGTCAGTCTTCTTCGAACTCGATTGCGGATACTGGTCAGCCGAAGCCGAGCAACGGCTGCGGAAGTCGATCGCCGCGAAAAAATCAAATCCGTGACCCTCTCGCCAGCCCGCAAGATCCTGAAAGTTGCGTTGCCCGGCCACCGCGGCGGGCATCACGCTCAAGGTTCACTGGATTAGCTTATGGTTTCCCACCGGCCGGCTTGGGCGACTCATCCGCATCTGGGCGCGCGGACCCTTCGTCGCGAGGCACAGCGGCAGCCACGCTGCCCATGGGCTCTGCATCTGCCGACGCGGCTTCCATATCGTCGTCAAACTGTTTCTCTTTCTCGCTCTTTTCACCGGCCGGCTTCGGATCTCTCAGGGTTTTTGGCTTCATAGTCAACTTAGATGCAGACTTCTTCCTGGCGGCCCTGGAAGGTGCAGGAGCGCCCAGAAATGCGGCCCAGTTCAACCCCAGGAGATGCGGCGCAGTCTTTGCTTTGGCGATGGCCATGCCGGCCACATGCTCCACAATCCACTCGAAGTTTTCGGGTCCCACTGAGTGCAGATCCGCGTCCGGCGCCGGGTTCATGAAGTCGATGGCGTAGGGGATGCCGTTCTCGACCGCGAATTCAACGGTATTCAGGTCGTAGCCAAGCGCCCGGCACAACGTCAGCGCATCGCGTTCCACGCGCTTCAAGAGCTTCCTGGCCGCGGAGCCCTGCGTGGTGTCGCGCAGGTAGCGCTCCGCATGAGGACGCCGCGGATCGTAGGCCATTATGTGAACGTGCTTTTGCGCCACGACGTAGCAGCGGAAATATTCGTTGAAATCCACCGCCTTCTGATACATCATGCACAGGTCGCGCGATTGATCGTAAGCGTGGAAGAACTCTTCGCGATTGTGCACGTGGTACACATCGCGCCAGCCGCCGCCATCCACCGGCTTCAGAAAACCATGCTCGCCGACGTAGGCAAACACTCCCTCCCAGTCCAGGGGATACTCGAGATTGCGCATCGAGCGGTCGGTGGTTCCCTCAGGATGCTGCTTGTGGGGCAGGATCACCGTAGGTGGCACGGCAACACCCAGCCGCGCAGCCAGGGAGTAGTTGAAGAACTTGTCGTCGGCCGACCACCAGAATGGGTTGTTAATGATAACCGTGCCGTTCAGCGCGGCGTGTTTCAAAAAGGCCCGGTAAAAAGGAATGTCGTGCGAGATTCGGTCCACAATCGCGGCGTAGCGCGACGGCTTGCCAAGCTGGACGGCGCCGGTCTCGACAAACTCCGCCTCGATGCCGTCGACGTTGCGTGAATTGATTCGCTCTACCAGCGCGCCGGGAAAGCTGTTCTCCATGCCAAACAGGATGCCTATTTTTTTCATGAGCTTTGCCCTCCTGGATCCCGCCACAGCAGTCACGCAAATCTCGACGAGCGGGGTTGCTGGCACCAGTTTACGTCAGTCACTAGTCCGTTTCCTGCCCCGGCCAGTGACGCCCAGGTTTCCCCAGCGCACCCCAACCCGCTATGCCGTACGACACATCCCGGCCCCGCAAACGAGCGTATATTCGTCCAGTTGAGTGAAATCCATCGCGTAAGGGGCCTATTTCGGAGGAAAAAATGAAATACCGGACATTGACGGTCTCAAGGCAGTTCGGAAGCGGCGGCGGACGCATCGCAACCACCATCGCCCAGCGGCTCGGCTGGAAGCTGCTCGACGGAGAGATCATCACCGCGATCGCGCACGCCGCAAGGGTGGATTCGAATGTTGTGCGGCACTACGATGAACGAGTCGACTCCTGGCTGCGCCGCATCAACGAAGAGGCCGTACGGGGCGTGGCGGTGGCTTCAGGGCTGCCACTGGGCGAAGGCGAGATCTTCGACGCCCATGTGATGACGGAGCTTACTCGCAAGATTGTCGAAGAGGCGCATCAGTCGGGCGACTGCGTGATCGTGGGCCGCGGCGCGCAGTGCATCCTGGAGAATCTGCCCGACGTCTTTCACGTGTTTATCTACGCGCCTTTCTGTGATCGGGTACAGAGATTGCGCACGCGCCTCGCGCCCGGCATTAACATTGAACATCGCATCCGCACCGTCGACGAGGAACGCGCCAAATATCTGCAACAGCGCTTCGGCAAGAACTGGTGCAATCCTCAGCTTTACGATCTGATGATCTGCTCGCACCCCGATGAGGATGCAACAGCAAAGGTGATTCAATACGCAATGACCGGCAATTGCTAAGCAGCCAAAAAGAGAGAGAACGATGAAGGAAGCTCCAAAGGTGGTTGCGTTTTGCGGGAGCCCGCACAAAGGCGGCAACACCACCATCCTGCTCGGCTATGTGCTCCGGGAGCTTGAGAAGGAAGGCATAGACACCGAACTTGTCGAGTTGGCCGGCTCCAACATTCACGGCTGCCTCGGCTGCCGCAAGTGCTCGGCGGACAAGAACCACCGCTGCTCCCAGACCGGCGACGCGGGCAACGGCTTCATCGAAAAGATGGAGCAGGCGGACGGCATTCTGCTTGGCTCGCCGACTTATGTGGCCGATGTAACACCGGAGATCAAGGCGCTTGTGGATCGCGCCTGCATGGTTTCAAAGATGAATGGCAGCTTCCTCAGCCGCAAGGTAGGCGCAGCTGTGATTGCCGTTCGCCGCGGCGGGGCGGTGAATGCGTTTGATGCGCTCAACCATTTCTTTCTCATGAACGAGATGATCGTGCCCGGCTCGTGCTACTGGAACATCGGCATTGGCCTCGAGGCCGGCGAAGTTGAGAGGGACGAAGAAGGAATTCGCACCATGAAGACGCTGGGGCAAAACATGGCGTGGCTGCTCAAGAAAATCCACGACCGACAGCGCGAGTCGATCGTCCATGACCTCGCCACTCATTCCGCTTGAGACGCTAGTCTCCGCAACTGCCCAAGGTGATTGAGGTCGTGTCCAGCCATGGTCTCAACCACCGTCTGAAACGTCATGGCGCCGCGTTCCGGATGAATCATCGGCCTGTCAGCGGCCGTCGGCAACGCCTTCTCAAGCAACTTCAGGTTCCATTGGCGCAGCGCCCCAAAAACTTTGAGCGCCAGATCTGCACCAATTCCCGAGTAGGCCGCGGCCCACTTGTCCTGGTCGAAGGGCTGAATGGTCGGACCGTCCTCGGCCAACGTCTGCCGCAGTCGAAACCCAAAGACCAATTCGCAGTCGGCCAGATGGCAGACGATCTCCGCCGGGCTCCATTTGTCTGGAGCGGGACGCACGCTTAACTTTTCATTGCCGATCACAGCGAGGGCTTGGGCGATTGCGTCGGCCGTGGAGTTGAGGAATTCCTCCACCGGCCGGCCATCCAGAAAACCGTCGTAAGGATTCAACTGGCTCATCGAGAATTCTCCTTCACAATCTCAACTCGAGGCTGGCCGCTGATCTCTGTCCGCTGTCAACTGTCCACTGTCCCTCACAGGTACTGCTGCACCATCCGTTGCCAGGTTGGCCAGTCGTGCGCGTTATACGAGTCCCAAACATACAAGTGGTGCGGAATTCCCTTGGAGCTCAGGATGCGGTCGAGGTTCTGGTTCTGGCCCAGGCACTGGTCGTCCCAGCCCGTTGCCAGCACATAGGTATTGCTCCGGTAGCGATCGAAATACCAGGGGTCGGTCATGCCAGGAAGGTAGTGCGTGGGCAGGTTGAAGTAGCAATCCTGATCGTAATATCCGTCGAGAAAGTTCAAAAGGTCGAAGGCTCCCGACATGGACAGCAGGCCAGTGAACAAGTCGGGATGGCGCAAAGCGATGTTGACCGCGTGATAACCTCCAAAGCTGCAGCCGAGAGCCACCAAGTGCGAGTCGTGATTCTTCAGGCGGACCAGCGGCAGGACCTCGTTCAACAGGTACTGTTCATACTGCATGTGCCGCGCGATGCGCCATCGCGGGGGAACCCGGCGGTTATACCAGCTCTCGTTGTCGATCGAATCCACGCAGAAAAGCTGCACGTTGCCGGCTTCTATTCTGCCGACGAGCGCGCCCACCATGCCGCGGTCTTCAAACTCGAAGAAGCGCCCGCCCGAGGTGGGAAACACCGCTACCGGCAAGCCCGCGTGGCCAAAGACCAGCAGTTCCATATCCCGGCCCAGCATGCCCGAGTACCATTTGTGGTATTCCCGGTTCACGCGTCCCATCCCTCTTCCCCCGGCGTCCTGCCAATCCCTAATGACTTACCGCTGATTCCGTTTTGCGAAGCGCCGATTTCTTGTTACTGTAACAGCCTGAGCCGCTGTTTTCAGGTTCATTCCGGGGCCGGCAGACCAACGCTGCTGATTGGAGGCGGAAGCAAGGCTTGAGTGTCGAAAACCAACCATCGGAGTTTGAATCCCCGGCTTCGCCATCTCCAGAATCGCAAGCCTGGAACATCGCTCACGGCGGCTTGCTTCCCTCGGGTGACGCCGGCCTACCTCCTCGCCTTCATCTTCATCGCGGCTTCACGAGTCTCTACCTGCCGGACCGGCGCGACCTGATCGTCTACCTGCCTCCCGGCTACGACGAGCACCCCGAGCGCTCGTACCCGGTCCTCTATCTTCACGACGGCCAGAACCTCTTCGACGGGCGCACTTCGTTCATTCCAGGACGCACGTGGCAGATACTCGAACATGCTGACGCCGCCATCGAGGCCGGCGAAGTGGAGCCGCTGGTCATCGTCGGCATCTACAATACCGGCGACCGGCGCCTGGCGGAATACACCCCGGAGCGCGATTGGCGCATGGGCGGGGGTGAGGCTTCCGATTACGGACTCCTGCTGACCCGCGAACTGATGCCGTTCATCGCCTCCCGTTACCGCATCCGCACAGAGCGCGAGGCTACCGGCCTGGGCGGATCGTCGCTTGGTGGTTTAGTCACACTTTATTTAGGGCTCCGCCATGCGCAGCATTTCGGCAAGCTGGCCGTGCTATCGCCCAGCGTTTGGTGGGCCAGCAAGAGCATCCTCGGTTATGTGAATGAGCGCGCGCCGGAGATCTGGGAGCGGCCCCGGGTGTGGCTTGACGTGGGCGACCGCGAAGGCATCCGTACCCTGGCCGATGCCGAGCAACTCAAACGCCGCCTCATCGCCAATGGCTGGCGCTCCGGCGAAACCCTCCACTTCGAGCGCGTCCAGGGAGGGACCCATGACGAGGCGAGCTGGGCGGGGCGGGTTCGGCCGATGCTCAGGTTTCTGTTCCCGACCGGCAGTGAGCGGTAATTGTCCAAAAGCGAATGTCAGTTGCCCAAAAGAGGCGTTTTCGGCGATACTTAGATGTTGAGTCTTGCCAGAGGCCGGGCGACGAGTCTGGCCTTTCGTTTTCACCCCGAGGCTCAGGAAATTCGAAAGGAACCGTACCCCGTGGTAATGATTCGTTTGGCGCGCTTTGGCGCCCGCAAACAGCCCTACTATCGCATCGTGGTCATTGAAAAGGACCGCGCCCGCAACGGCCGCTCGATTGAAGTTGTCGGCACCTACAACCCCCGCACCGAACCGGCCACCGTGGAGCTGAAGCACGAGCGCGTGGCCTACTGGCGCAGCGTGGGAGCCACGCTCTCGCCGACCGTGCTGAAGCTGGTGACCAAGAATCCCGCTCCAGCGCCGGCTGCCGAGCCAGTTGTCGGTCCTGCCGCGGCCTAGTCTGCCGTTACTTTTTCTTTATCCTGATCAGGACCTATGCGCCGGAGCAACTCCGGCGCGCGTACAATTGCTGACGGCGACTGGTTCCGACTGATACTATTCGCCCTAAGAACTTAAGTCTTCAATTCCGCAACGCAGCAGGTCAGGGGCAAGAACATGACCCAGGTCGATATGGTCCAAGTAGAGGAACTGGTTCGCGAGATCGCGCGGGCCCTGGTGGATGAGCCGGCAGCCGTCGAGGTCGAGTCTGTGGATCGGGAAGAGAACACCATACTCAAGCTCCGGGTGGCGCCCCAGGACGTGGGCAAGGTGATCGGTAAACAGGGCCGCACGGCGCGCTCGGTGCGCACCATTCTCGGCGCTGTCAGCATGAAGCTGCATCACCGCTACACGCTCGACATCCTGGAAGAAGACGACGAAGGATAGCATGGGCCGCCCCTCCGCTTCCGGCGCTTTCCGGGAGCCGCGATGAGCACAGACCAGCAATCTGCCTCATGGGTCTGGCTGGCGATGATCCGCCGCCCGCAGGGACGAAAAGGCGAGGTCTACGCCGACATTCTCACTGACTTTCCTGAAAAATTTTCCGAACGCCGCCGGCTTTGGCTGATGGAGGGCGAGCGGGCAGCCAGGATGCCTGCCGGGCGCCCCGAGATTCCCTTTGAGGTCGAGCTTACCGCTCACTGGCTGCACAAGGGCGGCATTGTCTTGCATTTCGCGGGCATTGACTCCATCTCCGCCGCCGAAACTCTCGCAGGCCTGGCGGTCGCCATTCCTCTGGAGCAGCGCGTTCCTCTGCCGGAAGACGAAGTTTACATTGGCGACCTAATCGGGTGCCGGCTTTTCGACGTTGCCGGAGCCGAGCCCCGGCAGGTGGGCGAAATTGAAGACGTCGACCGCGCTGCAGGGCCGGTTGCATTGCTGGTGGTCAAGGGCGCTTTGGGCGAAGTGCTCATTCCTTTCGCTAAAAGCTACATCCGCCGCGTCGACCTCGCGGCCAGGCGCGTCGAGATGGCGCTGCCCGAAGGGCTCGTCAATCTGAATTCGCCTGAAAAACCTGGATCGACAAATTCCTGACCTGGTCAATTGAATGCCAGCGGCGTCCACACGCCGTTCTGCTTGAGCGCAAGTTGGATCGGCCGCGGGGGGCCTTTAGGCGGCAGCGTCACCTCAACCCAAAGCTCCTGGCCAGCCTTCACCGGCACCGGGTTTTGCGCATGCTCGGCGATGTAGAGGTCGACCGGTTGATTGACTCGCATCTGATCGCAGGGCGCTCCGGGCACGGCGGAGATCATCAGTCCCGGGCCGCCTTTGTCCTCATCGGGGATTCGGATGGCTTCGAGCTTTCCGCCCTGCACCTCGAGCCGGGCCAGAAAATCCACCCGCTGCGAGGCCTGCACTGCGTACGGTCCGGAGACCGCCGCGCCGTTAATGTCGCGCGGAAACCTGGCCTGGCTGGCTTTGGGCAGCGTGCTCTGGCAGCCGTCGACTGTCAGTTGCAGGCTCAGATAGCGGCCCCGCATCACGAGGTCAGGATCGTAGGCCACGGCGCGCGTCCACACCCGCGGGCAGCGCCAGCGCTGGTAAAGATACTTGCCGGCAATGGCTGATACCAGCGCCAACTGGAAGACCAGCAGCACCAGCGATGAGGCGGAAAGCGTAAACCTGCCGATCTTCATATCGCCGCCTCCGAGGTTCCCATGCGGGCCAGGATTCGTCGCCGCATTTTCTCGAGCGCCCATCCGCCGGCGAGAAACAGAACCCCCAAGCCGATAAGTCCCAGCGACCGGCCCATCTTGTCGAAGACGTCGCTGAAGTAGAACCAGACTACCGCGATCGCGAACCCCACAATGCCCAAGTTCACCAGCATCTTGGAAAGCTGGCGCACTCCCCACCAGGCGACGAAGACAGCGAAGGCCGCCACCAGCAGGTTCGCTGCCAGGTTCGGCTCGGTGCGGGTGTAGGTAAGTTCCTTCAATGTCCGGTGGCAAAAGGGGAGCGCGATCGAAAACCCGATTGCGACGGCGACGGGAATGAGCCCCTTATGTCCGTGGAAGGCCGCAATCGCAAGGGGCAGCGCAGCGATCAACGCCCAGGCCCATGCCTGGGTGTTGAATGGCACAGTCGTCATCCCGGTCCCCCACGAGGTCCAGCCCAAGAGCATCAGGACGATTCCCACGATGGCGGCGGCCGCCGAGCAGGAGTAGAGAATCCCCTGAGTGACCTTGCGCGGCGATCCGATGAAGAAGGTCAGATAGAGCATGGCCCAGACCAGCAGCATCTGTCCCGGCAAGACCTGCTCACGGATGTGGCCATTGGTACGGAATGAAATCTCCGAGAGCATCCAGGCGGGCAAGAGCAGCAGCGCCAGGGTCTGCTGGGCCTCATCGCGCAACAGAGCCCAGCCAGCCAGGGCGGCCACGGCCCACATCAGCACTGCGGCAGGCCAGTGTTCCTCGATGTTGAAGATCTGGCCGGTGAGCGCGATGGCGGCGCCGGTCGCAATGGTCCCTACCGCATGGAGCACGGTCGACAGGGCGCGGAAGTTCGCTCGCGTCAGCCCGCCCGACACGTGAAACACGGCCACCATCGCCAGCACCAGCGCAAAGCGGCCGGCCTTGCCCATCTCATCCCAGTGTGCGGAGACAAACAGCACCACGCCGCAGGCCACCAGAATCCCACCAAGAACCAGCGCGGTGATCAGTTGCCATTTCATCGCGGCGGGCGAGTCCTTCAACCGCGGAGGCGAATCGGGTGCGGCCTGCGACCGTTCATGAGCTCGGATGCGGTCCGCGGCTTCGCGGTCAAGTACGCCGGCCGTTTGCCACCGATCCAGCAGGCTTTCAATGTCAGGCATAATTGGCCATCATTATAGGACTGAGGGATACGAATAAGCGTCGAATAAGCGCACGAACGCGATGTTTTCGCTCGTTTTCGAGTGAGAATCAGGGTGAATTTAGCGGTACTGTTTACCGTTCAGTACATACGGTAAGTCTGTATGTTAATGATTCTAAATGGTTAACAAGACTTAGCCGGCTCAAGGACGCCATTTTCGGGTCGAGGGGGGGTAGGGGGTCCCTTTTTTCCGAGGTTCTGACCCGGGTACATCCATGACAGATTGGACAAGCGAGCCAGCTTGGAAGCGTTCCATCGGGTGTCGCAAGCCATGACTACAGTTTCGCGCATTGGCCCGTAATCTTGCGCAACGACTTTCTGCTGGTGCGGCCCGACCGGGAGCCCGAGGACATTATCATCTGGAGGTATGCGCTTCGACATTGTGACCATCTTTCCGGGCTTCTTCGGCGGCGTGTTCGAATACGGCATCGTGCGCCGGGCGCTGGCCGAGGGCCTGGTAACGGTGGAAGCGCACGATCTGCGGGCATTTACCCACGATCGTCATCGCACGGTGGACGACCGGCCGTTCGGCGGCGGCGAAGGGATGGTGCTGAAGCCGGAACCGCTGGCCGAAGCGCTGGCATCGCTGGGTGTTGGGCCGAAAAGCACAGGGATCAGAGATCAGGGATCAGAGATCAGGGATCAGGGGTCGACCGTCAGTCCTTCGCGCACACTGGTCGTCTTGATGTCGGCCCAGGGGCGGCGGTTCACGCAGGCTGTGGCGCGGCAGTTTGCGGCGATGGATCGCGTGGTCCTGATCTGCGGGCGCTATGAGGGCGTGGACGAGAGGATCAACCAGCTCTATTGCGATATGGAGCTCTCGATTGGGGATTACGTGCTGAGCGGAGGCGAGCTGGCTGCGGCCGTGGTTGTAGATGCGGTGATGCGGCTGGTTCCCGGCGTCCTGGGCAACGAGGCCTCGGGCGAGTTTGAGAGCTTCGGCGTTGCCGACACCGAGATATCGAGCGATCAGGAGGGGGTTCCGCGGTCTCAGCATGGGGCGGGCGGGCTGCTCGACTATCCGCATTACACGCGGCCAGCGGAGTTCGCCGGGCTGCGGGTTCCGGAGCCCCTGCTCAACGGCGACCACAGCGAGATTCGCCGCTGGCGCCGGGAGCAGCAGTTGCGGAAGACACTCGAAAACCGGCCGGATCTGCTGGAAAGCGCCGAGTTGAGCGCGGAGGATCGGAAGGTCCTCGAATCTCTGCGAAGATAGTTGGCGGGCGCGGCGAAACTCGCGCCACTGCGCGGCTTCGGGTAGTGCCCCAAATTGGGCATTCGTGTGCCTACTCTATCTCGTTGTAGGTGTTCGGCCCGCATTTGCGGAATTCTCGCGGTCTATCCGATTGTTCAGTGAAGTGTTTATAGACGGCTCGGATTTCTGCAGTCTCTTGATAGGCGTAGCAGAACCTAGTTATTCGAGTTTCACCAAAAGTGTCTCCATATTCAATGAACCCCTTGACGCAAAGACACCACTCCTGTCCAGAGTCCAGTATCTTTTTCCAATACGACATGAGTTCAGCCTTCTCGATCCCCGTGCACATCGGAATAGGTTTTTCGGGCATCAAAATATGGCCGGGTACGAATTTGTTGGGATCACGATCATATTTCCGGGGAGTCGGGAGATCGAGAATCAAGGTCGGAGCCGTCTCAGCCGTTTTCGTTGCGACCTTTACGAAAGAAGCCTCCATCAACCCCCGGAGCAAGATTGCGGGACTCTTGCCGCCATTCGTGAACTCTACCTGAAGGGGCAGCTTCCATCCATCCGGTTTTTCATTGGGCAACATAATTCCGCTATCGTCCGGCTGCGTAATATGCGGAATCATCCAAGGCCGTTCAGAAGTGATGACAGCTTGGGCATTTTTATCGGCGGCCTCGGCAGCTTTCGTAGCGGCTTTCGTCTGAATGATGAACCAGTGCAAAGTGACGATCGCTACTATCAGCAGAATGATATTTACTATCAGCAGAATGATATTCGCGATATACGCCAACCAGTCGAAGCAATCGCGTCTCGGATTGCTTTGAATCGTGACGTTTGCGGGGGGGAGTTTAATGACCGCTACGGTGCTTTCATTGTTCTCGGCTTTTTTGCAGTCGGCATCATCCTTGAACCTTTCGCTGTCACAATTTTTTTCAATTACAGTAATCGTTGGCTTGGATGGGGTCTTGCTGTTGGCAGTCTGATCTTTTGGATTGCGGCTGGACTGACTCCCATGATCGGGCGTTTGCCCTGGGATTGGAACCGCACCCCAGATGGCTGCCAGCAGCAAACCGACTAGCGCCAGACGTTTGAGCATGATGCCGGAAATGTATCACAAATATCTCTTGCTGTGGCAAGGGAACCAGTGAGACGATTTACATCTATGGGATTCAAAGCATTTTGGGGAGATGTCGGGCGCTGTGCTTGCAAATGAGGACGCTACCCGGCATAGCCCGCATTATGCAAACCGCCGGAATCTCTGATAAACTTGAGGTTCTGAGTTCAAGAGCAGGAAGTTAACATGTCTATCCATCCAGTAATGCAGCGCCTGGCCGACAAGCTGAAGCGCACCGATTTGCCGGCGTTTGTGCCCGGCGACCAGATTCGCGTCCAGGTAAAGATCAAGGAAGGCGATAAAGAGCGGCTTCAGGCCTTCGAGGGCCTGGTGATCGCCATCAACCGCGGGCCGCAGGGCACGTTCACGGTTCGCAAGATGAGCTTTGGCCAGGGCGTCGAGCGCATCTTCCCGTTTAATTCAAAAGTGATCGACAAGATTGAAAAAATCCGCAGTTACAGGGTGCGGAGGGCCAAACTGTTTTATATTCGCGGACTCCGCGGTAAAGCGGCCCGTCTCAAGGAAATCGATCGCGAGACCGGGAAAGTTCGCGCCTAAGCGGCTTCCCCTTATGCACTGAGAAAACACCCCCGGCGGCGACCGGGGGTGTTTTTTTGCCGTCGCTTCTCTTCCGCGTTTCTTATACTCAATGCATGGCAACAGGCCCCGTTTGCGGATGGACGCTGGAGCGGGCTGCACGGCGCCGCGGCGCGCTGCGCATTGCCGGGCTGGACGAGGTGGGCCGGGGGCCGATGTTTGGTCCGGTGGTGGCGGCGGCGGTGATCCTGGCCAAGGGATCTCGGCTGGATGGGCTGACCGATTCGAAAAAGCTCTCGGAAAAAATGCGCAACGAGTTTGACCGCGAGATCAAGTCGCACGCGGTGGCGTGGGCGGTGGCGGCGGTGGACGTGGAAACCATCGACCGGATCAATATCCGCCGGGCGTCGCTGCTGGCCATGCGCATGGCCGTGGAGCAATTGGCGCTGAGCCCGGATTACCTGCTGATTGACGGGCTGGACACGATCGAATGGCCTTGTCCGCAGCAGGCGGTGGTGCAGGGCGACGGCACCAGCCTGTCGATCGCCGCGGCCAGCGTGCTGGCCAAGGTGCATCGCGACCGGCTGCTGGTGGAGCTTGACAGCTTGTATCCCGGGTACGGGCTGGCGCGGCACAAAGGCTACTGTTCCCAGGAACACCTGGAGGCGCTGGCGCGGCTGGGGCCAACGCCGCTGCATCGCAAGAGCTATCGACCGGTGGCGCAGACGGTGCTCCGCTTCGATACTGAAATGGCGCTGGAAACAGCAATCGAGAGCGCGGAGATTGAGGCACTGGAGATCGACGAGCCGGCTGGGGCTGATACGCCTCGGCCGGCGGGGCGTTTTGCCTGCCCGTGCTGCGGCTATCTGACGCTGAGTCTTGAGCCTCCGGGAACTTTTGCGCATTGCGAAGTGTGCTGGTGGGAGGACGATCCGCTGCAGTTTGGCGATCCTGATTATGAAGGCTGCGCGAACGCGCCAAGTCTCAACCAGGCGCGGGAGTTTTTTCGCAGTATGGGGGTCAGCGATCCCAGGTTGAAGGGGCACGAGCGGGCACCGCGCAGCGAAGAGATTCCGGTGTTGCTTTTTTGAGGGTGAGTTGCACGGGCTGTGCAGGGGCTAAAGCCCGACTCACTCTCTCCGCCTAATTGGCCCGGCTGAAGCCGTGCCCTTGTTACAAGGCCGTTTTCGAATGGGCTATCGGCAACAAACACGCGCGGTTGAGCAACTCAGGGGAAGCCGTGCCCTTGTTACAAGCCAGATTCGATTGGCAGGCCACGAAGATGTTGCGAAAAGGGCGAAAGGTCATGCGGGGTTGCGCCAGGCCAGAACGGCCATCGAATAGGTGATGTGGATGTCGCCTGCGAGGCGGCGCGCATTCACACCGAGATTATTGGTCCCGGCCTGAATCTCGGCATCAAAAAGCGCGCGAATCCGATCGGCCTCGCCGGGCTTGGGAAACGAGCCGGCCAGCAGGTCTTCGAGTTTCATCTCCAGGCTCGTTCTCTCTCGGCGGAGAAGCTCGAGGCCGGCCTGGTCGCCGAGGGCCTCCATCTCTGCCTGCGTGAGGGCGCGGGTGTGCGAGGGGTCGCGTAGAACCTCCCAGTGATTGAAGGCCGCCTGGGTCTCGCTGGATGGGGCAACATCGCAGACCAGCAGCGTTGCGCCGGGCCGGGCGACACGGCTCATCTCGGCGAGGGCGCGCGCGGGCTCAAGAAAATGATGAAACGAGAATCGAGTCACGACCAGGTCGAAGCGGGCGGAAGGAAAAGGAAGATCGGTACAAGATCCTACCTGCCAGTCCAGGTTTGTGACCTGCTGCTCGGCCTGGAACCTGCGTGCGCGCTCGAGCATGGCTGGAACCAGATCGAGTCCGGTGACGCGGCGAGCCCGCCTGGCAAAGAAGCAGGAGACGATGCCGGGGCCGCACGCCACGTCGAGAACATCGTCTTCGGGCTTGACGGCGGCGCAGTCGGCCATCAGCTCAAGAAGCGCCTGCTTGCCGTAGCCGTGGCGTTCGACGAAGGGTTCGGCCTGGCGGGTGAACTGGTCGATCACATCGGCGTCGTGCCGGGAGGTGTCCATACGATTATTGTGCCTGAGGGAACGATTTTTGAATAAAGGGCCACTGCCGCAGTTGCCGCGCCCTGACGAGATAGATTGCGGTTCCCGACACGGCGATGCCCGCGGCGACTGCGAGGCCTTTGAGGGCGTTGGCGCGGTTGACCAGGATGAACACAAAGCCGGCCATGGCCGCCAGCGGGGGCAGCGGATAGAGTGGGATTTTGAAGGGGCGCGGCAACTCGGGCCTCTGCACGCGCAGCAGCATGACTCCGGCCTGTTGTAAAAAAAACTGCAGCAGAATGCGCGTGATCACCAGCATGGTAATCACCTGCGCCAGGGTGAAGAAGCAGAAGCAGCACGCCACCAGGCCGAGCGCCACCAGCGAACGGTGGGGGATGCCGTGCCGGGGATGGATGGCGGCGAGAAAGCGGAAGTAATTGCCGTCGCGCGCCGCCGCATAAGGAACTCTCGAGTAGCCGAGCAGCAGGGAAAACACCGAGGCAAAGGCGGTCCAGACAATCAGCGCCGCGATGGTCAGGCCGGCCCAGCGGCCGAAGGCGGAGCGGGCGATATCGGCCACCAACTGGACCCTGAGTGCGGCGCTTTCCGCCGCATGCGAAGCCGCATCGCGCAGCGAGGGGAGCACGGCCAGGTTCATGGCGACATAGAACGCCGCGACGATCATGACCGAAAGCAGAATGGCGCGCGGGATGGTCTTTTCAGGATTGCGCACTTCGCTGCCCAGGAAGGTGATGTTGTAGTAGCCCCAATAGCAGTAGGTGGCCAGCAGCGTGGCCTGGGCAAGGCCGCTGACGGCTGCCGAGGCGGCCAGCGAGGGCGCAACGGGCATGAGCCATCCGCCGGTGGCCGCCGCATGCGCGAAGCCGGAAACGATGACTCCGGCAATGGCCGCCAGCACGCCCGCGAACAACACCCATGCGAGGCGCGTGATGGAGCTGAGATTGCGATAGAGCAGCGCGGTGACCAGCAGGCAGGCGGCGGCGGCAGCAAAGTTTGCGTAGTGCAGCGCGGACAGCGAGGCGAAGGGCGCGCGATCGAGATTGGGCCAGAAGACGGCGAGAAATCCGGAGAGGCCGATGCATCCGGAGGCGATAGAGAGCGGGGCCGTGAATCCAACCTGCCACACATAGAGAAAGCTCAGCCAGTTTCCCGCGCCTTCGGGGCCATAGATCTCGCGGAGGAATGCGTACGAGCCACCGGCGCGCGGAAAGGCGGCGCCCAGCTCAGCCCAGACCAGTCCGTCGGCAACGGCGATGGCCGCGCCCAGCACCCAGGCCCATACCGAGAGGCGATATCCGGCTGCCGCAATGACCAGGGGCAGGGTGATGAACGGCCCAACGCCGATCATCTCCAGCATGTTGAACAGCACAGCCGAACGGAGGCCGACGCGCCGCTGGAGATTTTGGCTGTGCGCGGAAGTGGGGGTAGCAGGTGGCATAAGGGCAATTGCGCTCACCGGATTGTACACTGGCTTGGACCATGTTCTTTTTCAAACCAACACTGGCCGGAATAGCCGTCGCAGGCCTGATAGGCATTGGCGCAAGCTCCGTTCCGCTCCGCGCGCAATCGGCTCCGGCATCGGCTGAAAGCGAATTGGCTGCTGTTCCGGCGCCCGCGCCTGTAGCCTACGCCCTGCCGCTGGCCGAGGATCGCGGCGAGTTGCAACTCGAACAGACGCTGAAACAGCTCGGCACCACGGCCAGCGTGCTGTTTATCGTGGCTCACCCCGACGACGAAGACGGCGCGCTGATGACATATCTCGCCCGCGGCCTGGGCGCACGCGTCACGCTGCTCACGCTCACCCGCGGCGAAGGCGGACAGAACGCCATGTCGGCCGAGAGCTACGATGCGCTCGGGCTGATACGCACCAGTGAGCTGCTCAAGGCCGACGAGTACTACGGCGTGAGCCAGCTGTGGGGCACGGAAGCCGACTTCGGCTTCTCGAAGACGCAGCAGGAGGCGTTCGCGAAGTGGGGCCACGAGCGTGTGCTCTACGATGCAGTGCTGGCGGTGAGGCGCGTTCGTCCGCAGGTGATTCTGTCGACGTTTGTGGGCGGGGTGTCGGACGGGCACGGGCATCACCAGGTGTCCGGCGAAATTGCCCAGGAGGCATTCAAGGTCGCGGGCGATCCGAAGGTCTTTCCCGAGCAGTTGAAAGACGGCCTTGAGCCCTGGCAGCCGCTGGCCGTCTACTCGCGCACGCCGTTTGTTCCGGTGACTTCGAAAGGAATCTTCGATTACGCCACAGGCAAGCTGGCGCCCGCGAAGTTTCACAACTACGTCACCGGCGAGTGGACCGAAGGAGCACTTTCGACCGACGCGTCGATTCCTGTGGGTACGTGGGACGCTGCTCTGGGCCGGAGCTACTTGCAGATTGCACGCGAGGGCTGGGGAATGCAGAAGTCGCAGTACGGCGGCGCCAGCCCGGCGCTCACGGGGCCTGCGTCCTCGGATTATCACTTGTGGGCGGCGACGCCTGCAGCCACAGCAGCAAACGGCAAGATGGATGACGCCAGCCTCTTCCACAATCGCAAGGTCAACATCGACACCAGCATTGAAGGGTTGGCTCGGATGATCAAGGGCGCGCCGCCCGAGTGGCTCGCGGACGGCCTGGGCAAGATTCAAACCGGCCTTGACGTGTATGAAAGCGATTGCCACAATCAAGACGGCGCGGAGGGCGCGCGCAAGCTGGCGCCCATCTATCGCCAGACTCTTGATCTCTACACGCGCGTGAAGTTGAGCAATCTCGACCGGGAAACCAAGGCCGGCCTGGAGCTTGAACTCTCGACGAAGATCGAGCAATTTCAAACGGCCCTGAAAGATCTGCTGGGGCTCGATCTGATCGCTTTCACCGCCAGGACGGGCGGCACACAGGGCGGCGGCTTTGGCCGCGGCGACTCGGCCGATGAAATGCCGCGCAGCGTCACGCCGGGCCAGCAGTTCACCGTGCGCGCGCATCTGTCGGAGGGCGGTTCAGAAGCGAAACCGGCCCGCGTGTGGCTCGAAAGCCACGACGGCTCGCCATGGAAGATCGAAGAGACGGGCAGCGGGACTGCGCCCTCTTCCGACCGGGTGTTTCAAGTTGAGGCGGCCGAAGACGCGGCGCCCACCGAGCCTTATTTCACGCGCCCCTCAACCGAACAGCCTTACTACGACATCTCCGATGAGAAGCTGCGCGAAGATTCGTTCGCGCCCTGGCCGCTGGCCGCGTGGGCGGAGTTTACCTTCGATGGCGTTCCCATCCGCGTGGGCAAAGTGGTGCAGACGCTGGAGCGCGTCAACGGGCCGGGCGGTATCTATGAGCCCCTGGTGGTCACGCCGGCCATCGGCGTCGATGTCGAGCCGCAGGCGCGCATTCTTCCCCTCGACGGCGGCGCGCTTCCCGTAAGAGTAACCATCCACGCGCAAGCCGCGGCCGAAGGCACGGTTGAATTGAAGCTGCCCGAGGGCTGGCGCTCCGATCCCGCGCAGCAGCAATTCAACTTGAAAGCCGCCGGCGACACTTTGCCGCTCAAGTTCTCCGTCACTCCCTCCGATGTGGGCGCGGGCGCCTACAGCATTCGGGCGGTCGCGCATTCTGCCGCGCGCAGCTACGAGGCTGGCTGGCGCAGCGTGGGCTACCAGGGCCTCGAGCCTTACAACCAATACCGGTCCGCCACTCTCGAAACCCGCAAGGTCGACGTACGGCTCGCGGCCGGCCTGCGCATCGGCTACATCATGGGCACGGGCGACATGGTTCCCGAGGCAATTTCCGAACTCGGAGTTGAACCGCAGATGCTCTCCGATGCGGACCTTGCATCAGCCGATCTCTCCGCGTGGAACGTGATCGTGGTTGGAATTCGCGCCTATTCCACGCGCCGCGAGTTGGCCCTAGCCCAGCCGCGCCTCGATGAGTTTGTCCGACGCGGAGGCACGCTGATTGTGCAGTATCAGAGCGGAACCTTCCCTGCCCCGCTGCCGCTCGCCATGGGCCGCACGCCGGAGCGCGTCGTCGATGAGCAGGCGCCGGTGAAGCTGCTGGATCCCGCCAACTCGCTGCTCTCCTGGCCCAACAAAATTACCCCCGCGGATTTCGACGGGTGGTTCGAGGAGCGAGGTCACTCCTTCCTCGACAGCTGGGACCCTGGCTACACGGCTCTCACCGAGACTGCCGACCCGGGCCAGGACCCACAACGCGGCGGGCTGCTTGTAACTCACCCTGGTCATGGAACCTATATCTATGTCGCTTACGCTCTCTATCGCCAGTTACCCGAGTTAGTGCCCGGATCTTACCGCGTTCTGGCTAACTTGCTCAGCGCCGGCAGAAAGTGATCCGCGGAGTCGTACGGATAGAGTTCATACGCCCGCAACTGGTTACGAATCTGCAATGCGAGATATGGACAACAGCCGTAATCCTCATGTTAAAAAGTAATGAATTCCCTTTACTTGCTTCAGTATGCGCCAACTGGGCATTGTTAAAAATATGTGAATTAGTCAAATATTCATGAAACTCTGCGAGTCTTGTTTACGAAAGCTGCAAGACAAGTCTTCACCAGTTTGAAGCTGCTCTTCGGCTTTCATGATCCTTTATGAAATCTGTCTCGCACACCGAATGGCGCCTCTTCACTTCTTCTTATCCGGCACCTTCAGGCCGCGGGATACATGTGTGTTCACCCGTTATTTATGTATCGCTAAGATCCAACTGATCCGAGAGGAAAAGAGAGGCCCGATGAAATCCAGATTCAGCAAGGTTGCCGCAGCAGTCCTGGCAGCTTGTTTCGTTGTTTCCTACGCCTATGCCACCGACGCGACGCCGCCGGCGAAGAAGCACGCAACCAGAAGATCCAAGACGCCTCCACCGCCTTCGGTTGCGGACCAGATTGAAGCGTTGCGTCAGCAGCTGCAGGAACAGATCGACGGCTTGAAGAGCAGCCTTGCCGACAAAGACGCTCAGTTGAAGGCCGCCCAGCAGCAGGCAGCGGACGCGCAAGCGGCCGCGGCCAAGGCCGAGGCCGACGCCACCGCGCAGCAGGCCGCATTCACCGAGAATACCGCCGCGGTCTCCACCCTTCAGACCACGGTTACCGACCTCAAGGCCAATCAGCTTTCGCTGGCGACTACCGTCTCCGACGAGAGCGCGAGCATCAAGAAGGCCATCAACAATCCCGACACCCTGCACTACAAGGGCGTCACCATTACTCCGGGCGGCTTCACCGCGGGTGAAACTATTTGGCGCTCGCATGCGACGGGCGGCGACATTCCCACGGCCTTCACATCCATCCCCTACGAGCATGCCGACGCTTACTCGCTGAGCGAGTTCATGGGCGACGCCCGCCAGTCGCGCGTTTCCATGATGGTGGAAGGCAAACCCAGCTGGGGTCATATCAGGGGCTACTTCGAGGGTGACTGGTTGGGCACGGGCATCACATCCAACAACAACCAGTCGAACAGCTACGTCTTCCGCCAGCGCGTTATCTGGGGCCAGGCAGAAACCAACAACCATTGGGCGTTCACCGGCGGCCAGCTCTGGTCGCTGGCTACGGAAGACAAGAAGGGCATCTCCAACCTCTCCGGCGACATCATGACGCCGCAGACCATAGACCCGAACTATAACGTGGGCTTCGTGTGGACCCGTCAATACGGATTCCGCGTGACCAAGACCTTTAAACACGCGGCCTTTGGCGTGGCGGCGGAAAATCCGCAGCTCATCTACACCGCCTCTCTCGCCGGCAACACACCGTACGCAGTGATCGGCAGCGACGGTACCGGCGGCGGCAATCTGAGCCCCGCCATCAGCACCTGCTCGCCCTCCACCTCGATCGTCAATTACACCGACCAGCAGTCCACGGATTCGGGCACCGGCGCCGTTGTCAACTCGGCGGTACCTGTTTACAAGACGGTCAATGGCTGCGCCAACGTGGCCAGCTTCTCCTTCAACCAGGCCCCGGACATGATCTTCAAAGCTGCCTTCGATCCGGGCTTTGGTCACTACGAGATCATCGGCATCGCGGGCTTCGCGCACGAAACGATCTATCCCGGGGAGACCACCAACAGCTACCTCTATGGCGGCAATAAAGACATTCTGACCGGAGCGGCTGTGGCTCCCTCGCTCTCTTCGGCGACACAGCTGAGTGACAGCATCGTACTGGGCGGCGTGGGCGCCAGCGCGCGCGTTCCACTCGGTAAGGTGGTGACGATTGGCGCCAAGGGCCTTTATGGTCCGGGCATGGGCCGCTATGGCGACTCGACCCTGGCGGATGTTACTGCCAATGCCTCGGGCGCTCTTGCCCCGATCCACAACGGCTCGGGTCTGGCCACGGTCGAATTGACCCCCACCCCGCGCTTCACACTTTACCTGAACTACGGCGTCGACTATGCCGCGCGCACCGATTACGGCCTCTCCGGGACCACCACCACTCTAAGCGCGCCCAACCCCTGCTTTGTCGATCCGGGCGGCACAGCCTGCCTCAATACCGCTGGCAAGCTGACCTTCCCCAGCTCCGTCACAGCAGCGCAGCTTGCTGCCGGAACGTGGGGAGCCACCTGGGCTGCACCCGGCAACGGCGCAGTGGGCTACGGCTCGCGGCTGCTGAGCAACTCAAGCTGCAACACTACCGCCGCTCCCGGTTACAACGGCGGCGGTTCGACAGGCTATATCCCCGGCGGTTCCTGCGGCGCGCAGGTGCGCGATATGCAGGAAGGCACGGCCGGCTACTGGTACAACATCTACAGCGGACCCATGGGCCGCATCCGCCAGGGCCTCCAGTACAGCTACGCTGTGCGCGAGGGTTGGTCGGGCGCCTCCGGCATCGGGGCCAAGGGCATCGACAATATGTTCTGGACCTCGTTCCGCTACTACCTGCCGTAAGGCGGCAGCTTTCGCGAGGCTGAATGAAAAAGGGGCAATCCGCGGTGCGGATTGCCCCTTTTCCTGCGCATTCGAGTCGTAGCCGCGAGATTAACAGGGGCTGAAGCCCGAACGTCCATGTGCCGCTTTTTCGGCCCGGCTGAAGCCGTGCCCTGGTTACAAAACCTGCCCGAATCGTCACCCGATCAAGTTTTCACCCAATAGTCCAGCCGTGCCCTGGTTACAGAGCGCGGGTTCCGGAAAGTTGCGTGCAAACTGAGAAAGCCCAGGGAGTTCCCTGGGCTTTCTCAGTTTTTCGTTCCCGAGCGCGTCAGCAGCTACTCGGTGGCAGCTTCGACCGGTTTGGTCTGGGCCACGGTCCAGTCTGCTGCGCCGACCTTGAAGCGCGCGAAACGGCGCACCGTGATGTTTTCGCCCAGCTTGGCGACCTTCTGCGCAATCAGTTCCTTGATGCTCACCGTCTGTTCCTTGATGAAGGGCTGCTCGAGCAGGCAAACCTCCTCATAGAACTTTGCCATCTTTCCATCGACGATCTTCTCGATCACCGGCGCGGGCTTGCCGGTGGCGGCAGCCTGGGCGCGATAGATCTCCTTCTCGCGATCCATATCCGCGGCGGTCACATCTTCGGGCTTCACGTAGCGCGGGTCGCTGGCCGCTATGTGCATGGCGAGGTCTTTGAGCAGGTCCTGGAAGTCCGCGGTGCGAGCCACGAAGTCGCTCTCGCAGTTAAGCTCGATCAGCACGCCGATCTTGCCGCCGGCGTGAATGTAGGTGCCCACCGCACCTTCATTGGTGGTACGCGAGGCCTTCTTCTGCGCCGATGCCATGCCCCGCTTGCGCAGCACCACGAAGGCGGCCTCGATATCTCCCTTGGCTTCCTGCAGCGCCTTGAGGCAATCGCCCATGGGCGCGCCGGACTTCTCGCGAAGGTCTTTCACTTGGCTTGCAGCAATCTTTTCGCTCACTGTAGTCATCTCTCTTTTCCTATTTTCCTCGAACACGGCTTCGGCCTGCATGAATGTTGGCGTAAACCTGTCGATGATTCTGTTGCGCTGCGAAGCAGGGTTGGCCGCACCGCAGGTGCCCCCACCGCAGGTGGCGCAGGCGCCAAAAGAAAAGCGTGGCACTCAGCTGAGGGCGCCACGCTCGTCTGGTGCGCGCCCATGCGCGCACTGAAGATTAAAGTGCGCGCTCGGTGGCTTCGTCCTCGTCGAGAGCCGCAACCGCGGCCGGCGCCTTGCGAATGCCGCCGCCGAGGACCGCTTCGAGATCCACATCTTCGCCGGATACAGCCGGCGCCTCGCTGGCTTCGACCGCGATCGGCTCCGGAACCTCTGCTTCAAATGCCTTGTCGCCCACCAGGTTCACGCCTTCGGCTGCCGAATCGGCAATTTTCGAAGTGAACAGGCGGATGGCGCGGAGCGCGTCGTCGTTGCCCGGAATCACGTAGTCGACCACCGTGGGGTCGCAGTTGGTATCGACCACCGCCACGACGGGTATGCCCAGCTTGCGCGCTTCCTTCACCGCGATCGCCTCGTTGTTGGAGTCGACGATGAACAGGGCGTCGGGCAGCCGCTTCATGCTCTTGATGCCGGCCAGGTTGGCTTGCAGGTGTTTCCGCTCCCGCTCGAGCTTGATGACTTCCTTCTTGGTCAGCAGCTCGTAGCGGCCGTCCACGGCCATCTCATCCAGTTCCTGAAGGCGCTTCACCGATTTTTGCACTGTCACCCAGTTGGTGAGCAAACCGCCCAGCCAGCGCTGGTTGATATACGGCATGCCCGCGCGAGTGGCTTCTTCAGCCACTGCGTCCTGTGCCTGGCGCTTGGTGCCGACGAATAAAACCGTCTTGCCCTGCGAGCACAGCTCGGTGACATACTTTGACGCGTCCTTGAACAGCTTGAGCGTCTTCTGCAGGTCGATGATGTAGATCCCGTTACGCTCGCCAAAGATGTATTCCTTCATCTTGGGATTCCAGCGCTTGGTCTGATGCCCGAAGTGAACACCCGCTTCGAGCAGCTCCTTCATTGTGATCGTGGCCAATGGGCCTCCTTTTTGGATTTGCATCCGGGTGGGCAGAGCCGGTGCCCGGATTTATTCCCCTTTCGGGGAGAGTATTAAAACCGAGGGACTAAGGGACTCGGGACTAAGGGACTAGCCTTTATGGCGTCTCACCGGTTGTAGTCCCTAGTCCCTGGCCCCTATGTCCCTGCAAGCGCTAGCGCTTGCTGAACTGGAACCGCTTGCGGGCGCCCTTTTGCCCGTACTTCTTCCGTTCCTTCTGCCGCGCGTCGCGAGTGAGCAAACCTTCGGCCTTCAGCACTTTGCGCAGCTCTGGGTTGAACTCGATCAGGGCGCGGGCAATGCCCATCTTCACGGCATCCGCCTGCGCGGCCACGCCGCCGCCACTCACCGTGGTCAGCACGTCGAAGCTGGGTGCCAGTTCCACCACCACCAGGGTGCGCTTGGCAGCCACGCGCTGCTGTTCGGTGACGAAGTACTCGTCGAAGCCCTTGCCGTTGACCTTCCACTCGCCCGTGCCGGGACGCAGAAAGACGCGAGCGATGGCCGACTTGCGCCGCCCCGTCCCGTAGTACTGAACCAGATCTGCCATTCTTTTCCTCAGCTCCTAGCTTCCAGCTTCTAGCCTCTAGCTAAAAGCCCCAAAAAATACTAAGTTCACGAGCTAGCAGCTAAAAGTTAGCAGCTAGCGGCAGCGTTTACGCAACTTCGAGCGCCACCGGCCCCTGGGCCTGGTGGGGATGCTTGTCGCCGCGATACACCTTCAGCTTGGTCGCCATCTGGCGGCCCATTTTGCTCTTGGGCAACATGCCCTTGATGGCCTCTTCCAGAATTTTTTCCGGCTTGCGGTTCAGCAGGCGGGTGAACGACTCCTCGCGCAGGCCGCCGGGAAAGCCGGTGTAGCGGCGATACAGCTTGCTCTGAGCCTTCAGGCCGGTCAGGCGGACCTTCTCGGCGTTGATTACGATCACGTGGTCGCCCATGTCGATATACGGCACATACTGGGGATTTAACTTGCCTGCCAGCACGCTGGCCGCCCTGGTTGCCAACCGGCCCAGGGTCTGCCCGCTTGCGTCCACCACATACCACTTGCGGACAATATCCTTGCCGCTCGGAACAAAGGTGCCCATCGCTCTCCTACCCTCTTCAAAAATCAGCGGGCGGCAAAAAGCCCGCATTCCCGGAAAAATTTCTCGCGCAATGCGCGTTTCGCCCATGCAAAACGCACGGGCCTTTTACTCTACCCACTGCCAAACAAACCTGTTCGGGTGAGGATTGCGAAGGTTAGCCCTTATCGGGCTCTGGCTCGACCGGGCGGAATCCTTACCCCGGCAGCCGGTGGCCTGTTCCGGTGAACCCTCGTCTTTTCAGGGCCTTCACCAGCCGGATCCGGGTGGTAACGTCCGCTCCATGTGTAAAACGTACCCGATGGAGACCCCGACACACAGACCCCAGGCGCAACACCGCGCAAGGTCTTCAGAATAACCGAATCCAGCCTGGGAGTCAACGAAAAGAGCCCGGCATTTCGGACCCCAAGGACCCGCCCAGCCAGATTCATGGCCGATCAGGAAATGGCGCGATGTAAAACCGCAGAGCAGGCGGCGGGGTTCCGCTCTCAGACTGAGCCTGTGTCATCCCACGCCGCAACCCGGTTTCTGCCCGCGTTCTTGGCGATGTAAAGAGCACGGTCAGCTTGTTCAATCAGCGTGGTCCGGTCGATGCCGGCCGTGGGCAGCAGCGTGGCCACGCCGGCGCTGATGGTGACTACGCCGAGCGCATACGGCGAATGGGGCAGGCGCGCGTTCAAAACCGAAAGGCGAATCCGTTCAGCCAGCATCGCGGCCGTCTGCGCGTTGGCGCCGGGAAGAATAACGGTGAACTCCTCGCCGCCGTACCGCGCCACCAGGTCGGTGGAGCGAAGCGACGAATCGATGAGGATATCGGCGATCCGGCGCAGGCACTCATCACCGGCCACGTGCCCATAATGGTCGTTATAAAGCTTGAAGCGGTCGACGTCGATCATCAGCAGCGAGAGGTTCGTTCTCTCCCAGACCGCATGCTGCCAATCGCGTATCAGTTGCTTATCGAACGTCCTGTGGTTGGCCAGGCCGGTGATGTAATCCCGGCCTGCATTGGCGTCGGCCTCGTTGAAGGCCGCCGTCACTTCCTGTTGCAGCCGGTCCTTCTCGCTCAGGGCTGAAGTCACCGAGTAGAAAAGGATCAGGGCCACGCACAGGAAGCACTGCAGGATAAAGATGCTGTGGACGAACGTGCCGGGTCGCACCAGCGAAAATGCCCCGTGGGAGCGTTCCGTCATGTACACGGCCGGACCGGCCATAAGGATGATGCCGATGGCCGCACCTGAACTCTTCAGCCTGAAGATGGCCAGCAGCAGGGCCGGGATAAGAAGAAAATCAACCGGCAATCCGTCCAGTGCGAAGACAATGGCCGACAGCATCGCGAGGCCGCTTAGAATCGCGATGGTCTCGAACCGCTTGCCGGCGCTGAAAAGCTCCGCCAGTTCCCTCTTTTCGATTGCCAGCACGAGCGGAGTGACGACCGCGATGCCCATCACATCGCCCACGAACCAGTTAATGACCAACGGCCAGTGCCTAGGGATCTTCTCGACGACAAGAGCCAGCTCAATGAAAGCGCTGGAGACCGCAGGGGCCAGCAACACGCCGAAAACCACAAATCGCAGAAGCGTGCGGGGTTCGACGAGATCGGGCTTGACGGCGTCGGGCTGGGAAAGCAGCAAGGCAGCCACCAGCACTTCTACCGAGTTGCCTGCCGAAAAGAGCAACGATTGAGAAATCGGGATGTGAAAATAGCTGTGAGCGAGGACGTTGCCCACAATGCTGAACGCAACGTACACCGCCCAGCACTGTCGCGGGAGCCGCAGCAGGATTGCCAGCAGCAAGCCGTTTGCAGGCCATATGATGTCTGCCTGGCCCGGAGTCAGCGTGATCGCATTGCCAGCCCAGGAAACAAACAGATAGAGCAGGAATACGAATGTGAGGTGAGTCGCCGATCGAGGACGAAGGTGGGCCACGGCTCGCAGAATGCGCGAACCTGGATAGAATTTGCCCGGACCTGGATAGGACCTGCCGGCTTCTACATTACTTCTGGGTGAAACCGCATCCATGGGGAAACTCGCAAATCTTGCATCAATGATTCCTGCAAGCTATAAGAGCACGCCCGGACGTAGTGCCTGCACCAGATCCATCAGATGGAAAGATTCCATCGCCACCAAGTGCGGGTATGGGGTATCGATGATTACCCTCTCGATGCACTCCGATTGGAGCCCAAGGACTCAATGTGCTTCGACTCAATGTGCTTCTATGTTTGCCGGGGAGTCTCTACAAAATAAGAGTAATTTTGTGTTACCACAAGCAACACATTAAAGCAAGTACGGGGCGCGCCGAATGTCAAGATTCCGTCATCCATTGCACCCCGCGGGCCTTTGAAGTCAACGAAACCGGAGGATCAGGCTACTGAGAAAGTATCCGAACCGGGTCATTTCGGCCCGGCTGGATCCATATCGTTGTTACAAAGCGCGGATTCCAAGGGGCCACTCCTAACCGGGAAGCCGGCAGCTGTTTTACGCCGCCGTACCGATCGATCTGACGCGGAAGCGCTTCATCTGGATGGACAGCGTCCGCTCGATCTTCCGCAGATCGCCGCGCTCCGACGGCCCGGCAAAGGTGGAAGCGACGCCGTGAGCCGAGGCCCGTCCGGTTCGTCCCACGCGGTGCACAAAATCCTCCGCAACCTTGGGCAGGTCGAAGTTGATCACATGCGCCACGTTGGCCACATCGATGCCGCGCGCCGCCACGTCGGTGGCCACCAGGATCCGGTGCCTGCCCTGGGAGAAGCTGAGCAGCGCCGAGTTGCGCTGCTGCTGCGAACGGTCTCCGTGAATCTGGGTCGCCGAATACCCGTTGCGCGTAAGCCTGCGCGCCACGCGTTCCGCGCCGTGCTTGGTGCGAACAAAAACCAGGAAGCTGCCGGTCTCAGTGCCCAGCAGATGCTCAAGCAGCTCCTGCTTCTTGTCCGGCTCCACTTCGAAGGTGCGCAGCTCGACATTTTCCGCCGGCTTCAAGATCGAGCCGATCTCGATGCGGGCCGGATTGTTGAGGTATTTGCGGGCAACTTCTTTCACCGAGCCCTCCAGGGTAGCGGAGTAGCAGAGCGTTTGCCGCTTGGCCGGCAGCATGGCCGCGATGCGCGCGATGGCCGGCTGAAAGCCCATATCGAGCATCCGGTCGACTTCATCGAGCACCAGGATCTTGATCTGGTCGAGCCGCACCAGCTTGCGCTTGAGAAAGTCTTCGAGCCGTCCGGGCGTGGCCACAATCAGGTGCGCGCCGTGGCGGATGGCGTCGAGCTGCAGCCGTTCGGGCATGCCGCCAACCACCAGCGCCGAGGTCTGCGCCGAACTGGTGCGAATGGCTTTGAACGCGGCTTCCACCTGCATGGCCAGCTCCCGCGTCGGAAGCAGAATGAGGGCGTGCGCCGCCGGCCCGCGAGCCGAGGACTGCTGCAGCAGTTCCACAATCGGAATGAGGAAGCTGATCGTCTTGCCAGTGCCGGTCTGCGCCGTAGCCAGCACGTCGCGGCCTTCCAGAGCCGGAGGAATGGCGGCGTCCTGTACCGGGGTGGGGGTTACAAAATTGTTCTGGTCGAGCCGGGCCATCAAGGCCGGCGAAAGTTGAAATTGAGAGAACAGTGTCGTCAAAATAAGAGTCTTTTCCTATGGGTTCCGGGAGCCGCGAACGATGGGCGGCCTGCAAACGGAACCGGACCTGGAGGCTCGCACACGAAGAGTGCTCGCACGCGAATCCCGCTTTCAAATTATGCGTAAGGGAGAACCGTAAGGTCGATACGACTGGCCGCTGGACTTCCAAATCGAAGAGTCCGCAACCCGGAGCTGCCACACGCTACATCTTCGCCAGGCTGCAATAAGCCAGCCGGCTCCACGATGCCGCAACCGCGGTCTCAACATGCCGCTCCATTCAAGAGCGTGCATTCAACCTCCATCAAAGAGGCCAACGTGGATACGCGTAGAGGCTTGGGGGAAAATCTGTGCCAGGCAAACTTGCCGGTAAGGGGAAATTCGCCGCTCACGTCCAAATCACTGAGCGCACCTTCAGTGTAGCATGTATCCGATTATTGGCCGTTTCGCGCGGGGCATTGCTTCATCCAAGCGCCGAAACGGGAATGGGACGCATTCGGGCTTGGAAATGACACGGCGTCAGTCGTGCCTTTCTGTCGCCGAAATTTGCGTGTCGGTGGTGATTGGGTCGGGTGGCGTCAATCAGGTCCTACGCCGCTGTATAGCGTGATGGATACGCTGTGCAAGAAACAGTAATGTCGAAATGCAAAGCAGAAGCACCAGTATCAACCAGGAAAGAATCAGCCAGTCTGGCACCTTGCCAGGTTGGCTCAATGACGCCACAGCCAGGAAAGCGAAGAAAGCGATGAGAGTCATGCTCCCGCATTCCACCAATCTGTTTCCTGGATTGCTCTTGAACGTGCGCCAGAAGAAGGCGACGTACCCGAGGAAGACGAACAGGGTTTCGACAAAACGAGGACCAATCTCGGGTGCTTTGATCACGATCTCAGCATTTTACGCCAGTTCGTGGTCGATGTTCCCGAGTCGTCGCCGACACTTCCTCATCGTGATTTAGCTCACATCTCACGCGACTGCCGCTTCATTTCTTCGGCGTGTACAGCCATTGGAGCGAGGTGACGACATCCCCGAACGCCCTGATCTCATCGTCGGTAAGCGGCTCGCTCTTCTTGGTCATGGTGACAAAAAAGATGAAGTGGATGCCGTGTCCCGGATTCACGAAGGCATCGTACGCGTAAAGCCGGCGCGGGACCGAGATGCTGCTTGCAAAGGTCTTGTATTCGGCATGGGACAGGGCGAGATTCTTGACCGGCGCACCGGGATAATGACTCGCATAGAACTGAAGATCGTGGTTCATGTCTTCGATGGTGTTGTCGTCGATCTTTCTGGTGACTTTCACGCGAATTGAAACATCGCCGCTGTGGATTCCGCTGAAGGGCAGAAAGATGGCGTCGACGGCGTGCTGGGCGGCGATCCTCTTGATATCGCCGCGCCATCCTTCGGGCTCGCGCACCTGGAAGGCATATCCGTGCCCATAGACAAACAGGCTGTTGAAACTCTCCGTCGATTGCCCATCGGCATGGAACGAGGCGGCCAGAAAGACCGCGGTCAGGACGAACATGAAGCCGGGAGTCGCCGGTTTGGTCCCCATCAACCCCACCCTTTCAGGGCTCAACACGTCAGGCCGGGCCGCGGGCCCAACACGGCATCCACATGTCTCGGAATCTTGTTGAAGAATGGCTCAGTCGCCCGGCACCAGCCGGCGCTGCAAGGCCTCCAGCGTCTGCCCCTTGGTTTCCGGATAAACCAGCAGCACCACGAAGAACTGCACCACCGTCATGGCCGAGAAGAATACAAACGGCGTAGCCGTGCTCATGGCATGAACCACGACCGGAAACTCGAGGGCAATGGCCGCATTCATAAACCAGTGGCTGGCGGAGCCCACGCCCTGACCCTTGGACCGCACCGAGGTGGGAAACACTTCGCCGATGTAGACCCAGATGACCGCGCCCTGCGACACGGAGAAGAACGCGATGTAGGTGACCAGCAGCCAGATCAGCGCTCCGGGATGGGAGTCGGTGTGGAAGATCCACGCCACTCCCGCCAGGCAGGTGGAGCATCCCGCGGCGCCGATCAACAGGAGAGTTTTGCGCCCCAGCTTGTCGATGAGCGACATTCCCACCAGGCAGAAGGTGAAGTTGGTGGCGCCAATGGCTATGGCCTGCTGGTCACTGGATATCTGGCTGAATCCGGCCGCTGCGAAGATGTTGTTGAGGTAATAAAGGATGGCGTTGATTCCGGCCAGTTGATTGAAGGCGCCAATCGAAATGGCCAGAAACAGCGGATAGCGGTATTTCCACTTGAAGACCCGCTCGTGTGCCGAGGCGTGCTCCTGCTCAAGCGCGGTGCGAATATCCGCCAGTTCGGCCTGCGGGTCCGGATCGCCCATCAGCTTCAACACGGCCAGGGCTTCGTCAATGCGGTTGCGCGAAGCCGACCAGCGCGGACTGCGGGGAATCCCAAACAGCAAGATCAGGAAGAACAGGGCGGGCACGGCGGCGATGCCGACCTGCCAGCGCCACTCAGTCGCGCCCAGGTGAAGCGTGCGTATGAAGTAATTGGACGTGTAGGCGACCAGGATGCCGAAGACCACATTGAGCTGAAACGCCGCCACCAGCCGTCCACGCCACTTGGCCGGAGCAAGTTCGGCAATATACACGGGCCCGAGCACCGAAGACGCGCCAATCCCCAGCCCTCCGATAAAGCGGAAGACCATGAACGAGGACCAGCCCCACGCCATCCCGCAACCGAGGGCGCTCGTCACGTAAAGAATGGCGGTGATGCGCAATGTCTCGCGGCCGCCTAATCGCTGCCCTACGACCCCGGCGCTGAGGGCTCCGATCACAGTGCCTACCAGTCCGATGGCCACGGTGAGGCCCTTGTTTTGAGGGCTCAGCCCATACAGCTTCACGAGCGCGTCAATGGCCCCGGCAATGACCACGGTGTCGAAGCCAAAAAGCAGTCCGCCGAGGGCGCCCGTCAGGGTCGCTTTAATCAAAGGAAGGTTCGGTCGCATAGATTGAGTTCTCTCGAAATCCCAGACCATCGTACAGACCCGCACCGCAACCGGCAAACTCAAAAAGCTCCGGAGCGGTGACCATAATCACTGCCACCCGGGTCCAGTTCGATTAGGATCGTTACTAATAACCCATTAGACCTAAAGAGAGTGACCATGGAAGAGCAGGCTGTATTGCTCGAATCAACCCTCCTTGAACCACCGGTGGACCCGCCTGGAACGCGGGCCTCCTTGAGCCGATCGCAAGACCCACTCGTCACTCCTCACATCATCATGGAAAGTGGCATTCTGTCAGAGACCGTACTCACTCACACTGCCTTCATCCGCGGTGTGGAATGCAACCGCTCCACAGCCGTTTCCGCGCGCACTGCTCCTCTGACAGAACTGACCCGAATGATCGTTCATCATCACCACGCTTACGTGCGCGAAGAACTGCCACGTCTTCACGCGCTGGCCGACGCCGCTGCCACCGCCTGTGGACACCTGTACCCGGAAATGGTTCGGATTCTCCGCAAGCTGCGCCGCCTGGCCGGAGACCTTACATTCCACATGCACACAAAGGAAACAACGCTCTTCCCCCATATCGAGGCGCTGGAAAGACACCACTCCGGCAACGCTCCGGCCCCCATCGGCCGTACTGGAGGCTTTCAGGGTCACGTAGCGGAGATGGTGAGAGAACATGCATGCATCGCCGGGCTGCTGAGTGAAATGCGAGCTGAAACCCACGGGTTTGCCGCGCCCGCTGCGGCCGGCGCCGCAATTGCCGATCTCTATCGTGGCCTTGAGACCTTCGAGCAGCTCCGGCAGCGCAACGCGCAAATTGAAAACGAGGTGCTTTTCCCCGCCGCCATCGAACTCGAACGCCAGCTTTTCGCCACTCGCTGATCGCGGTTCTTCGCCGCGCCAGAGCTTTCAGCCGGCCTCGCCAGGCAACACCGCAAGCACCCGGCAGCGATGTTTATCCGCGGCGCTCCACGCCAACGCCATGGCGCTCTCCATGCAGGCGCAATCTCCGGTTTCGAGTACTTCCTGCATTCCGCCCGCTTCCAAGCGCAATCTTCCTTCGATCACGTAAACCACCCGATTGGCCTCGTGGCAGCTCTCCATCCTGGTCGACGACCCGCCGGGGGGGAACTCGATTATCTGGGCGATGAGCTTGCGCTGCTCCGTGCAGACGTTCAATGGGGTGACCTTTACCGCATCCGGACCTCGCCCCGCTCCCTGCAAATGAGCCTTGCGGGTGATGGATAGCGAGTGCACCGTCGGCTCCGAGAAGAAATAGCTCATGCCCACGCCATAGACGCGGCTGATGGTCGCGAGCGTCGGCAACGTAGGGATCATCCTGTCCGTCTCCAGCTTCGACAGCAGCGCCGTTGAAAGCCCGGTCTCGGCAGCCAGCCGCGATAGCGTCATTCGCTTCTGGGTGCGCAGGGTACGAAGCTTCAGTCCGATGCAATAAGGTTCCAGTGACCACTGCGCGTACGAAACAGACTTGGGCATCGCAGACTTCCTTTGCGTTGAAACCAGTCGCGGAATATTCTTGGAAACCAGTCTATGCCAAATCCGCGCCAGAAGTGCGGAGCCGGTCAACAACTTCCCTCGCAGCCGTTTAGAATAGTTTTGGGATCCTCGTGGACGGCTAGTCTTCCCGCCGTTTCATCCGCGGTTGTTTTTCCCGGCTACAACGCGTTTCCCATCAAGAAGCATCAAAGCCATCACAAGAAAAAAAATATGCACTCACTTCAGTTTCCTTGGGAATCTTAAGGAAGGGTAAGAATGTTCATGACCGGATTTCGCCTTAGCACGTCCCATCGTTTTGTCAAACCCTGTTTATTTTCCGTATTTTTCACCGCCGCTTTCGGGGCGGTCCTGGCCTGCGCCGGACAGGCAAAGCCGGCCGCGGCGCCAAAACCGGCACCCGCACCCGATGTCCTGACTCTCAGTGACGGCGACACGCTGCACGGAAAACTAGTGAGCGAAGTGGCCGGCAAAGTCACATTTCACACCGATTCGCTCGGCGACGTGGTGCTCACCTGGGACAAGATCAAGGAACTGCGCACATCGCAGAAGTTCGACGTGCTGAACAAGAACGTGAAACTCCGCGGCAAATCCACTGATAACCAGATCCCTTCCGGCACCCTCGAGGTTTCGAACCAGACCCTTACCGTCCATTCCGAATCCGGCGCGGCGCAGCCGCCAATTCCGGTCAGCGACGCGCAGTACGTGGTCGATCACGCCATTCTTCAGAAGCAGATCTACCACGAGCCGGGATTCTTCTCGGGATGGAACGGGGCGGCTACGGCAGGAGCTACGCTGGTGACCGCAACCCAGAATCAGTACACCGTTACTGGAGCTATCGGCCTGGTGCGGGTGGTGCCTACCGTGAGCTGGCTCAACACCCGCAACCGCACTTCGGCTGACTTCAGCGGCTCGTACGGAAAAATCACCCAGCCGTCCTACACCATCCCGGCCACTTCCACCACCCCCGCGACATTCGTTCCTGAATCGGTGGTCAAGTCGGCGATCTCTCACTTCGACGCTGAGCGCGACCAGTATTTCTCGCCACGCGTCTACGCGCTGGGACAGACGGCCTTCGACCACAACTACAGCCAGGACCTCTCGCTGCAGCAGATCTACGGCGGTGGGATTGGATGGACGGCCATCAAAGCGCCCAAGCGCGAACTGGACCTGAAGGGAACCATCCAGTACGAAAAGCAGCAATTCATTCAAGGCTCGGGCAGCACCGACCAGAACCTCATCGGTTCCACCTTCGCCGTCAACTATGCGACCCACTTGAAGCTATTCACATTCGCACAAGGCGTCAGCTTCATTCCCGCCTACAACGACTTCCACGCCTACTCAGTGAACGAAACCGACACCGTCTCTTTCCCGGCGTACAAGAACTTCAGCTTCTCGGTGGGCACCATGGACAGCTATCTGAACGATCCGCCGTCGTCGGAGCCACCCACCAAACGAAACTCATTTCAATTCACGATGGGCTTGACCTACGCAATTAAATCGAAATATTAGATTCACCGAGTGACGGATGCTGGTTACCGGCATAGCCGCTGGTAACTGAGGGGCCCTGGCAATTTCTTGCGCTACCGGAACGCGGCAAAAAGTCCGGATTATCTCCTTTGCGCACAGATGTTTGCTCAGGCCCCCCCGCGGTGCGGCCGCGTTCCCGCCGACGCTCATGATTCACTTGAATCGCATGAATAGGGGAGTCAGCGAGCACAGCGATCGAAGGAATGCGTTTCTTCCACCCGATCCAGTAACTGGTTGCCGGATTACCTCGCGCAAAAAATTGTAGCGGAGGGACTTATGCCTGCCGCTCGATATGAATAATGGATTCAGCTATACGAAAATACTGAGCTCTTAGAAGCGCAGACTTTGCATTGCGTTGTATCTCTTTTTTCCTCAGGTTGTTTGTCATGCGGGTTCTCCACCGTTGCTGCCGCAGGCCGCCATCTGCTCACGGAGATGGCGGCCTGCGGCGTAACGGCGGCACGGAGCGTCGCAGAAATGCGTTGG
>Ga0182013_10000207_pt1 | contig 78006 bp, 66 predicted proteins | sample 612S2MmetaG_FD_120487 | JGI IMG/M metagenome (GOLD analysis project Ga0182013, IMG submission 120487) | Permafrost microbial communities from Stordalen Mire, Sweden - 612S2M metaG | ecosystem: Environmental > Terrestrial > Soil > Wetlands > Permafrost | place: Sweden: Stordalen | collected... | reverse complement strand
CGTTGCGCATGATCCTCGATGCGCTCCACCGAGACGCGCCCGCCAGAGGCGACCGCGCTCAGGCCGCCGGCCGTCGCGATCAACTGCCCGATCGACTCCTGGCCGCGCAGCTCATAGATGGCGGACTGGCGCACGCTGCCCATGAGCGTCACCTCGGGGCCCGCCGGGGGAATGAACAGCACATCGCCGGACTGCAATTGCACGTCGCCGCTCTTGTCGCCCTGGACCAGCAGCGCATACAGATCGAAGTCCGTCAGCACCTTGCCGGCGCGCTTTAGTTCCACATGGCGCATGGAGCCGGTCCGAGCAGGGCCGCCGCTCAAAAAAACCGCGTCGACCAAAGTGCTCAACGCGCTCACCGTGTATTCGCCCGGCTGCCGCGCCTCGCCGGCGACGTAGACCTGGATGGAGTGAATCTCGCCCATGTCGACGCTCAGCTCGAAGTTGCGGTAAACCCGCTCGATCGCCTGGCGCAGGTGGCCGGCGACAGCGGAAAACTCGAGGCCGGCCACATGCACGGCGCCCACCTTGGGAAGGTAGATCTCTCCCTCGCGGCTCACCTGCAGATTGGCGCTGAAATTGACCTGTCCCCAGATGCGGATGCGCAATTGGTCCCCTGTGCCGACCACCATGTTCTCCGGCGTCGGCGCCTGGTCGATGGGACCGAAGGAGGCCGCCTGCTGGGCAAAGAGCTTCGCCCCGTAAACCGGCAGCATCCGGCCCGTGGTGGCCGCCACAAAGCGCTGAAACTCGGTGGGAGGCTCGGGGGGGAAGGGCTGTTTAACCGGCTGGGCGGCAGAAGCCGGCCCGTTGCGTAAGCCCGGATCGGTGTAACTGGATTGGCCGAAGAGGTTGTTTTCAGCCGAGGCATTCGTGGACAGGTCCGCGCTCTGCGTTGCCTGTTGAGGCGCTTGCTGCATCATCGGCAGGGCAGAGGATTGCCCTGCCTGCGCAGAGGAGGACGCGGATGCAGTCAACGGCAACTGGCAGCCGTACGGATCGGAATTGTTCCCGGCGGAACACTGGGCCTGCAGCACAGGCGCGCAGAAGGCAAGAACAGCGGCGCCGGCAATCCAGGGGAGCACTGCGCGGCGCAGAAGAAGAGGGCGAGGGCTGACAGATGAATGGTTTCTCATAGACGCCCCATTGTTCACACATTCAACCGGTGGAACGGATGAAAAAGTGTGCGAGAAGATGAGCGCTGTTCCGAAATTGGACAGGTCCATAAGTGTCTTCCCATAATCGGCCGGACGCAGATGGTTTTCTCCTCTTTCCCGTTCGCACGCATCCATTCGCGGCTAATCTGAGCGCAGCTTTCCGGCTGATTGGCCACGCACCCCATTCACTGCCGCGAGCCATTGTTCAGCAGTGGCGGACAGTGTCGATGGGAGCCGGCCTTCATCCTGGCAGCTTGCGGTAAGTGGGGCTGCCGGCAGGAAGCGCGCCGCGCCGCTCAAAAAATCCGGCTCAATGCAAAGAGGAAGTTTCGCGTGCCAACAGAAAACCAGGAATCCGCCGACCCCGTCTCCACTGCCTTTTCCGGCTCCTTGCCGCCCCTGATTCGCGTGGCATTCAAGCGGAGGAAATTGATCGGCATGGCCGCGCTCGTGATCGTAGTGCTGGCCCTGGCCCTGGCCGTGCTGCTGCCCCGCCGCTACATGGCCACCACGGTTATTCTGCCGCCCCAGCAGGGCGGTTCGCCGGGAGCGGCCATGATGGCGCAATTGGGCAGTCTGGGAGCCATGGCCGGAATGGGCGGCGGCGCTTTGGGCATCAAGAACCCCAACGACCTGCAGGCGGCCCTGTTGAAGAGCCGCACGGTGGAGGATGCGATGGCGGAGCGCTTTCATCTGCAAGCGCTTTACCACGCGAAGTACCTGTCGTCGGCGCGCAAGCAGTGGGAGAAAAAAGCTCTGATCGACAACGGGTTGAAGGACGGATTGATCCGCCTTTCGGTGACCGACCGGGATCCGCGCCGGGCCGCGGAGATGGCCAATGGCTGGGTGGAGGAGTACCGGCGCTTCTCGGCGACCATGGCGGTCACCGAAGCCTCGCAGCGAAGGCTCTTTTTCGAGCAGCAACTGAACGGGGCGCGCCAGGACCTGGCGCACGCCGAAGACGAGATGAAGCAGACTCAGCAGCGCACCGGCGTGATCGAGCTCGACGGCCAGGCGCACGCCATGATCGCCTCGGCGGCCATGCTGCGCGCCCAGGTGGCGGCCAAACAGGTCGAGATCCAGGCGATGCGCCAGTTTGCCGCCGACGGAAATCCGGACCTCGAGCGGGCGCGGCAGGAGATGTCGAGCCTGCAAGGGCAGTTGTCCTCGATGGATGTCGCCAACGACCGCCAGGGCGGCGACCTGGTGGCGCCCAAGGGCAATCTCAGCGAGGCGGGTCTCGATTATGCGCGCGCCCTGCGCGAGGTGAAGTACCGCGAGATGGTAGTGGAACTGCTGGCGCGCCAGTACGAGATGGCGCGGGTGGACGAGGCGCGGCAGGGAGCACAGGTGCAGGTGGTGGATGCGGCCGTCGTTCCCGACCGTCCCGTTTCGCAGTTCAGAGTTTGGATTGTGCTGGGCGGGCTGCTGCTGTCTTTGCCGCTGGCATTGCTGATTGCCTTGGCGGCCGAGGCCCTCGCCGCGCTGCGCGCCCTGCGCCTGCGCGCCGGTTCATGGCCCCTGGCCCTCGAACAGGCCTGGGGCGGGGTGACGCGATGAAGGCGCTGGAGGCATTGCGGGCTCTGGGAATGGATAAAGCCGTCGCCTACACCTTTCTGGCGAGGGCGGTCAATATCGTGGGCAGCACCGGAACGGTGCTGCTGATCGTCCGCTTTCTCTCGCCCGTCGAGCAGGGCTACTACTACACGCTGCTCAGCCTGGTCGCGCTGCAGATGGTCTTCGAGCTGGGCTTCGCCTTTGTCATTCAGCAGTTGGCCGCGCATGAGTGCGTTCATCTGGAATTGCGCGCCGGCGGCCAGGTAAGCGGCGACCCGGTGGCGCACGCCCGTCTGGCCTCCACGCTGCAGCTCAGCGTGCGCTGGTACTCGGTGGCCGCCGCCGCGATGGGCCTGGTCCTGGCCCCGCTGGGAATGCACTTTTTTTCCTGCCACGCCGCGGCGGGAGCCGGACAGGTGGCCTGGCAGGGGCCTTGGCTGCTGGCCGTGACTGTTTCGATGGTTGGCCTGTGGTGCCAGCCCTTCTACAGCTTCCTGGACGGATGCGGCCAGGTGCGCGCGGTGGCCGCATTGCGCCTGCGCCAGGCGGCGGCCGGCATGGTGCTGGCCTGGGCGGCCATGCTGCTGCATCACGGGCTCTACGCGCCCGCCCTGGTGATCGCGGGTCAGTGCGGAACCGGCCTTTTCTTCCTGGCTGCCCGCCGCCGCCTGCTGACGGGGTTGCTCCGCTACTCGGCTGGCGACGCCTCGATCAGATGGCGGCGCGAGGTCTGGCCCTTCCAGTGGCGCATCGCCGTCAGTTGGATGTGCTCTTACCTCACGATACAGGTCTTCATTCCCATTCTTTTTGCGCTGCGCGGGCCGGTCGAGGCGGGGCAGATGGGTATGTCGCTGTCGATCACGGGCTATATGACCAGCCTGGTGCTGCCCTGGATCTCGACCAAGGCCACACCCTTCGGGCGCATGATCGCCGAGCGCCGGTTTCAAGGGCTTGACCAGCTCTTTCTGCGCACTCTGGGGCAGGCTCTGGCCGTATTCTGCATGATCGCGCTGGCCGCCGGCCTGGGGGTGTCGCTGTTGACCGTGGCTGCTCCGCGGCTGGCGGCGCGCATGGTTTCTCCCGAACTGTTCGCACTGCTGCTGGTGGCCGCCGGCGCCAACTGCGTGGTGCAGAGCCTGGGGACGCTGTTGCGCTCCTTCAAGCGGGAGCCCTTCCTGGCGCAGTCGCTGGCTGTGGCCTCGCTCACCCTGCTGCTGGCCGCGCTGACGGCGCCGCGCTGGGGCAATACCGGCGTCACGCTCAGCTATCTGGCCGTCACAGCGGGCATCAGCCTGCCTTCGGCCTTGACCATCTTCTCACACGCCCGCCGGGGCTATCTGGCCATCCGCCCACTGGCCGCAAGCGGAGGCGAGCCAGCGTGAAGGCCCTCCTGTTTTCACGGATTTTCGCGACTGACACGCTGGCCCAACGGCTCTCCGGGGCGGCCCTGGTTCTGATTGCGCTCCTGCTGGTCGTTCTGAATGCGGCCGGGATTTCGTTGAGCCCCAACGCCTGCTCGGTTCTGCTGCTGGCGGCGCTGGTCATTATCGCCTTTGCCATTCACAAGACGCCGGGCGGCATTACGAGCCTGATTGGCCTGCTGTTTCTTGGCACGCTGGTCTTCGTTGCCGCGCGGCCATTGCTGGCTCTTGCGATGCAGGATGAGACCGTATATACCCTGACGTGGGGCGCGACAGTTGATGCGAGAGAGGAATCCATCTACCGTCTCATGGCTTTTTGGACGATAGGCGTCTGCAGCTTGTTCGGTGGTTACTTTCTCTTTTTCAGAAATGCCGGTTACATCCTGAAGACGCTGAGCGAACGGAACCGTGACTATTGCAAGCAATCTTTCGCAGTGGCGTTTCTGCTCGTAGCGGCTTTGCTTCCGGTCATGGCAAAAAGCCGGCTTGGCGCGGCAGCGTCTGGCGGTTACGAAGCCCTCTATGCCAGTCAGGCGCAATACACCTTTAATGCTACCCGTCTGATTGACTTTCTGGCTCCCTTGCTCTTTGCCCTGGCGGTCCTCATTGGCGAGAAGCGATATAGCCGCCTGATGATTGCCGTAATCACGGTGTACATCCTCACTGGGGGGCTGGCAGGAAGAAGGATGGAGGCGGGATCATGGCTGTTGGTTGCGCTTTGGCATATTTCGACGATTCAACGTAAGCGGGTCCATCTTGGCTGGCTGCTTCCCGGTCTGGCGGCAACGGTGCTTCTCTTTCAATGGATGGAGATGCTGCGGGGAGGAAACGGACCGGAAAACCCGCTCATTGTTCAGTTTTTTCTTAATCAAGGCCTGACCTTTCTCCTCCCGGCGCTGTCGTGGCAGTTGCCTTTTCCACCCATGCATTCAATCATTGGATCCATCCTTCCGATGGGAGCCTTCTATAGTATTTTAGGCGCAAGTTCGGCGGAAACATCCACCGTTGGAATTTACATTTGTTCGCAGAGCAACCCCGCTCTGTTTGCCGCAGGTTACGGACTCGGCTCCAGCGCCTATATTGAAATCCTATATGCCTGTGGCCAGGTTTTGGCGCTGTATGCGGCGGTCTGCGGGATGCTGGGGTTCCTGCTGCGCAAATGGGAAGAGCATGCATCCAGCGGACCGGTAGCACTGTTTTTCCTGTGCGCATGCCTGCCCTCGATGGTCTCAATACAGCGCGGTTCCCTGAGCACCGTAACTTCGCAATTCATCTACTTATCGGCTTTCATGGCGGTTTTGTATCTCTTCCATTTTGTTCAAAATATCTGTGATTTGCCGAGCCGCCGCCCGGGAGGAATTTATGCCGCAAATTAGCGTGCTTTTGCCGGTGTATAACGTCGAGGCCTATGTCGCCGAGGCGTTGCGAAGCCTGCAGTCGCAAACCTTTGCCGACCTCGGGATCGTGGTGGTCGACGACGGCTCGACAGACGGAACACTGCGAATTGTCGAGCAGGTCGCGGCTGCCGATCTGCGCATCAAGGTTGTTTGCGCGCCCCGGAACCTGGGACTCCCAGCCGCCCTCAACTTTGGCCTTCCATTTTGCCAGGCCCCCTTTATTGCCAGGATGGACGGAGACGATATTGCCATGCCGGAAAGGCTGGAGAGGCAGCACCGGTTTCTGGAAGAAAATCCCGGCATTGCTCTTGTGGGCTGCGCCACCAGAGCGATCGACCAGTCAGGAAAATTAATTCCAGGGCTGAATGTTTCCCGGAAGCCATCCAGTGAAGATGAGGTTGCGAAGACCATATTGCTGGCCTCGCCATGCCTTCATATCTGGCTGGCGCGGCGCGAGGTATATGAAACGCTGTCAGGCTATCGGGAAATCCCGGTAGCGGAAGACTATGATTTTCTGCTTAGAGCCTCGGCAGCGGGATTCCTTATCAGCAATCTTCCCGAACCGTTGATGCTGATCCGGACGCGCCCCGGCAACATCTCGTCGCGCCTGGAGCAGAGAAAGGCTCACTACTACATCGTCGACCTGTACCGCGAGCGATTGAAAAACGGAACAGACAGCTTTAGCCAGGAAACTTATGCGCGGATGATCAAGCCAGGCCTGGTGGAAGACGGCGCGTTTCGTTTTGCGATGCGGTGCGTTCAGAAAGGGCTGCAATCACACAGCCAGGTGCTGCGCTGCCTTCTTTTAGGAGCCTCTGTGCTGGCGTCGCCGTGGCAGGCGCGTTATTTCCTTGATCGTATCCGGTTCAGAGCCGCATTGCGGGCGTCCATGCCCGCGTGCTGATAGCGGCGCGCGGACAAGCGCACTCACGTGGGATTTTCGGGAGGTTGCCATGAATATCTGCTTCATTATTCACGATGTGACGGCGCGCGCCGGCACCGAGCGCGCGCAAACCGCGCTGGCCAACGCGCTACATGCCCGCGGCGAGGCGGTTTCGATCTGGTCGATGTACGGCTCGCGGAAGTCCTCCGGATTTCCCCTGGACCGCGGCGTCAAGGTCAGCTTTGGACTTAACCGGCCGCTGCCTTTTTTCCTGGACTATCCCTGGCTGATCTGCGCCTTTGCCCTGTTCGTCCTTCGCCGCCGGCCGCAGTGGATTGTCTGCACCGATACCAACCGGCTGATCGTGGCGCTGCTGGCGGCCTTCGTCCCCGGCGTGCGGCTGGCCGTCTGGGAGCATTTCGCCCTTTCGCACAGTATTACCAAGGGACGCGGGAAGCTGGCCCGGCGGTTGGCGGCGGCGCTGGCCACGCGCATCGTAACTCTGACGGAGCGCGACACGGAGTTATATGGCAAGTTATTCACCCCGGCCGGCACCATTACCACCATTCCCAACATTGTGACGCCGCGCGCCGTGGCGAAGACCGTTCGCCGGCAGGAGATTCTTGCCTTGGGCCGCCTGGCTCCCCAGAAGGGATTCGATCTACTGCTCGAGGCCTGGGCGCTGGCCGCCGCGCGGCTTCCCGGCTGGTCGCTGCGCATTGTGGGCGATGGGCCGATGCGCGATCAACTGGAGCGGCAGGCGGACAGGCTGGGAATCGAACAGCGCGTCAGTTTCGCTCCATTTTCAGAAAATCCCTTCTCCTTGTATGCCGAGTGCGGAATTTTTGTTCTCAGTTCGCGGTTTGAAGGCCTTCCCTTCGTGCTGATCGAGGCCATGACCTGCGGAGCGGCCTGCATCAGCTTCGATTGCCCGAATGGGCCGCGCGAGGTGATCCGCCATGGGGTCAACGGCCTGCTGGTTCCGGCCGAGCGGGTGCATGCCCTGGCCGATGCGATGGTGAGGCTGGGCGAGAACCCGGATTTGCGTGAAAGGCTCGGGGAAGCGGCGCGCAGCGTCTCGAAGCCGTTTTCCGAGGAGCAGGTGGCGGCAAGCTGGCATGAGGTTCTTTACGGCCCGGCCCTCGACTTCCTCCAGTCCCCGTCCGCCCGGCTGGGAGGGCGATTCAGGCCGACTCCTCAGGGAGCAATCCCGGCTGCTTTGTTTGATCCGGCGCCTTCAATGGCGGCGCAGCCTGCATGGCTTGCGGCCGGCTTCATGCCGCCCCGGCGTGGGGCGTTGGGCTTATACGGTCAGCCACACGAAGAAATGGGCGGTTTTGCGGGTAAGGAAATCAAACTCTCCGTGCTGATGGCGGTCCACCGCGAGGAGTCGCCTGCCTGCCTGCGTCAGTGCCTGGACAGTCTCGCCGCGCAGACTCTTCCGGCCGATGAGGTGGTTATCGTCGAAGATGGTCCCCTGGGCGAACCGCTGGAGGCCGCCATCGCGGGCTACAGGAAGATTTTGCCCATTGTCTCGCTGCCCTTGCAGTCCTCGGTGGGCCTGGGAGAGGCTTTGCGCGCCGGTCTCTATATGTGCCGGGGCGAGTATGTGGCGCGCATGGATTCTGGCGACATCTCTGTGCCGGAGAGATTCAAAAAGCAGATGAGGTTTCTGGAAGGCAACTGGGAGGTTGACGTGGTAGGCAGCGCGATTGCGGAGTTTGACGAGGACTGCTCGGCGCCGCGCGCCATCCGGTTGCTGCCCGCGGCGGGGCCGGCCCTGCGCCGCTTCGCCCGGTCGCGGACGCCGATGAATCATATGACCGTCGTCTTCCGCAAAGCTTCGGTGGTGGCCGCGGGCAACTACGAATCCTGCCAGGGCTTTGAGGACTATCACCTCTGGGCCAGAATGCTGACGCTCGGCTACCGGCTGCACAATATGAACGAGGTGCTGGTCTACGCCCGCGGCGGCGGCGGAATGCACTCTCGCAGGGGTAGTCTGGCCTGCCTCAGGGGGGAGATCGAGTTTCAGTCGTTTCTGCGCAAGATAGGGCTGCTGGACGCCTCCGGCTCGCTTTTGAATATTCTGATGCGCGGGCCGATCCGCTTGGCGCCCGGTTCAGTTCGCACCCTGTGCTACAGTTTGTTTTTGAGAAGCTCTCCGGCCGCCATGCCGAGGCCGCTGCAATGAATTACATTGCAAGCCTCAATCCGCTCCCCGGTAAATAAATCTGAACTCGCATTCAATAAAAAACGGGCCGCCCGGCATCAAAGCCGGGCAGCCCGCTGAGTTAGTGAAAACGAAGCTGCGGAATCAGTCTCCGGCGACCGGTTCGGCCTCCGGCTGCCCGGCTGGCTTGGCGGGGGCGATCGCGTCCAGGCTGACCAGCCCCTCGACCGGCTTTTCTCCGAGGATATGCTCGCGGTAGAGCTTGGCCATGCGGACGTTCTCCGCATCGTGCTTCAACTTTTCGTCGCGCGCGCGGATCATCTCTTCGCGGTGGGTCTTGGCGATGCCCAGATCGTCGAGCGTGTGGTTGGCCTCGGCGTTGACGTGCTCCATATTCAGCGTCAGGTCGTGGCCCACCTCGGCCATCTCCACCTTGCTGCCGCCGGCGAAGATTTCGTGGCGGCCGTGCTCCTCATACCACTTGGTGAGGGTGGCCGTCATGTGGATCTTCTCGACGATCTGCCGCCAGCCGATGCCGGTGTTGTAGGCGCAGAAGCTGATCTCGCCCTCTTGCGTGGCATAGGGGATGACGCACTGCTCGGTGCGGCGGAAATCGTAGTTGAACAGGTCCTGGAAGTGCATGCCGGCGATGAACAGGAAGTTCCAGCGGTCGGCGCGGCGCCTCTTGATGTCCTCGATGGTGCGGTCGCCCGAGACCTTGCCGTAGTTGTGGCCGGTGGCGCCGAAGGTCTTGTCCATCTTCTTCAACATGTGGACGATGCGGAAGTGCGTCGGCGACTGGAAGGGATCGTAGTTGCGCAGAAGAGCCAGCGCAAAACCTACCGACGAAAGGAATTTGCCGCGGGCCGCGTCGTTGACCCTGGCCAGATCCCTGGCCACCTGGTCCATCTTCAGGAAGGCGGTCACCGGAGCGGCTTCCTTGGTCTCCTTGTCGATCATCATGGCCATGCCGATGCCGCAGTCGGGGTGGCAGCCGCAGTTGAGCTGGCCCCAGGCGGCGTTGGGCCCGTGAATCAGGTCGGCCCAGTCGGTGAAGGTGGTCATGAAGCTGACGGGGAACCAATCGCGCAGTGGCTCGCCGAAGCCCACCTGGTTCTTGATGTCGTGGGCCATGTGCGAGAGCGTGTAGCGCTGCGCGTGGCGGCGCTCGTCGGTGATCGCCTCGTCGCGGCCGGTAAAGCTGACCGGCTGGAAGCTGAGGAAGCTGATCTTCTTGGGATTGTCGAGGGCGAACTGGATGATGCGGCCCACCTGCTCGTTGTTGACGCCGTTGATGATGGTGGTCACGGGAACGATGTCCACGCCGGCTTCGTGCAGGTTGTTGATGGCCTGCAGCTTCACGTCGAAGAGGTTGCCCACCTTGCGGTGCGAGTTGGCGGCGTTGCCGATGCCGTCAAACTGCAGATAAACGTAGCGCAGGCCGGCTTCCGCGGCGGCCTTGCAGAGTTCCTTGCTCTTGGCGAATTCAATGCCGTTCGAGGCGGCCTGCACGCTGTTGTAGCCCACCTTGCGGGCGTAGCGGATGGCCTCGACAAAGTGCGGCGAAATGGTCGGCTCGCCGCCCGAGAACTGCACGCTCATCTGCCGCTTGGGCTTGACCGTGATGGCGTTGTCGAGCAGGGTCTTGATCTCTCCCCAAGTAAGCTCATGCACGAAGCCCACCTGGTTGGCGTCGGTGAAGCAGGGGTCGCACATCATGTTGCAGCGGTTGGTCAGGTCGATGGTCAGCACGCCGCCGCGGCCATGGGTCAAGGTCGAACTGCCATGGCAGCGCATCTTTTCGTCGTTGTGCGAACGCATATCGCGGCCGGGGAAGTTCTCCTGGATGTGCCTGGTGAAGGCCGGGTCGATCGACATGATGTCTTCAAAGTGGCCGTGCTTGGGGCAGTCCTTCACCATCCAGATCTGGCCGTCGCGCTCGATGATCTGGGCCTTGACCTCGCCCACCTTTTCGTTGAGCAGCACTTCATAGGGCAGCTTGCCGTCCAGAATCTGCTTGCGGATCTCCGGCACGCACTTGGGGCACAAGGAATCGGTGGTGCGCGGCCAGCCCAGCGGCGGCTTCTCCTTTTCGTAGCTCTTCAGCAGCGGCTTGTCGCTCCATTTGGGCGTAAAGGACGGGTTCTGGCTGATGCGGTTCAGCCGATCAAAAACGATCCACGCTCCCTTGGCTGCATAGACGACTGCTTTTTCGGCGTACTTGATGGCTTTCGACATGAGTATTACTGTCTCCTCAATAAATTCGTCAAATTCGTCGCCGGCGGCTGATCACTCCCCGCGGCGAAGACCTGCCGCCGGGGCTCCTAGCACTTTTTTGCCTGGCCCGGCCCCTGGAGCCTGCAAAAATCGCAGCGCACGGGGCATGAAAATCCACTTCCAGGGTAACCGCTGCTCCCCGTCAACCCAACCCTGGAGCAGCGAACGGCGGAAAATTCCGTTGAATGGCGGTCAGGGCGGGCTAAACGGCGGGGCGATCGAAGGGCAAGGGAAGGGGACCGGCGCTCAAACGCAGGGAGCGTGACGCATCCCATTGGGTTTCAGTATTTTGGACGGCGTCCCCGGGGCTACAGCACTTTCACTTCTATTCTTTACAGAAACCTCACACTCAAGTGGCTGTTTTGAAAGGGCACGGCTTTAGCCGTGCCGCAAGACGCAAGCGATAAAGGGGAGGCTTTAGCCACGGGGGAACGTAAATTATAGAAAATACATTCTCTTAGTGGCTAAAGCCACGGCCTTTCAAAACATGCCCAAATCGACTTGTGCAGAGGCTCTCTAAAACGTCCCGGCGGTTCCCGACTTGCCCTCGTGATTGATAATCCACTGAACCAGGATCACGCGGACGTGAAGGTGGCTGGCCAGGTCGGGCCAGAACTCGGAGACAAAGTTGCCGATGGGCGCAAGACCCATGCCGATTCCGTAGCGCTCGGCGCTGGCCGGCAGATTGGTCTGCTGACCTGGCACGTAAAAGTTGCCGAGTTCATCTTCAATGCCGAAGCCTACCACGTTGGCGTAGTTGACCATTCCCTGGCCATTGTCGCCTTGGGTCCAGAGCACCTGCAGGATGGCGTGACCCACACGGTGGGGAATCGAGGCGTGAGGCAAGCGATGGTAACGCGGGTCCTGGTGAGCGATGGAGGGAATCAGAAAGACGCCGAAGAATTCGCCGGTGATGTCCAGCGAATAACTGACGCCCACGTTGCGGCCAAAGCCGGGCATTCCGGGGCCGTAGGGGGAGTGCGCGTCCCAGCCCACCGCGACGGCCGAGCTGGCCAGAATGGTGAGGCCGTTGAAGGGATCCACCACATTGCGCGCCGCCAGCCAGGCCTTCTCTCTGGGCGTCAGCCGCTTGCCCTTCGGCCCGTTGATGAAGCGGGCGTACCAGTTGACGGCCGGCTGAGGCGGGCAGGCCGCTGGCTGCGAACTGGCAGAGGGCGGACCAGACGTTTGTGCGCCAACCGCTTGAGGAGCATTCACTTGCGAGCCAGATTGACCGTTGGCTTCCGACAGCGTTCCATTGGCTGCCGCCGGCTGACCGTTCGCGCCCATTGGCGCATTCCTGGCGTTGGCGGTCGCCCCGGCGGTTGCCGCCGCAGCGCCGGCGTAGCGCCCAGCCGGGCAAGGCTGGGCTGCTGGCGTAGCCATGCCAACGGGAGGCTGTGGCCGGGGCGCGTCCGGCAATGACGGTTCGGGCCTGGGGCTCGCTGTCTCCCCCCATGCCGGAATAGCCATGCAAAGCCAGGCCGTTCCCAGCAGCGCCAGGGCGGTACGGCTCTTCAGGCGCGTCCGGCAAATCTGCCATCGGCCGGCGGCGCATTCACTTCTGACGTCTTTCTTCAAGCAATTTTCCAAATGAATGCCCTCGCCGGCCGGAGAGTTACGGCACAGGTCTTCCAGCCGGACCGGCCTGCTGCTTTTCGTCTACTCGCAGCAAGGCGCCTCCGGGGAACCGCCATTCTACTGCATTACTTGGAGTTGTTGCAGATTTTCTGGGAATCTTCGCAGAGAATTCGGCAAACAGGCCGGCGGCTCTGCCTTTAGCAATGCGCTCCCCCGTTCATCCGCCGGGAACCCGCTCCTTGTGTTGACCATTGCGGTACCTTTGGGCTTTCAGCGATTGACGTGCCACTTTACCCATCGCAGACTGAGAAAGAGCTTGCTGGTCAAGGTTTTAGAGCGTTCCCCCCGTTAACGTGGAGTTCCGAGTACCAGCGCGAGGTAACCGCCATGAGCACGAATCCCCCTCCCCCTGCCCCTCCCGGTTCTGGCTCTGGCAGCGTCGGCCGCCGCATTGAAGAGGCCGTCGAGTTGATCGAGATGGAGCTGCGCCACGCCATCGCCTATGTAAATGACGCCGTAGTCCCCCAGGTGCGTAGTGAGTCGATCTCAGCTATGCGTACTATGTCGGACAAATTGCGCGCCCTGGCCGACCGCTTGGACCAGAACCAGGGGCCGCGCCCTTGACGACCGCTTTCCAGATGACCAAGTCCTCCATGACCGGAACCCACGCAAACTCGGAGGCACAACGCCCGTCCGGCTGGCTTCGGTTGGCTTCCGCGCGCGTGGCTCTGCCGCTACTGCTGGCTGCGTTGCTGCTGACTTTATCCGGCTGCGGGCACCGGAACGCCCAGGCCTCGCTGCCCGCGCCCGAAGCCGCTCCACCCGCTTATTCCGCCGCGCCCGAGGCCACGCCGCCGGCGCGCATCCCCATCACCCCGGCGCCGCCGGGCGGAGTCAGCGCCGAAGACCTAGACTTCGTGAGCACTCACCGGCCCATCCTGACCGAGGAGGGCCTGGCCACCTGGTACACCGCGCCCTACAAGGGCCGCAAAGCCGCCAACGGCCAGGTCTTCAGCGACCTCGCCCTGACCGCCGCGCACCGCACCCTGCCGATGGGCTCGCTGATCGTCGTCACCAATCTCGATACCGGCCAGTCCAGCGCCATGCGCGTCACCGATCGCGGCCCGTTTGTGGATGGCCGTCTGATCGATCTGACCATCGCCTCGGCCCAGGCCACCGGCGTCTACCGGCACGGCTCGGCCCGCGTCCGCATCGACGTCTACCGCACGCCCAAGCCCATCCGCACCGGCGGCCGCTGGTGCGTGCAGATCGGCGCCTTCACCAGCCAGCGCAGCGCCCTCAAGCTCAAGGAACAGTTGCTGCGCCGCTACCCGGACGCCAACGTGATCGAGTTCCCCGGCGAAGACAGTTATTGGGTCCGCATCCGCCCCCCGGGCGACAACCGCGAACAGGCCGAGGCCATCGTCCGCCACCTGCGCCCCGCCGAGGGCGAAGCCTTCCTCACCCGGCTGGATTAGCTCTCTGACCGCTTGATGCTGCCCCCAATGTGGGTGCTCCATCTAGATGTCGTACCGATGTGGGTGCCCCATCCTTGCGGCGTACTTGTTCTTGCCGCAAGGGTGGGAAGGCTCAAATTTACGTGGTCACAGCGCTAGGAAACCTCTGAACAAGTCGTTGTTTTGAAAGGGCATGGCTTTAGCCGTGCCATAAAGGCCGCAAAATCAATGGGCTTTAGCCCCTGGGGGATGGATTTTCCAAGAAAGCGGAAGCTAATCAGAGGTTCCCTAGGGGCGGCGAAGAGGGGCCGGTCAAAGAAATAAATCTGTCGCCCCATATACATTATTTTGTATAACGCAGGGTGAGCAAAAGCGCCATAAAGCGTTTCGACAGTGTATGGGACGCCATTGAAGAGACTCCGGCGCAGGCCGAGAACCTGACCTTTCGGGACAATTAGGTTATCGGCTTCCAAATTTCACTCCTTCGAATCGAAATCTTCGGAATCCAGAGAATTTTCTCGCGCTGTAGCCGCCGCAATCCCCGCTTGCGCTACCATAAAGGCATGACCGAGGCCGAATATGTTTGTTGTCGTCTGGCAGTTTGAAATTGCCGAGGAGAAGGTTCCCGCTTTTGAAGCCGCCTACGCGCCCGATGGCGCCTGGGCGCAGCTTTTCGGCGCCTCGCCTGAGTACCGGGGCACGGAGCTGCTGCGCGACGCCTATATCCCCGGCGGTTACCTCACCATCGACCGCTGGGCCAGTGAAGAGGCCTTCCGCGCCTTCCGCAAAGACCACGACCAGGAGTACGAAACCCTGGACCGCATCTGCGATTCGCTCACCAGCCGCGAAACCCGCATCGGCGCCTATACCGTCTGAACGGCCTCCGCGCAGCCCCGAGCAGGCACCAACTCAGGCCGGGGAACCAGCCTGAATTGGGCTCCAGCAGCGTAAAATCAGCGCGTGCGCCGCAAAAGAAGCCGAGGGTCTACACGCAGTACACTCGCTTTCTCCATCTCTTCGCCATTTTTCTCTATCATTGTCTGTCCAGCCCTGCTACAATCCCATCGAAATCCAATCCATGCCGCCGCGCTGTTTCCTCGCGAAAAAATCCGGGAGCCGCGTCAGGTGAGCACTATTTTCAGGAGCCCTCCCCATGGCAATCGCCGATGAACGCGCCAAAGCCGTAGAACTGGCCCTTGCGCAGATTGAAAAACAGTTTGGCAAAGGGTCGATCGTCCGGCTCGGCTCCAAAGAGGCGCTGGTGCCCATTGCCGTGATCTCGACCGGCTCGATCAGCTTTGACGCTGCCTTGGGCGTGGGCGGCATACCGCGCGGCCGCGTCACGGAAATCTACGGCCCCGAGTCCTCGGGCAAGACGACCATCACTTTGCAGATTATTGCCGAAGCGCAGAAGCTCGGCGGCCTGGCCGCCTTTGTCGACGTCGAGCACGCTCTGGACCCCAGCTACGCCAAGAAGCTGGGCGTGGACATCGATAACCTGCTGGTCTCGCAGCCCGACTCGGGCGAGCAGGCGCTGGAGATTACGGAAACCCTGGTTCGCTCTGGCGCTATCGACGTGCTGGTGGTCGACTCCGTTGCGGCCTTGGTGCCCAAGGCCGAACTGGATGGCGAGATGGGCGACTCCCACATGGGCCTGCAGGCGCGACTGATGTCGCAAGCGCTGCGCAAACTGACCGGCACGGTCTCGAAATCCCGCACGGCTTTGATTTTTATTAACCAGATCCGCGAAAAGATCGGCGTCATGTTCGGCAACCCCGAAACCACCACCGGCGGCCGCGCTCTGAAGTTTTATTCCTCGGTGCGCGTCGACATTCGCCGCATCGCCGCCATCAAGGACGGCGACGCTGTCGTCGGCAACCGCACCAAGGTCAAGATCGTCAAGAACAAGGTGGCCGCGCCCTTCCGCGAGGCCGAGTTCGACATCATTTACGGCGAGGGCATCAGCAAGGAAGGCGACGTGCTGGACCAGGCCGTGGCCAACAACATTGTCGAGAAATCCGGCGCCTGGTACAGCTACGCCGGCGAGCGCATCGGCCAGGGCCGCGAAAACACCCGCACCTTCCTCAAAGAGAACAAGGAAATCTTCGCCAAGCTGGACGCCGAGCTGCGCCAGAGGCTGGGCATCAGCGCCGCCAAGGCCGAAGTCCCCGAAGTCCCCGCCACCGGCCCCGCCGAAGCCAAGGAAGCCATCCGCCTGCGCAAGGGGTAGGGACTGTGCTGTTCATGGGTGAATCCCAGGTCCCAAAAGCGGGACCTGGGGCACTCGGCACCCGGCAATACAAATAAGGTGGAGAGAGGAACAACGATGAAGACGAGTCTCAAAACGATAATCCTGTTCGCCGCCCTGACTCTGTTTTCGGCTCCGACTCTTGCAGCGCAGAGCATCCAAGATCCTCAGATTGAAGCAAGCATGAATGAACACATGGCCAGGGCCAGGGGCATTGCGGCCAGTAAAGGCGGCCCGGTCACAGCTCAGCAGTGCACGGCGGACCTGTCCAGATGGGAAGCAATGGACGCAGCTGACGAAAAGTCAAAGGCCGGTTCACCAAACCTCTGGCACGAAAAGTTATCCACAGAGGTGTTGCTGAGGTTGGAGGCTGAGAGCCAGGAATGTGCACTGATTACCCCGATCAGCGATCACTACCGTATGCTTCAGTACTACGCACGGTTAGCGGCATTTGCCACGACACTGCGGCTTAGGGCTGAGAACATCCTGGCGGATCATAGCCTCTACCATGAGTACTTGCTGGCAATCAGCCGATGAAATGCTGGGGGACTCGGCCTCCGATCACAAGAAATTCACCTTTGCTCGGTCAATCAGGATACAGTTCATGGAACCTGCGAAGTTTCTTGAAGAAGGATTGCGATCAATAATACTCCCACCATTGATACGTCCGCCTGTACCGCCGGAGGCTGACCCTACAGAAGAGTTGATCTTTTGGGGAATGCGGAAATACGCCTATTCATTGATTGCACATATTCGAACTGTTCTGAAAGGGATCGTACTCCTTGCCGAAGCCGGAAATGCGCCGGCGTTTATCATCATTTGCCGTCATATCTACGAATGGAATATGCAATGCAGCTATGCATATGTGACATTCAGATCGTTTCTAAAAGAAGGCAACCTAAAAGGGGCATGGGAGTTATATCTCACGGTCTGCGAAGGGAATGGCTGGATGAAAAGGCATGGAGAAAAGTACGTACCCGAAATGCCTTATGACGAGATTGAAGATCCCATACATCTCAGAGAATTTAAAAACGAATACAAGAAATACCGAATACAAGCCCTAGGCTCTGAAAACGTAGATGACGATTATGGCTATCTCAGCGAACGCTCTCATCCGAATGGATTCTGCTTTCAGCCATACATCTCGTTAAACCCACCTGAAGTTAGATTCGTTGATCCTGCTCCCCGTCACAGGTTACCGGGAACTCTTGATGCTTGTGTCCTGGAATGGGCCATGACAATGACGCGAGTCCTTGGGTTAGCCAGAGAAGACAATGTGCGTTGCCAACTCACCGAATTGCTTCAGAAATTAACCGAGAAAGCAGCGGAATCGAACGACGGCCGAATACCTGCTCCCAGGCGGGTGGCCGGTGGCCCAGGTCTGACCGGTAGAAAATGAGGGTGCCCCAGGTCCCGCTTTTGGGACCTGGGATCACAAAGGCCTTGCCTCCGTGGACCGCTGGGCCTTGATGAATGGAGCCAGCACGTCGCGCCAGCGGGCGAGTTTTTCTTCCCGCGTGAGGCGCGCGCAGGCGGGGCTGGTGGAGTCGAGCACGCGGTGAGGGATGGGCGGGAGGCAGGCGAGCAGAGGCGCGACCTTGCCGCGAAAGAGCTTTTCGGCCGGCTGGCCGTTGAAGCAGATCAGTTCAATTTGCCGGTGATGGGCGAGAAATGTGCGGAAATCATTCGGCTCGACGGTGGGGAGCTGAATCTTCGCGTCGCTGCTGCCGGGGCGCTCGGCCGCATGGCACACATCCCACAGGGCGATGCCAGACCTGCGCAGCCGCCGCAGCCGGTCTTCATAAGCCATAGCGGGCAGGGCTCCGATGAGCTCTCCCATGATCCACCAGAAGCTGTTGCGGGCGTGGGCGTAGTATTCGCCCTGCTCCAGCGACTTCACGCTGGGCAGCGTGCCCAGAATCAGCACGCGGGCGTCAGGGGACGCAACCGCATCGAAGCCGGTGGATTTCATCGGGGAGCTCCTAGCCTCTCGCTCCCAGCATTTTACTGTTTCGATCATGCGGCACCGGGCTATTCCACCCTAGCCGCAAAAGTTGCAAGAAGCAGGTTCCCTTCGCTCTGGAATCGCGCCCGAAAAGTGGCGCATTTCTGGTTGCAAGCAAGAAAGAGCCCGGATTTGGCGTCCGGGCTGTTCCTCTTTTTCTGTTTTGCGACAGCAGCGGTTTACTGAGCGCTGCCCGGACCGCGCCCACCACCAGCGGGACGGCGGCGACGGCGGCGGCGATTGTTGTCGGTGGGTTTCGGTCTGCCCGCACCCGCGCCCGTTGCGGCAACTGGCTGGCCGACTGGAACCGGAACGCCCTCGGCGCGATTGAAGTTAGGCTCGCTCTCCTCGTCGAACTCCTCGCCCTCGCCTTCGCCCTCTTCATCCTCGAAGTCGTCTCCGCCTTCGATCAGAATCGTGCTCTGGTTGGACTTCGGCTGGCGCTCGTCGAACTCGTTACCCTGCTGAGGCGCGGCGGCGGGAGACTCGGAGGCGGAAATCTCCACGTCCTCGCCCTCGACCGAAGCTGCCGCGGGAGCCAGCTTGGCCTTCTGCTCCTTGATGAGCGCCTTGCGGCTGAGCTTGATGCGATTGCCCTCGATGGCCAGAACCTTGACCATCACCTGATCGCCCTCGCGCAGCTCGTCCTTCACGTCCTTGACGCGATGCTCGGCGATCTCGGAGATGTGCAGCAGGCCGTCGGTGCCGGGGAAGAGCTCGACAAAAGCGCCGAACTCGGCCAGCCGGACGACCTTGCCCAGGTAAACCTTGCCAATCTCCGGGACGGCGGTGATGTTGCCGATCAATTCGAGCGCCTTCTTCAGGCCCTCGGCGTCGCAGGAGGCGACGTTGACGCGGCCCGTGTCGTCCACGTCGATCTTGGCGCCGGTTTGCTCGATGATGCTGCGAATGGTCGCGCCGCCCTTGCCGATCAGATCGCGGATCTTGTCGGTGGGGATCATCACGGTCTCGATGCGGGGCGCGTAAGCCGAGCGCTCCTTGCTGGGTCCGTCCAGCACGGCGTCCATCTTGTCCAGAAGGAAGAGCCGTCCCTGGCGCGCCTGCTCCATGGCTTTTTCGAGAATCTCGCGGGTCAGGCCGCCGATCTTGATGTCCATCTGCAGCGCGGTGATGCCCTTTCGGGTGCCGGCTACCTTGAAGTCCATGTCGCCGTAGTGGTCTTCGGCGCCGGCGATGTCGGTGAGGATGGCGTAGTCGTCGCCCTCCTTGACCAAGCCCATGGCCACGCCCGCCACCGCACCCTTGAGAGCGATGCCGGCGTCAAACAGCGCCAGGCTGGAGCCGCAAACCGTGGCCATCGACGAAGAGCCGTTGGACTCGAGAATATCCGAGACGATGCGGATGGTGTAGGGCGACTCTTCGGCGCTGGGAAGAACCGCGTCGATGGCGCGGCGAGCCAACGCTCCGTGGCCGATTTCACGCCGTCCCGTGCCGCCCATGCGGCCCGTCTCGCCCACGCAGAAGGGCGGGAAGTTGTAGTGGAGCATGAAGGTGTTCTTCTGTTCGCCCTCGTAAGTCTCCAGCCGCTGTCCCTCGTCGGCGGTTCCCAAGGTGACCGTAACCAGGGCCTGGGTCTCGCCGCGGGTAAACAGCGCCGAACCGTGAGTGCGGGGCAAAACGCTGTTTTCAATGGTGATTTGGCGGATCTCGTCGAAGGCGCGGCGATCGGGCCGGATGCGCTCCTTGGTGACCTGCTCGCGGAAAACGCGCTCGCGCAGCTTTTCGTAGTAGGTCGCCAGCTTCTTCTTGGCGTTCGGATCGTCAGCAGGCAGTTCGGCGGCCAACTCGTCCTTGATCGCCTTGACCAGGAGCTGGCTTTCCAGCTTGTCGTGGGTTTTTGTGTCCAGCGCGTCCTTGAGCCGGTCGCCAACCTTAGTCTTTAACTCGGCATAGTAGGCCTCGTCGAAGACCGGCGCGGTGAAGGTCCGCTTGGGCTTGCCTGCCAGGACAACCAGTTCGTCAATGGCGGCGACGATCTTCTTGATCTCCACGTGAGCGAACTCGATGGCCGCCAGAATGACCTCTTCGGTCTCTTCCTTGGCGCCCGACTCGATCATCACGATGCCGTCCTTGTGGCCGACGACCATGATGTTGACGGTGGTGGCGGCGCGCTCTGAATAGGTGGGGTTGATGACGAACTCGCCATCAACGCGGCCCACGCGCACTGCGCCCACCGTGGCGCTGAAGGGAATGTCAGAGAGAGCCAGGGCGGCGGCAGCGGCGTTGATGGCCATCACGTCGGGGTCGTTCTCCTTGTCGGCGGAGAAGACCAGCGCAATCACCTGCGTCTCGTTGCGGAAGCCGTCAGGGAAGAGCGGGCGGATGGGGCGGTCGATCTGGCGGCAGGTCAGCACTTCTTTTTCGCTGGGCCGGCCTTCGCGCTTGATGAAGCCGCCGGGAATGCGTCCGCCGGCGTAGGTGTACTCGCGGTAATCGACGGTGAGAGGGAAAAAGTCGATGCCCTCTCTGGCATCGGGAGAGGCTACGGCAGTGGCCAGAACCACGGTTTCGCCCGTGGTGACCAGTGCGGCGCCAGAGGCTTGCTTGGCCATGCGGCCGGTCTCAAAAACCAGGCGCTTGCCACCAGCAAGCTCGACGGCTATTTCGTGTTTAGACATAAAACTCCTCTTTTCATTGTTTTCGCTTGGGAAACTTGTAGAAGGAAGGCGCCGGAGGGCAATGTAAGGCCGGCGAAGGCCGCGGCCATGGGCAGAGCGCGCGCCAAAGAGTGGCTCGAAGTGTAAAAGGCGTGCGCGTGGAAGGCGTGCGCGTGAAATCTGCGCGGGGGAGCGAATTCTCCCGGCCAGCCAGTCTGCCGGCCTGCACGTTGCCGCGGGAGGAGCGCATTCAGCTCACAGCTCCGCGCCGTCACTGGCTGCGGGTCGAGTTCGCCAGCGACACCACGGCCCCAAATTCTGGGTAGAACGGGGGCCGTGACCAACGTCCGGTCTGAGCGCTTCCGGGGCAATGTTGGAATCAAGGTTGGCTTTCTGGATTTGCTTTCCGATTACTTGCGGATACCGAGCTTGCCGATTACTTCGCGGTAGCGATCCGTATCGTGAGTCTTCAGGTAGTCCAGAAGGCGGCGGCGCTTGCTGACCAGTTGCAACAGTCCACGCCGGGAAGCGTGATCTTTCTTATGCGTCTTGAAGTGCTCGGTCAGTTCAGCGATACGCGCACTCAGAATTGCGATCTGGACCTCCGGCGAGCCGGTGTCCGTATCGTGGGTGCGGAAGCTTTCAATCAGGGTTGTTTTCTTAGCAGTCGCCAGCACGGCGTAAGTTACTCCTCTTGCGTTCTCAGTCCACTCTCAAGTGTCTTAAGTGAGATTACCATGAATGCGCGCCCCGGCGCCATTCCTCAGCCCAACCGGGTCCAGCCTGGAAGCAGCCCGGAAGCCCATTTCGGCCAGACGCGCCCCAAATCCGGTCAGCGCGCGCCAAAACGGAAGAGCCGGTTGTCGAATTGCAAGCCGCTGAGAGCGAGTAGCGGGAAGCTGCCTTTACGGCTCCTGCTCCCGCCAGTAATTCGCCCGCGCCACAATCCGCGCGCCGTAGTTCTGCGCGGTGCGGACGCGAATGCTGTGCAGGCCAGGCCTCGGGTCGGTGGGGCTGAAGGTGATCAGGTAGCGGTTGCGGGCGTGCTCGGCCGATTCGACCACCCGCTGCTCGAAGCTCTTGTCGCCGGTGAAGGGGTGGTACTCGCCGCCGCTCATGCGGGCAATCTCTTTGGAGATGTTCTTCTTGAAGGCCGGCAGGATCATCGCCAGGGTCGAAAAGAGGTTCATCGTCCGGTTGTCGCCCGAGTCCTTGACGTCGTGCGTCAGCTCGGCGCGCGCGGGCGAAAAGGAGACGCTCAGCACCAGCACGTCGGATTGGCCGATCTTGCGAATCAGCTCGGCGGGCTTGGTGTGCTTGCTGCCGTGGTCGCGCTCTTCGGAGACCAGCAGCAGCACGCGGCGGTACTCCTTGGGCTGGGATTCGAGCAGATCGACGGCGTAGCTGACCGAGTCGAGAATGGCCGCGCCGCCTTCGCCCGGGTGCAGGTGCTTCAGAGCCTGGTTGACCTCGTCGCTGGAGTGGGTGAAGTCGCAGATCAGGCTGGGTTTCGAGTCGAAGCCGACCAGCGCGGCCTGGCCTTTGCCGTCGGAGAGAAACAGGTCGAGCAGCGGGCCCAGCTTGGCCAGCTTGCCGAATTCGAGCACGCTGGCGCCGCCCTCTTCGACGGCGACCACCAACGCGACGGGGGCCGTGTCCATCTCCTCCTGCACGCGAATCCGCTGCGGCACGCCGTTGTCTTCGAGGACAAAATCGGAGGGTTTGAGGCCGTAGATCACGCCCCCGCCCGGCTTTTCGACCAGTGTGGGCACCAGCACCTCGTTGGCCGTCACGCGCAGGGTGGGCGCGTCAGGATTGGCATGGGCGCTGGGCATGGGTAGCGGAGGCTCCGCCGGCGGCATCTGCTGCTGCGCATGGACGGCCGCGACAGCCAACGTCACGGCCGTCAGCAGAGAGCAAAGCGGGCGGAATAAGCCGAATTTCATGCGAAAACTCCAAAGCAGGGAAGAGGGAGTAGGGAACAGGGAATAGCGGAGATAGGCTTCCTGAACGCGCCATCTGCTCTGATTACATTTTCTCCGGCCATATCTTCCCGGGCTGTGACTTTTTATTGATCCGGCCACAACGGAATGTGGCGCCGGTTCCCACCCTAGCCGCAAAGACAAAACACGGCGAGGGTGCGGCACCCATTTGTTTGGTTCGTTCAGGGGAGGATCAATCGCCCAATCCCCCTGCCGGATTATTTCTGGGCCGGCTTATTCGCGGACGGAGTCTGGGGCTTGGTGATCGCCTCGATTTCCTTGCTCATCTCTTCGATCAAAGGCCGGCTGCGCTCCTGTATCCGCTGCATCACCGTGGGCGTGAACTCCTTCATGATGACCGGCTGCATCGCCAGCAGGTGCTGACCGGCCGGCGAAGTGTAAAAGCCGATCATGCCATCGACGTCCGAGCTGGACAAATGCTTCTGGTAGAGAGCGCCCATGTCTGCGATCATCTCGCTGGAGGGATAGAGGTTCAGCACCCGCTCCATGTACTTGCTCGTAACCTTGGCGATCGCTTGCTGCTGCTCCTCGGTCAGGTGCTGCCGACCTGGATGGTCCTTCTGCGTCTGCTTGGCCTGCGCGGCGATCTGCTGCTCGATCAGCGCGGGCATCATCTTGCTCACCGAGGCCAACTGCTCGCGAATATGAAGGACTTCAAAGAGCTTGGCCAACTGCTCCTGGGTGGGCTGTTGATCGGCCGGGATGGCGGCCACGGGCGCGGCTGTTGGCGCGAAGGCAGGCGCGGGTGCAGGTGCGGCAGCAGCCGGTTCGGCCGGAGCCTGCGCAAAGCCGGTTGAAGCCAGCAATAATCCCATTCCAAGGGCGGCGGCAAATTTACACGAATTGTTCATATTCTCCCCGGTCATTCGGTCAGAGCGCGCCGCAGGAGGGCGGTGCGACGTGAATAGATTCCGATCCAGCCCGATGGAGCCGAATTCGAGCCACAGCAAGGCTGATTCCGGACAGATCGGAGCAGACTTCAGCCGGCTTCAGAGCCGATGTACCAGGTCCTGACCCCTGATCCCTGAACCCTAACCACTGATCCCTGGCCCCCAACTTCACACCTGCTTGTGCACTTCGCGGTCCAGGCGGGCAATCCAGGCCAGGTAGCTCAAAAGCTCCCAGCGGGAGACCCAGACGAAGCCCATAACCTCTTGAGCCGTCAGCGTTTCGGCTGGTTTGCCGCTATAGGTCTCGACCCGCCAGCGCAGGTACGGGCTGCGCCACGGGGCGAGCCGGTGGCCGCGCGTGGCCTCCCAGAGAAAACGAAACGGAGCGAGCAGGGCGAGTCTCATCGCATTGAGTATAGACGGCCATCGATCAATTCGTCTTATTCTTGCAGGCGGGACTATCCTTCCGCTCTTGCAAGGCGAATCAGGAATGGCAGCCTCATTCCCGGCAATCTCCTCCCGCCTCGTTTACCCTAGTTCTCAGGGAGTGCAAGACTTACACCATGGCTCATCCGCAGATCAAATTCGGCACCGACGGCTGGCGCGCCGTCATCGCCGACGACTTCACCTTCGCCAATGTACGCACGGCCGCCGAGGCCATCGCCGCTTACGTCCACGCCAAGGAAGATCCGGTCAAGGGAATTTCGATCGGCTACGATACCCGCTTCGGCTCCAAAGCCTTTGCCCGCACCTGCGCCGAGGTGGTCGCCGCCACCGGCATTCCTGTCGAGCTGGCCAACGCGATTACCCCCACCCCGGCTTTGAGCTACGCCGTCCACCGGCGCGGCCGGGCCGGCGGCATCATGATCACCAGCTCGCACAATCCGGCGCAGTGGAATGGCGTCAAGTACAAGGGCTGGTACGGCGGTTCGGGCAAGCCCTCGATGATCGCCGAAATCGAGTCGCGCCTCGGCCAGCCGGTCCCGCGGACCGCGCAGCCTGCTCCTATCGAGGAAGTTGATTTCCTGCCCCCGTATCTTCAGGCCATCGAGAGCTTCACCAGCCTCGACGCGCTCAAAAAATCCGGCATGAAGTTCGCCCTCGACTCGATGTACGGCGCGGGCGGAACGATTATCTCCGAAATCTTCACCCGCCTGGGTGTGGCGCACGTGCAGATTCGCGGTAACGTCGATCCGCTCTTTCCCGGCATTAACCCCGAGCCCATCGAGCCGCACATTCGCGCCCTGGGCAAGGCGGTCGTGGCCAATGGCTGCCAGGCCGGCCTGTGCACCGACGGCGACGCGGACCGCATCGGCGCGACGGATGAGTTTGGGAACTTCGTCGATCCGCACAAGATTTTCTGCGTTCTGCTGAGCTGGGCCTTGAAGTACCACAACGACTGGCCGGGAGCCGTCACCCGCGCCTTCAACACCACCAAAATGCTGGACCGCATCTGCCAGAAGCACGGCCGCGAGCTGATCGAGCACGGCATTGGCTTCAAGTACATCTGTGACCTGATGCTGGAGCGGGAGATTCTGATGGGCGGCGAGGAGTCGGGCGGCATCGGCTGGCAGCGCCACCTGCCGGAGCGTGACGGCCTGCTCAATTCGCTGCTTTTGGCCAACGTGATGGCCGAAGAAGGCAAGACGCTGGGCCAGCTGGTCGCCGGCCTGCAAGAAGAGTACGGCGAACACCAGTACGGCCGCATTGACCTGCATATTTCCGACGAGATCAAGAACAGCGCTATTGCCCGTGCCCGCGCCCTGAAGCCTGGCGACCCGGTCTTCGCCGGAATGCCGATCTACTGCCAGGAGACGCTGGACGGCGTCAAATTCTACCTCGACAACTCTGAGGCCACCAGCCGACCGAAGGCCGCCGAGACCTGGCTGCTGCTGCGCGCCTCGGGCACTGAGCCTCTGATGCGGATTTATACCGAATCCTGCTCGAAGGAGTCGGTGGCCCGGCTGCTCGAGTCGGCGCGGAAGTTTGCGCTGGGCGGGTGAGGGCTGAACTTTCGGCTCACGGCTCTCGCAAAAGGAAGCGCTGCATAAGTTAAGTTTTGAAAGGGCACGGCTTTAGCCGTGCCGAATGAAAAAGCAATAGAGTTGTGGCTTTAGCCACTGAGGGAACGTAAATGGTTGAAAATACATCCCTCAGGGGCTAAAGCCCAGAGCCTTTCAAGCCGTCTGGCGGCACGGCTAAAGCCGTGCCCTTTCAAAACAGCACAACAAGACCTTGTGCAGGACGCTCTAAAAGAATAAATACTTCCGCCAGCGGTCATCGCCGCGGCCCAGCATTCGCATGATCTGGCGGCTGGTGTGCAGCGAGAAGGGGCGGGGCTCACGCAGCAGGATCATGTCGTCGATTTCGCTCAGCAGGCGGTTGCCCTTGCGGCGGTTGCAGGCGTGGCAACAGGCTACCAGGTTCTCCCAGGTCGAACTGCCGCCACGGGAGCGGGGAATCACGTGGTCCAGCGTCAGATCGCCGGGGGCCAGCACCTCGCCGCAGTACTGGCAGGTGTTGCGGTCGCGCAGCAGGATGTTCTTGCGCGAGAGGGCGCGCGTCTGGTAGGGGATGCGGCGATACTCCAAAAGCCGGATCACTGAGGGCATGGCAATGCGGCTGCGCTGCGCGTGGAGGGTCAGCCCGTGCTCCTCCTCGGTGCGCGCCACGCCCTTGAGCACCAGCACCAGGGCGCGCCGGGCGCCGCAGATGTTGATCGGCTCATAGGAGGCGTTCAGCACCAGCACCGGCATCTGCAGCACGTGGCTGGAGTGAAAGCTGCACGGTGCGGCCGCCTGTTCGCCGGCCATCGCCGCGCTTTTGGCGATGGACTTTTGCTTGCGCGCATGGATCATGGCTTTTCCCAGCGACATTCTGTTTCCCCTTGTCTTTCCCCTCGTCAAAAAGGCGGCTGGTCGTGCGATGAAAAAACGCTTTCTCCTTGTGCATCCGCGGCCCACGCGTCGTGGGCCAGTTCTTCCACGCTGGGAAGAGAATTGCCTGCGCTGGATGGAATGCCGAAAACCTTCTCGGCATCGTCAAAGTGGGCCGAGGCGCTGCGACGGCTGTCGCGCAGGCCGCCGGCTCTAGCCAGCGTGGCCACCCACACGGAGGCCGCTCCTGCCTCGGCCAGCGCCTGGGCCGCGGCGCGGGCCGTCGCGCCGGTGGTGAATATGTCGTCAACGATTAAAATGTGACGCAGTTTGACCGCGGCTGGATCGGAGACCGTGAAGGCCCCGCGCACATTCAGGCGGCGCTGGCGCGGCGTCAGGCCGGCCTGGCTCTCGGTGGCGCGCAGCCGCATCAGGGTCGTCGAGGCCAGTTTGAGCCGCCAACGCGGATGGGATTTGCCGAGCGCCTGGAGCGCATGAACGGCCAGCGAACGAGCCTGGTTAAAGCCCCGTTCCGCGTACTTTGACCGGTGCAGCGGCACCGGAACCACCAGCATCTCCGTAGGCGCTTCGTCCGCCATTTGGGCGATGGCCTCGGCCAGCATCCGGCCCAATCCGCGGGCCACCGGGTGCAGCCGGTCGTACTTCAGCGCGTGGATGGCCGCCTTCATGCGGTCCTGGTATGGCCCATAGGCCACGGCCCGCGCAAAGGGCGGCGGCGCCATCCGGCAGGCCCTGCACAATCCGGAGATTGTTGGGCCAGGCAGCATTGGGGCGTCGAGCGGGTCTCCGCAGCGCGCGCACAGATTTCCGCCGGCCACGGGAAATTCCGTCCAGCAGGCCTGGCAAATGGGCACGGAAGAGAGATGCGGCAGGGAGGAGCCGCAGAGAACGCAAGAGGCAGGAAGAAGGGCGCAACCGAGAGCGTCGATGGGACTTCGCAGCACACGAGCTACCGCGCGCCAACGGGAGGTCTCCGATGGTGGAACGTCGAACGTCAGTGAACCGGAGTCCCTGCGGAAGACGCACCTCACTTCTAGCGGTGCAGGCTCACAAACCACCGCCACCTGGCCCTCAGTATAACCGGAGCGGAGCGGAGATTCCATGGCATTTCGCCATTAGTGAGCGGAAGATGCTGACATTCATGCGGATTTCACCTGGAAAAGAAATCTGCATGATGCGGAGCTGGAAACAAACCCGCATGACGCGGAGCCAGCGAAGGCCGCGAGCTTTGGATGCCGTTCTATCGGTTCTGTTTGAAGCCAAAATAGATCAGAGCGCCGCCTGCCAGAATGCCTGCGATGCCGAGGATTGGGGGAATGGAGACCCAATGGTGTTCTGTCACTGCTATTTGCATTGGCCCCATTTCCACGGCCTTCCGGTGGGTCGTATAAGAGAATTCTCCGCAGAGAATGGCTGCGACTCCGGCAACGAGCAAGAGAATTCCGGCGATCTTCATACACCCTCCCATACGCGGCGTCGGCCGGGGGGTGGCTCATCTCTCATGACGCGGCACACCCCAGCCGCCGCGCCTCACAGCGCTTGATAGGCTCTCAAATATGTGCCCCCACCCGCTTGATTCTTGTGTGGGCTACCGTAAGTTGCGATCCTCCGCAACTACGACCTAGCGATGCTTGCGCTCAGGTTTTTCGTTCGTTACCGGCGGTGCCGTGAGGTTGTCATGAGCATCGCGAATCGCATCCTTCGTCTTGCCGATGGCCGTCTCAGCTTTACCCTTGATCTGTTGAACGGCGCCTTTTACCTCGGTTCCGGTGTCGCCAGTCAATTTTCCCACATGACGTTTGGCACTTCCCACTACTTCGTCGATCTTTCCTTTTACTCTTTCCTTGTCCATTTTCTTCACCTCTCAACCTGTAGTTGGTCACGATGGCCAAGCGATCACAGTACTAAAAGGAACACAATAGCGCCCAAAGCGCACTTTTGCCAGCAAATACATTTTTCCGCTGGAGCATCTTTACCGATGGGGCAATGAAAGCGAAGGCCACTCTGGCGCGTCTTCAGTGCGCTGTGGCAGTGAAGACGCGCTTCATTCCTCCTGAGAGCCGCTGGCGGTTCGCTTATGGCGCTCGGTCCAGCTTGCTTTTATCTTTTCGTATGTAGCCTGCATCTCATCCAGCTCCAAATCGCTCATCCTCTCGATATCGATCATCTGATTACGCGCTGAATCTATGGCCCGGATCAACTCATTGAGCTTCAGATTGATCGCGCGCGAATCGCGATTCTGCGTGTTCTGGATCAAGAAGACCATCAGAAATGTCGCGGTGGAGGTTCCCGTGCCGATTACCACCGCCCAGTTGTCTGAGAAATGAAAGACAGGGCCGGTGGCAGCCCATACAGCAACCACCAGGCCTGCTCCCACAAACGCCCACGGTGAGCCCAGCCATCCAGAGGCCACCGCGGCGAAACGGCCGAAGCGGCCGTGTATGGTCTGCTCCTGCGCCTCGATTGCTTGCTTGTTCATCGGCCTTGCCTCCCAAATCTGACTACTCTTTGAAGGTACGCAGGCTGTGCGGAACCAGAATATCGCAAAATGAGCACAAAAACAGCACAACCGGCAGGATCGAGCCGGCCATGGAGGCAAGAGGCAAAGACGGGAGAGTGAGTCCTGAGTGTGAGGCTTCGGTCCACAGCATTCCGAAAATGCTCTAGAAAACCGGTTAGGGCCGCGCCGGAACGATATAGAAAAGAATGGCGAAGTAATGGGCCATGCTGCCGGCCAGCACAAACAGGTGCCACAGGGCGTGGAAGCCGCGCCGCCGGTCCAGGGCAAAGAAGACGATCCCCAGCGTGTAAGCCAGTCCGCCAGCGGCCAGCCACAGAACTCCGTGCCAGCCGAGCGCGTGGACGAGCGGCCCGGCGGCGACCACTACCAGCCAGCCCTGCGCCAGGTAAACCAGCGCCGAGGCCACGGCAAACCGTCCCACGGCAAGGCTCTTGAAGACGACCCCGGCCACGGCCAGCCCCCACTCGATGCCGAACAGGGTCCAGCCCCACGGCCCGCGCAGTGAAACCAGGGTGAAGGGCGTGTAAGTGCCGGCGATCAGCAGGTAGATGGCCGAGTGGTCGAGGATATGAAAGAGGTGCCGCGCCCGCGTCCGCACCAGGGAGTGGTAGAGCGTCGAGCACAGGTAGACCAGCACCAGCGTCACGGCGAAGACGGAGCAGCTCACCAGTTGCCACGCGCTGCCGCGCGCCGCAGAGGCAATCAGGTAAACCGCGCCCACGATCGCCAGCACCGCGCCGATCCCGTGCGTGATCGCATTGGCCAGAATCTCGTCCAGCCTGACGAGGGTTTCCACGGGCCTGGTGCGAGTTTCCACGGAATCGATGATAGCGCTATGGAGCATTTTCGGAATTACGCAAGCCCTTTTCAGAGCTTTGGAAGGTGGCTTTTTCTTCCACCCCTGCGACGAAGACCTGTCGCCGGGGACCCCGTTAAGAAAAAAGCCACTTGAGTGCGAGGTTTCGGCCGACAGCAATTCCGAAAATGCTCTACGCCGTGGCCCGCTGCTGCTCGTGGCCGCCCAGGCGCACGCTCACCACCTTCGAGACGCCGGGCTCCTGCATGGTCACGCCGTAGATCATGTCGGCCGCCTGCATCATGCGCTTGGAGTGGGTGACCAGCAGGAACTGCGTCTCCCGGCTCAGCGAGTGCAGCAGGTCGGCCAGACGGCCTACGTTGGTCTCGTCCAGCGGCGCGTCCACTTCGTCGAGCACGCAGAAGGGGCTGGGCTGGAACTGGAAGATGCCCACCAGCAAGGCCAACGCCGTCAGCGCCTTTTCGCCGCCCGACAGCAGCAGTACATTCTGCAGCTTCTTGCCCGGCGGCGAGGCCACGATTTCAAGCCCGCTTTCGGCCTGGTTTTCCGCGTCGGTGAGCCGCAGGAAGGCCTGGCCGCCGTGGAAGAGCCGCGAGAAGACCTGGGCGAAGTTCTCGTTGATCTTCGCAAAGGCCTCGTCAAATTTGGTGCGTGAAATCTGATCGATCTCCTTAATGGTTTCTTCGGTGTTCTCGATCGACTCCATCAGATCCGTGCGCTGCGTCTCCAGGAAGCCGTGGCGCTCGGCGGTCTCCTTGTACTCGTCGAGGGCCATCATGTTCACTGGGCCCATCTGCTCGATGCGCTGGCGCAGCCCGCGGCAGCTCTCCTCTTCGGTGGACAGTTCCTCCTCGGCCAGGCGCGCAATCTCTTCATCGGTGCGCAAAACGGCGGCTTCCAGATTTACTTCGGTCAGGCAGCTTGCCTCCAGGTGCTCCAGATCGGAGCGCAGCTTGGCCACTTCGCTCGAACGGCTGGCGCGCTCTTCGCGCAACTGGTCGAGCGCGGCCCGCCCGGTTTTCAGTTCAGTCTCCAGGGCTGCCAGTTGCTGGCGCAGGGCCTGCGCCTGGGCGGCCAGCGTCTGCGCCAGGGTCTGTGCCTCGGCACGCGTGGCGGCCAGTTCCTGCTCGCGCTGGGCCAACTCGGCGCTCTCTTTGACGCGCTGCTCGCGCTCTGCCGTGGCCGCTGTCCGCTGCTGGTCAATGGATTGAACCCGGCGCTCCAGGTCGGCATGGAGCCGGTCAATGCGCTGGAAGGCCGCCTCAGCTCCGCGCCGCCGCTCCTCCAGCCCGGCCAGCTCCGCGGTCACCCGCGCCGCTTCCTGCTGCAAGCCCTCGCGCTTCTGGCGCTGCAAGGCCAGCTCGGCCTGCAACTGGTCGAGTGCGGCCTCGGCCGTTCGGTGCTCGTCTTCCAGGCGGAGCATCTCCGCGCGTTTTTCTTCGATGGCGCCCCTCTTGGCCTCGCGTGCCTCCTGGTTGCGGGCGGCCTGCGCCGTCCACTCCGCGATCCGCCGCTCGACGCGCTCTGTCTCGAAGTCCATCTGCTTCAGCGCCGCGCCCTGGTCGGCGGTTTCGCGCTCGGCCTGGCGCCGTTCCGCGCTGCGCGCCTCCAGTTGCGCGGTCAGCTCTTCAATGTTCTGAATCAGTTCCGAGGCATTCGCCTCCGTTTGCGTCAGTTCGGCCTCAATCTTTGCCAGACGGCCCTCAGCCTCGCGCAACTCGCGCTTCAGCGCCAGCGGGCCCTCGCTGGCCGGCTTGCCGCCGGTCACCGTCGCGTTGTGGAAGCACTCGCCCTCCGGCGTCAGGAAGAAGGCGTGGGTGTGCCGCGCGGCCAGCCGCAGCGCCTCGCCAGGGTCCTCGACCAGGTAGCCGTGCCCGAGTTTGGGCAGAATCGACTCCAGCGAATGCCCGAAGCCGTTCAGCACCTGGATCGCGTCCTTCAACGGCGTCAGGCCGGGGGCGCTGATCGTCGCCGTGCTCTGCACCAAAACGCCGTTCGTTTCAGGAACAGGGGACGCGGGCGCAGGAGGGTGAATCAGGAAGGTGGCGCGGCCATCCACGCCGGATTTGAGCAGCCGGACGCCCTCTTCGGCGGCCACCCAGCTTTCCACCACAACGTAATTCAGCTCCTCGCGCAGGAACTCGTCCACCACGCCTTCATATTCGCCGCTGACCTCGAGGAAATCGGCCAGGGTTCCCATGGGCGTCATTCCCTCGGCCAGCGCACCCGGCTTCAGCAGCCGGCGCACCGTGTCGGTCGAGTAACCGTGGTTGCGAATCCGCGATTCAAAGGAGTCGCGCCGCCCGGCCACGGTGGCCTGTTCGCCGCGCAGAAGGTTAGCGCGCGCGCGCTGAGCGGTTTCCTCGGCGCGGCGGGCCTGCACGGCCTCGCGCAGCGCTGCAATCTCCTCCTCCAGCCGCTTCAGCGTTTCGGCCGCCGACGCAAAGCGAAGTTTGGCCTCTCCGCTGCGCGCGCCCAGGCTTTCCAGCTCCATTTGCGACTGACTCATCTCGGCTTGCAGCCGTTCGGCCTCGCGCTCCAGAGCCGCCAGGCTCTCCTCGCCCTGGGCCGTGTGGTTGCGGGCGTTGGCGGCTAGGGTCAGCAGGTTCATGGCGTGGCGGCGGCTGGATTCCAGTTGCCGCTCGGCCGCGAAGACCTCTTCGGCCGCCGTGCGCGCCTCGATCTGGCGCGCCTCCACCTGCTGGCGAAAAGCCTTGGCCTCGCCGGCCGCCGTCTCCAAAAATGAATGCTGCTGCGTCCGTTCCTCGGCAATCCCGCTCAACTGCGTCCGCGTCTGCTCCAGTTCGACCCCCGCCGCCGCGATGCGCGTCTCCAGCTCGATCACGCGTTCGGCGTTGGCCTGCTCCTGGGCCGCGGCCCGCTCCCGCTCGACGGCCGCCGCGTTGGCCCGGTTCTGCGCCTCCTGGCCCTCGCTGTCCAGTTCATAGCCCCGCCCGGTGAGTTCGTGCTGCGTGGCCTCGGCCGCCTCGATCTGGGCCGCTGAAGCGTTGATCCGCTCGGTCAGGCTGCCGATCTCCGTCTCCAGCTTGACCTGATCCGCGTCCATCAGCGCCATGCGGCTGGCCAGCACCACGCGCAGGCGGCCGCGCAACTCGTCGCGCACCGCGGCAAAGCGCTCGGCCTTGGAGGCCTGCCGCTTCAGGCTGTTCATCTGCCGGGTGACTTCCTCGAAGATGTCGTCCACGCGCGCCAGATTCTGCTTGGCGCTCTCCAGGCGCAACTCGGCCAGCCGCTTCTTGTTCTTGAAGCGCGTAATCCCCGCCGCCTCCTCGATGATTGCCCGCCGGTCGTGCGGCTTGGAACTTAGCAGTTGCCCGATCCGCTCCTGCCCGATGATGGCGTAGCTCTCCGGTCCCAGGCCAGTGCCCATGAAAATGTCTTGTATGTCGCGCAGCCGGCAGAGCTTGCCATTCAGCAGGTACTCGCTCTCCCCAGTGCGAAACAGACGCCGGGTAATCACAATCTCGCCTTTTTGCGGCGTGCGCTGGAATTTGCGGCGGCGAATCTTCAGCACCACCGCCTGCGGACCCTCGCCCGTCGCCGCCTGCTGCGAGCCCGCTGCCTGCGGCGGGGCTGACCCTTCCGGTAGGGCTGACCCTTCCGGCGCATCCACTGCGATCATCTGCTCCGGGTCGAGCGCCTGGCCCGGCTGCTGGTTGGCGATGATCTCCTCGGCCTCCTCGGCGCGCTGGCGGCGCTCTTCATCCTCGTCCCAGTCGGCCGGGCCATCGTGCTCCACCACCACCTGCGGCTCCACGGGAATCGGCCCCTCGTAAGCCTCGGGATCGACCATGGTCAGCGTCACCTCGGCCATGCCCAGCGGCTTGCGCTCCCTGGTTCCGGCAAAGATCACATCCTGCATGTGCGTGCCGCGCAAGGTTTTAGCGCTTTGTTCGCCCAGCACCCAGCTCACCCCGTCCAGAATGTTCGACTTGCCGCACCCATTCGGCCCCACCACCACGGCAATTCCCGTGCCTGCCACGGTCAACTCCGTGCGGTCGCAAAAGCTTTTGAAGCCGAGGATGTGGATTTTCTTTAGTTTCAGCATTTTTACTCCGAATGGTTGAGGCTTGGCCGCATGATGCTCCAGCTTGAGCGGGCAACCTGCCGCCCTTGCTTTCAGGCGAGGCGAAAATCTTGCCCCAATTACAGACTCTACGGAGCCGGGCGGACAGGGTCAACGGTGCAGAATTCGGTTTTTGTGGATAAGAGAGGACGGAATTGGGCTCCAGGAGCGGAAGAGCCCAATGCGCCCCAGTTTCCGGCTCATCTGAGCCAGATGGGCAGCCTGTCTGTACTGCTTTTCTTATGGGAAATCAGCCACTTGCGCTCTAAAACAATGGCTGCTGCTCTAAATCAGCCGCTGGCGCTCTAAAAATGACTCGAAAAATCGCAAAATTTATCGGCCGCTTCCGTGGCGCACTTTAAGCTGCAACGCTAACGGAAGTTTTCCATCTAATCTCCATAAGGTTTCTGTATGAACCTTGGAGACGAGCACTGTAACGTGGCGTCCCGCGGCGTTGCCCGGAGCGGCAAAGCGGCGGCCTTACATCAAAAAGTTCGATGGATTCAACGGATTTGCTCGAGAAGGGGAACACTATGGATTTTGAAGCAGCCATGCAGAAGTATCGTGAAAATTTCTTCAGCCAGTATCCGCCGGTCAGCGTGAGCGATCTTCGTCCCGGCATGAAGATTGTGGTACCGGAAGACCCATACGAGCCGGGCGCGGGCGATCTTTTCATGGAAGTTACCAGCGTTGGCGAGCCCAATGGTTTCATGGTCCCCATCCGCGGCAAACTGACTCATGCTCACCTCGAAGCGGGAGATGTCGGCAACGAAGTGGTTGCACAATCGCCCTGGGACCAGGTCGGAATGCAGTCGAAGGCGGCATAGCGCATTTTCAAGGTGACGCTGGGCTCAGCCGTCCGGTGCGGGAGGGCGTGGCTCCCACGGCTCACCCGCCGGAACGCTGACCAGAGAATTCCGGGGCATGGCTGCGCCCGCCAGTTGCAAACTGTGTAAACTGAGCAGCGGGAGAGTTTTCTTGGCCACCGCTGCCGTTCATTATGCCTCTGCCGTGGTCTCCGACCGCGGTCGCAAGCGCGCTTCCAACGAAGACGCATTCGGTCTCTCCGACGAGCACGGAGTCTACTTGGTTTGCGACGGCATGGGTGGCGCCGCGGCCGGCGAAGTTGCCAGCTCGCTGGCCGTCGAGGAGGTCCTGCGGCAGTTCAGCCGCCGCGTCAAACCGGAGGCCTCGTCAATGGAAGACGCCATCGAGGAGGCCATTGCCGCCGCCAACCAGGCCATCTACCGCCGCTCCCTGAGCAATCCTCGGCTGCGCGGCATGGGAACCACGCTGGTGGGCCTGGTGGCCGAGGCGCGCCGCGTTCTGGTCTTCAATGTGGGAGACAGCCGCTGCTACCGGCTGCGCCGGCTCCGGCTGGAGCAGATCAGCCTGGACCACTCGCTGGTCGCCGAGCAGGTTCGCATGGGCCGCATGACCCCGGCCGAGGCCCGGAGCTCCCCGCTGCACAACGTCATCACCCGCGCCCTGGGCACGGAAAGCGCGGTTGAGCTGGATTTGTTCGAGTTGGAGACTGAGCCGGGCGACCTTTTTCTGCTCTGCTCCGACGGCCTGACGAACGAACTCTCCGATTCGTTGATTGCATCGATTCTGGCGGCCGATCTGCCCCTCGATGAGCTCTGCGTCCAACTGGTCGCGGCCGCCAACCAGGCCGGCGGCCGCGATAACATCACCTGCCTGGTGGTGCGCGCCGAGGGCTAGAGCATTTTCGGAAATTGTGTAGACCTGGATTGCGTTGGTATCCCACCCATTTCCGCAACAAACGCGGAAATGGATGGGGCAAGGGAGTCTACAGTAAAAGCGAAAATGCTCTAATGTGCCTTTTTGCGCCGGAAGAGCACCACCAGCGGGATGCAGAGCAGCGCGAGAAAGCCCAGCAGCCGGAAGTTGTCCGCATAGGCGAGCAGCGAGGCCTGCTGCTGAAGGCTGCGGTAGATCGCCCCCACGGCCATTTGGTGCGCGTCAGAGGCGCTGGCTCCTCCCGCTTGGAATTTGGCTTGCAGCCCCTGGAGCAGCGCCGCAACAGTTGGGTTGCTCGCCGCCAGATTCGCGCCCAGATAGTTCTGGTGGGCCTGGGCGCCGCGCACCAAGTTGGTGGTCACTGCGGCAATGCCGATGCTGCCGCCAATGTTGCGCATCAGGTTGTAGATGCCGGAGGCGTTGCCGATCTCTTCCCGGCGCAGGTAGCTCATTGTCAAGGTGGTGAGGGGAACAAAGATCAGGCCGCCGGCAAAGCCGTTGATGAAGTTCGGCACGATGACCGAGTTGATGGAGATTCCTAAGTTGATGTGGCTCAGCATCAGGGTCGAGTAGCCAAGCAGCGTGAAGCCGCAGGCCAGCAGGATGCGGCTGTCAATGTAGTTGACCAGCACTCCCATCATCGCCATCGAGAGCAGGGAGCCGAGGCCGCGCGGACTGACGGCCAGGCCGCTATCCAGCGCCGAATAGCCCATCTGCGTCTGTAAAAACAACGGCAGCATGGCGGTGACGCCATAAAGAATAACGCCGAAAAGGCCGGTCAGCAGCGTCCCGACCCTGAAATTGCGGTTGCCGAGCACGCGCAACTGCACGATCGGCTCCCGGTCCGTCAGTTCGCGGACCATGAAGCCCACGAGCGCGAGGGCGGAGACTACAGCCAGGCAGCAAATCCAATTGGCCGCAAACCAGTCCGCCTCCTGCCCCTTGTCCAGCAGCAACTGCAAGGCGCCCAGCCCGATGGCCATCAGGCCAAAGCCCAAGTAGTCGATGGCCCCTTGAAAGGCCCGGCGCAGGTAAGGAGGGTCTTCGATGAAGAGGTTGACCATGAACAGGGCCAGCAGGCCCACGGGCAGGTTGATGTAGAAGATCCAGCGCCAGGCGTAGCTGTCGGTGATCCATCCGCCCAGGGTGGGGCCGATGACCGGGGCCACCACAATGCCGACGCCGTAGACGGCCATCGCCGTGCCCTGTTTGCGGGGCGGAAAGCTCTCGATCAGGATGGACTGCGCCAGGGGCTGCATGCCGCCGCCGCCGATGCCCTGCAGAATCCGCGCGACGATCAGCATCGGCATATTCGGCGCCATTCCGCAGAGCAGCGAGGCGGCCGTGAAGGCCACAATGGAGATCATCAGCAGGCGCTTGCGCCCGATGCGCCGCGCAATCCAGCCGGCGGCGGGCAGCATGATCGCATTCGAGACCAAATAGCTGGTCAGAACCCAAGTCGATTCGTCGGTGGAAGCCGAAAGGTTGCCGGCGATGTGGGGCAAGGCGACGTTGGCCACCGAGGAGTCGAGCACCACCATGAAGGTGGCCAGCATCACCGAGACGGCCACCCACCAGGGGTTCACCGAGGGCTTCCAGTCGCGCTGTTCGGCCTCCGTAAGGCGCTTTATCTCTCTGGAAGTGCTCATCCGGCTCTTGACTGGCTCTCGTTCCGCGGATTTGGCTGCCGGTGGCCACGACCAGAGTCACGCAGGCAATCTATTCGATTATTATGCGCGTTTTTTGCACAGTGGCCGCTGGGCGCGGCCTGCCCGGCGGTCCCCGTGTACCATGAACCCCCGTGTACCATGAACAGAGATCACCTATGACCGAGACCAAAAACCTCTCCCCTGAAATTCTTCTTCACATCGCACAAACCTTGAATCTGCCCCTTCGCGGCCTGGTCGCCGTCATCGAGCTGCTCGACGATGGCGGCACCGTGCCCTTTATCGCGCGCTACCGCAAGGAGGCCACCGGCAACCTGGACGAGGTGCAGATTCTCTCGATCGAGGAGAAGCTGGCCTACTTCCGCGACCTGGCCGACCGCCGCGCGACCATCCTGGCTTCGATTGCCGAGCAAGGCAAGCTGACCGAAGAGCTGAAGGCGCGCATCGAGGCCACCCTCGACAAGGCCGAGCTTGAAGACCTCTACCTGCCCTACAAGCCCAAGCGGCGCACCAAGGCCACCATCGCCCGCGAAAAGGGCTTGGAGCCTCTGGCGCAGTACCTCTGGGCGCAGCAGGCGGCGGAGCAGCCGCTGGAGGCCTTCGCCGCGACTTTTGTGAATGCCGAGCTGGGCGTGGCCACCGTGGAGGAGGCCCTGGAGGGTGCGCGGCACATTGTCGCCGAGTGGATCAGCGAGCAGGCCGACCTGCGTAAAGCCTTGCGCCAGTTGGTCTTCGACGAGGGAGTGGTCGTCAGCAAGAAGGCCACCGACGCCGTCGATGAGCAGGAAAAGTTCAAGATGTACTACGAGTACTCGGAGCCGGTGAAGACGATTCCCTCGCATCGAATGCTGGCGATTCGGCGCGGCGAGGGCGAGAATGTGCTCTACTTCCTGATCGAAGTCGCCCCGGAGCGGGCCATCGCCCTGATGCAACGGCACGTTCTGCGCCAGCCCGGCGACCAAACTGGAGATTGGACTCCGCAACTGGAGCTGGCCATAGACGACGCCTGGAAGCGCCTCTTGAATTCCTCGATTCAGGGCGAGATTCGCCTGGAGCTGAAGCGCCGCTCCGACACCGAGGCCATCCGCGTCTTCCGCGACAACCTCTACAATCTGCTGCTGGCCCCTCCGGCCGGACCGATCTCCGTGCTGGGCATCGATCCCGGCCTGCGCACCGGCTGCAAGGTGGCCGTGGTCGACGAGACCGGCAAGCTGCTGGCCCACGACGTCTTCTATCTGCACACCTCAAAGCACGGCAACAGCGAGGCCACGCCCAAGCTCGAAGCCCTCTTGCGCCAGCACAATGTGAGGGCCATCGCCATTGGCAACGGGACCGCGGGGCGCGAGACCGATGCGTTTGTGCGCGAATTCCTGCGCGAGAAGAATCTCGACAAAATCTTTTCCGTTACGGTCAGCGAAGCCGGGGCCAGCGTCTACTCGGCCTCGCCCGTCGCCCGGCAGGAGTTTCCCGACCTGGACCTGACGGTGCGCGGCGCGATCTCCATTGCCCGCCGCCTGCAAGACCCGCTGTCGGAGCTGGTCAAGGTCGATCCCAAGTCGATCGGCGTCGGCCAGTACCAGCACGATGTGGACCAGCGCCAGCTTCAGGAGTCACTCGAAACCGTGATCGAAAGCTGCGTCAACAAGGTCGGCGTCGATCTGAATACCTCTTCCTGGACGCTGCTGCGCTTCGTGGCCGGCATTACCGAGCGCACCGCGCAGAATATTGTCAGCTTTCGCAATGAGAAGGGCAGCTTCCGCTCGCGGATGCAAGTTCTTGAAGTTCCCGGCATCGGCCCCAAGACCTTCGAGCAAGCGGCCGGCTTCCTGCGCATTCGCGGCGGCGACAATCCGCTGGATGGCACCGCCGTTCATCCTGAGTCCTATCCGGTGGTCGAGCAGATGGCCTCCTCGCTGAAGGCCTCAGTCCGGCAGCTTATCGAGGAGCCGAAGCTGCTGGAAAAGGTGGATCGCGCCCAGCTTGCGGCCGGCTCATTCACGGTGGACGACATTCTGGCCGAGCTGCGCCGTCCGGGACGCGACCCGCGCGATCAATTCGTCGCTCCCAGCTTTGACGAAGGCGTGCGCGAGATCGGCGACGTCGAGCCGGGCATGGTGCTGGAGGGGGTGGTGACGAATGTGACCAAATTCGGCGCCTTCGTCGACATTGGCGTCCACCAGGACGGTCTGGTGCACATCAGCGAGCTCTCCAACCGCTTCATCAAGGAGCCGTCGGAGGCGGTGAAAACCGGCCAGATCGTCAAGGTGAAGGTGCTCGGCGTGGATGTGAAAGCCAAACGCATTGCGCTCTCCATCAAGCAGTTGGCCGCGCCCGCGGCCCGTCCCGCGGCACAGTCTGAAAGGCCCGCGGCGCATTCCGGCCCAAACGCAAAATCCGGCCAGAGCACGGCGAGGCCTGAAAAACCAACCCCCAGGACGCAGCCGACGATGGAAGAAAAGCTGGCCGCGCTCTCGACCAAGTGGAAGGTGCGGTAGAGCGCTTTCCGCGGGGTAAAAAGCGAAATGCGGACTCATTCGTTGGCAAAAAAAGAATTCTTGCTCTCTAAATCAAGAAATTCTTGTTGTCGCGCTGGCCAAAAGCGCCGATAGAAAGAACGTCGGGGTGCGGCCCTGCGCAAGATTCAACTGGAAGGCGCAAGCTTCCGGCTGGAATATCATTTTTCTCAGCGCGGAATCGGGGCCGCGGACGTGCAGGAGGCCGGATGAAGGACAAGCAGAAGAAGGAACAGCCGGAGACGGGGTGGAATGGATCGCTCCTGGTCGCCGACAGGGTTGCCGACAAGCCGGGCGAGGAGCTGTTGACACCGGATCTGGCGCCGGCCGATGCACAGTTTCTGCAGGTGGGAAAGGATTGCGACTACGAGCGCGAACTGCGCCGCCTGCAGGTCGAGCTGGTCAAGCTGCAGGAGTGGATTCGCCAGGAGAAGATGCGGGTGGTGGTGCTGTTTGAGGGCCGCGACGCGGCCGGCAAGGGCGGCGCCATCAAGCGCATCACCGATACGCTCAACCCGCGCGTATGCCGGGTGGTGGCGCTGACCACGCCCACCGAGCGCGAAAAAACGCAGTGGTACTTTCAGCGCTATGTGGCCCACCTGCCCGCGGCCGGCGAAATGGTGCTCTTCGATCGCAGTTGGTACAACCGGGCCGGCGTCGAGCACGTCATGAACTTCTGCACTGAGGCGCAGTACCTGGAGTTCATGCAGAGCTGCCCGGAGTTCGAGCGTATGCTGCAGCGCTCCGGGATTCGCCTCATCAAGTACTGGTTCTCGGTCAGCGACGAGGAGCAGGAGCGGCGCTTTCAAGACCGCATGAAGAACCCCACCAAGCGCTGGAAGCTGAGCCCGATGGACCTGGAGTCGCGCAAGCACTGGGCCGAGTATTCGCGCGCCAAGGACGAAATGTTCGCCGTCACCGACACCAAGCAGTCTCCCTGGTTTGTCGTGAATGCGGAGAACAAGAAATGCGCCCGGCTGAACGTCATCCAGCACCTGCTGTCAAAGTTCGATTACCGCGATCTGACCCCTGAGCCGCTGGTTTTGCCCCCGCTGGACAAGACAAAGTACGTGCGCCCGCCCATCCACGAGCAGAACTTCATTCCGCAGGTTTACCGGTAGGGGAAGGAGCGGAGGCCGTCTGCATGAAACCGGAGGCTGCCTGCATGGAGAAGACTACTGGCTCGGAATGCCGGCCACAAAAGTTTGGGGCACCCTTGAGTGGTACAACAACAAGCGGTCAGAGACTCAGAAACAGAGACCGGTGAAAACTGTCCACCGCCCCTGTTCCCTATTCCCGGCTCTTTGATCCCTTAGAATAAAACTATGTTTACCGGCATCATCGAACAGACTGGCATACTGATCGGGCTGAAGAGCTCGGGAGGGGTGCGGCGGATCACCATCGAGGCTCCAGGGCTGGCTGGAAGGCTGCGGGAGGGCGACTCGCTGGGCGTCTCCGGCGTCTGCCTGACCGCTTTGGATGTGAACCCAACCTTTTTCCACGCCGACCTGGCGCAGGAGACTTTGGACTGCACCTCACTGGGCGCGCTCGTCCCCGGCGCCGAGGTCAACCTGGAGCTGCCCACCGCCGCCGGCAGTCCGCTGGGCGGCCACATTGTGCAGGGGCACGTCGATGGCACGGGCACGCTGGCCTCGCTGGAGCCGGTCATCCCGGAGTCGAGCCCGCAATTCAGCCGGGAGACCACCGACTGGACCCTCAAGGTCAAAGTGCCCGAGATCGTCCATCCCTGGATGGTGCACAAGGGTTCGGTGGCCATCGAGGGCATCAGCCTGACCATTGCGGAGTTCGACGGCGAGATCATCACCATTGCGATTCTGCCCCTGACCTATTGGCGCACCAACCTGCACACGCTCTCGCTGGGCGCTCCGGTGAATGTCGAGGCCGATGTGCTGGTGAAGCTGGCCCACGCTCAACTGCTGGCCCAGAAGAAGCCGCAATTGGAGCTAACCGAGGCCTGGCTGGTGGCCAGCGGTTTCTAACCGCCCGGTCCGCCCCGCGGCTCCCAGAGCCAATAGTGCATCGGTGACGCGGCCGGCGTCGTGGCGGACGACGCTTTCCTCGCTGGCGAAGTTGCCGGCAATGGCATGCACTCCCAGCGCCTCGATGCGATCGAGGTCGGCGGCGATGGGCGAGGCTCCCTCGGCGGCGTAGCGGGCCAGCGTCTCCGGCGAAAAGGCCGCAGTATTGATCAGGGCATAGTCGAAGATGGGCGCGCGGGTGTGCTCGTAAATCCGTTCAATGTGCTGGGAGGCGGTCAGATTCAGGCTTTCATTGGCCTGGGTCATCAGGTTGCAGATGAAGACCCGCACCCCCTGGGCGCGCGCCAGCGCCGCCGGCAGACCCCGCACTAAAAGGTTGGTGATCAGCGAGGTGTAGAGCGAGCCGGGACCGACGGTAATCAGATCGGCGCGTTCTATAGCTTCGAGGGTCTCCGGCAAGGGAGCCGCGTCCGGCGGGTCGAGCATCAACTTCGCGATGCGCTTGCGGCTGGCGGTGATTTTGGTTTCGCCGCGCACCAGCGAGCCGTCGTCCATGCGCGCCACCACCGTGGCGTTGGCCGTGGTCACCGGGTAGATGCGCCCCCGCGTGGCCAGAATCTTCGAGGCCAGTTGGATGGCCTGGCCGAAGTCGCCGGTGATTTCCGTCAGCGCGGCCACAAAAAGATTGCCGAAGTTGTGCCCTTTCAGTGCCAGGCCCCTGCGAAAGCGATAGGCGAAGAGCCGGGCCAGCAGATCCTCTTCCTCGCTGAGCGCCACCATGCAGTTGCGCAGGTCGCCGGGGGGCAGCATATTGAAGTCCCGGCGCAAACGCCCCGAGGAGCCCCCGTCGTCGGTGACGGTGACCACGGCGGCCAGGTCGGCGATCAGGCCCGCTTTAGGGCCGGTGTGATGAGAGGAGACTACGTGGCCTCGCAGCCCGCGCAGCAGCGTTGATAGCCCGGTGCCGCCGCCGATGGCCACCACGCGCAGAGGGCGCGTTGGCGCGGCCTCTGCAGCCGACTGCGGGAACGGGTCCGGGCTCGATAGGAGGCTCTTCTCGTCGGAGGTCACTTGGGGCTAGGGAACCTCGGGATAGAGCAACTCAGTAAACCGGGGGTCGTCCGCCATGCTCTGGAAGTCATTATCGACGCGGGCCTGCAACCGGCTTTTGGGGTTCAGTTCAATGGCCTGTGCCAGGTTCCGCAGGCACTCCTGCGCGCGTCCGGTCATTGCGTCCAGCAGCGCCAGCCCATAGAAGGCGTAATCGGCCCCCGGATGAGCGTCCAGAATGCTGGTGAACTGTTCGCGCGCCTCCTCGTAGTAGCCGGTGTTCAACTGCGAGATGGCGTAGTCGTAATGCTCTTCGGGAGTCAGAAACGTTAGATTGTGGCTTTCCAGTTGCCGCTGGCAGGTGCTGATGTACATCTTGCAGCGTTCCAGCAACTCGGCTGGCGCGACGGGCAGCAGCTTCTCGAAGGCGGCGAGCGCTTTATCGCACTTGCCTTGCTGAAGCAGTTGTACGGCGGCCTGGTAGTGCTGGAAGGCCAGTCCCGCGCCCGGCGCGGAGTTGCCGCCTGATTTGCCTGACGAAGAAGTTTCCTTTTTGCGATCGTATACCACGGATCGGGCCTCTTATATCAACAGTTTGGCGGGAGCCAGATTGCTTTCAAGCGCGGTCGATCCAGATTGCCTCCGGCAGTTGAGCCGTACTGCTGCCGGAAGAAAACCCGCGCTAGGGATTTGTGCCGCTTAGGCCCTCTTTATACGCACAACCCCGCCCCGCGTCAAGCCAAACCGCAAAGTGCGCCCGATCGGCTGGATCATTTTGCCTGGGCCGCGGTGCGGTAGATGGCCGGATTGAGCGAGGGGTCGTTGTACATCTTCAGTTGGCGATAGAGCTTGAAGCGCCGCGTTCCGGCCAGGGTTTCGCGCCACAGTGCGTCCAGGCAGGCGGCCAGATCGGCGCGCTGCTCCTCCAGAATGGCCAGCCGGGCGAGATTCCGCGCTGTGTGGCCCTCTGGGGCATTGGCGCGCCCAGCCTCCTCGCGCGTGTGATAAATCTTCAGCGCCAAAATCGAGAGCCGGTCGATGATCAGTCCCGGCGACTCGGAGTTCAAGGTTGCATCCGGGTTGGGCAGCCCTTGGGGCTCCAGCCAGGCGAGCAGGGCGCGGTCCAGTTGCTCCACCAAGTCGTTGCGCCGCTGGTTGGTCTGGTCCACGCGCCGTTTCACGGCGGCCAGCTCGGTGTCGGTTGCGCCCGGCGCGCGGGCCTCGTCCTCGATGTGCCAGAGTTCGAAGTTGGCGTGGTGCTGACGGCGGACCAGTTCCAGCCAATCCGAGTCTGGCCCCGGTTTCGGATTCAGTTTCGGCTCCAGTTTCACCTTGGGAGCCTCTGCCGCCGCCTGGTGACCAGCGCGGGTCTCCCGATCCTGCAGATTGACGATCTGTTCTGCGGAAAGCATTCTGCTGCCTCTTCCTGGTGCCGGTTGCTAGCTCTGATTGCAGCCCTCATGGTAGTACGGTCCAGGCCGGGGAGCCAACCCTGGCTGAGCGGCGAAGGCCTGTCCGCGCGGAGCCCCTCCGCCGTGCGACAATCCAAAGCGATGGCCACTACGCGCAAACCGGTGATCGTGCGCAAGTTCTCCCGCGACTGGTGTGCGGGCTATGCGGGCGCCAGCCTGGGCCAGAACTCCTGCCCGGGCCAGAATGGGGCGAATCCCGGAGCGGCGGAGCTGGAGATTCTGGACCTCGGCGGCAAGGTGCTGCGCATCGGCTGGGAACAGGTCAAATGGGTTTGCTTTGTGCGCGATCTGCCGGCCAGCGACGCAGCCAATCCCGAGCGGCTGCTGCACAAGCGCTTCTCCACCCGCCCGCGGACTCCCGGCCTGTGGCTGCGCATGACCCTGACCGATGGCGAGGAACTGGAAGGGCTGGCGGCCAACGACCGTTCGCTGATCGATGGCGCCGGGCTGCTGCTCACCCCGCCCGACACGCGCTCCAACACGCAGCGAATCTACGTGCCGCGCCAAGCCATTCAAACGCTGGAAGTGGTGAGCCGCATCGGGGCGGCAGGGCGCAAGCGGAGCGAGGCCGCCGGCCGGGCAGCCGGGCAGCCGGAGCTGTTTCCGCCGGAACCGAATGGACTGTAGGCGAGCCGGATTTGCGCCTTCCGCACTCTGCGCAGCCCAGCGCGTCCTCATTCCGGTACAATTCTTGCGATGAAACTAGGCGAGTTGGCATGCAGGCTGAATGCTGAGTTGCGCGGCGACGCGGAGCTGGAAGTTAGTGGTGTAAAAGGGATTGAAGAGGCCGGACCCACGGAGGTTACCTTCGTGGCCAATCCCAGGTACGCCCATTTGGCGCGCAAGACCCAGGCCGCGGCGGTGCTGGTCGAGCCGGATTTTCCGGAGATTGCCGCGGCGACTTTGCGGCTCAAGAACCCTTACCTCGGCTTTTCCCGCGCCTTGGGTCTCTTTTATCAGCCCCCTTCTTACGCCCCTGGAATTCATCCCACGGCGGTCATCGACCCGACGGCCGAGATCGGCGCGGGAGCGCACATCGGGGCTTATGTTGTGGTGGGCCCGGGAGTCCGGCTGGGCGCGCACGCCACGCTGCTGCCCCATGTAGTGCTCTACCCCGGCGTCGAGACGGGCAGCCACTTTTTTGCCCATGCTCATGCCGTGGTGCGGGAAAACTGCCGTCTGGGCGACCACGTGACGCTGGAAAATGGCGTCATCATCGGGGCTGACGGCTTCGGATTCGCCAAAAATGAGCTTGGCCACTGGGAGAAGATTCCGCAGTCGGGGCCGGTGCTGCTGGGCAGCCGGGTGGACGTGCAGGCCAACGCCTGCATTGACCGGGCGACGGTGGGTGCGACCCGGATTGGTGACGGCAGCAAGGTGGACAACCTGGTGCAGGTGGGCCACGGCTCGCAGGTGGGCGAGAACACGTTGATCTGCGCGCAGTCGGGGCTGGCCGGCTCCTCGGTGGTGGGCAACAACGCCATTCTGGCCGGGCAGGCGGGAGTGGCCGGCCACTGCACCTTGGGCGACGGGGTAATCCTGACCGCGCAGACCGGCGTCTCGCACGACATTCCCGCCGGCAAGATGATCTCCGGCTCGCCGGGTTTTGACAATCGCCTCTGGCTGCGGGCGGTGGTGGTCTTTCAGCGGCTGCCGGAGTTGCTGAAGCGGCTTGACCGGCTGGAAAAGCGGCTGGCGGCTCAAGATCGGGCCGAAAGTGCGCCGGGCGGAGACGGGAGCCCGAAGTGAAGGCTCGGCTGCGGGTCTGGATGTGAGCTTGGATGAAGGGCTGAAGTGTGGCCAAGATGAGGGGTCTGGATGAGAGCCAGGGTGAAGACCTGGGCCGGAGCGCCGGGCTGGATTTTGCCCGCACTGCTGCTGCCAGCACTACTTTGGGCGGTGGGGTGCCACTCCTATCACATTGAAACTACAGTAGAGAACCGCACCGGCGAAGTGATTCGACTGCTCGAAGTGGATTATCCCAGCGCCAGCTTCGGCTCCGATCGCCTGGCGGCGGGCGCGGTGCTCCATTATCGCATCCAGTTGCGCGGCAGCGGGCCGTTGCAGGTCGCGTACACCGCCAGCGATGGGCGGCAGGTGCGGGTGGACGGCCCCGTGCTGGCCGAACCGCAGGAGGGCCGGCTCGGGATTGTGCTGCTGGCCGGCGGCAAGGCGGAGTTTTTGCCCCAACTGACCCCGGAGCGTCCCAACTGACGCCGCCACGCTCCAACTGATTCCACAACACGTTCCGCAAGAGGAACGCCCCCAACTACCCCCGCAACAGAAATGCTCCAACTGACCCCAACATAAAAATGCCGCTACTTCGGGAGGCCGCCAGCGTCATAATGCTGTAGCCAAAGGAGATCATCCCATGCCGGATTCCGCTCAAATTTTCCGTGCCGCCGCCACGCGCCAGCGCCATGAGGCGCACGTAGAGCCCGCCCGCCGCATCCGGATCATCGGCGTTCCGCTTGACCTGGGCGCCAGCCGCCGCGGGGTGGACATGGGGCCCTCGGCGGTGCGCGTAGCTGGGCTGGAGGCGCGGCTGGAGGCCTTGGGCCACCAGGTGACAGACGGAGGCAACATTCGCGTCGAGATTGCCGAGACCCAGGCCGCGGGCAACGAAAACGCACACTATCTCCCGCAGATTGCCGAAACCTGCACCCATACCGCCGAGGCCGTGATGAAGGCGCTGGAGGAGGGAATGACGCCCCTGGTGCTGGGCGGCGACCACTCGCTGGCGGTTGGCTCAATCTCCGGCGTGGCCGAATTTTACCGCCGCCGGGGAGAGAAGATCGGCGTGCTCTGGATCGACGCCCACACCGACATCAACACGCCGGAGACATCTCTTTCCGGCAACGTGCACGGTATGCCGCTGGCCGCGCTGCTCGGCCTGGGGCCGGAGCCGCTGGCCAAGATCTTCGGCTATGCGCCCAAGATCGCCGCCGAGAATACCGTGCTGATCGGGGTGCGGGATGTCGATGAGGCCGAACGCGAGAACCTTCGCCGCGCCGGCGTCACCGAGGTCTATACTATGCGCGACATCGACGAGCGCGGCATGAGAACGGTGATGGAGGAGGCGCTCGGCGTGGCCGGACGCGGGACCGCCGGCTACCACGTTTCGCTGGACATGGACTGGATCGACCCGGAGGACGCGCCGGGAGTGGGGACGCCGGTGCGGGGCGGCGCCACCTACCGGGAGGCGCATCTGGCCATGGAGACCATTGCCGACCACGGGCGCCTGCTCAGCTTTGAGATCGTCGAAGTGAACCCGGTAATCGACGAGCATAATCGCACGGCGGACCTGGCGGTGGAACTGGCCTGCTCGGCCTTCGGGAAAAAGATTTTATAAAGACTTTTACGACTTTGGGTTTTGCACCGTCTTTGATCTCAGTTAGTCTTTCCAAGCGGACCGCGTTGTGTTAAGGTACTGCTTTGCAACCATTGCCAGATCATACTGTAAAAGCAACAGTATCAGGCACTTGGGAGAGAAAAATCAGAAGGCGGAAGCAGGAAACGCAATGCCCGATTACATCTATCTTCTGGAAAACAGGCTGTCGGCTGACCAGCAGAACGCTCTGCGCCAATTGCGCGAGGCCGCCCGCGAGGCCGGCACCATCCTGTTTCTTACCGGCGATGCGGTGCGTGAGCTGACCCGCGGCGTCGCCGTTCGCGATCTCGAGGTCGCGATGCATGGAAACGCGCTCAGGCTCAAGAAAATAATCGAGAAACTCGGCGGCAAGGTGTGGGGCGAAGACGAAGCCTCTCGCTCCCTTTACCTGTGTTTTCCTGGCACCGTCCGCGTCGATGTTGTCAGCGCCCACCGCACCGAGTATCCCAAGCCCGGCAAGCCCGTTTTTCACTCCGCCTCCATTCAGGATGACCTGCGCCGCCGCGACTTTACCGTCAACGCCATGGCCATCTCGCTCAACGAGGGCTCCTTTGGCCTGCTGATGGACCCCATGAACGGTGCCGCCGACATCGAGTCGCAGACGCTGCGTCTGGTCTCGAATTACGGTTTTCTTGAAGATCCCTCCCTGCTGATTCGCGCCACCCGCTACAGGGCGCGGCTGGGCTGGGAGATGGAGCCCAAGACGCGCACCCGTTACGAGAACGCTAGGGAAGAGGGCGTCATCGAGCACCTCTCCGCCCATGCACGCAGCCAGGAACTGGAGCAGATTGGCCACGAGGAAGAGGGGCTGAAGGTTTTGCGCGCCCTGGAAGACGCGGGCTGGATGAAGTCTCTGTTCCCGGCCTGGACCTCCGCCAAGGCCGATGAGGAAAGGCTGACGGCCCTGCACCGTCTGGCCGCCAGGCTGCTCGCCGAGGGCGTTCATGCCAATACGTCGGCGGCGCAGATGCGTTTGCTTACCGCCAAGCTCTCCGTCCGGGATCTGGCCGCGCTCAAGAAGCTGATGCTGCGCCCCGGCTTTGTCGAGGAGTGGAACAGCCTGGACGACCAGGCCGCGGAGTTCGCCAAGGCGCTACTCTCTGAAGGAAACTCGACCCCCTCGGCAAGCTATAAGCTGTTTACCGGCTACGATCCGGAAGCGATTCTCTGGCTTGGATTTACAAGCACGGATGAGGCCGTCCGGGAGCGCTTCAACCTCTTTCTCGATGTCTGGCCCACCAATCGCCAGCGCCTTCCCCACGCCCTGATGCAGGAGATGCGCATCACCCCGGAGCTGCCCGCTTACGGCGAGATTGTGCAGGCCATCTTCCTCGAGCTGCTCGACGGCAAGCTGAGTACGCTGGAAGAGCTCCGCGCCTTCCTCGAACCCTATTCGCCGCCCGCTCCGCCTCCCAAGGAGGTCATCAAGCGCCCGCGCGCCAAACGCGGCGCCGAGGCCAGGATCAAGGAGGACTCCTACGACGACGAGGAGGATTCTGATGAATCTTCAGATGATGAGGAGGATTTGGATGATATCGGCGGAGAGGACGATGATCTCGACGTGGGCCTGAACCTTCCCAAGACCGGTCTGGGCGTTGAAATAGCCGAGGAACTGGGAACCGCCGCTGCCGAAGACGAGGACGAGGGCGAGGAAGAGGAAGAGGAGGAGGACGCGCTTCCAGAACCGGCTCCGGAAGCGGCGCAGCCGAAGCGCGCTCCCAAGCGGCCGACCCGGTCAAAGCCCTCCGAGCCCGCTCCGCCGCCTGCGCCAGTGCCCTCAGAGGCAGAGACAGAGAGTCTGGCCGTTACTCCAGTTCTGGCCGTTACTCCAGTTGTGTCCGAACCGGTAACCGCCTCTGAAGCTGAGGCCGCTCCTGAACCGGTAACCGCGCCCGAATCTGAGGCCGCGTCTGAACCGGAAAAGGCGCCCAAGCCTGAAGCTGCACCCAAGGCTGAAAAGGGAAAAAAGCCTGCCGCGGCTCCCAAGTCCAAGGCCGAACCAAAGTCGAAATCCAAGCCAGCGCCGGCGGAAAAATCCGCCTCAAAAGCCGCCAAGCCGTCGGTGTCCACCGCCGGGGTCGAATCGTCGGCCAAATCACCGGTCAAGACCGCCAGTCCGAAGGCCAAAAAGTCAGCGGCCAAGCCGGCCAAAAAGATTTAGGTTCGGTTTCCATCTTGTCAATCCTGAATCGGCTCTGTTCCCGCGCTCGCGATTTCCAGGTAGCGGGTATAGGCGAATATCCGGTTGGGCGATGAACCTGCATCCGGCTATAGCAATTTCACTTCTGCTCTTAACAGAAACCTCACACTCAAGTGGCTTTTTCCTCAAGAAAAAGCCATCTTCAATGCTGCCCTAGTGTCAACAGGTGAAGTGAAGGTGCTGTAATGCAAAGTTCCTTTTATAGCTCGACCGGCAATGAAAAATAGCGGCTTATTCTTTAATAAGCAAGAGCGCTGAGGCAGTTCAAGGTTGCGCAGAAGATGGAGGCGCTATCGCTGAAACAGGGAGGAGCTAAAGCAATAATGCATTCTGGGAAAACGGGGATCCACTGCGATTTCCGCCCGGCGGCCATTTGGTCCTTGCCGCGAATTGTTTCAAAATTATTAAGAGTTTTGGAGGCGCGGGCCGGGATCGAACCGGCGCATAAAGGTTTTGCAGACCTCTCCCTTACCACTTGGGTACCGCGCCTTGGCAGGGCTGCCTTACAAAATTAAATCGGCCCGCTCATAAAACCGATTCTTTCCAAACCGCCGTAGCCAACCCGGCCAGGGCCGGAGGGCGGAATGGAGCGGGAGACGAGATTTGAACTCGCGACCCTCGCCTTGGCAAGGCGATGCTCTACCACTGAGCTACTCCCGCTTGTTGCAAGATTAAGTATACCGAGGATGCAAAACCCAAGTCAAATGGCGGCCGGTTCAAATTGCGTTGTGGCCGAAGCCGAGCCTGCCAGAGGCAGCGTCGCAGAGGTGGCCGGCAGCACAAGATCGGACTGCGAACCCTTCTCCTCGCGAATCAGTTCTCCGTCGCGCATATAAAGAATACGGCTGGCGATGGCGGCCGCCTCGGGGTTGTGGGTGATCATCAGCGTGGTCTGGCCCAGTTCCCGGTTGGAGCGCAGCAGCATATGCAGCACCGCATCCGAGCTCTTGGTGTCCAGGTTGCCGGTGGGCTCGTCGGCCAGCACGATGGCCGGGCGGGTAATCAGCGCCCGGGCGATGGCGACGCGCTGCTGCTCGCCGCCGCTCAGCTCCGAGGGCCGGTGCTTCAGCCGCCCCTGGATCGACAGTAGATCGCACAGGTGGTCGAGGTAGTCGCGGTCCAGCGGCGCCTTCTTCCCGTTGACGGTGCGCCCGCTCACCTCGTGGGCGATTTCGATGTTGCCCATCGCCGAGAGCGTCGGCAGCAGGTTGAATTTCTGGAAGACAAAGCCGATGCGGTGCTTGCGCAAGCGCGTGCGCTCGCCGTCGTTGAGCGTGGCAAAGTCCACGCCGTCGATCACCACGCGGCCGCTGGTGGCCTGCGTCAGGCCGCCCAGCAGATAAAAGAGCGTGGATTTGCCCGAACCGGAGGGGCCGACAATGGCGACAAACTCTCCCGGTTCGACGGCAAACGAAACGCCGCTCACGGCGGTGACCTGAACTCGGCCCGCCGTGTAAACCTTGGTCAGATTTTCGGCGAGAATGATGGGCGAAGACAATTCGGGCTGCACATCTTCCATTGTAAATGGGTTCCCGTGGAAAGGCTCCCGCATAAACTGCCCAATAACCTGCTTTTGAACTGGCTTTTCTTTGGAATCTGCTTTTGAACGATGGCAGAGGCCGCTCACCCGCCACCGAGCATTTTCAGGGTTGTCACAGTGTCGTCAAGTGCGTTCCGGTTAGATTCTTTAGAGGCTATTCGTGAATTGAGAGGGATTGTAGCGCTGGTCTCCAGACCGGCTGTACTGACGGCGTCCCCGCCGCCAGATGTGTTCTGTGGGACTGGAAACCCACAGAACAGCCGACCTGGAGGTCGGCGCTACTAATTAACGGACAGGCTCTTAAGAGAAAATGCGCCTGGATTTGAGCGCGGGCAGCGGCTTCACTCCGTATAGGCCTGAAAATGCATCGCTTCGGCGGGCATGGGGCCCAAAAAAGCGAAAGGGGCAGCCACTTGGACGGTGGCTACCCCTTTAAAACAATAAACAAAACCTTCAAGTTGAAAATTTGGCGCAAAACCATTCTTCCAAAGTTCGCTGCCAGCATCTGCCGCTAAATTGGCTGCCGCCGCGAATCTTTGCCCGAATGGTTTGGATGAAAGCGGGACCGCGGATTGAATCGCCGTTCGGACCCGCTCAAAAACTGCTACCGGCCCCGGCCGCGCGAATTTCCGCCACCGCCACCGCCGCTGCCCTTGCGCGCGTTGTAACATTCCCGGCAGAAGACCGGACGATCGCCACGCGGTTCAAAAGGCACTGTTGTAGGCTGACCGCAACCGGAACAAATCACAGGTGTTCCCTGTGCCGGAGCCGAACGGTAGCCGGAGCCCCCCTGGTCGTTTTTCTTTGCCTGACGGCAACTCTTGCAACGTTTTGGGGTCGAATAACCACGTTCCTGAAAGAATGTTTGATCGGCAGCGGTGAAGGTGAAATCCTGCCCGCAATCGCTGCAAGTAAGTTGAATATCTCCGGCCATGGGTGTCCTCGTGGAGATTGTACAGCCCAATGTGCTGTTTTTGCACAAGGATTCTTTTGAATCGAAAAAACTTATGCCACGGCAGGATTTGCCCCGCGGCGGTAAACTGGGCTGCATGAGCGCCTTTCGCATTGCCGGGGTCATCCCGGCGCGGCTCAGCTCCACGCGGCTCAGCCGCAAGGTGCTGCGCAACCTCCATGGCCGGCCGATGGTCGAGTGGGTCTGGCGCGCTGCCGTGGCGAGCGGGCTGATGGACCCGGTGGTGGTGGCCACCGACGCGGAGGAGGTGGCCGCGGTCTGCCGCGAGCGGGGGATTCCCGTGGCGATGACCTCGGCCTCCTGCCCCAGCGGGTCGGATCGGGTCAGAGAGGTGGCCCGCCAGATCGAGGCGGAGATTTACGTCAACATACAGGGCGACGAGCCGACGCTGACGCCGGAGTTTTTCCCTCCGCTGCTGGCTCTGTTTGACCGGCCGGAGGTCGAGGTGGCCACGCTATCGGTCCCCTGCCCGCCGGAAGAGCGCGATGACCCCAACGCCGTCAAGGTGGTCACGGCTCTCGATGGCCGCGCGCTCTACTTCTCCCGGTCGACGATCCCCTTCGACAGGGACAAGAGCGGCCATGCCGCCTATCGCAAGCATTTGGGGATTTACGCCTATCGCCGGGCCGCGCTGGAGCGTTTTGCCCTGTTGCCGCCCTCGCCGCTGGAGCTGACCGAGCGGCTGGAGCAGTTGCGGCTGCTGGAAAATGGCATTGCGCTTTATGTGGCCGAGGCTCCGGCGGACACTGTCGGCGTGGACACGGAGGAGGATCTGCTGCGGGCCGAGGCCGTGCTGCGCGAGCGCGCAAGAATCGGGTAGCCTGCCGAGGCGCCGATCGGCGACCATGGTTCTCATGAGCGGCAAAACGCAATTCGCTGGAGATGGCGGTCCTTTCGACAAGATTCGCGCGCACATCGAGGCTCATCACGACTGCGCTGTTTCGCTGGCCGAGCTAGGACGGCTCGTCAACCTGAGCCCCTTCACCGTGCAGCGGCTCTTCAAAAAAGCCTTCGGCGTAAGCCCGCTCCAGTACCAGCGAGCCTTGCGCGCGGCCAGCCTGCGCGGTGCGCTCAAGCAGGGAGAGACCGTGACCCAAGCCATTTACGCCGCCGGATTCGGTTCCTCGAGCCGCGGCTATGAGGGCGCGCAACTGGGCATGACGCCCGCCCGCTTTGCCCAGGGTGGCCGCGGCGAGCAGATCGGCTGGGCCTCCGGCCTTTCACCTTTTGGTTGGGTGATTGTGGGAGCGACCAAACGCGGGCTCTGCTGGCTGGCCCTGGCGGACACAGAAGCCGAGGCCGAGGCCAGCCTGCGCGCGGAGTTTCCCCTGGCCACGCTCGAAGCCGATCCCTCGCTGGCGGGTTTAGTGGCGGCGGCGCTGGCGGAGGTTTGTGGCCCCGCGAGCCCATCCAAAACACTGGCCCCACCGCAGGTGGACCTGCGCGGGACGGCCTTTCAGTTGCGCGTCTGGCAAGCGCTGCGCCAGATTCCGCGCGGCGAGACGCGCAGCTACAGCCAGTTGGCCAGGGAGCTGGGCGAGCCGAAGGCGACCCGCGCCGTGGCCCGCGCCTGCGCCATGAATCGCGTGGCGCTGGTCGTCCCCTGCCACCGCGTCGTGGGCGCCACGGGCTCTCTGACCGGCTATCGCTGGGGCGTGGAGCGCAAGCGGCTGCTGCTCACGGCCGAGCGCGAGAAACGCTGACTTGCCTGGCTGACTGGCCAGGCCAGAGTCAAGCGGTTTTCTGAACAAGTTCATTGGCGAAACCGGCAATCCCTCAGGGGCTAAAGCCCCTTTATCTTCTTGTTGCTAATGTACGGGCTGAAGCCCGTACCCTTCAAAAAACCCAAATGCGTTTGCCCTGACGGGGTGGCGAGCTTAAGTGGTTCCGAGTCCCATGGAGTGATATTCTCAATGGGTCAGGAGCTATTACTTATGGCCGCATCAACGCTGGAAACCGCTGCAACAGAGTACAAAATCGCCGATCTCAAGCTGGCCGAGTGGGGGCGCAAAGAAATTGCCATCGCCGAGCACGAAATGCCCGGCCTGGTCTCGATTCGCAACAAGTACTCAGCCGCCAAGCCGCTGGCCGGGGTGCGCATCACGGGCTCGTTGCACATGACCATTCAGACAGCGGTCTTGATTGAGACCCTGGTCAGCCTGGGAGCCGAGGTCCGCTGGGCAAGCTGCAACATCTTCTCCACCCAGGACCATGCCGCCGCGGCGATTGCCGCTACCGGCGTGCCGGTCTTCGCCTGGAAGGGCGAATCGCTGGAGGATTACTGGGATTGCACCCTGCGGGCGCAGAGCTTCAAGGGGGGCCTGGGGCCGCAGTTGATCGTGGACGACGGCGGCGACGCCACCCTGCTGATCCACAAGGGCTATGAGCTGGAAAACGGCGACAAGTGGGTCGATGGCCCCGCCTCGAACCACGAAGAGAAGGTCATCAAGGATTTGCTCAAGAAGGTCCACGCCGAAGACCCGCAGCACTGGCACAAGGTCGTCAAGGACTGGCGCGGCGTCTCTGAAGAGACCACGACCGGCGTGCACCGGCTCTATAAAATGATGGAGCAGGGGACGCTGCTGGTGCCGGCCATCAACGTCAACGACTCGGTGACCAAGTCGAAGTTCGACAACCTCTACGGCTGCCGGGAGTCTCTGGCCGACGGCATCAAGCGCGCCACCGACGTGATGGTGGCCGGCAAGGTCGCGGTCGTCTGCGGCTACGGCGATGTGGGCAAGGGCTGCGCGCACTCGATGCGCGGCATGGGCGCCCGCGTCATCGTCACCGAGATCGACCCCATCAACGCTTTGCAAGCGGCCATGGAGGGCTTCGAGGTTACGACCATCGAGGCGACACTGGGCCGCGGCGACATTTACGTCACCTGCACCGGCAATGTGGACATCATCACCCTCGAACACATGAGGCGGATGAAGGATCAGGCCATCGTCTGCAACATCGGCCACTTCGACAACGAGATTCAAATGGACCCGCTGAACACCGAGCCGGGCGTCGTCAAGCTCAACATCAAGCCGCAAGTGGACTTCTACACCTTCCCGGCCACGGCGAACCAGGCCGCGCACGGCATCTTCGTGCTGGCCGAGGGAAGGCTGGTGAACCTGGGCTGCGCCACCGGTCACCCCAGCTTCGTCATGTCGAACAGCTTCGCCAACCAGACGCTGGCGCAGCTTGACCTGTGGGCCAACAAGGACAGTTACAAGGTCGGCGTCTACGTGCTGCCCAAGAAGCTCGACGAAGAGGTCGCCCGGCTGCACTTGGACAAGATCGGCGTCAAGCTGACGACGCTTTCGCCCCGCCAGGCCGATTATCTTGGCGTACCCGTTGAGGGGCCCTACAAGGCGGAGAATTACCGCTACTGACCACCTGCGGTGGGGCAGGCGCTCACTTCTTGCTCGCCGTGGATTTGAGGTTTCCCAGGTCCCAAAAACGGGACCTGGGGCACCCGGCCCATTTCTTTCCTGGCCATTTTCGGCACCCTTCGGCTGCGCTCAGCGCAGGCGGCAACGCCGCGCCCTGACACGAAGCGGATTTTTACAACACACTCTGCGAACGAAAATCAATTTTGTTGCGGCGGCTTTGCTGCATTGCTCACTGCTCTGCTTCCGCTTGCGGCCACCTTCCGCTTGCGGCAAAACAGATGGCGCCAGAGCCGCCACAGCGAGCCATGCAGCAGGCGGGTCTGCTCGGCCTTGAGAGCCGCATAGGAGCGTTCGAGGTAAACGTCGAACTCCGGCGGCCAGCCGATGGTCGAGCGGCGCTCGGTGAAATCGCCCTCGGCCCACTGGGCCGCCACCGCCTTGTACCCCACCACGTGAGTGACAAAGTCGAGCAGGCAGTGCGGCATCTGCTCCTCGATGATCAGATAGGCCTTCTCGATGATGATCTTTTCGCGGACGTCGTTGAGGGGCATGAAGATGGTGGTCACCCATAGCATCCATTCCTTCAACTCGCTGTCGAGAATCGGAAAGCTCTGCGTCTTGCCCTGCTTTTTGAGCAGCGAGCGGTAGGCTATGGTGCCCGCCTCGGATGCGACGTAGAGAGGGCCGTAGAACTCGTTGAGGCGACGGGTCACCAGTTCCAGCTTGTCCTTGCGCCGGGCCAGCATACGGGCGCTCAGAAAGGTGGCCAAATAGCCGAAAAAGGCGAGAACGACGGTGAGGATGGCCGCGCCTTGCAGGGAATTCGGGAGGAAGATTGCCGGTAGATCCATAGCGCACCTTGTGTGCCGACGAGTATACGCGCGGAGGCCGGTGCAAGGACAGTGGAAACCTTTACGGCTGGAAGGACACGCTCATGGATCTCCGCCGATGCGGAGCCACGGCGCCGACGGGCTTTGCGAACTTATTCTCTGGCTGGCTGAAGAGCGGTGGGGACCGCATTTTCGACGATTCGCAACAGAGGCATTTCATAGGTTATGAATTCTCCAAAACTGGAAGGAATTTCCATGCCCGCACGAAAGCAAAGCCTGCAACACTCGAGGCCGCAACGGCCTGAGCGGGCAAGTTCGCACCGCGAAACTTCATGTTCAGATCGAGGAAAAGCGGAGCGGAAGCATTGTTGGCCGGCATTTTTTACACATCTGTCCCATTGCCGGTTCGCACCGCCTCCGCACCGCCAAAGCTCCCAGGCAGCATACGGCAAAGCTCTAATGTGATGAGTAACTGTCTATAGTTACCGGTAACTTACTTTGGAAGTCTGTGACGATTATCACAAAGATGGTGACGAACGGTTTACGAAAATCGTGGCTCGTTCACGGAAACCGCGGCTTACAGCTCCCGCCATCAAGCCCGCGCGGCGGTTCGTTCCCTGCTCCGGCGGCGCAGGAGCCAGTCCATCGAGCCGCCCTGAATGACGATAGAGAAGACGACGACGAGATAGGTGGCGCCGAGAATCCAGGCGTGGCCGAGCGCCGCCGGAACCGAGAGCGCCAAGGCGATGGAAAGGCCTCCGCGCAGGCCGCCCCAAGTGAGCACAAAGGTGGAGCTGCGGTGACCGGGCTGCAGCAGGCGCATCAGCGCCAGCAGGGCGGCGACGGCCACCAGCCGCACCGCGTTGACCGAGAGAATGGCCGCCACTCCAGCCCACAGCGCCGGCCCGTCCACGGTGACCGCCATGATCTCCAGGCCGAGCAGGACGAAGAGCACGGAGTTCTGAATCTCGTCGATCACCTTCCAGAAGCGGTCCACGTTTTTGTGGTCCACGCATTCCGGGGGCTGGCGGCGGTTGAAGTGGCGCAGCGCGATTCCGGCCACCACGGCCTCCAGTGGGGCTGACAGATGCAGCGCATCGGCCAGCACGTAGCCGCCCAGCGCCAGCGCCACGGTGAAAAGAATGTCCACCTGGTAGGCGTTGACCCGGCGCATCAACTGCGAAGTGGCCCAGGCGGCCAGAATGCCAGCCAGAATGCCGCCGCCGGACTTCAGCAGCAGCATTCCGGCGATATGCCAAGGCGTGGGCGCCTGTCCACGAGCCACCTCGAGCAGGGTGAGGAAGAGCACCGCACCGAGGCCGTCGTTGAAGAGCGATTCCCCGGCCAACTGCGCCTGGATGGGCTTGGAAACCCCGGTCCGGCGCAGCATCTCCAACACTGCGATGGGGTCGGTGGGCGAGATGAGCGCGCCAAACAGCAGGCACTCTATCCAGGGAATCCGCAGGCCGGTCAGCAGGAACATCAGTCCGGCTACCAGGAAGACCGAAAGGAGGGTGCCCACGACGGAAAAAAGCGAGACAGCGAGCTTTTCCCGCGCCAGTTGCTCCAGATCGAGCAGAAACGCCCCGGCAAAGAGCAGCAGCGGCAACATGCCGTGCAGGATGACGCTCTCGAAGTCGATGTGGCGGACCAGATTCAGCGCCCACGCATGAAATTGCGGCGCCGCATGGCCCGCGCCCATCAGGCAGAGCGAAACCAGCACCGTCAGCAGCATGGTGCCGACGGTGATCGGCAGCTTGAGCCAGCGGACGCTGAGCAGGCCGAAGATGGCTGCGGTGGCGAACAGAACGCTGAGGACTTCCAGTGTGCTCATGGGGGCGGCCCGCAAAAAGGATACGTCCATGGTAGCGGAAGCGCGCGGGGTGGGTTGCTGGAGGCTACCAGTGGGCCGCGTCGCAAAAAAATTTGCCTGGAGCGCTTATTATTTGCCGCCGCGGTGAGCAGCGGGCGGCACGCGAACCAGTTCAGCGGCCTTTTCGGCGCACCAGAGTTTGATGAGCGATTGGTAGGGCACATCGAGCCTGCGCGCGTGGCTGCGGATGGTATTCAGAACATCCTCCGGCATACGCAGCGAGATCGTCTCGGTGGAAGGGCGCAGCTTGGGAAAGGACACCAGCTTGGCCTTGCTCCAATCCACATACTCCGTGCTGTCGTTTCCGGGCGACTCCCAGAAGGCGCGCTCCTCGGCTTCGGTGTTGAACTCAGGAATGGGCTTCAATGGCTTGCTCATAGACGGCTCTCTCCTTCCGGCTCATCACCCGCGCCGAGATGGGGCGAATCAGCCTTCCGTTTCCGCGTTCGGTGAAGGTTACGTGCAATCGGCGATCCAGATCGGTCCGGCCCAGCGCATGAAAACGCGCTTCCCGCTGGCTGTGCTTCCGGTCCTCGGCCAAGAGAAGTGGCGCGTTGATAAAAACCTGCTCGATTTCCGCCTTTGAGACGCCGTGCTTCTCGTTCTTCCTAGCGTTGCCTTCGTCCCAGTCGAATCCGGTGTAGGACATGGACAGCCTCTGTATATGTCTGCAATATACTATAAAAATAATCGGCTACGCAAGCCAGCGCCCGCCTCCGTCATCTCAATCCTGTGCAGCTAGAGCAGCCTGGCGGCTTCCTTGGCGAAGTAGGTGACGATGAAATCGGCCCCGGCGCGGCGAATGCCGAGGAGGGATTCGAGCGTGGCGCGGTCGCGGTCGAGCCAGCCTCGCGCGAAGGCCGCCTGGAGCATCGAATACTCGCCCGAAACCTGGTAGGCGCCGATGGGCGCGTCCACCCGTTCGCGCGCCGCGCGGATCACGTCCAGGTAGGGCATGGCCGGCTTCATCAGGATCATGTCCGCGCCCTCTTCAAGGTCAAGCGAGATCTCGCGCAAGGCCTCGCGCAGATTGGCGCCGTCCATTTGATATGAGCGGCGGTCGCCGAACTGGGGGGCGGAATCGGCTGCTTCGCGGAAGGGGCCGTAGAAGGCCGAGGCGAACTTGGAGGCGTAGCTGAGAATGGGCGTCTGCTGGCAGCCGTCATGATCGAGCGCCCGCCGGATGGCCCCGACGCGCCCGTCCATCATGTCGCTGGGGGCGACGACATCGGCCCCGGCCTGGGCCAGGCTGACGGCCGTGCGGGAGAGCAGATCAAGCGAGCTGTCGTTGTCCACGTCAAAACCCTCCGCAGTTTCGACGATCATGCCGCAATGGCCGTGGCTGGTGTACTCGCAGAGGCAGACGTCGGCAATCAGCACCAGCTTTTGGGCCGCAGTGGTCTGCTTCAAGGCGCGCAGTCCCCGCTGCACAATGCCGTTCTCATCCCATGCGCCGGAGCCCCGCTCGTCCTTGGCTTCGGGCAGGCCGAAAAGGAGCAACCCGCCCAGGCCGAGGCCTGCGGCCTGCTCGGCCTCGCGCACGGCCTCATCCACGGAGAGGTTGAAAACTCCCGGCATAGAGCCCACGGCGCGGCGCACTCCCTCGCCGGAGGTGAGAAACAGGGGGTAGATCAGATCGCCGGGAGTGACGGTGGTCTCCCGCACCAGCGCCCGCATGGATTCGGTGCGCCGCAGCCGGCGCATACGCGTCTCAGGAAAGCTCATGGCGTCGATTGTACTCTTGAGGTGTGCGCCGGAGAAGATCTCCCATGGCGCGCCCAGGGCAATCGCATTTGAATCGTTGAAGGGTACGGGCTTCAGCCCGTACGTTTATTGGCTGAAAAGAAGGGGGCTTTAGCCCCTGAGGGGAGAGACAGTACGAGTGCGAGGTTATAGAGTTGATGGAATCTGCACCACGCACACGCCGAAACCAAGGACAAGTCTACACAAAGGCTGTCCCTCAGGGGCTGAAGCCCAACAGATCTTGCGCCGTTTACGTACGGGCTAAAGCCCGTACCCTTCATTTCTCGTTCAAATTTCACATGCGATTGCCCTGGCGGCGGTCTTTGTTACTCACCAGGCCTCGTCTTCAGCGGCGCCAGCAAATACCCGGCAGCCGGTGGCCAGATAGCGTCGATTCAGATTATTTCCGCCCATCCTGACCTGAAGTTATTCCGTAAAGTGAAAATCCGCTCACGTTTGAAGCCCATGCAGCGATAAATAGAAAGGGGGGACAGACTCATGGTGACGCACCCTGCGGCAAAGATTGACGATTCGGCTCAGAAGCAGGCATATGAACTCCGCTATGTGGCGCGCCAGCCGATTCTGGACCTGCACAGCAGAGTGCATGGCTACGAATTGCTGTTCTGGAACGGGCGCAAGCCGCGCGCTCACGCCGACAGCGACCTGGCGACCCGCACCATGCTCGACAATTCGGTCATCTTCGGTCTGGAAGAGCTGGCGCGCGGGCTGCTGGCCTTTGTCAACTGCACCGCAGACTCGCTGACCGAAGAGTGGGTGAAGGTTTTGCCGCCCTGCATGACGGTTCTGGAACTCTCCTCCGGCACAGAACCCACGTCGGAGCTGCTGGCGGTTTGCCGCAAACTGAAGGCTACGGGCTTCCGGCTGGCGCTGGCCGATTTCACCGGCCGGCTGGAGTCCGGCCCCCTGGCCAACCTGGCCGACTATATCAAGGTGGATATAGCCAAGGTCGACGCCGTCCGGCGCCGCAACCTGCTGGACTGGCTGGGCGGCACACCGGCCTGCCTGGTGGCGCAGAACGTGGAGACGCAAGAGCAGTACGAGCAGGCCCGCAAGGAGGGCTTCAAACTCTTTCAGGGCTATTATTTCTGCCGCCCGGAGCCGTTGCAGAGCCATAAGATTCCCGGCAACCGCCTGGTTCATCTGGAAATCATGGAGGATTTGCAAAACGACCCCATCGATCTGAAACGCATGAGCCAACTGGTGATGTGTGACGCCTCGCTGACCTTTCGGCTGCTGCGGCTGGTCAACTCGCCGGTCTGCGCCATGCGCCAGGAGGTGACCTCGATTGAATCGGCGCTGATGCTGGTCGGAGAATCAGCCTTCCGGCGCATCGCCATGCTGGCCATCGCCAGCGACTTCAGCATCGACCAGCCGCCGGAGATTCTGCGCATGGCCTTCGAGCGGGGGCGCTTCTGCGAATTAGCGTCCAGCCTCTGCGGACTGAATCCCAGCGAGCAGTATCTTATCGGCATGGTCAGCCTCTTCCCGGCGATGCTGCGCATTCTTCCCGAGGATCTGGTGCGACTGCTGCCGCTGCGCGAAAAGGCGCGCGACGCTCTGCTGGACAAGGAAAGCCGAGAGGGGATTCTGCTGCGCTGGAGCATCTGCCAGGAGTACGGGAACTGGGCCGAATGCGATGGGATTGTCCGCGCCAACGGCCTGCGCCACGACCAGGTCATGCGCTGCCACGCCGACGCGGTGAAATGGGCCGAGGGTGCGCTGAAGTCCAATCTCTGAGCGGCATTGGTTCGGCGAATGCGGGACGATAAAGCGGTTCTCCAATGGGCGTAGAGGGAAACCTCTGATCTTCAGCGGCTCGCCCCTCAAGGGATTCACGGGCGAGGTCATCCCCCACGTCCAGATTCATCTATAGAAACGATGAAGTTGCGGCGGAAATGATAGAAGTTCCTCGGTGGGGAGGAAGTTCCTTGGCCAGGCGGACGTTTCCCGCGAAAATGAAAAAAGTTCACTGGCGAAGAAGAAGTTCCCCGGAGAAAATGGAGAAAACTGGCTGCCGGCCTGCGGTTTTCCGCCCGTTCTGCGTGATTCCTTCCATATTCCTGACGTATTTTTTACGATTTATATGAAAGAGTTAGAGTGGAATGCAGTGCTCGCCTATGACCACACCTGAAGCCGGAGAGATGCTGGACTACTACCGCCTGGATGCGACCGTGGCGCGCAGCGGCATGGCGACGCTCTTCAAGGCGACCGACCTGCGGAATGGCCGGCAGGTGGCCATCAAGGTCCCCCACGCGGAGATGGAGGCCGATCCGGTGCTCGTCGAGCGCTTCCGGCGGGAGCAGGAGATCGGCCAGACGCTGAACCACCCCGGCGTAGTGAAGACCTTCGACGGGGAAGAGCGTTGTCGCCTCTACATGGTGATCGAGTGGGTCGAGGGCCGGCTGCTCAGGGCGATTCTGAACCAGGAGCACAGGCTCTCCATCGAACGGGCGACGAAATTTACGCTGGAAATCTGCGACGCGCTGGACGCCATGCACAAGCACGGCGTGGTTCACCGCGACCTGAAGCCGGAAAACATCATGGTCGACGCTCAGGACCACATCAAGCTGATCGATTTTGGCATTGCGATGAAGCAGGATGCGCGGCGGCTGACCTTCGTCGAGATTTCCTCCACCCTGGGCACACCCGACTACATCAGCCCGGAGCAGGTGAAGGGGAAGCGCGTCGATCAGCGCAGCGACATCTACTCGCTGGGCGTGATGTTCTACGAGATGTTGGCTGGCGAACCGCCCTACAGCGGGCCGAACCCTCTGGCGGTGATGAACGAGCGGCTGCTGCACGATCCCCGGCCGGTGCGCAAGCTGCGCCCCGAGGTTTCGCACGAGCTGGAGGAGATTCTGAAGCGGGCGCTCGAACGGGAACCGCGGCACCGCTACCAGACGGCGAGCGAGATGGCCTGGGAGTTGCAGCACCAGGAACTGGTAGGCGTCGAAGATGGCCCGCGTCGGCCCGCGTTGCGCGGAATCCGTTGGCCGGGGGCGCGCCGTATGCTGCTCTACGCGGCGCTGGCGCTGGCGCCGATCCTGCTCTTCGCGCTGATGATGGCGCTGGCTAGAAGGTAGCAGCCTGTAACGCCCTCCGTCTTTCCCTTGAACTTCCACGCAACTTCCCCTGAACTTCCACGGAGATCGATTCTTTATGATGAGTATTCTTGACCGGCTTATTGCCAATCCGCTGGGCGCGCTCGCCGTGCTCACCCTGGCCGCACTTCTTGAGGCCTACGGGGACTCGTTCTTTCAGGTCGGCTTCTACCGCTCCTCGGGCATGGGGCGGGTGCTGGCGCTGGTGGCAGGCGCGCTGGTGCTGGCCGCCTACGGCTCGGTGGTCAACGTGCCGCGCTGGGACTTCGGCAAGCTGATCGGAGTTTACGTGGTGCTGTTTTTTCTGATGGCGCAGATTCTCAACAAAATTCGCTTCGGCCAGTCTCCCACCCCGCCGATCTACGCTGGTGGAGCGCTGATTATGGCTGGCGGGGTGGTGATGGTTTTGTGGAAGGGGTAAGCCATCTTTAATTTTAGACTATTATTATCCGAAATGAATATAGTATTTTATGGAACAGAATATTCCGCCTTGGGGCGCGCGGCTGGCGCGGGAAGGCGGCGTAGGCTCTGTTCACCTTGGAGTATGCGCCCGCTGCCTTGAATTGTCGCGATCTGTCTTCGTTTCAGTGAGTTGCAAAGAGAGCGCAGTGGGAATCTTTCCCATATTCCAGGGCCGCATTCCAGCTTCAGAGCGTGATCCCTGCGATGAGAAGCGCTCTCCGGCTGCTATATTGAATTTCCGGGTTATTCCACCGATCGAGTGCTCTTTGCCCAGCAGCGGCTTTTGTAGAAAGGTGTGTGACCGCCAGCGCGGTGCACGTGTGCAAAAGAAGATCAGGCGGGGAAAGTTCGCATGGCGCAGATATTCAGCCGCAGTTCCAACGCATTGGCCCGCGGAAGCCTGGTTTTGGCGGGGCTGATGGTGGTCGCCCTGGGGGGTGCGCTGGATCTCTTGCAGCGCTCGCCCTGGGTGACGCGGCAAGGTCAGCGCCCGGATCAGCCGGTGCCCTTCAGCCACAAGCACCACGTGCAGGGAATGGGCCTGCAATGCCAGTACTGCCACGTCACCGTGGAGCGGTCGAGCTACGCCGGAATTCCTCCCACCAGAATCTGCATGAACTGCCACGCGCAGCTTTGGACCAACGCGCAACTGCTGGAGCCGGTGCGCCAGAGCTGGGCGACGGGCGAGCCGATTGCGTGGACCAGGGTGCACGACCTGCCGGACTTTGTTTACTTCGACCACTCGATTCATGCGAACAAGGGGATTGGCTGCGCGAGCTGCCACGGCCGGGTGGACCAGATGCCGCTGATGTACGCCCAGAACACGCTGCAAATGGAGTGGTGTCTGGACTGCCACCGCAACCCGGCAAAGTACCTGCGGCCGACCAGCCAGATTTATAACATGGCCTGGGAGGCGCCGTCGGAGGAGAGGCCGGTGTGGTGCGCGGCGGGCAATGCGAGGGCGGGCGTGCCGACGGCCCAGAGCGTGGATTGCGTGGCCAAAGAGCCGGGTGAAAATTCAGTCGGGGCGGAAGGCGCGCCGGTTTACAGGAAGTTGACCAGCCAGAACGAGTTGGGCCATTTCCTCGTCGATCAGTACAAGATTCGCCCTCCCAGCGAACTGACCAGTTGCGAGGTCTGCCACCGATGAGCCGACAAAGGAAGAAGGGAAACAAAAACGCCGTCGCGGAGCGGGCCAGGCAGACCTCCAGTCTGGTCACCGATCCGGTCTCCCGGCGCGGCTTCATGAAGCTGATGGGCGCCTCGATGGCGCTGGTTGGTCTGGCTGGCTGCACCCGGCAGCCCGACGAGTCGATTTACCCTTACGTGAAATTGCCGGAAGATCTGGTGCTGGGCCGGCCGATGTACTTTGCCACGGCGCACCCGCTGGCGACCGGCGCCGTGCCGCTCTTGGTCAAAAGCGACGAGTTCCGCCCCATCAAGATCGACGGCAACCCCGAGCACCCGTACAACCAGGGCGCGTCGGACCCCTTCACGCAGGCGGCGCTGCTGGACTTCTACGATCCGGACCGCTCGCAGCACGTGACCTATCGCGGCGAGAACCGCGAATGGGCGGAGTTTGCGCAGGAGTTGCGGAAGAAGGTGGCCGAGAGCCGGGACGGAAGCGGAATTTACTTCCTCTCTGCAACCATTACTTCGCCCACACTGGCGCGGCAGTGGAAAGCGGTGCAGGCGGCCTGGCCCAAACTGAAGCTCATGCAGTACGACCCTGCCATCGCCGGAACTGCGGCGGCCGGCGGGCTAAATCTTCAGTACGATCTGGCCGAGGCCGACGTGATCCTCTCGCTGGACGCGGATTTTCTCTCCGGCGCTGCATTTCCTGGTTTTCACAAGCTGGTCCGCGCCTACGCCGCGCGGCGCAAGGAGCCGGAAAAGGGGATGAACCGGCTCTATGTGGTCGAGAGTACGCCGACCACGAGTGGCATGAAGGCCGACCACCGGCTGGGCTTGCGGGCGAGCGAGATTCCCGCCTTCGCGTCCGAGCTGGCCAGGGCCGTGGGCGTGGCGGGCGTTGCGCCTCCGGCCTGGCCGTGGACGGCGGCGCAGAAGAGGTTTCTGGCCGCCGTGGCCAGGGATTTGCGGGCTCACGCGGGACGGAGCGCGGTGATCCCGGGGCTCTATCAGGATGAGTCGGTGACGGCGCTGGCCCTGGCCATCAACAATGCCCTGGGCAATGTGGGCCGGACGGTTTTCGTCGCATCGGAGCCGCTGAATCCGCTGCCTTCGGATCAGGTGGCGGATTTGAAGGCGCTGGTGGCCGATCTGAATGCGGGCAAGGTGGATTGGCTGGTGATCTTGAACGCCAACCCGATTTATTCCGCGCCCGCCGACCTGGATTTTGCTGCGGCCTTCGAAAAAGCCAATCTGGTGGCGCACCTGGGCTCGCATCTGGACGAAACGGGACAGGTCTCCCACTGGCACATTCCGGCGGCGCATTTTCTGGAGTCCTGGTCGGACGCGCGCGCCTGCGATGGAACGGTTTCGATCGTACAGCCGATGATCGACCCGCTCTACGGCGGAAAAACGGCGCACCACGTCTTGCAGGCGCTGCTCGATGAGCCGGGGTTGAGCCCGTACGAGGCGGTGCGCGCGACCTGGCGGCCGGTGATCGAAAAAGGCCCCAAAAAGCCGGAGGCTGGCGGTCAGCCCGAGGGCGAAGACTTCGAGGCGGGCTGGCGCCAGACGCTGCACGCGGGCTGGATCGAGGGCACGGCCTTTGAGAAGGGCTCGCCAAGCGACGGGGCCGCGGCTTCTCGATCGGAGGCGGCCTTCCATGGAAGCGTTCCCGCGCCTTCGCCTAAGAATTCGCTGGAGATCATCTTCCGGCCCGACCCGAACATCTACGACGGCCGCTGGTCGAATGTGGGCTGGCTGCAGGAGCTGCCCAAGCCGGTGACCAATCTGAGCTGGGACAACGCGGCCATCCTCTCCGGGGCGACGCTGGCCGCTCTAGGCCTGGAAGAGGACGACATCGTCGAGCTGACGGTGGGCACGGGCCGGGTGACGGCCCCGGTGATCGCGGTTCCAGGGCATCCGGACAACGCGGTCACGGTTCACCTGGGCTACGGACGCCAGTTTGCCGGGCGCGTGGGTTCGGGCGCGGGCTTCAACGCCTACCTGATTCGCAACACCTGGGCCCCGTTTTACGCGATGGGATCGATCAGAAAGCTCGACGGCAAGTGGGGCGTGGCGATCACCAAGAGCCACTACCAGGACCACCGGCCGAAGGCCTTCGGCGGCCAGGGCAGCGGCGACAACTCGCTCGAAGCCGATGAGGCGATCAACGAGCGCGGCATCATCCGCTATGCGACGCTCGCGGAGTTCAAGGCCAACCCCGGCTTCGCCAACGAGAGCGAGGGCCACAACGAAGGTGAGGGCCACACCAAAACCGACCGCGAGAATACACTCTTCCCCAACTGGCCGTACAAGGACAACAAATGGGGAATGTCGATCGACATGGCGAGCTGCGTGGGCTGCAACGCCTGCATCGTCGGCTGCTACGCGGAAAACAACATTGCCGTGGTGGGCAAGCAGCAGGTCAGAATCGGGCGGAATATGCAGTGGCTGCGCATCGACACCTATTTTGAAGGCGATCTGGCCGCCCCGCGGGCTCACTTTCAGCCGATGACCTGCCAGCACTGCGAAAACGCTCCCTGCGAACAGGTTTGCCCGGTGGCGGCGACCGTGCACACGCCCGAGGGGCTGAATATGATGGTCTACAACCGCTGCGTGGGCACTCGCTACTGCTCGAACAACTGCCCCTACAAGGTGCGCCGCTTCAACTTCCTGCTTTACTCGGACTTCGAGACCGAGAGCCTGAAGCTGATGCGCAACCCCGACGTGACGGTCCGCTCGCGCGGCGTGATGGAGAAATGCACCTATTGTGTGCAGCGGATTTCGGCGGCCCGGATCGAGGCCGACAAGGAGAACCGGGCCATCCGCGACGGCGAAATCCAGACCGCCTGCCAGCAGGCCTGCCCGGCCGCGGCAATCACCTTCGGTAACCTCAACGACCGGCAGAGCAAGGTTGCAAAACTCCAGGCCGGCGAGCGCAGCTACCAGGTGCTCGCCGATCAGAATACCCGTCCGCGGACGACCTATGTGGCCGCGGTGCTGAATCCGAATCCCGAACTGGAAGACGCGCCGGTCGAGCACTCACCGGCGAAGGCGAAGGCCGTTCCAGCAAAGGGCTGAGAGGCACGATCCACTGATGGCGCCAGGCGAAATAAAACGCGATCCCGAAGGCAAAGAGCGAATCAGCCGCGAAGAGCGGATCGATCCCGCGACCGGGGAGTTCCGCGTCATCGCGCCGGGCCAGAGCTTCCGGTCGGTCACCGAGAAGATCGCGCGCATTGTGCTGACGCCCGCGACGCCGCTGGGCTGGCTGGCGCTGTTCGGGGTTAGCGGCGCGCTGGCCTCTGTGCTGCTGGTGGCCGTGACCTGGCTGTTTCTGAAGGGCACCGGCATCTGGGGGATTACGCAGCCGGTGGCCTGGGGCTTTGCCATCATCAACTTTGTCTGGTGGATCGGCATCGGCCACGCCGGCACGCTGATCTCGGCCATTCTGCTGCTGTTCAAACAGGGCTGGCGCAACTCGATCAACCGCTTCGCCGAGGCTATGACGATTTTTGCCGTGGTCTGCGCCGGCATGTTCCCGCTGATTCACATGGGCCGTCCCTGGCTGGCCTACTGGGTCTTCCCTCTTCCCCTCACGATGAATGTGTGGCCGCAGTTCCGCTCGCCGCTGGTGTGGGACGTCTTCGCGGTTTCGACTTACGCGACCATCTCGGTGGTCTTCTGGTACATCGGCATGGTGCCCGACTTCGGCACCCTGCGCGACCGCGCCAAATCGAAGTTTGCGCAGCACTTTTACGGCCTCTGTTCACTGGGCTGGCGCGGCTCGGCGCGCCACTGGTCGCGTTACGAGACGGCTTCGCTGCTGTTGGCCGGGCTGGCCACGCCGCTGGTGCTCTCGGTGCATACAGTCATCAGCTTCGACTTCGCCGTTTCTGTACTCCCCGGCTGGCACACCACCATCTTCCCGCCTTATTTTGTGGCCGGAGCGATTTACTCCGGTTTCGCCATGGTGCTGACGCTGGCCATTCCGCTGCGCAAGTTCTATCACCTGGAGGGGCTGATTACCGAGCGCCACATCGACAATATGGGCAAGGTGCTGCTGGCCACCGGCTTCATTGTGGCCTACGGCTACGGCATGGAAGTCTTCATGTCCTGGTATTCGGCCTCGCACTGGGAGGCCTTCATGATGTGGAATCGGGTCTTCGGGCCGATGGGCTGGTCGTATTGGGTTTTGATTACCTGCAACCTGGCGATTCCGCTGACGACGCTGTGGTCGCGCCGGCTGCGCACCTCGACGCTGTTCATGTTCTGCCTCTCGATTGTGATCAACACGGGGATGTGGTTTGAGCGCTTTGTCATTATTGTTACCAGCCTCTACCGCGACTTTCTGCCCTCGGCCTGGGGAACCTACCGCGCGACCAAGTGGGATTACATGGTTTATGTGGGGACATTGGGATTGTTCATTGCGCTATTCCTGCTTTTTGTGCGCTTTCTGCCCATGATCCCCATCTCTGAGATTCGCACCATGCTGCCGGGAGCGAAGGTCAAAATCCCGGCTGCGGCCGATTCGGCCACGGAGGCTGGCGACTGATGCCCCCACGCGAAGGAATTTACGGATTGCTGGCCGAATTCGACACTCCGGGCGAGTTGGTGAGGGCCGCGCGGCAGGCGCGCCTGGACGGCTGGCGGAGGATGGACTGCTATACGCCTTACCCGGTCGAAGAGGCGGCCGAGGCCATCGGGTTTCATCGCAACAAGGTGCCGCTGGTGACGCTGGTTGGGGGGCTGATGGGCCTGGTGGCGATGTTCCTGCTCGAAACCTGGGTTTCGGTGTGGGCCTTTCCGCTGAACATTGGCGGCCGGCCGCTATACTCCTGGCCAGCCTTCATCGTGCCTGCCTTCGAGTGGACGATTCTCTTCGCGGGCCTGTCGGCGGCCTTCGGAATGCTGGCGCTCAACGGGCTGCCGGCGCTCTATCACCCGCTCTTCAACGCGCCCAACTTTCGCGATGGAGCCACCACGGACAAGTTTTTCCTCTGCCTGGAGGCGCTGGACCCCAAGTTCGACCGGGCGGAGGGGAAAAAGTACCTGGAGAGCTTTCAGCCGGTTTCGGTGGTGGAGGTGGAGTACTGATGGGAACGAGCCGCCTCGGTACGTGGGTTCGTGGATTCCCAGATCCCAAATTCGGGACCTGGGGCACTCGCGCGTGCCGGGTGCCCCATCCTTTCCGCGCTTTTTGCGGAAAGGGTGCGAAAGCACAGCGCTCCATTAACCGAATCCTAACTCTTTCCGGCATCGCTACCCTGCTGCTTGTCTCCGGCTGCCGCCAGGATATGCAGAACCAGCCGAAGCTGATTCCGCAGCGGGGTTCGGCCTTCTTTGCCGACCAGCGCGGCGCGCGTCCGCAGGCGGCCAGCACCGTGGCCCGCGGCCAGTTGCGCGCCGACAGCTACTTTTATACCGGTGTTATTCAGGGCGCCAACGGCTACCGCGAGGAAAAGAACGAAATGCCTTTTCCGGTGACTATTGAGGTGCTCCGGCGCGGCCAGGAGCGCTTTAACATCAACTGCTCGCCCTGCCACTCGCGGGTGGGCAACGGGCTGGGCGAGATTGTCCAGCGGGGCTACAAACCGGCCGCGAATTTTCACGATCAGGTGCGCCTCTCGCAGCCCATTTCGCACTATTTTTACGTGATGAGCCACGGCTACGGGGCCATGCCGGATTATTCGGCGCAGCTCACTCCCATCGACCGCTGGGCGGTGGCGGCCTACATTCGCGCGCTGCAGTTGAGTCAGGCGGCCACGGTCGCCGATCTTCCTCCGGGCGTACCGGTGCGCAGCCTGAAGGAGATTGCGCGGGAGAAGGGCTTGCTGGAGAGCTTTGCCGAGCCCTGGAAGCTGCCCGCGACGGCCGTTCAGGCCCTCCCGCCTGAGGCGAAGCAGGGAACGCCGGCGCTGGCTCCGGCCAACGCGCCGAACCCGAAGCTGCTGATTCCGCAGGGCAAGCAGAACAAGCAGGAAAAGCAGAACAAGCAGGCCCCGGCGGCCGCGAGGTGAGGATGAACGGAATGGCCCACGAGAGGCGCAATGCGAAGACGCTCCCGGCCGAACTGGGCGCGCCGGCCCTGGTTGACGGCTGGCGGAGGCGCGCTCTCTTGGCCGGCGCGGTCTTCGCGGTGATCGCCGTGGGCCTGGGATTTCTAGACGGGCGCGGCTTCGACGCCGATCACCTGCTGCGCGCCTGGCTGCTCGGGCTAATGCTGACCTTCGGCTTCGCGGTGGGCGGGCTAGCGCTGCTGATGCTCCAGTACTGCACCGGCGGCAAGTGGGGCCTGCTCTTGCGCCGTCCGCTGGAGGCGATGAGCCGCACCCTGCCGCTAGTCTTCATTTACTGGCTGGTGGTGGCGCTCTCGCTCAAAAAACTCTACCTGTGGGCGGCGGTCAGCGACGTGAGGGCGGCGCTCGAATCGGGCTGGATCAACGAAGTCCAGGCCCACGCCATCGCCTTCAAGCGGCCGATGCTGAACCCGGCGGCCTTCACCTGGGTCAGCCTGCTCTGCTTCGCCATCTGGGGCTTCTACACTTGGCGGCTGAACGCGCTGGGGTTGAAGCGCGACACTGATTCCGCCGCCAGCACGCCCTTCTGGATCAAGAAATTCGAGAACATCAGCGGCCCGGGCCTCGTGGTCTACGCCCTCACTATGACGGCCGCGGTGATTTACTGGGTGATGTCGCTCGATCCCACCTGGTCTTCGTCGGTCTACGGGCTGCTTTTTCTGGTGGGGCAGGGCTACCAGGTGCTGGCGCTGGCCGTCATCGTCGCCGTTTCGCTCTCCGAGGAGGAGCCCTTCAAAACGCTTCTGCGCCAGACCGAGCAGCACGACCTGGGCAGCCTGACCTTCGCCTTCGTCATGCTGAACATTTACCTGGCCTTCTCGCAGTTTCTCATCATCTGGTCGGGAAATCTGCCGGAGGAGATTCCCTGGTACCTGGACCGCATCCTCGGCCACTGGGGCGTCATCGTCACGCTGGACTTCATCTTTTACTGGCTGATTCCGTTCACGCTCTTGCTCTCGCGCGACCTCAAGCGCAACAAAAAACGGCTGGTGCGGGTCTGCCAGCTGATGATCTTCGCCAAGGCCTTCGATCTCTTCTGGCTGATCGAGCCGAACTTCAAGGACGCGGCGCGGAATCTTCACTTCAGTTGGGGAATTCTGGAGTACGCGGCCGTGCCGGCGGCGATGACGGCCTTCTGGGTGGCCTATTTCTGTGTACAGTTGAAGACGCGCCCGCTGGTGCAGACCAACGACCCGCACCTGGCGGAGATTCTGGAGGCGGAAGATGTGTCCGCATAGCCCCAACGAGCCGGAAGAGCGCCGGGCGGAATCCCCGCAGCCGGAGCTGAAGCCGGAACCGGGACAGAAGCTGGAGCCGGAACAGCAACCGGAGCCGGAACAAGGCCGGGGCCGGCGAGGGAAGGAACACGGCACCTCCGCGGGCTACGAGCACTCCGACGTGCGCGCCCGGGGCGTGGTGGTTTTTATGACCGCTATGGTCATTTTTGTCGCGGTGATCGGGCTTTTTACCTACGGCATGGGCAAACTGCTCAACGCCTACTTGGCCAGCGAAAACGGGCCGCCGAACAAATGGGCGCAGCGGACGCCCGACGTGCGCGCGCTGGGCAATATGCCCTCCAGTCCCGCGTTGCAGAACAAGGCGGCCGAGCTGACCCAGAGCTTTCCCACCCCGCGCCTGCAGACCGACGACGGCAGCCAGGATGTGGCTGACCTGCACGCGCGCGAGGACCTGCTGCTGGACTATTACAGTTGGGTTGGCACGCCGGCTGGGGCGGCGCAAGGTGTGGCGCAAGGTGTGGCGCAAGGTGTGGCGCAAGGTGTGGCGCAAGGCGCGGCGCAGGGTTTGGTGCAGCGCAGGGTGAGGATTCCGATTGCGCGCGCCATGGAGTTGATCGCCCAGCGCGGATTGCCGGTGGCGCCGGCCGTGAAGCAGGCGCCGTTGATGACCGGAGAGCAGCAGCCGGAGGTGGCCGTGCCGCTAACCAACGGGTTTGCGCGCACCGGCTACGAACAGGATCAGGAGGCGGCCCGGGAGGCCGAGGGAAGGCCGAATCGGTAGGTGGCGTGGGACGGCGGGCGGGGTTGAGATTTGCGGTTTCCCACCCTGGCCGCAAAAACAAGAACGCGGCGAGGGTGGGGCACCCAGCTTTTGGTGCACCCGGCAGAGGAAAGGGATTATGCGGAGCACAGGTTCAATCCGGGGAAGCTGGTTTGGCGCGGTGTGGTTTGCGCGGGCTGCGGTGGCGCTGTGCGCGGTCGGTTTAAGCCTTTTCGCGCTCTCTCCCGTGGCGCGGGCGCAGGTCTCCGGCTACGGCGACAAGCAGGTGGGCCCGGCCAACGACAAGCCGCCCTCGATTCTGAATGGCGTGGGCATTGCGCAGCACCTGAACGGACAACTGCCGCTGAACCTCACCTTCACCGACGACCAGGGCCGGCAGGTTCAGTTGGCCAGCTACTTCGGCCAGCGGCCGGCGATTCTGGCGCTGGTTTACTACCAGTGCCCCATGCTCTGCTCGGAGGAGCTGAATGGGCTGACGAGCGCCTTGCAGATGGTCAGCTTCGTTCCCGACAAGGATTTCAGCGTGATCGTGGTGAGCATCGACCCCACCGAGGGCACGGAGCTGGCCGCATCCAAAAAGCGCACCTACCTGAAGCGCTACGGCCACCCGGAGACGGCCTCGGGCTGGCATTTTTTGACTGGCACGCAGCCCAACATCGACGCCCTGACCCGCGCCGTGGGCTTCGGGTACGTGAGAATTCCCGGCCCTGACGGCAGGCTGACGCAGTTTGCCCACGCCAGCGCCATTCAGATCGTGACCCCGGAGGGCAATCTGGCGCAGTACTACATGGGCGTCGAGTTCTCACCCAGGGACTTGATGCTGGGGTTGAACGAGGCCTCGGCCAACCGCATCGGCTCGCCGGTGGACAACATTCTCACCTACTGCTACCACTACGACCCGCAGACCAACACACATTCGCTGATTGTGGCCAGGGTGGTCCAGTTGGGCGGACTTCTAACGCTCCTTCTGCTGGGCGGATTCATGGCGCTGATGTTCCGCCGCGATTACCGGCTGGCGCACCCGCCGGAGAAGAAAACGCCGGGCGAAGATCCCAAGGCGAACGGATAATGGCATGAACCACATTAGCCCGGTAATCTACGAGTTTCTCGTCAAGTGGCTGACGAACTTCAGGCTCTTTCCGCCCGAGGCCTCGAAGATTGCGCCGCAGATGGACGCGCTCTTCTTTTTTATTCTGCTGGTGAGCCTGGTCGGGCTGACGGCGGTGGTTTTGCTGGTGGCGAGCTTTTCGATTCTCTACAACCGGCAGCGCCACCCGGTCGCGGTGCAGGTTGAGGGCTCGACCCTTCTGGAGGCCACCTGGACGATCATCCCGCTGGGGCTGTTTCTGATGATGTTCGTCTGGGGAGCGCTGATTTATTTTCGCGTCTACACGCCGCCGCCCAACGCCATGAACATTTACGTGGTGGGCAAGCAGTGGATGTGGAAGGCCGAGCATCCCGGCGGGCAGCACGAGATCAACGCGCTGCACGTGCCCGCCGGCCGCCCGGTGCAGTTGACGCTGATTTCAGAGGACGTTTTTCATAGCCTCTCCATTCCTGCCTTCCGCATAAAGCGCGAGGCGATTCCCGGCCGCTACACGACGGTCTGGTTTGAAGCCACCACGCCGGGCACCTACCTCCTTTTTTGTTCGCAGTACTGCGGCACCAACCACTCGCAGATGACCGGCGACGTGGTGGTGATGACGCCGGAGGATTACCGCAAGTGGCTGGCCGGCTCGACCTCGGGCGCCTCGCTGGCGCAGAACGGCGAGCGGCTCTTTGCCAGCCTCAGCTGCAATGCCTGCCACAACGCCCGGCCGGATGCGCGCGGTCCCTCGCTGGCCAATGTATACGGCTCCCGGCTCTTGCTGACGAACGGGCAGGCCATCAACGTTGACGAGGCCTACCTGCGCCAGGCGATTCTGAACCCTTCGCAGCACGTAACCCAGGGCTACGCGCCCATCATGCCCACCTATCAGGGCGAGGTCAGCGAAGAGGGCGTGATCGCGCTGGTCGAGTTCATCAAGCAGCTCGATTCGAACTACCGGATCCAGCAGACGCTGAACACAACCGATCTGCCGCCGGAAAACGAAGGCCAGCAGGCGCCGGCCGCGCAAGGGAAGGTGAAACCATGAGCAACAGCACCATCGTCAGTCTTCCCGACCAGTCCACGGCCAGGATTCCGCAGCGGAACTATCTGAACCAGGAGAACGGCCTGCTCAGTTGGCTGCTGACCAGCGACCACAAGCGCATCGCCATTCTTTACCTGATCTCGATCACCTTTTTCTTCTTCATCGGCGGCGCGCTGGCGGGGCTGATCCGCCTGGAGCTGCTGACGCCGCAGAGCGATCTGATGGCCGCCGACACCTATAACAAGGTTTTCACCATGCACGGCATCATCATGATCTTCCTCTTCCTGGTGCCATCGGTGCCGGCCACCCTGGGCAACTTCTTTTTGCCCATGATGATCGGGGCCAAGGATTTGGCGCTGCCCCGGATCAACCTCTTCAGCTGGTACCTCTACATGGCGGGCGGCATCCTGGCCCTCTACGCGATGATCACTGGCGGCGTGGACACGGGCTGGACCTTCACCACGCCGCTCTCCACGCACTATGTGAACACCAATGTGATCACCACCGGCATGGCCATCTTCGTCGCCGGCTTCAGCTCCATCTTCACCGGGCTGAACTTCATCGTCACCATCCACAAGATGCGCGCGCCGGGGATGACCTGGTTCCGGCTGCCGCTATTCGTGTGGGCGAACTATGCGGCCAGCATCCTGATGGTGCTGGGCACGCCGGTGCTGGCCATTGCGATTGTGCTGGTGGCTCTGGAACGCATTGCCGGCATCGGCGTTTTCGACCCGGCCAAGGGCGGCGACCCGCTGCTTTTTCAGCATTTGTTCTGGTTCTACTCGCACCCGGCCGTTTACATCATGATCTTGCCGGGGATGGGCGTGATCTCCGAGGTGATTTCCACCTTCAGCCGCAAGCGGGTCTTCGGCTACACGGCGGTGGCCTTTTCTTCCGTGGCCATTGCCGTCTTCGGATTCTTCGTCTGGGCCCATCATATGTTCATCATGGGCATCTCGAACTACACGGTGCTGGTCTTTTCGCTGCTGACCATGCTGGTGGCCGTGCCCTCGGCAATCAAAATCTTCAACTGGACCTTCACGCTGTACAAGGGGTCCATAACATTTGAAACGCCAATGCTCTACGCCTTCGGCTTCATAGGCCTGTTCACTATCGGCGGCATGACGGGCGTCTTCCTGGGCACGGCGGGCACCGACATTCACCTGACCGAGACTTACTTCATTGTGGCCCACTTCCATTTTGTGATGGTGGGCGGAATGCTGATGGCCTTTCTATCGGGAATTCACTTCTGGTGGCCCAAGATCACCGGCCGGATGTACCCTGAAAAACTCTCGCAACTGGCGGCCGTGATCACCTTCGTGGGCTTCAACTTCACCTTCTTTCCGCAGTTCATTCTGGGCACGCTGGGAATGCCGCGGCGCTACGCCTCCTATCCGCCGGAGTTTCAAATCCTGAATGTCTTCTCGACCGCCGGAGCGACCATTCTGGGCGTGGGCTATCTTCTGCCGGTGCTCTACCTGACCTGGTCGCTGAAGTACGGCGCCATTGCGGGCAACAATCCCTGGCAGGCGACGGGCCTGGAATGGCAGACGCAATCGCCGCCCCTGACGGAGAACTTTACCGTCATGCCCGTCATGGACCACGAGGCCTACGACTACGAATGGCTGGAAAGGCAGAATCAGGCCGGTAAAAACCTGGGGAATCAGATTTTGGCCAGCCAAGATCAGGCCCAGCAGAGTCAGGCCCTGGGGAAAGAAAAAGAGGTGCCCCGTGCCGGATAGCCCCGCGACGACCCCCGGCGCCCAGAGAGCGGCCAACGCCGCTGACCCTGCTAACTCCGCCAACGCCGCTGCCCCCGCTGACTCCGCTCGCGCGGAGCACCCTCCCTATCTGCTCCATCACTTTGAGAACGCCAGCCAGCAGGCCGACGCCGCTGGCTTCGCCATGTGGCTCTTCCTGCTGACCGAGGTTATGTTCTTCAGCGGCCTGTTTACCGCTTACCTGATCTACCGCAACTGGTACTACACGGCCTTTGTCGCCGGTTCTCACCAGTTGAGTGTGGTTTTAGGCGCCACCAACACCGTGGTGCTAATCCTGTCGAGCTTCACCATGGCCATGGCCGTCTGGTGCTCGAAGACGGGGCGCAGGCGCGAACTGACGCTTTGCCTGACGCTGACCTTCCTGCTGGGTTTGGGATTTTTGGGCATAAAAAGCGTCGAATACCGGGAGAAATTCGAAAATCACCACGTCCCTGGCCGCCACTTCAGCTTGCAATCGTTTCTCTATCCCCAATCGGACCCCAAGATTTTCGCCGAGTATCACGACCGGCCGCTGCCTCTGGACGAGGCGCGCCACACCGAGGTTTATTTCTCGCTTTACTTTCTGATGACCGGCATGCACGCCGCGCACATGGTGATCGGCCTCGGCATTCTGGGCTTCATGATTCTGCGCGCCCGCGCCGGGGCCTACACCGCGGGCCACGCAACCTTTGTCGAGAATTTTGGGCTTTATTGGCACTTCATCGACATTGTCTGGATTTATCTCTTCGCGCTGCTCTACCTGATCAGCCGGCATTGACGGGAGAGCAGGGACTAAGAAGCTGTCTAAAAACTCGTAGCACGAAATCGTTTTTGAAAGGGCATGGCTTCAGCCATGCCGAAGAAGTCCAGCAAAATTAACGCGGGCTTTAGCCCCTGAGGGATGTATGCAGGAATTTG